>Ga0315293_10003529_pt1 | contig 15048 bp, 16 predicted proteins | sample YL17G13_20_MG_FD_203071 | JGI IMG/M metagenome (GOLD analysis project Ga0315293, IMG submission 203071) | Sediment microbial communities from Yellowstone Lake, YNP, Wyoming, USA - YL17G13_20 | ecosystem: Environmental > Aquatic > Freshwater > Lake > Sediment | place: USA: Wyoming | collected... | reverse complement strand
TTGCAGGTGCTGCTTGCCACGGCGCATCCGGACTATGAAGTCGGCTTCCTGCGGCGCCAGCTACTGAAATCTGACAACTACGCGGTTGATCTCTGCGTCACCGGTCCGCGAGCGGGCAATCTGTCGCGCCGGTTTCCGTCGTCTCAAACCGAACTTAACCGCTATGATCTGGTCGTTCTTCACGACCCGGACCCAATGGCATACGAAAGGGCGGCGCCACTTCTCAAGTCGTACATGTCGGAAAAAGGGGGAGCCGTCTGGATAATGTTGGGGGAACAGTTCGCCTCCCAGGGCCCGGTGAAATGGTTCAACGATCTGCTGCCGTTTTGGCAATCAACCCGCAGCCCAATCGAGTATGTCGATTTCCAAGGGGAACCGGCGGAGAATGATCTGTTCCATCCGGCCGTGCGTTTGGCCGACAGCCGGACAGGCATCCGCGAGGCCTGGAACAATCTCCCGCCGTTCAAGTCGCTTGTCCCCTGTGATGTCACCGACCCATCGTCAACTCAGCTTGTGTACGCGGCGATCCCGTCTCTGCCGAACGCTCGAACCCCCATACTCGGATTCAAACGATTTGGACCAGGCAAGTTGCTGGCCAATGCCGCTCTGCCTTTGTGGACATGGGGCTTTCAAAATGTCGGATTCGGCGGTTCCGACAGTACCTACGCAGCGTTTATTGACGGTACTGTCCGGTGGCTGACCACGCGCGATGATTTTGACCCCATCCGCGTCGCGCCGGAGAAAGAGGTGTTCTCGAGGGGAGAACCGGTCCGATTTGACGCCTATGCCTACGATCAGGGGTACCGTCCGATTCCGGGCGTAACGGGGACGGTTTCGCTCAAGGACCGTGATAACGGCACCATTCATGACGCTGATTTGGTGTCGCGCTCCGAAGGCCGGCTTGATGCCACGCTGGATCGAATTCCACCCGGTCATTACAGCTACACGGCGACACTTTCGCGCGACGGTCAAGAGTTGCGGCGAGCGGAGGGGACAGTGGCGGTTGAGGAATTTTCGCTCGAAGAGTACGATCAGAGCGGCGATCCTGCAACGCTGTCGTCTCTGGCGCGTCTTACAGGCGGGAACAGCTACACCTATCGTCAGTTCACCGAGGCTGTATCTGCAATGAATCTGTCACCTGTCAGTGAGTTAAGAAGCGGTGAAATTGTGCTTTGGAACAAGTTCTGGCTGCTGGTTTTGTTCGTGCTCTGCTTGTCGGCGGAATGGGTAATTCGGAAGCTGCACCAGCTAATCTAACTTCTTTTCAATTGCTTTGTAGGCATCCATAATCGGTCGCAGGTCAATCTTTTCGGCCAGCGCGATCTTCTCGTCGCACAGGCTCTGAACGAGCAATCGAATTCTCTCCGCACATTTGGAAATCATCTCAACCTGGCGCTTCTGCTGAGCGGTGAGGGAGGAGCTGTCCATAAGGAGGAAATCGCAGTAGCCAATAATTCCCGCGAGCGCGTTGTTGGTTTCATGGTTCATACTCAGGCAGTGCCCGATATACGGCTTGAGCGCCTCGAACAGGGCCAGATCATCCGTTGGGCGCCCGGCTTTGGGGGCTCTAGACGCGGTCTTCTCCAGCTTGATATCACTCATATGGCATCTACTCGTTCTTCCCTTATATATCGACAGAATTCAAGGCACACTTGATTTCTTTATCTCTCAATCACACGTCACTAAACTTCCCGATTGCAATTCGGCGGTGAAGTTCTATATTCTTCTCGTACACACAAAGCGAAAGGGCGTATGAAAATAGCGGTAATTGGAGCCGGCCTGATGGGACGCGCGGCCGTGTTTGATGTCGCACGGGCCCAGGGTGTCGACGAGGTCGGCGTATTCGATATTGATGAGCAACTGGCCAAAGAAGTGGCTAACAAGTATGGCGACGGCAAGGCGGTTAGCGCCAAACTGGATGCCGGCAATGAGTCGCAGGCGGCGGCTGCACTGAACGGGTACGATGCTGCTATCTCTTGCGTTACCTACAAATACAATCCGGGATTGACTCGCGCGGCCATTGCGGCCAAGTGTCATATGGTCGATTTGGGTGGCAACAACGATGTTGTCAACGCGCAGATCGAGATGGATGCCGAAGCGGAAAAGGCCGGCGTGATTGTCGTTCCGGACTGCGGGCTGGCTCCCGGTATGGTGTCGGTTATGGTGGCCGATGGTATCGCCAAGCTCGATAAGACGCAGTCGGTCAAAATCCGGGTCGGCGGTCTCCCGCAGTCGCCGCGCCCCCCGCTCAATTATCAGATGGTGTTCTCGGCCGAGGGGCTCATTAATGAGTACTGGGAGCCGTGCGTCATTCTCGAGGACGGGAAGAAGAAGACGGTCAACCCGATGACCGGTTTGGAACTCCTTGCGTTTGACGGCATCGGCAAGCTGGAGGCGTTTTATACTTCCGGCGGGACCTCGACCCTTCCCGACACGTACGAAGGGAAAGTCGATTTTCTCGATTACAAAACGATTCGCTATCCCGGGCATTGCCAGATATTCAAGGCGATGCTCGAGATCGGCCTCGGTTCCCGCCAGCCGGTGAAGATTGACAATCAGGCGGTGGAGCCAAGGGCGGTGCTGAAGGCGGTCCTGGACAAGAATCTCAGTTTCGGTCAGCCGGATTTGGTGCTGGTCAGAGTTGAGGTCGAGGGAGAGAAAGACAGTCAGCTCAAGACGATCATTTATGAAATTGTCGATCGCCAGGATTCCCGGACCGGTCTGACCGCCATGATGCGGACAACCTCGTTCCCGGCTGCGATTATCGCCTGGATGGCAGCGGCGGGGCAGATTACGGTGCGCGGCGTGAAACCGCAGGAGAAAGCGGTGAACCCATCGGTATTCTTGCCGCAACTCAAGAAGCGCGGGATACTGCTGACAATCAAAGAGTAGCGTCTTTATTGCTTCCTCATTCCGGCGAAAGCCGGAATCCAGCCTCGTAGCGTGGAACCCCTTGGCGGTTCCGCGTTCTTGTTTTGATCGAGACCCACCACGGAGAGGTGAGCCACCCAGCCCCATTTGCGTCAGCCGAGTTCGTACACTGTGAACTCCCCGCGGAAAGCGATTGCATCGAAATAGTGTGTGCCCTAGATTCCCATCAGGTACGACTCTGATATCTTGTGATGCGAAATGACTAAGGTTGCAGTAACGGGACAAGTTCTTCTGTGGGCTATTGAGCGGAGCGGCCTAAATATCAGAGATCTGCGGGGCAAGTTCCCTAAGATCGTCGAGTGGACAGATGGGGCAGACAGCCCGACGCTTCGACAGCTAGAGTCTCTTGCCAAGGTTACACGGACACCTTTAGGTTTCTTCTTCTTGGAGAAACCTCCTGTAGATCGTTTGCCCATTCCCCATTTCAGGACAACAGAGGATCAAGGACAGGGCGGCCCAAGTCCTGACCTCTTGGAGTCCGTTCAAGTCATGCAGCAGCGCCAAGCCTGGCTGCGAGAGTACCTCATCAATCTTGGGCAGGACAAACTCGAGTTCGTCCGGTCCGAAGAGGTGGGAAGCAACCCGTCGTCAGTTGCACAACAACTAAGAAAGATCCTTGGCTTTGACGAACATTGGGCGGCTGTACAAGCCACGTGGAGCGATGCCTTGCGTAGCTTGCGAGAAGCAATGGAGAGGTCCGGGATCGTAGTTGTTGTCAATGGAGTTGTCGGGAACAACACGCATCGCAAACTGAGCGTCAGCGAGTTTCGTGGTTTCGTCCTAGTTGATGACTATGCGCCCCTAGTCTTCGTCAATGGTTCTGACGGAAAAGCCGCGCAAATGTTCACTTTGGCACACGAGCTCGCTCATGTTGTCTTCGGGAGTAGTGCGGCATTCGATTTGCGTCAGATGCAACCTTCAAGTAATCGAACGGAAAAAGCGTGCAATGCAGTTGCTGCAGAATTTCTTGTTCCTGAGAGTCTGCTTCGCAGTATTTGGCCCTCCGTTCGTGATTCTTCAGCGCCGTTTCAAGAGCTTGCCCGCGAATTCAAGGTAAGTGCAATCGTTGCTGCGAGACGGGCCTTGGATCTCCGGCTTGTTGATAGGGCCCGATTCCTCGATTTCTATCAGGATTACTTAAATCAGGAATTTCGAGCGACATCCCGCAGGGGAGAGGGTGGTGATTTCTATTTGTCGCAGAACCTGAAGATAGGTAGACGCTTCGCCTTGGCGGTTGTGCAAGCTACCAAAGAGGGTAAGCTGCTGTATCATGACGCATACCACCTCACGGGGCTCTTCGGAAATACCTTTGAACGCTTCTCTGATGCGCTGATTCGGGAGCGAACTAATGGTTAGCGGCCAAACTTTCATTTTGGATGCTAACGTTTTCATTGAGGCCGCGCGCCGTTACTATGCATTTGACTTAGTTCCGCAGTACTGGAGTAGTTTGGTTCGTCTTTCAAAAGGTGGGTCTGTCTACAGCATTGACCGAGTCAGAACCGAGCTTGTACGTGGCAAAGACGAACTTGCCAAATGGGCTGATCATGGTTTCTCGGATGCGTTTCTGTCCACCGACACGCAAGAGATCACTGAGTCCTACCGCAAGATTATAGCTTGGGTGAATAAGCAAGCGCATTTCACGGAACCAGCTAAAGCCGACTTTGCCAGTGGCGCCGACGGGTGGCTGATCGCATGCGCGATGGTGAAAGGAGCGGTAGTTGTCACACACGAGGAATTTGCTCGCGATGCAAAGAATAAGGTCAAGATTCCAAACGTATGTCAAGCGTTCGGTTTGCATTATGTGAACACGTTTGAGATGCTGCGGTTGCTCCACATTCAATTGTAGGCCCGTTGCCCTACCCTTCATAGCGGCTTTCCTCGTTCCGCCCCCGCCCCTACAAAATCACCATCAATTTGAATCAAATCCTCTTCCTATCGGCTTATGTAGAAGGAGTAATCTGTGTGCATATATCAGCGGCGAAACCTCGATGAATCGGTTCGGATCAATTGGCCGGGGAGACGTGGGGGCCCTCTTTATATTTGCCCAAAACGAACCCAAATATTCGTTGTGGTTCAACGACTTAACATGAAAAACGAAGCCAATTTTGGCCATGGCAAAGCCAATCCAAAGCCAATTTTGGGGGCAAAAGCCAATTTGGTAGACAACACCTTTCAGGTGTTGTACCGTCATATCGATGTTTTTACTGTTTTGTATTGAATTGTTGCATAATTAGTTAGAATGTTGTATGTGATAAACTATTGACAAATATAAGCAATTACCGATATTTCATCACATGAGACGTATTAAACTCATTACAAATAAGAGAGTTAAGATATATCAAAAAAGCGGACTCAGACGCAAGAAAACGCTTCTCAAACGAGGAATGCACAATCAACAGATCAAGCGCCTCGTCGATAAAGGTCTTCTTGTGCCTGTGGACCGAGGTATCTACGCCAATCCGAATGCGCCGATTACGGAATCTCACGATCTGGCTGTAATCGCGGCGCGTGTCCCAAACGCAGTGATATGTCTTATCTCGGCGCTCCGTTTTCACGGCATGACAACACAGATACCCCGGCAAATCTGGATAGCCATAGAGAACCGTGCGGCTGCGCCTCGCCTGAAAACAAGAGCTGTGAGAATTATCCGCCTGACTGGGCCGTACCTGTACGCCGGCATCGAGAAACACATTCTTGAAGGTGTGCCGGCAAAGATATATTCCCCGGCTAAAACGGTCGTGGACTGCTTCAAGTTTCGCAACAAGATCGGTCTGGACATCGCGCTGGAAGCGCTCAAAGAATATCGGCGTCAAAAAAAGGGGACAATTGACGAAGTCTGGCTGTATGCGCGCATGGGACGAGTCGCCAACGTAATGCAGCCATATCTGGAGGCCTCGTTATGACCCGCAAGTCACTTTCAAACATAGCGCAGTCAGTGCGCGCTCGACTCTTAAAGCTCTCCAAGGAAACGGGTCGGCCGTTTCAAGAACTGCTCCAATTGTTTGCGATGGAGCGATTTTTGTATCGCCTGTCACGGTCGCCACACCGGGACAAGCTTGTCCTCAAAGGAGCGTTGATGCTGGCGGTATGGCATTCCCCTTCATCGCGACCAACTTTGGATATCGATTTTCTTGGGCGGCTGTTGAATGACGAGCCAACAGTGGCCGCATTGGTCCAGGATGTTTGCATAATATCTGTAGCGGACGACGGACTCGTATTCGACCCTGGGTCCGTAGCAACCGAGTCTATTGTTGAAGGGGCAGATTATCGCGGCATACGCGTTCGATTCAAAGGAAAGCTGGATAGCGCATTGGTGCATATGCAACTGGATATCGGGTTCGGCGATGCGGTCATCCCAGGACCGCTTGAGATTGAATACCCGACTCTCCTGGCCTTTTCCGCGCCGGCGCTTCTTGGCTACACAATCGAGAGTACCGTCGCGGAGAAAACTGAGGCGATAGTGAAGCTGGGTGTCCCCAATAGCCGAATGAAGGACTTCTACGACATCTGGCTCCTGTCGAGGCAATTCGAATTTGACGGTGAGTCGTTGAGCGCCGCTGTCGCTGCCACCTTTGGAAGACGTGGAACTCCGATCGAAGCGTCACCTGCAGCATTCACTGCCAATTTTACGGAAAACCGGCAGAAGAAGGTGCAATGGGACGCGTTTGTAAGCAAGAACGGGTTAGAGATTGCTCCCCAGAGTATCAAGGAAGTTGTTGAGGAACTGAAATTGTTTCTGGAGCCAGTGCTCTCGAAGTTGTCAGCGGACAAGTCATTTCTCGCGAGTTGGACTCCGGGTGGAGCGTGGACGATTCGGACAAAATAGCAGTTTCGCGGTGTCGAAACCGCAGGGGTTTCGACCTATCAACTATCGCGTCTGCAACTGGTGCTCGGTCGGAATTGTGTCGGCGGCGATTCCCTTCATCGGTTCGCCCAGACCACGCGAATACTCGGCTATCAATGCGTAGTCCTGCCAATGGGTCGTGGCAGAGACAATCGCTTTCGCCCGCTTTTCAGGATTGCCGGATTTGAAAATGCCGGAGCCGACAAACACCGCTTCGGCCCCAAGATACATGCAGAGAGCCGCATCCGCCGGAGTGGCTACGCCGCCGGCGGCAAAATTCGGCACGGGAAGTTTCCCGATCTTTGCGACTATCCTGACCAGATCAATCGACACCTGGTTTTCTTTCGCCGCTCCGTACAGCTCTTCGGCGGACATGACAGTCATCGCCTTAAGCGCAGAGCCAATTTCGCGCAGATGCTTCACGGCCTGCGAAACGTCCCCCGTTCCGGCCTCGCCTTTAGTGCGAATCATCGCCGCCCCTTCGGAAATCCGGCGCAGCGCCTCGCCGACATTCCGGCACCCGCACACGAACGGCACTTTGAACGGCCACTTGTCGATATGGTATTTGTTGTCGGCCGGAGTGAGTACCTCGGACTCGTCGATGAAATCAACCTCCATCGCTTCCAGCACTCTCGCCTCGACCACATGTCCGATCCGGCATTTGGCCATGACCGGAATCGTCACCGCGCGTTTGATTTTCTCGATGACATCAAGGTCCGCCATGCGGGCGACACCCCCTTCGGCCCTGATATCAGCCGGCACGCGCTCGAGCGCCATGACCGAGGCTGCCCCCGCCTGCTCGGCGATTTTCGCCTGGTCGGCGCTGGTGACATCCATGATGACGCCCCCTTTGAGCATTTCCGCCAACCCGACTTTCACTTTGTACGCTTTATCTTCAAACTGTAGCATCACAATACTCCTGACAATGTGCCCTATATCATACAACGGTTATACGAGTGCCGAGTTTCAGAACACAGAGCAACCCGCACCTACAAGATATATCGTCCGGTCGCTAATAACAACCTCAGAGGTGTGGCTCCAAGTTGAAAGCCGCAATAGAAAACCGCATTCCCGTATCCGGGGAATGCGGTTTGTATCTGTGACAAAACGCAAGAAGGGGCTTAGCCGCGACCCTTGCGGTAACGACCAAAGGTGTACTTGGCGAGAGCCTTCTTGAATACAACCTCATGGGTCATCCAGAATTCCTTCATGTCGCATTTGCCAACTCGTGGACAGGCGCAGTTTCCCTGCTCGGTGCAGAGGTTCAAATGAATCGGACCGTCGATAGCCTCGATCACATTGAGGAAGGAGACATCCTTCGGCTGCTTGGACAGACGGTACCCTCCGGTCACGCCCTGAAAGGAAACCAGAACACCGGCCCGGGTGAGATCTTTGAGGATTTTGGCCAGGAATTCGCGCGGAATGGCCTCAGCTTCAGCAACAGAATTAATCGAGCCCAACTTCCCTTTGGGCAGGCTTGACAGGTGACGAATAGCGCGCAGGGCGTAGTCAGACTTACGAGACAATTGCATGTTTTCTTCCTTCTTCTTTTAACGCTCGGTTACCGTATCCTTAAAACGGTAACATCAGTCTATGGTTCCATTTTTGTGGAACAGAGTATAGCAAGAAAGAGGTGCATAGTCCACAACTAATGCGGGGAAAGACGCAGAAATCGGCTTTTGGGGCGGGGCAACAAGGCGGAACGCACTTGGGTGTCCTCCCGGCAAGTGGTAAGTCACTAATTCACAAAGAGTTATTGGGATAACATCGGTCCCCTTAATCCTCTTCGACCCTTCAAAAAAAATGAACCTGCCCCCGAAATGTCATGTTTATGGATTCAGTTAGTGCAGTAAGCTGATCGTAAGTGAAAGGAACATATAGCGGAATGACAAACACTATCACACAGACAGGCAGTCCGGACCTAGTTTATCTCACCCCGGCTGCGGTGAGCGAGATTAAGCGGTTGATGGTACAAGAGAATCAACCGGACCTCTTTCTAAGGATTGGAGTCACCGCTGGAGGCTGTTCCGGCATGTCGTATTCGATGGAGTTCGACTCCAAGCGGTCGGAACTTGATCGGGAGTTCGACTTCGACGGCCTCAAAGTAAGAGTGGATCTGAAGGCACTGTTGCACCTGGCCGGCACGACACTGGATTTCAAGGGGGGTCTACTTGGTGGCGGCTTTGCATTCTCGAATCCCAAGGCTAAGCGGTCGTGTGGCTGCGGATCGTCGTTCAGTAGCTAACCCTGAGCCTATGGCGTATCAAATTTTGAGCCCTGAGGAGTTCCTTTCCGGGGGAGTCTTGCGAGAGGATGAATTCCTGCAGAAAACCCGGCAGTACAACTGGGAGAAATTCCGAGACACTCCGGTGTTAGTGCGGGGCTGCCAATCAACAGTCATTCCCCCTTGGGTTTATATGTACCTGACCGGCTGTCTTGCAGGGTTGGCTCGGTCGGTCAGGTTCGGCAACGAACACGATAATATTGTGGTGTATCGGGCCCCCGGATTCAGGGAAAAGGAATGAGCAAACCAATTGAGGATGTGGTTACACGAACCGAATGCGAGACCAGGGATCATCGACTGGTGAAGGAGTCCGGGTTGACAGTAATGCCGAAAGTACTATTTATGCCCCAGAATATCGAAGTCGAGGTTGACGAAGGAACAGTCATTCTCGACGCTGCGCTGGACAACAATATCCAACTCGATCACAACTGCGGCGGCAATTGCGCGTGTTCGACCTGCCATGTGGTCGTTGAGGAAGGGATCGAAACGCTTGGGGAGCCGACCGAAGACGAACTGGATATGCTTGATGAGGCAGAAGGTTTGACCGACCGGTCGCGGTTGGCCTGTCAGTGCAAAGTGAAGGACTATCTTGTAGTGCGAATTCCCCCGAAGGAGTCTTTGTGGGAAAACGACACGTTCTAAGATTCGACAACACCCACGCTCTCCGTAGCGGCATGCGGCCTTAACCTCGTGCCGCTTTTCTTTGCGACCCATAATGCTATCAGCTTATCCGAACCTTCACTTCTGCCGATACAAAGACAGAATAGGGCGCAAACATTTAGATGTACCGGTTCAATCGACATTCGGACTCAGGCTATACGCTGGTAGAAGTGCTGCTGGTGGTCATTATCCTGGGAATTCTCTCGACCGTCGCTCTGAAGAGCCTCGGCAAAGTGAATGAGGCCGCCCGAATAGAGCAGACCAAACAGACAATGGACAGACTGGCCAATGCTATAGCCGGCGATCCATCGGTCATCGCCGATGGACAACGGGCCAGTTTCGGCTATGTCGGCGATGTCGGCGCGCTGCCTCCCAGTCTCAATGCTCTGGTGCAGAATCCGGGCAGCTACTCGACATGGAAAGGCCCGTATATTCGGGACCAATTCACGGCCGGTGGCGCAAACAGTTCCTTCAAACAGGATGGGTGGGGGAATAATATCTCCTATTCCGGGACGGTAACCCTTAACGCCGCAAGTGGCGGGATCAATCTTACCCGACAGATTGCGGGATCGGTCGCCGACCTGACTATCAACCGTATCACCGCCGTGATTACCGATTGGGATCGTACACCGCCGGGGACGATTTACAAAGATTCATTGCGCTGTGTCCTCACGCACCCGAATGGCGCCGGCGCCTTTGCCAACCGAACAAGATACCCGGACCGCGGAGGTCGAGTCCAGTTTGATTCGGTGCCTGTGGGCGTGCAGGATCTGGTCGTCATCTATGTTCCTACTTCCGACACGCTTCGACGGAAGATTGCAGTTGAACCCGGTACCGAACCGTATCTTGAAATCGCGCTGTACAGAAACACGTGGTGACCGTGATGAGGTACCGTCTCACGAACAGCAGGGGAATTAGCCTGATCGAGTTGACGATCATGCTGGTCGTGATCGGAATTCTCACGGCGGTTGCGATGAAGACCATGACTACCGCTGTCGAGGATGCTCGCCGCACGAAAACGGAGCGGGAAATGGAGATGCTGGCGAAGGGGATTGTCGGCGATCCAACGCACATTTCGAGCAGTCGACGCGCGGACTTCGGATATCTCGGCGATATAGGAGCTTTCCCGCCGAATCTGACTGCGCTCATGACCAATCCGGGATATGGCACGTGGAAGGGACCGTATCTTCCGGCCGGATATGTAGAAGACACGAACGGCTACCAACTTGACGAGTGGGGGAGCGCCTACACGTACACCGGTGGGCTGACGATCAGCTCGGCCGGGCATGGCACGCCGATGGTGAAGAAAATTGCAGACGCGACTTCGGACTATTTGCTCAACGCCTACAGCGGCACTGTAAAGGACGCGTCGGATTCCCTTCCCGGCGCCATCAAGAAAGATTCCGTTACGATCAGAGTAATTATACCAAACGGGACGGGCGACACGGTGACGAAGACGTATCGTCCTCTGGCGTCCGGTCTGTTTCGGCTGGACTCAATGCCGGTTGGGCAGCATGCTCTCAATATCATCTACGTTCCGCAGAGCGACACGCTGGTACGCTCGATAACAGTCCTGCCGAGGCAGCGGACCAGTTCACCGGTGACGTACAAGTTTGCCCAACCCTATTTCGCGGGCACTCTTGCGGGGTTGTTCGCCTATTGGAAACTTGATGATGGCAGCGGGGCTATCGCCGTCGATGCATCGGGTAATGGGCACACCGGCACCCTCGTCAATATGAATACGTCGACCGCGTGGATCGCCGGCAAAGTAAACGGTGCTTTGAGATTTGACGGTGTCAATGACTACGTGCGTATCGGCAATGTCTCGCCCACAGGAGGAATCACCGTCAGCGCCTGGGTCAACCCTTCGTCGATCGGAGTCGACCGTCAGATCGTTTCCAAGGGCTTCAACGGAACCAGAACGCAGTGGGAATTGAAAACCACAACGGCCGACGGAAAAGTCAGCTTCCGACACTGGGCGCCGGGGGCAGTCGGCGTGGAATCTCTTCAAAGACTCACAGCGGGAGTATGGACACATGTGGCGGCGACCTACGACGGCGCTACCTGGAAGATCTATTGGAACGGCGTGCTTGACAATCAAGCCAACGCCGGGGGACCGGTTGCAACCACGAGAAACCTGTGCATTGGCTGTGTCGATATCAACGGTACGCCGGGGCAGTTCTGGATAGGCGCGATCGATGAAGTGAAGATATTTGATCGCGCTTTGAGCGCTTCTGAGATCGCGACATTGGCGCTGTAGAAGACGCAATTATGATTATGAAACAAGAATACTGTGCGGACAGAGAGATGGCTGGCAGGGAAGCCGGCTTCACCTTGGTCGAGGTTGTCCTTGTATTGATCATCTCGGCAATCCTCGTCACGGTGGCGCTGCGGTCGGGTGTGTCGATCAGTGATGCCGCGAAAGTCGAGGAGACCAAGCAGGAGATGGAGTCGCTGGAGTTTGCCATAGTCGGCAATCCGTCATTGCAGAATAACGGTGTGCGGGCGGACTTTGGATATGTCGGCGACGTAGGCGCTTTGCCTGCAAATCTCGATGCGCTGGTCGCGAATCCCGGCGGGTACGCGACATGGAAAGGACCGTACGTCAAGACGCGATTCTCCCAGACGTCGGACGACTACAAGCGTGACGCCTGGGGCGTACTCTATTCGTATAGTGGCCTGGCTGTGACGTCCTCAGGTTCGGGCAGCAGCATGGTGCGGACATTCGGCAACTCGGTTGATGATCTACTTCGTAATACCGTAACCGGCAACGTGCTCGACTATGACGGCACACCTCCGGGAACCATTTACAAAGACTCGGTTCGATTGAGTCTGACGATTCCCGATGGAATCGGTGGGACAACAACCAAGACCGTCGCTCCGGCCGCATCGGGATATTTCTCTATCGATTCGGTGCCGATTGGAAACCAGTCTCTGAAGGCCGTGTATGTGCCTAACGGAGATACGATCGCGACTTTCATTTCCATTCTGCGGAACTCGAGCGCGAATGCCGAGTTGAAATTCACCAATAATCTCTGGGGTACAAGCGCCTCGGTCGGGCTGGTTCTCGTCAACAATTCCGATTCGGTAATGGGATCACCTCCTTGCACGGATGTCGTCTTCTGGATTACCAACGCCTCAAGCAGCGCCATAACCGTCAGTACGTTTAGTTTCACATGGCCGTCGCCCACGGCTTATTATGCCCGTGTGCAGATCGACGCCACGACCGTATTTGACAAAGACGGCAGTCCGAGGGGCGTCAGCGGCACAACCTATACCATGACAACGCCGCAAACGATCAATTCGGGACAAAGCGTCCGTTTCAGGATACAAGATTTCCGGCAGAACAACTCCGGCAGCGGCGGGAGTCCGGTATCCATGTCAGGAGCATCTTTCACGATGGTTCTGTCCAACGGATCGATTTTCACAGTGGATCTGCCATCATGTCCATGAAAAATGCAAGACAAGGCGGTTTCACGCTTATCGAGTTGGTGATTGTCATCATCATCCTGGCGATTCTCGCTGCAATCGCTACCCGGCAGCTCAGCAACACGGTCGATACCGCCAAATACGAGCAGACCAAGAACGAACTGGACGCGCTGGCATCGGCGATCCGGGGGAGCGAGGAGTTGTATACTGACGGCGCCCGGACCGATTTTGGGTATGTTGGAGACGTCGGTGCGTTTCCACCCAGCCTTGATGCGCTGGTTCAGAATCCCGGCGGCTACACGACATGGCAAGGTCCGTACATTGACAGAGGGGTCGCCGTCGATGATTTCAAGAAAGACGGCTGGGGAATGACCTATACCTATCAGGACACCATGATTCGCTCGACCGGCTCCGGCAGTAATATCGACAAGCTGTTTGCATCGTCGCGCGCCGAACTACTCGGCAACTCGGTGGAGGGTTATCTGGTGGATGCGGATCGCACGCCGCCGACCTCGGCATATATGACGTCGATCTGGATTCAGTTGATTCATCCTAACGGCACAGGTGGAATCACGGTGGATTCCGTGCGGCCAACTTCGACCGGCTATTTCTTGTTTTCCAATATCGCAATCGGGAACCACACCCTTCGCGCCATTTACACCGCAGCGACCGATACGGTCACGATTCCGGTGGCGGTATATCCGAAACGGAGTACGCGCTTGAACGTGATTTTTCCGGCTGATTTGTGGTGAAGCGCATTGCTGCGCGTAACCGGCGGGTCACCTGACCGCTGCGGCCGGCAGAGATCACAGGCTGCGACCCACCGGGTTTCGGAAATAGATCGGGTTGGGATTTGGCCGCGCACTGGACTCGTGTGGCTCGTTAAGTTGTTGTTACAGAAAAGAAAAGCTCCCCCGGCTGGACTCGAACCAGCGACCCGCTGATTAACAGTCAGCTGCTCTACCAACTGAGCTACAGGGGAGTGTGAGCTTTACGATATAATTCCTGCCCTCTCGAGCAGGCCGTAGTATATGTTATTTCGACCTCTTGTCAAATTGATTTAGCAGCATCCGGCCAACTTCCTGCCGGTTTGCATCTTAACAAGTCTTAACACCTCGAGTGGAACATTTGGCTTTGTGGCTTCGTACAACAGCCAGATGAACAAATCATGGAGACATGAAGGGCTGAGACAGTTATGCGACAAAGTCACAAGACCGTATTGAGTGTGCTGGCTATCGTCGGGCTTCTGGCCGGTTTTGCCGCGGCGAGAGATTACCGCACTGGCACGAGAGACTTGGGCACCACCAAAAGAGGGGGTGGCGCCTGGCTCGGCGTGTTTACGCAGCCGGTCGACAGGTCCCTGATGCGCAAACTGGACCTGACCGTCAGAGACGGAGAAGTAATCACCGACGTGATCTCCGAATCGCCTGCCGACAAGGCCGGATTCGAAGATGACGATGTGATCATAGCGGTGGATGGCCAAAAGATCACGGAGGATGGTGATCTCAGTGATGTTATCGCCGACCACGACCCCGGTGACAAGGTGTCGATTACATTGGTTCGCGAGGGCAAGCAGAAGCAGATTCTCGTAGCGCTGGGAGACCGCGAAGACTACGATGAACCACTCATTGTCACCGGAAATATTCATGGCAAGCCATGGACGTTCTCTGGTCGAAGCGAGAGCTATGGTTACATTGGAGTCTCATTGACCGAACTCACCCGCCAGTTGGGCGGCTACTTCGGCGTCGACAGAGGCAAAGGAGTGCTGATTAGTGACGTTGAAAAGGGCTCGCCCGCTGAAGTTGCCGGCCTGAAAGCCGGAGACGTCATAGTGGAGATCGACAGCGAGATGGTGAGCGACATTGGCGAAGCTCAGGAGATCATCCGTGAAAAGGAAGAG
>Ga0315293_10003527_pt1 | contig 15051 bp, 29 predicted proteins | sample YL17G13_20_MG_FD_203071 | JGI IMG/M metagenome (GOLD analysis project Ga0315293, IMG submission 203071) | Sediment microbial communities from Yellowstone Lake, YNP, Wyoming, USA - YL17G13_20 | ecosystem: Environmental > Aquatic > Freshwater > Lake > Sediment | place: USA: Wyoming | collected... | reverse complement strand
GCAACAGCATTAGAAACAGCCTTCACCACACCCGCAACCGGCGTTGCAGAAACAGGAGATTCTTTCGGCACATCCTGCACAACACCTTGCGAAGGACTTTCAACAACCTTCTGCTCAGCAACCACCGGAGAAACCGGTGCAACCGGAGCAACCACTGAAGCAACAGTAGTATTCACAGTCGCATTCTTCTTAGGAGCCACATAACCCCCGCCACCACCGCTACCACCACTCGATGATTTAGTCGTCGCCTGCACCTTCGCAAGCGAAATAGTGAAAGACTGATTCCCACCAACCGTCCTCGTCACCGACTCATCATAATACCCACTCAACGTCGCCTTGAAACGATACGTATCAGGCTTCATCGTAAAATTCAAAGGAGCAACACCCCGATACACACTATCAACATATATACTCGCACCAACCGGATCACTATTCACCACAACTGTGTAATTCATACCCTGACACACAACCCCAGATACACAATCAACCCTCGCTTGAAACGTATCCTGCAAAACCTGCTCAAAACCAATACCTGAACCATTCGTTGACTGACGATACTTCACCCCGTAAGTGATCGTCGCATTTCCCGACTTCACACCCTTCAAAACCACAATCGGATTCACAATTTGATACTGACTAAGAGTGTACGACTGAGAATAACTCATCCCATCCCCATCGATATCAACAACATCCGATGAAGACTTGACAAAAAATTCGACTTGCTGAGAATTCGCCGAATCCCCGCGAATCATGAATGTTAATGGCTTCCCATCACCTGTGAAAACCACCGTGTCTGAAAGTCCACTCGGCCCAGACATACTCACGGCAAAAACAGAGGCGGACAATACCCCGAGCATAAGAAGAAAAGCAGCAATTCCCCTCAGAGTCATATCAATGTTTCAGCATCTCTTATATTTAAACCTATGCAGCCATCTTAGAAAAACTCACCGACGCTGTGTAAAAATCTTCGAACGCTTGACAACACCGAAAGTTGCATGTTCTCCAGCTAATGAAATATCTGACCCAGCATCAACCAATCCGTGAATTACCCGCACCGGCAGATCTTCAACATTCTTCATCCCCACGAACACAGGATGTTTCTTATCAAGTGAATGGTGACGAGGTCCAAAAATTTTTGCACCCGCATCCATTTGCCCATTGATTTTGTCAATCTCCTTGCGACTAAAGTACGATCTGAGAGGTGCAGCTGCATTATTATGTACTTTTCTACTGTATGCCATTATTGGCGAAAGTACAATGAGAAATATAAACGTATTCCTAATTAATAAGAATAAGAAAAATCGTTTAACCCGTTCAACTTACTTGAACAGATTCCCGAGCTTCACGAAGATACCTATGATGAAGCCGAGCACAATCAGGAGCACGATCAGGTCGAGCCACTCGACAATCGCAGCACCCACAGTACCCATACCGTCAACGACGATGTTCTTGAAGTCCGCCTTAGTGTAGCTGTACGCATACGTCATGTTTCCACTCTCCAGTTTTCATTATGAAAATGTTTTACTTACTTGAACAGGTTGCCAAGCTTCACGAAGATTCCGATGATGAAGCCGAGCACGATGAGCAGGACAATCAAGTCAAGCCACTCAACGATAGCTGCACCAACGGTACCCATGCCGTCGACGACAATGTTCTTGAAATCAGTCTTGCTATATGTATAGTTGTACGTCATTTTCTACCCCTCCTAACACTTTTTGCCCATGATCCGCCAAGCGGTGGATCCTGACGGTGATTTCGCGACCGCAAAGCAACGGCCACTCTTAGTCTTCGTGGTATAAGCCGAAGTCGAGAACGCCTTGCGAGCCTTGACATCATAGAACTTCATTGCGCTTTTCATGAAGGTTATTTACCTAGTTTGCTATATAAACATGCCGCACAGTGGTGCACATAGTTATGCTAATAGTTACAAGAAGTAATAAAAAAAATAAAATTAGTTATTTGAGCTTCCGTCGACGACAACAGGCGCTTTCAGCAGACAAGACAGGTCGAAATCAGTCGAATTCTGCTTCATAACACCATAGCATTCACCAATCGTTCGACCATTACCAATCGCAATCGGTGTCGCCACCGGCTGCCGCGCCTCAAGCATCGTCAACCGCCTGCCAATCTCATTTTGCATCGTCGCAATCTGCGTAAACGCCGGGACAAGCTGACCAGTGAAGTTCTTCAACCCCGCCGTGAGAATGGCGTAGCTACCATAAGCTTCATCAATCATCTTATCCTGGGCTTTTTCACGTGCAATCTTGTGTTGCACCCTGTTTATTGCAAACATAACAAGCAAAACAAGCGCAATCGTGACGACGAAAAGGATGACTGCAAACCACCCCTCGAGTTTTTCCATCATCTCACCTACGCCACCACCGCAACAACACCAACAATCAGTGCAGCAACGGCAACGATAAGCGCAATGACAGCAATAACTTGAGTCACACGACCCTGCGCAGCAACGTTATCAACAAGATTCTTCAACACTTCAAAACGACCCATCGAACCACGCTGAACAGGCTCATCACACTCAACCGGATCACGTTCAGGTGCAGAAAAGTCTGAAGCAGTCGACTTATCCTTCACAGTGGTCTTCGGAGCATCACCACCATCAACATCAGTCTGCTCAGCATCAAGATCCTTACGATACGCACTCATTTGACCACCAGTGCGAACCGAAGCAGTATCATCTTCAACTTCGTGAATCTCGAGACGCTTCGCAAAAATTCTGCTTTGATGCTTCAGATTCGGCGCACGGACTTCCTGATTCACACCAACCTCGAGCGGCTCAACATGAACTTTACCGTTGTCGACACCCGCGAAGCCCGCTATTGAAACCCATCCAACAAGCTTTCTAGTCTTACCCATTTTGCATCCCTCCTTACAATCTCTCTTTCAAGAGACGATTAGTATACGTCACTTGCCGAACAAGCGCATTAAGTCTGATAGTTGCCATCACCACCAAAACTGTTGCAGCTTTAAAAAGCCCATAATGCGAATATGTGTAACTTGCCAAAAAATACATCAAATACAAAAATGCCAAACTTGGAACCCATGACCAAACCTGATCGAGCGCAACATTCCAGAACACCTTATCGCTGAAAAATCCTTTTGTTGTCCACGGCTTTTTCTTCTTTGCATGAGCTGTGACAAGCCAATTATATATTGCATCACGAAACGGAAACTCAGAACTCCTCAGTTCTTTCTCATATTCTTGAGGAAGAACGAACTCCCCACCACCCATTTTCACTCCACCATTTTTGAGATATTATCAAAATTAAGTTTTTTGAGATTCAACTTCTGCATGAAAGCCCACCACTTCTCAAAATCACGCTCGCCAAGCTCCTGCTTCAAACGATAAAGCTCCAAACCATACCCAAGAACCTCATTATACACATCCGAACGATTTCTCGTCGTCTCAGCAAAACCGAACCCGGTCAAACGAAGCTTCTCAAGTTGAAAATGCTTATCCGCATCCAGCCTTAAATTAAGTGAAATTCTGCTCTCACTCTCACCAGCATTCATCACAAATCACCCCGAATCAAAGAATATGAGAACTCAGATTGCACCATCTCGTGCAAGTTTGCTATTTAACTTATATTTAAAACTACCTATTTGATTACTTCTTGCTAAATCGCTTAGCATGATAACGATTAAGCTTCAAGTGCTTCTTCAGAACACGCATCCTTGGCGACTTCGCAGCGAAACGCTTGAAAGAATTACCACCATTACTCTTCCACGACATCCATAGCAGCGACAACTCACGAATCGCTTCGAGATTCATACACTTCTTCGCATGATCCCTGACAAAATCATTCATCCCTTTACGCTCAAAAATCTTCTTCATCACAGCAAACTTCACCCAGCGATCTATACGCCGACCGAACAAAACACCCACAAACCCCCGCCCAAACTCCCCTTTCAAAAGCACTTTACCCCCTTTGGTAAATACTAACAAGCGAAACCAACGCTTCCCGTGACAAATAACACCCGTATCTGACAACGGCACAACACCACTACGCATCAACACCCGCACAAGAATCCGTTCAACCTCTGAACCAGTTGGTGCAGCAAAAAGCATTTTGTTATGTATATCTCTCGTCATTATGTAATTCTGCAAAGAATCAAAAGCATCTTTTTGAATTCTCCAAACCTTCGGCTCTCTGAAAGATTCGAGAAACGTTCCGCGCATCACTTCGCACCCACATACAACAAATCTACACCGTCACCTTTGTACACCACATACATTGTACGATTCGGCAATGTGTGATTCTCATCAGCATGAACAATATACATAGAACCTTCAGGAAAAGTCATGTTCCAATACATCTTATCCCGAGCAACAGCATCCATACCCATACCACTCGCCTGCTTCTCAGTCATATTTGTGCTCATCACATTGTTCCAGTCACAACCGTACTCTCTGCTTAAAACAGATAATGGCGCATGAGAAAAAGGAGATTCATGAACAACAGTCGCAGACCCACATGGAATATTACTCCCCATTTTCTGCAAATCATGATTCGCCGATGCAAAAAAACCATAAAACAAAATACCCAAGAATATCATCAAACCAAACAAAGTTATCATCGCAACTCGCCTATTGAGACTTATCAACCAATCTGACAACAACACATATCCTGCCGCAGCAAACATCCACAACACCACAAGAAAATATCTGTGATGATATGACGGCAACACTTTACTCACATTCAAGACAAGCAAAACCGCAAGAGGAATCAAAGCAGATGCGGACATCACCATCAACATCGCTTTTCTTTTTGAAACCTGCTCATTTTTCTTGAACAACCATTTCATCAACACGTATGCATAGAATCCTATGAGAATGAACGTTGCAAAATACATCACGATCAATATCAACTTTATCCACCAAAACGTCGAAACACCCACCAACGCATCATCCAATATGTAGAAGAAAGAACTCATCAACGCCGATGGAAATATTGAGAAATCAGTATCAGGCCATATCGCAACGATGTGAGCCAACTGAGGCTTAGCAAACATGAAATAAGCCAGACCAGTACCCATAATTCCCATCAAACCAAGCAAGGCAACACCGAACCAAACCGTTGGTCCGAATTCATCCCTCCCATAAACATAAAAGACAACAACGAAAAAGAACGTCGCCATGGCAGCATAATAATGCACAAATGGCAGAATGAACAAAGCAAGTGCTGCAATATACAGCGAATAATATTTCTCTCTTGAGTAAGCAATCCCCCATAGAACGATTGCTGACAACAACAAAATTAGTGCATACCCTCTGATCTCAACCCCGTATTCAATATATGTTGTCGACAATGCAAGAAATATTGTTGCGTATTCTCCCGACTTACCAAATAACTTCTTCAATGCAAAATATGCGAACACGATGAACATCGTCCCAAATAAAGCAGATAATTCTCTTCCCCAATATTCTTCAAGAATCCCTGGATTCAACTTCATCCAACCATACAACGCATAATAATACACTGGTGGATTCACATCGTGAGATTGCCAGTTTATACTCGTCGTCTTCATTGCGTGAACAGTCTCGAGAGAGAAAGCCGGATCAAACCAAAGGTCAGAACGAACTATGAAAATAGTCAGTTGTGTCAAATATACAAAACAAATTACTGCCAGAATCAACGCAGCATATTTCTTCACAAATCCCGTTTCGGCCACTGAGTCACCACCAACACCCTCACACCAAAGTTTCTTCCCTCACCACCACCGATAACCTTCTCAACAAACATCAAATAATCGCAATTCTTTTCCTTTATTCGCTCGACCAACTTCTTAGCCAAATTCGCACGCAAATGCCCGATGTCTTGCGTCATCTCAGCATCTGAAAAAATCTTCATCGCATTAGGATCATGTGGATTATCCGCCTCGTGCTTCCAGAATAACTTCTGACCAGGAGACAAGAACTGCAATCTATCTTGCCGACCTTCAAAAGTCACACCGACAAGAGAAGTAATAAGCTGAGCCATCTCACTTCCCTACACGAAAACTCGAAGGCACACACTCATTGAATTCGTCGACGCTCGGCTGCTCGCCACTCTTTATCCTCGTAATCAAAGCCTGCAACTTCAGCTCCTGAGCGCGAAGCTTATAGAGAATCTGCTTGTCAGCCTCAGCACGCGGCTTGATGACTTCCTCAAACATGAAAACTGACTTCTCAAGATCATCAATCTGCTTCTTCATGTATTTTGCAGCTTCCATGTAATTCATTTCTTTCCACCTCGTTCATGCTTCATCTTCTGAAGCTTAGCCATCAACTTCACAGATTCAACAACACCCGGACGCTCAATCTTGAGTTCCCGCAATATTATCCCTTGTCGCATCTTGAAATCAACACGCAAAACACCCATCATCGTCTGAACGGCTTGTGATTTATCCATGACATTCCTGGCTAATTTTTCTGCTTTTTCTCGTTCCTGCTCATTCACAAGCTCTGCACGCATACGCTGAATCTCAGACCATTCAAATTTCAAACGCTGCATGATTGCATCTTTTTCGAAAGGCAAAGTCTTGAATTCACATTGATTTTGAAAATCTTCATTCTCACAACCAGGATTATGCTTACACCACAGACAAGGTTGAAAATTAGTCATGTAAACTCCCTCGTTTCAAGATTCTGCTCGAGTTCTTGCACTATCATCTGCATCTCAAGACCCTTTGCCGTGTACACATACTTTCCACGACCTTCCCTCGCAATCAATCCTTCTTTCATCCACTGCGCAATCAGCAACCCTGCATGCTTGTGTGAAATCCCGATTTCATCAGCACTCTTTCGAATCGCCTTTGAACCAGAACCTATGAGAAGAAACATTCGACAATTCGCCCGTTTGAAAAATGTCTTTGTCTCATTCATTTCGCATTCCCCACACGATTAAAGAAAGAAAAAATGTTTGCGAGATTACTTACAGAGCCGCGACCGGCACCGAATACTCACGCGCGGGCTGACCATTGTAGTCCTTACCTAATTTCAGCTTTTTAAATCTGAACTTCTTACCAACCATGAGCCCGAGCTCTTCCTTGATGGTCTTGCAAGTCTTCGCACCTTTCACGCAAATCTCAACCTGCGTCAAATAACGATCCATAACCGAACCCTGCGGCACGGCCTCCTCAGTCGCACGAGGAGAAACAGGCAACCACTCATGAAGGAATCCCGTTGCCCCCTTGATTTCAATACTTGTCGGTTTCATCGTAATGTGATATTGCTTTCGATCTTGAATACCACTCTCCAATTCAACCGTCTCAACAATTGCCTCGAATTCGTCAAGTTTGCCCGTCGCTTCCACACGCTGAACCATTGTTCCACGCTCCAATTTTTATTTGCAGGATGTCGCCTGCAGCCCCTGTCGTTGCCACACCTTCGACAAAGAAAGATCTTCAATATTTGTTCTGTCAATGACATACAATTTGTGTCCACCAGAAACAAATTCATCCATCTTTCTCGCCGAAACGTCCCTCAAATAACCCTTCACCTCAATGAATGAATCATCCAAATCAGTGAGTTCAAAGTCGGGAATATAATTTCCTACACTCGTCGTTTTGAAAATTGTTGATTCATAACGTTTTTTCTGAGCAATAGATTGCTTTTTTCTACCCTCTTCAGTAACAATGCGATTTTTGCATGCAAATCGATGCTTCTCAGCAATCTCAGGTCGACGCATAGCCTCACGAGTAGCCTCAGAAATCTTCTCACGCATCTCGTCAGACCACCTCATTCATCTCACCTACTGCGGAAAATATCTCATCTGCCACTCGCGTTGCTGTTGCGGATTGAGACCACCCCAAATCTGATCATTCATCTGATTCGGATCAATATCCAAGAAAGACTGAGCGACTCTCGGACGAGGTGGCATCACTGGCGAAGACTGAGATTGCCGTGGAACTTGCTGTGACAAAGCATTCTGCCGCTCGCGTAACTGGCGAACTTCTTCAACCAACGCAGAAACATCTGATTGCGGCGGATTAGCTTGAGGCTGCGAAACAGCCACTTGCCGGACAGAGCCACCAAGATTCAGAAACTCACGAAACCAATCCTGCTGCGCCACCTCACGCAAAGCATTCGTACCAACAATCATATCCCCTGCATTCGTCTTGAAAATCAGAACGTGCTGCTTGTCAACCGTGAATTCATTCGACGCCATCGAATCACCACCTTGTGTTTGTTGTATACCTGCTTGTATATTTAAACCTTTCTGTTTACTCATTTCTCATTTTTCGAAACCTTCGAGCAACGCGAATTGTCTCGAAGAACATACTGAATATTGTTGAATTCTTAATTGTTCCGCCTTGCATATGAATGAAGTGGACGGGCATATTTGTTATTTTTCCCTGAATACAACACGCCAATTCTATATCACCCGACCACCGCTCAACCCGCATCATGTCAAGAAGCGTTGATTTGAAAATTAATTTCCACGGACATTGCATATCATTGACATCCTTTCTCCCAGTCGCGTACCAATACATAAACTTTACAAATAACCTATAGCCATGTGATATTACTGTACGCTTTAGGCTTTTCCCTTCGACCTTCGAATTTTTCCAAAACCGAGTACTGAACACAGACACACGAGAATCTAATATATTTTGAAGATTTACCAATTTCTCAAGTTGCCAAATATTCGCCGAGTTATCCGCATCAAGCAAAAGCACCGCATCAGTCTTCGCATTCTCCATTCCTGTACGAATCGCCCACCATTTACCACCATTCTTTGCGTGAGAAATCAACCGAACAGGCAACTCGTCAACCATCGAGATGACACTTTCCGATGTCTGATCCTTGCTGGCGTCGTCAACAACAATCACCTCTTCAATCAAATCAGGATATTTTCTCATAAAAACTGCAATATCCCTGAGAGTTGGCTGAATACGACTTTGTTCATTAAAAGCTGGAATAACCACAGTGATCTTCTTCAAGTACGCACCACCGTGGAAATCTGCCGAGTCTTCCACACCTTCATCTTCACAAGTTCAGTTATCTGCCGCTCCTTCATAATCGAACGCTTTGTAACCTTCGATTCCTTGAGAAGACCAAGATAACTCAGAACACACCTCGAGCAAACACGAATCGTACCATACAAACATGTTGACGAACGAATCTTATCGCTGTTGAGATCATCATACTTCACAAAAATATGAGAATCGGCCCGACCCATACATTTGAAACAGACCAACTCCTCATGCACACCAGAAACCCTCGCAACCCGCGAACCAAGAACCCATTTCCGAGCATCTTCAATCACACGTGGACCGAAACGAATCGCCTCAGTCAAAACATCAACACACACATCACATAACATCATCACCTCAGTGCGATTACCCATATCAACTTCCATCCGCACCATCACTTGCGCATTAGCACCAAGCTTCTTATCCTTCGAACATATTGAACACTTATACGAAATATCATCAGTAATCGTCTTACACTCCGAGCATCGCCCCATACGAAGATTCAAAGAAGATACTGAAACAATATACGGAATATGAATTATCCCCTTACCCTCATATTCAGTCAACTGTTTTTGTGCTCGCTCCATCATCTCCCCCTCCCTTCAAAGCAGCCACCAACAACTTATCAATCAATCCATCCTCAACAACAAACCCATCATGACGCAACTCACATTCGAAATCACAGAACTCGCCAATCACATCATCTTTTCGATATCGTACAATCATGTTAGCTGTCGCGGCGTTGCACACACTGCACCGCCCCGAAACTCTCGGCACCACATTTCCATATACTAACCTCTCAACCACTCTTTCGCCTCATCCAAGGAGCAGATGAAATCTTCTTGATGAGAGCCTCAGATTTCTTCTCATCAACAGGCTCCAAGTCAGCCCCCACATCATCAAGAGCATCATCCCCAATGTCATCAACAATAGAATCATCCGGATCCATCACGTTACCATCTTCATCTTTCACAAACCCATCTTCCTTTTCATCATTGTCATCGTCATCATTATCAAAAGACACAACTTTCGATTCGGGGTAGCCTTGTTCCTTCATCACTTTATTGAAAATTTCATACAACTTATCAAGACTTTCACCCTCGGACACGACTTGAATTTTTCCAAATGTTATCGAACTTCCACCGCGACCCATAATGCATCCTCCTATTCATGCCAATAATAAACTGTCCAACCAATAGGCATATGATCATGAAACTCAATATTTATGATATTACTTTTCTTTCTCTTCCGTACAAACACATCAAGCTCTTCCCATTTCTTGAACATACAATAACCAATCTTCAAGCCAGTCATCTCACACCCCCTTCACCGCACCACACAATATACAAGTCCTCGAACCATCCTCGTGACGCACACCTTTCTCATCAAACCAAATCTCGCAGTGCTTAAAAAGTCCACAGTGCCTTTGCTTCGGCGTATCCTCTCGCCAATGCTCTCCATCCTTTTCATATGAGTTTATTGTACGCATACCCGTATCTTCAACAGGAAATCCTTCATGCTTATCAAAATCCCAACGCATCAAACCCATCATTTCAACTCTTCAAGCTTCTTTTTCAAAAATTCAATGATTTCCTTATCAGATGAACCATATCTTTTCTTATAACGAATAATTCTCAAACAATTTCCAGTCAAAGCAAATTCAGGACTTGGAAAATCACCATATGGCATCTCTTCTCCATACAAAATCTCCCACACAACTTGAGATTCAAACCCGATATTAAACCACAATTGAATCTCACGATTTATGCAATCAATCTTCACTTCAACCATTGCGAACACCTTTCACAGCATATAACGAATCATTCTCGTTAATTAAAACCTTTAAAGAATTCTCAAATCCATTTGCACCAATATCATATTTCCATGACTTTTTTTTATGACAAATAAAACACAATAATTGCAGATCGCTCAACTTCTCATTGCCAAGCTTATCAGGGTATCGAATGTGATCAACATTCAAATGCAACTGCGAACCGCACTTCACACAAGAACCATCACGACATATCACCTTCCAACGAATCGCATTCCACACCTTCGAAGAGTAGAAAAGACACATCACAATCTCCCACGAAAGATTATTCGTCAATTTTCTCAACTGAGTAAGCTCGGCTTTCGGCGTCAATCTCCTCGAACCAACATGTTGCGCCCAGATTGCATCAACCTCTTCACTTTTCATGCTTCTCCCCCGCAACCCAATCCTGAAACTTCTTTGATTTAAAACTGAATGAAATAGGATGCCATCTTCCAAACACATTGACAAGCTCATGCACAAGCCAAGCAAATAATGCACCAACCAAGAACAATACAGAACCAATGCGAACAGGATATTGATAGAGTAACGTCAAACCCATCGCACCACCGATAATTATTGACAAAGGAACCCACACACTCCCCTTCCCAAACTCCTCAGTATCAAGCATATACCTTAATCCCCGAGCAAGACCAACCATTAACATCAAACCGTACGACAAAAGAAGCATTGCCAACATTTCGTCGACCGAGTACCCACTTATTGAGACGATGATTCCCACCTCTTATTCAGAGAAATATTTTTTATATTTGTTGCCACCCACGTACTAACATAAAGCTCCACCACCATCACCACCCGATGAATGTAATGATTGCTTAAAAAGATTTCGTCTCAAATCTCCTTCAACATCCTCATGGAACGAACCTTCACCAACAAATCATTTTTGTCCAACTCGGACGAATCACCAAACTCTTCACGAATTATCACATCAAACATTTTTCGCGTACGAATCGTCTCATCAACCTCTTCAATCTTTGGATATCCTTTCATCTCAAAAACAAATCTCGGATCAATCCCGGCGAGCACCATGGTCAGTGGGATTGTATTGTTGAGTGCTTCAAACCGTTGGTATTGTTGTGTCATCATCACCCTCTCTTTTGCACAACCACATCTTCCAACCACCACCCCAACCGGATAATCTGGGTAATCCTTACTCCTACCAGGAGCTTCACCAACAAATTCAACAAATTTTCCACAATCACTACATACAGGCATGACGACCGGCTCATACATCGGCAACGCATCAAACTCACTCATATTCGCCTCACCCCTTCATTCATCTGAATGTGCTCAGCAATATACGGTCCAATCACTTTGAAAAGATCTTCCATCAACCGCGTTATCATCCTCGTAGCAAGTACATCATCATCATGAGTTCTCGTCAATTCAGGATAAGAACCTTTTGAACGAAATGTTGAACCCATTATAATTGCCGAAGCCTGACACGATACGGCCAATTGAGAAAAGTCAGCCTGCATCACCGTCTGATAAAGTATCGCAGTCTGATCAACACCCCCAAAACTCACAGGTTCGCGATCACCATAAAACCACTTTCTCAACAACATCTTCTTCTTCACCTTTGCATATCGCGCAATATTCAGATAATCAAACTTCTTCAATGCAACAGGAACTTGAGAACGCCAAAATCTCATCAATCTCGCCCAACGACCACCAGCTAACCCCTTGCTCGCCAAGTGATGCGTCAACGCAGACTGCCAATCAAATACACCAACCTTCGCAAATTCACCTCTTGTTTCAGTTTCATCAGAAAGTCTAAGAATCGAGTATCTTCGCAAATATGATGGATCCTCAAGCATTGTGTGTGCAAACGGCCCAATCAAGTGCGGAAAATCATTATCGGTCGTCAACATCGAACAAGAACAATACCCTTCAGCATCCACCACGTTGCCCGATGAACGCGAACGATTCTTTTTTCTCTCCACAGCATCATTGAGTGTTGCGAACAGTCTCGACATCTCATCCTTGTGAGCAGCCTTCTGCTGAGAGCGCACCACAACACGCAAAAACTCATTGAGCAAAGCCACATATCGCTCACGTAGAAGAATACCCTTCTGCCCAAACCCTGATTTTGCCGAGTCACCTTGATGAGAAAACACAAGACCTTTGAGAGTCGACTGTTCCATGTTGTGCAATGTCGTTCCCATCAAGTGTCCAAAAACATCTGCTTGATGAGTCTTTCCCGTACCCGGACGACCAATCACCAACATATTGAACGTCGCAAACCCCTCCACACAAAAGAACAAAGCAGACGTTACTATCGCAGCCTCAACCTCAGAAGGCACCATCACTCCCGTTTTGTGATCTCTCCATACTGAAACATCGTTCACCGAATTTACGCAAGCAACAACAGATCCAATATCTTCAAACTTCTCCCTCACAAAATGAATCTTCGAAACTATTACCCATTCCTCAACAGATTGGTTCTTCGCCACCGACCTACTAATAAACATTCCCCGAATCTCAAAAATCATATTCTCAATCTTCGCATTATCCGCCATGACTACCCGTTCAGAATCATCAATCGGCACAAATAACAACAATTTCTTTGATGTCCCAACGACAATAACCGGCATGATTGCAAACATACAATCCTTTATCACCGGTTGCATCTCAAGCCTTGGTGCATCACCAAAAAAATAATTCTCATTCTTCGGCGTTATCGCTATCGTCCATCTTCTCTCAAAAACTACTTGCCCAAGTGGCAAACAAGAAAGAGTACAATTCTCAACTAATGGAAAAATCGTATATTGCGACATTTTCTGACGCAACTCAGCTTTCACTTCTTCATATGATAGCGCTAAGTCTATTCCTTTCTCTGAAGAAACGACCGCAATCTGGTCGTCGTGATTTGTCTTTATGAGCTGCAAACTATTCTGCTTGAAAAGGTAATCCCTGGCTGAAACGCCTTCGGGAATTTTGATATCGACACGTTGCAGTTCATAATCCCCCTCTTTAGTTATCAACCACCACACCTTCATTATTATCTATAGCTTTTTCCACACCCACTGCAATGAAACAATCCACACACACAATCTTCTTCACACCAGGATACGGTATGTTCGACATGAACTTCACAACCACCCCAGTCTTCCCACAGATCTCGCAAGCATGATCTTTGTTCAACACCCTTCCCCACATCGGACTGAACTCGCAGAGCTCATACATGCAACGAGAACAACGCGCAACCACACCATCCCCGTTAACCTTCAACTCAGCCCAAATCATCTTCGTTGCGGGGTGATCCATTGGATTGGGCATGTGCTTGCAGAATCGCCATGGTTTCCTAACCTTCACCATGAATATCTTTAGTTTCATATACGTCAACCCCCGAAGAGCAGAGTAATTTGTTATATGCCTCGATTTTAAATACGTTGTCGTCGAATAAACTATATATGATAACATCTTGCTTATAGAACATACGTTCTTTTACATTATACCACTTTTTCACTATTAATAAGTATATCGTGAAATAGTTAGCTGGTAGAAAAGGTATACGTATCCAAACAAGGGGTCACGCGGGGGGGAATACCTTTTCTACAGCATCAATATTTCACTATATACTAATTAATAATTACACATTTATTTATAAAAGAACCAGTACTTATATTATTTAATATTATTTAAGCTTTAGTATTTGCTCTTTACTTAAATTTTCAATTATTTTTTTCACCTCATTCAAATTGCTCTCTTTTCAATTTTCTAATTTCCTTATCATTTTTAATATTCTCATTCTCTAATTCCTCCACCCTTTTTTGTGCTCTTTGCAATTTAATTTGCAAATCAGCATTCAAAACCACTAATTGAGATTCCTTCACATTCTCCAATTTCAGTGACCCAATCTCCCTTTTTAAATCAAATAAAGCACTCATCCTATAGTTAAACAAATACTCAACCATCTCCTGATCTGTAAATTTTAACCTAAGAGACCCCAAATTTTTACCATTTTTCAACTCATTCAGAAGATAACCCCTAATTTTTTCCTTCAATTCTGTATCAATCTTCATACTCGTCATTACCATTCACACCAGGAATACCCTCCGATATAAAAATCTTGGTATACCAACGGTATACCAACTTGTGTCACTTTCTTTTCAAACATATATACCCCACCATATATTCTCGACGATAAACCCCTCATCATTTTTCAGTATACGTCCGGTATACCAGTGAAAACACCACCGTCTCAAACCCCCGAATTCGAGCTTCCCAGGGCCCGTAGGGCT
>Ga0315293_10003523_pt1 | contig 15063 bp, 15 predicted proteins | sample YL17G13_20_MG_FD_203071 | JGI IMG/M metagenome (GOLD analysis project Ga0315293, IMG submission 203071) | Sediment microbial communities from Yellowstone Lake, YNP, Wyoming, USA - YL17G13_20 | ecosystem: Environmental > Aquatic > Freshwater > Lake > Sediment | place: USA: Wyoming | collected... | reverse complement strand
CCATCGCTCAGCACATCCGCCGGCCCGCAGCTTAGCATCAGAGCGCATATTATTGTAAAAGCTAGGATCTTCTTCATAGTGATCAACTACAGCCCCTTCTCTTTCCCCTTCTCTCCAACCCTTCTCAACCCTTCTAAACCCCTATCCCAACCCTTCTCAACCCCTATCCGCCCCTCTCTCCCTTAAGCCTGTCCCGTATGATAGTCAATATCCTCAGATATTCGTCCCGCTCCGCCTGGGAAAGGACGCCGAAGAGCTTCTCCACCATCTTTCTCTGATGCTCGACCGCGCTCTTCGCGGTCTTACCACCCTTCGCCGTCGCCCTTACCTTAATAATGCGCCTGTCGCCTCGAACGCCAAGTCTCGCCACGTATCCGTCCCTGACCAGCCGGTCGACTATCCCGGTAATCGCCGCAGTAGAGACATTGATATAATTCGCAAGGTCCGTCATGCGTAACTCGCCTTCGCGGGCGAGTATATTGAGAACGATAAGCTGCGGAAGGGTGATCTTGATCTTTTCGAGGCCGCTCGACTCATGTTTATAGAATTCCCGCATGATCGTCGGCATCATCTCGGTCACTTTGTTGGAAAATTCTGCTAAGGCAGGATCGGACATTGTTTAACCTCCATGATATTTAAGTATATTGAATATCAACACTGTTAAGTATATCATCAGATCGCGGAAATGTCAAATAAAAATGCGTATAAAAAATGTAGGGGACGTTTAAACGTCCCCTACATTGTGGATAACTTTTTTGAAGGTCTTACTGCGTCATATCCGGCAGCTCGCCAAACCAGTTCATCGACGCCTCGGCGAGCGATATCTCCCTCTTCTGCTCCTGGGCCTGCTTCTTCTGATAATCCATTATCCCTTCCACCTCTTCATAGAATCTCTTTGCAAAGGCGCGCGGCTTGTCCCAGAACTCAACGCCGACCTTATGCACATTGTTCTCCTGATCATTATTTACATGCCTGACCCGTCCTATCATGAAGAAGGTCTCATCGCGCAGCTGGACCTTTACTATAACGCTGGAATCGATCTCAAGGCCGCGGTTCGCGGATATGAGGGCCCCTCCTTCGGAAATATTTAAGGTGCGGCTAGCTTCTTTGGGCTGGTCGTCCTCTGCCTTGTATTCAAGCGGGCAATAGATGGGGTAACGCTTATGCCGTCTCTGATCCGGCGAGGTAGTTTCCGTCATCTTATTTCTCCGTCGCGTGAAGTATATCACATCCTCCGGAAAAGACAAGCTGGCTTTGCCTGATTTTTCATTCCTAACAGTGATTATCCGGACCGGCTCAATGGCAAACCTTAAGATCCCACGAGGCATTTTGTTCCGTAATAATAAGGTCCGCCTTCGTGACTGGAAGTTCGCATTCCGCGACTTCTTTTTCGAACCTTCCCTTGGCAAGCGCCGTAGCTATGGCAAGCGAGTGCTTTCTCCTGCCCAAGAGCCTCGCGACCTCTTCCACAAGCCGCTCCGTGTGAAGTTCCAGGAGAAACATCTGGGCCGGACTGCTTCTTATCACCACCAGTACCTTCATGATTACCACCCCCCTTGATTTTGCAAGCATAACTAGTATATCACAAATTGTGATAATGTCAAGGGCCGGGTTAAAATAATCACATTCTGTGTTGACTTTCGCGGATCTTGTGATATACTTTGCGTATGAACTTCAGTGAAAACTTAAGAAAGATCCGGGAAGAGAAGAAACTTTCCCAGCAGGAACTCGCCAAAAAACTGAAAGTCGCCCAATCTACCATAGCCATGTGGGAAGCGAATAACCGCACCCCAAAGCTTGCCGAACTGAACCGCCTGGCGATGGTGCTCAAGATCACGGTCAATCGCCTTCTCGGCCAGCCAAAAGACAAAAAAATAGAAGTCATCAGGAACGAGATATACATAGACGGCGAAAAGATAAGCGACCTGGACGCTACCGACGTCGAAGGGGTCGTCGATTATATAAGCGCCATAAAGAAAAGGAAGAAGGGCATCCCGCAGTCCCCTCCTCCGAATATGGACTCATCGGCCAAAAAGGTGCTGATAATAGACGACGAGCAGGAGATATGCGAGATGCTATATTCTTTTTTGATACCTCACAACTACAAGGTCTTCCTCGCCTTCAACGGGCAGATGGGCCTGGAATATTTCGAGGAGATAAAGCCGGATATAGTGCTCTTGGACCTGAAGATGCCGGATATAGACGGCCTGGAGGTCCTGAAGATAATACGCAAGGTAAGCAACACGCCTGTCGTGGTCATCACGGGGCATCCCCAGGATGTATCCGATATACATCTCGCGGACCTGAAGATAGAGGGCTATATAGAGAAGCCGATAAGTTTAAAGGCGGTGCTCAATACGTTAAAATACCTGGTAGGTGAATAGATGAAAGAGAAACGGAAGTTTAAAAGGGCTAAGAAGTATTTTGCGATCAATATCGTGGGATGCGATGTGGGCGGAAAGCACCTGCGGTTCGATAAGATCGGATCGAATCCCAAGTTTTGCGATGAGTCGGGGCTTGACTTCACCCCTGAAGGAATAAGGATAATGTGCTCCAAGCCCCTCCCCGAAGAGTCCAAGATCCAGATCAAGATGCTTATACCTGACGAGACGGGCCTGAATTTAATAAGGGCTAACGGGACGATAAAGTGGTTCAAACAGGTCAAGGGCAAGTATAAGAAATATTTTATTATAGGCGTGCACTTCAGGGACCTGCCTGAAGACGAAAAACAGAAGATCGTGCGGCTCTGGAAGAAGTATAAGTAACCCCCTCCCCTCCTCTGTCAAGAGGCAAGCAAGACTGTTACTCCTCGCGCCAATCTGTCCGCGTAAAGAATCCTAGGCCAGTGCCCGGCGGTATTATGCTGGCCAGGGCTTCGTCGTAATGTATCATTGGAGGGCCGTTTAAACTGACACTATCGCCTACGAACGATCCATAGAGATCGCACGAGCCATTCATATTCAACGCCGCGTTTGGGGCATAGATAGACGAATAAAGTTCGGTATTACCGGCCATGCTTATACTTTGACAGGTGGAAGTGCCATATATTTGAAAGTTTTGCGGCAAACCCGGATGGGTTGCATCGACTGGATTCATTGTGACATTCCCGGCGATATCGATATTGCCTGCAGTATAAATAATAAGAGATGCGCCGGAATCGATCAACAGATTCGCCGAGCCGCCCATATTGATATCGCCGGTAAGCTTTATACGCACATTTGCACCCGCCGATATTGTTATGTTCGTCTCATCATTACCTGTGAGGATTATTCCACTGCATGTATAATCCCCCGAATCTGTCAATATTTTGGTGGTGGTTATATCCCCTAGGGCAGTCGGGTTATCCAAAGTCGGGATCGTTACCGGAGGCAGGGGAGGGCTCGTATAGTACGATACGGTGCCGGTGTATTCTACACCGGAAATACTGCCTGTCGGCCCGAGACTGACATTACCGTCTATGGTACCGGTTCCGACGATACCACCGTTCGATTGAACATCCCCGTTATTCCCTACATTCGTGCCGCCATAAGCGCCTGAACCTGAATTATAGCTATCCGTCCCGCATTTTGTGCCGCTCAAATAGATCGCTGTGGGGCCAGTGTTTGCCGCAAAGGCGGCGCCGTTTGAGAAAAATGAATTGCGCCACTGCGATACTATTGTTCTTGTCATATTCCCAACAGTGCCGGTCGAAGTGATTGTGTATAAATTGCCTGCGCGCGTAGTCAATTCCACAGTATACTTACCGGCTCCTGCACCAACTCCAAAATCCACCTCTGTAGGAAAATTGATCAAGTCGGGATTGGCTGTTAACATTCCGACCGCATCTTGTATTCCGGCTTCAGCAAGCCAAAACGCCTGATTTGATCTTATACAGCCACCTGTAACGATCTTATTTAGATAGGCTTGCTGTAAAAACGCAAGCCCCCATATGACAATGATGATCATATATAAGATCACTACCGCCAGTATAGTACCTTTCTTGGACAGTATCTTCATATCTCCCGATCCTTTATGCCTTATTTCTATACATGACGTAAAAATTTAATGTCACAGATTGTGAGTTGCGAAGAAGGGTGATCGTCACAGTAGCGGAATTAAGTGGGCTGTTTTTATCAGGCACAAAAGCCGTGACTTCATTTGTGGCGAGCGCTATCTCGTTACCGGCTATGTTTGTATCCGGATCGTACCAAAGCGTAGAAGGAGCGGTAGCGCTTTGCCAATAAAAGGATTCGTTGCCGATCCTCATAGTCTTGGGTTGGTCGCTGTCGGAAATGGTTATATCCGAGTCCTTGGCGGATCTTATCTTCTTCGAAAGCATATCCATTATAACCGACGCATCCTGCTGGAGCAAGGTCATGGCTGTGTTCCTTTGCCACAGCAAAAAATTGTAGTACAATAGCGCCCCCAAAATGCTGGCCAGAATGGAAGATACGGCGAGGCCGACTATTATCTCTACAAGGGTAAATCCTGTTCTTCCCGTCTTCTTTCTCACTCTAATGCCTGCCTATGTAAGTTTGGAACCGCACATCATCATCCGGATTTGTCTTGAACTTGATCGTCACATCCGCTAAAAGATAATCACGGTCAGTGACATAGTTAACTTTCGTGATCATCTGCTTATCCACTCCATTTATATTAACCGTCTCATTTGGATCATCGGTGGATTTCTCCCAGATCGGCGCCAAGAGCGTGCCTGTGTTTTTTACATAGTAAACATTTGGCACCGGGAACGGCGGCTGGGCCTGGAGTTGCTCCATACGTTGATTGGCGAGCGTCAGCGCGAGCACCCTATCCCTGTTGACGATCGTCATCTTCGTGGCATACAGGCCGAACCCTATCCCGAAAGTGAGGAGTATCGAAAAGATGAGAAGCGTTACTATCACCTCTACGAGCGTGACCCCCCCGCTGCGCCTGTTGCCTGTGGTGTGAGGCCTTTTCGTCTTCATATTTCCTTGAAGTATACCATATGATCTTGATTATGGCAAAATTTGGAGCGTCTATTTTTTTTAGCTTTGCAATTCAATCTTTTCACTGACTGTCTTCGTCAGGGCGCCCGCGAGCATCTCCTGCGCCCGGTCATTCAGGTGGCAATCATCAGTAAAGAGCGTCTCGTTATTGCCATTATAAATATATCGGGCATCGACATAAGGCACGTTATTTTTTATAGCAACCCCTTGAGCAGCTTTCGCCAACGCATCATATAATTCAATAAAACCTTTACGAGACATCAGGCTATCGTCTTTTGCATAGTCATTTTCCGGTTGGGAAAGCGGCTGTTTATAGTGTATCGCGGGCTGCGTAACCAATACGGGGGCAATGCTATAGCTCTTCAACAAGTGGCACATGATATCAAGATTATCCCCATAGAATTCAACGACAGCCGGGTCAAAGGCCTTCTGGCTCATGGCTTCTTTCTTTTCATAATGCTCCATGATCTTGCGTATAATCCGTATCTTTCTTAAACGCATCTTAAAAAAGGCTTTCGTGTTGGTATATTTTTCCAGGTCCTTGAACATGTCCGGATACCCGGCCCTGCTATCCCTTGCCAGATAATTGATCGCGTCATTAAACCCGTCTAAAATTATGACCATATCCGGCTCCATCTTCAGGATCTTCATCTCTATCAGGATGAGCTCCTGCATCGAATTGTAGGAAGGCATGGCTCCGCATATCACTTCATATCTTCTATTGTCCTTTGACAGGTTTTTATTGAGATTCCTCTCGAGAACTTTATAAAAAGTTTTTTCGTCGCTCGTCGACATGCCGCCGAAAGCAGTAGAGGCGCCAACTATAACGATGCGATAAATATCCTTAGTTTTCGCGAATACCTCAGGCCCCCTGAACCCGAAAGAATTGGTATTTACTGTAGGGCTTTTGAAATTCGGGCGCGCCTTAAACATCAGGTATGGATATAGCTCAAATTCGCCCGTGCTCCCATAATTGTTAAGCTGATCGTCGGTAAGCGAAACCTTCTTCAGCGCGTATAAAGTATTTTTACCGGCGTGTTTCTTCCTCACCTTGTCTTTGTGGCTGAGCCATTTGTCAAACGCCACAAGTCCGACTACGATCGCAATTACGGTTACCACTGCCAGCATTATCATTTTTTCTTTTTTCATATCGCCTTTCCTGTTTATTTTTTGTATAAATAAAATCTAGCCTGATCGCCGTAATTATTTTTGTTCACCTCATCCGCCTTTTTCTTGAATTCCTCTATCTCTTTTTTCGAAAAGATTGAATTTTCGGGATTTAAGAGGTGGGACCTTGGATCAAAGAGCGGTATGTCTTTAATATACTGTTCGCTTCCCCAGAATTGAAAATCATAGGAATCAAATACGATATCCTTAACGCTGAAGCCGGCTTGAGCCGCTAAGATCTCTACACATTTTATGGTAAACAAGAAAAGGTGGCGCGGCGGGTCAAGCTGGATCCAATCCACCCCGTATTTTTCCCATGCGTAAGATTCGACTATGGGTATGCGCAGCAAAACAAAGCCACTGGGTTTTAGTAAATCATAAGCCTTGATGAGTACTCTTGATGGATCCGGGATATGTTCAAAAGAACCGTTAAAAATAATAAAATCAAATTTTTCGGTGAGATCATATATCTCCCGTTTAAGGATCCTGACGTGTTTATCATAGAATATGTCCTCGCTTAAATATGGATCCATTCCTGTGAGATCTCGAAATCCGTGCTTTCGCATACCCATTAACAGATCCCCGCTTCCGCTCCCAACATCGAGGATCTTGGATTGCAACCTTATATTCCTACCCTTAAACCAATCGATAAAATTTGGGGGCTCTTTTTTCCTTCTCCATGCCCACACTAACCCTATAAGATCATTACCGTTAATCCAGTAGTTCGTCATTCGCGATCTCATGAATAACGGCATGATGTGCTGTTTGTCCCACTTTCTGTCCTTGATGGAATAGTAATTTGACGGATAGTATTTTTCGAGATTTTTCGGGATCTCACCTATCTGTAAACACCCGCATTTTGAGCATTGAAAATAGGTAAATTTATCCCTATACCCGAACATCATCTCCCGCGCGGTGTATTCGGTGTTATCTTTATCGTTCTTGCATATATTACATCTAAACATTTCTCACTCCTGTATTATCAATATACAGCAGACGTCCTATTTTTCAATATACAGCAGACGTCCTATTTTGGTACATCCTACTCTTTAAGCTATCTTAAATTCCTTATCAATAATATCTTCATATGCCCTGGGCGTTAACACATACCTTCCGTAATCCTCTTGCCTGGCTATAAAATCATTATCAAGGGTTAAATACATCGGGTTTTCAGTAATTATATCATTTTTTTGACCATAGACATAGAAATTATAAGATGACCATTTATAGGTTGCTAAATCTTTGACTATTCCAGCCCTTAATGGATTTCGCTCGATATACCGCGCACATTCAAGCAGATATGAGTCTTTTTCTATTAATTTACTTTTATATCTGCCTTGGTATAGGTAGCCGACATATCTATATTTTCGCTTATAATAGAAACGAAATGATTGAAAGACCCCTTGCATAAGCTTTGAAAGATCATCTTTTTCAATTATTTTCATCAGAATATGCAGGTGATTTGACATAAGGCAATAGTTATACATCTCAAATGCGATTTTATCCTGATAGCCTTTGATTAAAGACAATAACATCGCATAATCCTCTTCTTCCCTGAATATCTTCTGCCTGTTGTTGCCCCTCTGAATTATGTGGCATACCGCGCCGTCATATATGATCCTTCCCTGCGTAGGCATAAAAAACCTCCTTTTGCGTTCTATATGTCCCCTACTATATAGATGCAGAAAGAGGCAAAATTATTGCAATTATTTTAAAATATTTTATTGTAACCGGCAGGGTGCACCTAAATAGGACGTCTGCTATTTATTCAAACTCGGGACGATCCTAAATGTGTCTAAAATTATAGCACGCATTCTCAAGTTGTCAATGAAATTTTATCTAATGTGTGATCCTAATCAACCTGTTGCGCTGTTAAAAACATCGCTTTTTCCAATGCGGTGAAAAAATCTTGATACGTTGCCGCATCTTCTACGGACTGGATCCCGTACTGAGCATTCGCTCTTACAAGCAATTGCTTCTCCCCCTTAGGCCTTACAGTAACGGTCATTGTAACAGCTGCTTGTTTAACAAATTTAGTGCCGGTAACTGAGCCGAGCGTGATATCCGCTTTATCAATTACAAATTCCAGATCCTGCATTGTGCTTATTACCGTTTGCATCATTTTTTTCTTGTCAATCGTATCAAAAGCTCTGGTTTGCATGCTTCTTAATTTAACCGCGTTTGCGTCGCTTTCAAGAGCTCTGGTTGCTGTAGTTGCGCAACCTGATACAGTAAGAGCCATGGCCAGAATAACAAGTATACTGCAATATCTTCTTAGTTTCTTCATATCTGCTCAGCCTCCAAAAATATCGCTTTTGATAAACTATCGTAGAATTTCTGATATATGCTTGGCTCCTTAACGGTTTCTATCTTACTAATTTGATTGCTCATGTTCCAAACAATTCTCTGAAACGTCACTCTAACAACCGTCTTACTTCCATCAAGAGAAGGTTGTGTGATAACCGAGGCCTTCACCATTTGAGCTTTATCGCATGCTGCGGTGGTATTAGAGTAAACGCCAAATAGGGCCGATGCTATATCAAGCGCGACTGCTGCTGTGATTTGACCCGCATTTTTTGCATCTGCCTTTTTTGATGCAGCTACAAAACCTACTTCAGTCTCGCTATTATCTAGAATAAATCCCAAGTCCTGTAAAACGCCGGCGACAGAAGTAACTATTTTCGCATCATCTTTTGTCTCATATTGCCTCATTTGTAGCTGGCGATCTTTAAGAGACTGTTCTGCTGGCTTTAGAAAACCCTTCGGAATGGTAGCGCAACCAACTATGCCTAAACATAAAAATACAACTAAAAATATCTTTAGCGCATTACTTGGTTTTCTCATATTGTTCTCCTAAAAGCTGGACGAATGATAGGCAAAATCGCGAACTTTTTTATCTGCGTCGAATTTAATAACTATTGTAAGCGTTCTCTGCGACGTAGAGCTTGCCCCTGAATTCGGATGAACAGATCCGATTATTAGCCACGCACCGCCGGATTCATTTGAATAAACTACATCCGTAGCAATCTTATCATAAACCCAATTTTCCAATCTGTTTTCATCAGTCGTAACGATATTAGGCGACCCAAGCACTTCGACAACTTGCGCAGATGCCATCCCAATGCGAATCTGGCTCTGAACTTTTCCAACTGTAACTCTGTCCAATGTATCTGCTTTATGCACTTGCTTAGCATGGTAGTAAGCGGATGAACATCCTGATAAAAAAATTGCTACAAAAACTATTGCCAATATTCTTTTCATCTAACGCCTCCTTGAATAAAAAAGCAACCCATGCTGCAGAGTTGCTAAAACCATTTACTAATTGTCGTTTTCACCATAATTCATCAATGCCACCCCTTTGTAGCTTGCCCACATTATACGTCTATTCGGGGATCAATGTCAAGCGTGCTTTCGTCTATCTATAGCAAATAGTACAAAACCAAGAAGTATCGTTGCAATAACAACAAAATACTTGTAGTGTCCAAAGAACCGGAGTTCTGCTATTCCCTCCCGCGATTTTGAAATCATTCGTCTTGGTGCATATTTATCATTGGGGGATTGTTTTTCGTATGTTGCTATCTGTCCACCAATGGGTCGTCCATAAAATGTAGCTGCATCATATGTTTGGCATGTTCTATCGTCTTCTTTAAGAACAAACACTTTCGTATCAAGGCCCATGAACATAATCGTGAGAATAAATGCTATTGATATGATAATATTTTGATTTTTGGTGAATTTCCCTTTGCTAAAAAGAACCATTCCTCCTACGGCAAGCAAAGCAAGCCCTATAATGATTGCTGCTATACCATAAAAATAACCAATACCAGCACCCGGGCCCATCGCTTGGTTCTTAGTGGCAAGATAATAAATCGACATGCCGAAAAGATACAGCCCCCATCCGCAAATTATAAAACCAGCTACGCCAAGAATGCTCCCAGCAATTTTCTTAATCATCGTTTATCCTTTTAATTTCCGGTTTAATTTGCTTGTTCGCTATAAATCTCTGCTAGTGTAACACCTGTTCTAACTACTCCATTAACTTCAACCGTATATAAACCACCACTCAATACTCCTTGCGTTGGCACGCTATGGCTTGAAAACCAATTCCACTGGCTAACACCCGGGCCATCTAATATTTTCACGTAATTCCACTTTAACGAACCGTCGGTATTCCTGTTATCCGAATATTTACTTAACCATCGCGGCGGGAAATCACCGGCAACCTCTACCACAGTTAGCATACCGGGATTAATACCGCCAAGTCTCATATTCTGCGCAACTTCTTCCGGAGGCAGTTGCGGAGTCGTTAAGAAATAATGATCTGCCTTTACAGCATCAGCTATAAGCCACGACTTCGCTACGCTTACCGAGTCGGCGCTGTTTCCTACTCCGATTGTATTTGACGTATTCAATAAATAATAAAAAGTTTCTCGATCTACTTGATTTAGACCATCTGTGTTTGCCCCGCCGCCAAACACAAACTTATACCCCGCATCGAATGAGGCGGCATAAAGTTGAGCTGAATAGTCAGTATTGCGATTCCACGTGCTATTAGAAGTTAAAAACGATCCAATCGAATTTGTTGAATTTATAACGCTTCCTGAAATAAGATACAAAGTATCCAAGGCGGCGATTGTTGCTTCCGAACGACCCGGTAATGGTAAATTCAAATCGATAGTAGCATAAGGATAAAGACTATCGGAAGCAAATTGAGGTACCGGATCTCCTGCAATAGCATCTCGATATAAGCCATATACCCCTTGCCAAAATGCCCGACCATCCGCCTCAATACTATCAAGCCATGCCTTGCCAGCGCCTTGATCAATGTTAAAGATCGGTGTATCCGGTGGTAATACAAAGTATTGTAACATACCATTAGCGAAGCTTACAACTTCTTTAAAGCCGTAGAGGTTCTGCTCTGCTATGCCTGAATTTAAGAGATTTGTCCTCTGAGCTTCGCTGAATACATAGTCACGTTTTAAGCCAAAATCTGTAACTTGGTTATTCTTAGTGCTTACGCTGTAATCGGTTACTAAAGACACAAATTTACCGCTTGTTACCTTGCCGTCCGCACCGACTATGATAGAACCGGTTCCTGTCGCAGGGATATAATAACCGGTTTTGTTTCCGCCTGCATCTACATAATCCATCTTTGTCAGATTGAAATTATCGACATACTCAACCCGCTTCGATCCGTCTGCGTTAAGGACCTCGCGCTCGCCGTTCTTAAGCTGCGGTCTGCCATCCGGCCCTATTACGAAGTCGCAATGAGTTATAACATTGCCTTGTCGGTAGCCAACCAACATATCGTAGGTCGGTGATAGGTCAATATAGTTACTAAGAAGCTTATCCGATGCTGAGTTAATCGTCATTGTGTAGATACGTTTAACCGTTTCGCCTTTTGCGTTGGTTGTTATCTCTATCTGATTGGGCTTTGTTAGTAACTCAGCTATACCTCCCTGCTTCCATATCTCATTTATAGTCTGCTGTTGCAAGAAACCCGCTGCGTAAGTCTCAAGGGCGTTTACTATACCTCGCTCTTGAATAATATGGCTAAAATCCAAGACTTGCGAGATGTAAGCTGCCCTCAACCACGGATTATTGCCCCCGTCACCGCCAAGGGTCAACATGCCTGTTCCTGCCCTAAAATACGTGTCAAATATGCCTTGGATAGGATTTTGACCCATTAATAAGGCTTCTATGCCCCCAGCTATGGCCGCGCTAGTGAGCGACCCGACAAGAGGGCTTAAACCCAAGGCTTCCGCGCCCCACTCAAGGCCCACGTTCGTAATGCCCCTGAGAAGGCCGTTTTGAACTGAACCCCAGATAGCTTCTGGTTTCCATTCGTTACTTAGCCCAGCACTTATACTTGATCTTATTCCTATACCCGCCAAGTAGGAAATCCGCGAATCTACTCCAAGCAGCTCCCCGACTTTATTCACGCCGTAATAAGCGAGCTCGCCCGCGACGCTGGGCAGGATCGTCGTGCGAAGTGAGTAATTGATAGCGTCGAGACCAGGATTTGCAATTATCCTATATCCTAGCTCCAGATTACTAGGATCTATCGGGACTTTAATGCCATTCAAACCAGCCCCTATAAGTGAACCCGCCGCGAGAGACAGGACGCTCGACAGGTTCGTATCTAATCCGAGTCGCTGGCCGAGGATGCTCACGCCTTGTACTGCGAGGCCTTGCAAACTGCCTGTTATAAATGATAACGCTGTGAAGCCGCTGCTGAATAATCCTGAAATACCGCCTGTTAAGAAGGAGCTTATGAGGTTCGATGCTATTGGATTAAGGCCTATAGCATCCAGGCCCTTCGATATACTGAACGAGAGCGCGGTCAGGACTACAGTCTTGCCTATAGCCGTCCCCATGATCGTCGACGCGAATCCGGTCACGGATGAGACGACGCTGGAGATACTGCCGCCGAAGAGCGTGCCGCCGAAGAATGCGCCGACGCCGTGCAGGAGACTCACCCCGACGAACTGTATGGCCGTGAATATCTGGGCGGCTATGCCCGCCAGAAAGTCGGTGACGCCGACGATAAAAGCGCCTATTGCAGAGATTATAGGCGCTATCACTGCCGATACAGCCGCGACAACGGCCGCAATGCCAGCTACCACACCGGCGGCTATCGTGGCCACGCCTTGTATGAAGACCCCGATCAGCACGAATAGGAAGAAGAAACAGCTCCCCCTGATATGCCGAGCCATCTCGGCCGAGATGATTTTAGAGGAAACCCATTCAGGCACAGCCCCCTTCGGGGATTGTTTCTGAACCATGGCATAACCGGTCCAGCCGTTCTTGAAATCCTCTTTCGAAACGGTATAGGTACGGCCGTCCTTTCCTTTGTTCAATTCGGTATAAGTGACCTTGCCGTCCGCGGCTATATTGTTCACGACGACAAAGTGGTTATTCTTGAAATGCGCTATCGCGGTACCGCTCGAATTGAATATCTGCGCAAGCTCGTCAAGGGTGACCTTGGTGTTGTATAAGGTGAGCCCGTACAGCGAAGCGACTTTCGAAAGCGCGAACATCGAAAATTCCACGAGATCGCCTTCCGATACGGCACTGATAGAGCCGGTAAATATGTCGACGAGGATCGTTTTTAGCGCGAGATCCTTGAGATCGTACGATATATTATTTTCTTTCAGGAGCGCCTCGAGCGATACGAAGGCCGAGCGGCCGAAGTGTATATTCTGCTTATCGAGGAATGCCAGGATGGCGTCGACCTCCGCCTGATCGAGCGAGACTGCTTCGCTATCCGCAAGACCTAGAGAATCGAGTATAGCTTGCCTGCTTGCGGCATCGGCATTCAAATATTCGTTTAACTTTCCGGCGATATCCGTTTTGATGCCGGCTACGAATGTTTCCTGAACGCTTTGTTCGCCGGACGCCGCGAGGTTCGCCTTGAGCGCAGCTGCGTCTATCTTCGAATCGTAAGAAACCTGCGCGAGGAGCGAGGCCGTCTCCGCGTCGTCCGGGTCGCGGCCGAGGACCGAGCGATAGGCCTCGACTATGACCGGCGTCGATTCTTCCTCTACTATCTTCGCGTGGAATATCTCTTTCTGGCGGGAAATTTCATTGAGCGAATCGGATTCGTCCTTCACCAGCTTGTCTTGCGCGGCCTTCACCTGATCATCGAGAGCGGCATATGCATTGGCCGCCTGCTCATTAAGGATGCGCTCCTGCTCATTCAGCTGGTTTAACGCATTGCGAACCTCCGGCACCTCTACCGTTTCGCTGTAAGTCTCCCACCAGCCGAATATCCACCAACCGACCCACCGCTGCTTCCTCACTTCCTGGTAGAGATACGGACTGAGGCGCGCGCGCTCGGCGTTTATCTGCGCCCTGACCGATTCGACGTTGTCATATATATTCTGATATGCCAGCCCCTTCTGCTGGGCAAGCGTCCGCAGGTAGCTCTCCTTCTCGGCGGCGATATTTTGCTGCGCGACGGCCATCTGAGAATCGATAGAGTCGCGGGCGTATGGAAGGCGGACCATTATAAGATTGCCGGAATCATCGTATGAATAGTCTACCAAGAGATCAAGCTGGCCGTCGTCATGCCTGTAGTATGTCGCGGCCATCTTATTATTGATGAAGTAGGTAACCTTACTGCTTTTGTCTAGATTGATAGAGACATCGCTATTCTCGAGCGTCCTTTCGCCGTCCATATCGTCGGGGGAGAACGCGCGTTCCAATAGATCGAGGGCCGCGGTGGCGAACGCGTCCGGCTGCGGCATGTCCTCGACCGTGCCGCCGGCGCGCCTGATCTCGACAAGCTTATTACTTTTAAATATGTAGCTGTTGCCGAGGGCATCCGCTGCCGCGAAACTCGCGATGACCTTATCGGCCGACGGATCGCTATAGCCTATGAGAAGCCCGTTCTCTACCTTGTAATCCATTATGGCGACATTGTACTTCTCCAGGATTATGTCGCTTATGGACATGGCACCTTGCCGCGTTATCGATACCGGTTTATTGTTAAAATATTTTATGATGGTTCCGTCGGGCATGGTTATCCTGGAGAGCAGGTCCGCCTTGAAACTGACCGTGCGCAGGATGGAATCATCTTTCGTCATGCCTTTCTTTATGGAATCGCTGAATTGCGATATTTCGGATGGGCTGTAATTTAAGCTCTGGACATCGATTGCAGGCTGGCACTGCGGTGTAAGGGTAAGATGATCTTTAAATGGCACATCTGCAGGCGGCGCTGTGGCGTCAAAAGCCTTATTATAGTTGTAGGTCAGTTTGACCGCGTAATCGCCGATTTGCGATATCGAAGGGGTATTCGCCACATCAGTCGTCTGCAATATGGCCTGATACTGGATGTACTTGTTTAAAGAAGAATTAATCTTGTAACTGCCCGCATCTTTAGTCGCCGCTATCCAGTCACTCCACGATCCGTCATTGACATCGCTTG
>Ga0315293_10003521_pt1 | contig 15069 bp, 13 predicted proteins | sample YL17G13_20_MG_FD_203071 | JGI IMG/M metagenome (GOLD analysis project Ga0315293, IMG submission 203071) | Sediment microbial communities from Yellowstone Lake, YNP, Wyoming, USA - YL17G13_20 | ecosystem: Environmental > Aquatic > Freshwater > Lake > Sediment | place: USA: Wyoming | collected... | reverse complement strand
GGACCATCCATCCAATTTTACACTAAGGGGATCAAATTTATTATTCACGAATTCAATACCAGATGTAATCGCCATAAGAATCTTTCTCTGGAATTTGATGCTCTTGTCCACATCTCTCTGTTTTTTCATGCGCTCATACTCAAATTTGATATCATCTAAATTACTACTCATATTGAATTTTCGACTGGGCTTAAAGCCATTTGCTTCTAATCGCTCTAATCTATATAATAATTCCTGCTTTTCAGCAGCAATCTCTTCTAATGTTTTTGCTCTTTGAGGAGGCTTGCGAATAGATGATGATGATGATGTTGTTTGGGCATCACTCCCACTTCCTTCACTTTCATCATCGCCATCGCCATCATCATCGTCATCATCATCACTATCGTGGCTATTTTCTTTGGAAAAAGGGTCAAAATTTTTGCCTAATAATTCATCTGGATTTTGAGATAGTCCTATATCATCATCAGAAACTTCAGTACTAACATCACTTCCAACTGAGACACTTTCTTCAGAACTTGATGTGAATTTTTTAGTTTTTTTAGGATTTCCCAAAAGATTTAAGTCCGATTCCAATAATCTAGGTCGTATTGATTCTTGCCTCTGTATATTTTCTTCATTTAATTGGGGTCGCATAAAGTTATTACTACTATTGTGAGTCGTTTTTAAATCAATTGTTCTTTCGGTCATTATTCTTTTCAAAGAATTTCAAAATTAAGATAGACCGCATTACATGTATATTTTTTGTTTTTCTAAAGTGTCATTATAGGTTTTTATTATTTTTTTGGCTTTTTCCAAATCTTCAACTGTAATTATTTCTGGATGTTTTAAAATGGATTCATCTTCTGGAACATATCCAAAGAATTTGCCAAAATACATTCTACTTTTTGAGTTTAATATATAGTTGAATGCAAGAATAAATATAAGTGTTATAAGAATAGCCCATTTTACGTCTCTAAATGCTATAAACATAATCAAAAATATAAATATTCTGCGGAAAAATGGCTTGTTAAATACAGTATCTACATTTTTTGGAATCTCTGCAGATATAAATCTTCCTCCAATATGCATTCCGAGTGTTGATATTCCATTAAATAATCTACTTGAATTAATTGCTTGTAATAATATGTCTAACATATAATTACATTAAGATTTTTTTTTAATTTATTTGTTTTTGGTCTTGTCCTTGGTCTTGTCCTTGGTCTTGGTCTTGGTCTTGTCCTTGGTCTTGGTCTTGGTCTTGTCCTTGGTCTTGTCCTTGATCATCAATTGTTATATTATCATCTATTTCAATGTCAGTTTCTATTGTTTCAATAGTAGACTCTTGTAGGAACTCTTGAGGTATTTTTTTCTTTTTTTTTTCTAAAAATTTTGAAAAATAATCGTCGAAATAATGCTGGGGGGTAAAATATATTATAGAAAATGCGATCAAAATAAAAACAAAAAGATATTCATGACCATTAATATAAGCCAATAAGGCGAAAAATATAAGAACAAGTGAAGCATCTTTCATTTTTAATTGGATCTTTGAAACTTTACAGCGTGTCATAAAAATAAAAAATATAATTCCAATACAAAACATTGATATGATAATATTATACATTCTTCCATTCATTTTTATATTTGATATAAAAAAAAGATGCTATAGTAACGTAGTCGCTAATAAATTAAATAACACGATGTTTTTTTCCTTTTCTAGTTACATAAGGCGCTAAATTTTCAATATAATCATCATTTCTGACATATTGGTTTGGTTCATCTTCACTCGTAGATTGTTCATAAGATGATGGATTTATTGGATTACGACTTTCAAATGATTCAGATATCTGCTTTTTGTATACAAGCATATTCGTATTGAGGAATGCTATTGTTAAAAGAACTGCAAAAGTAAAACCACCATAGGGAAACAAATCAAGTGCAAAAAATCCTACAATTAGCAAAAATATTAGTCTAAATATCCAATTATTAAATAATTTAATCAAAAAATTTAGAAAACCAGTGCCGGAATTGTAATACGTCGCAAAATTAATATAAAGAATATATGCGATGACAATAGCGTACATAAATACATTAAAAATGATGTGTGCTTCGACCATAATATATTTTATTACTATATTTTTTTTTTAACATAATTTCAATTCTTTGCCAAAGTCACTACATCCCCAAATATTTTTAACAACTTCTTCTTTTTGGTTTATTTTGTCAAGTAAAGAATTATCTTGGATCGTTATAATTTTTTCAATATCATCTTCAACTACTGAGAACCCTTCATTTTTATTGGAAATTAATATTATCGAAAGTATAACTAGAATTCCCAATGCTATTGCTACACCTTTAGGGATATTCATTATATTTTTATTAGGTTTTTATTTCTAAAAAAAATCTCCTATTATATCAAGAGCATATGCCTTATTGTTCATTAGAAGAAGCGTGGGGGAGTGATTTTAAAAATGATACAGGGGACCCATCTTCAACCATTCATTCCAGAATTCCCCCTGAATTAGCTAAGGATGGTCTATCTAGTAATCCTAAACCTTCGCCCAATATTCCTTCTTATACTGGCGTTCCATCAGTCAATTCCGCTAGCAGTGCTATGAGTAATATTGTTCCTTATAAGGTTAATTTTCCAGATAGATCCAGACGCAACTATATTCATCCAATCGACAATTCTGGAAATGATGATTTGGAGATTTTAGAAGATAATGAAAATGATACGCGACATATTGATAGGCAGCGGAAAGTAAAACCAGAAGGCGATGACAACTATCTAACTAGCCAGGACTATTTTCTTTATAAAAAATACCTTAATCTTGCCGAACAATACAAAACAAAATTAAGAAAAAGATTCAGAGATTTTAGGGAAAATGAGGATAATAAAGAAATTATGGAGTCATTTACAGGAGGGAGCTATTCACAGCCAGCAGCTGGTAATGACTCGTATTCTTTCAAAGATATTTTTATCATTGTTATTGTGGGAATATTTATCATATTTGCCTTAGATATTTTTGTTAAAATGGGCTCAAACATGAAGTAGAGCTTTGAGTTCATCAATCTGTTTTTGCTGATGTTTAAGGGCTTCCACTAATACTGGGATGACACTAACATAATCCACAGATTTCATACCTTCAGAATCAGTTTTTACTAATTCTGGGATAATTTTTTCGACTTCTTGAGCAATAAAACCCAATTTGCGGGGTTTATCAGTTCCAGCGTCCTTCTTCCAAGTATAGTAAGTTCCATTCAATTGGCTAACTAATTCAAGAGCATTGCTCATTGGCTCAAAGTTCTCTTTTAAGCGAATATCAGATGTCGTAGTAAAACCATTTGTTATTTGAACATCAACTGAGTCTAAAATAACTTTGCTAGTTCCACTATTTACACCTATAGTTGTAGTGCGATTACCAAGAGTACTAATATTTACTGCACCGGTGTTATTATTAGTAGCCAAATTAACAGTGCCACCACTTGTCATAGTTAAAGTGCTAGATGAAGATGCTAAATTAACTGCACCACTGCTTGTCATGGTTAAACCACCAGAAACTGAATTGATAAAAATGGAGTCAGTGGCGGTTCCATTGGAATTAACAACACTGATTTTTTCATTTGCGGCAGTTGCACTTGGACTAACCTTGAAGTAAACGTCTTCACCTGAATTTCCAAGAACAAGATTTTTGCTATCAGCAACTAGAACTTTTGCACCACCTGCTATTGAATTAAGAGAAATTGCGTCTTCTGCAGTACCATAAGTATTAACAATGCTCAATTTTTCACTGGCAACTGTTGAATGAGGGCTAACCTTGACGTATAAATTTTCAGTTGAATTGCCGAGAACGAGATTCTTACCATTCGCAACTTTAAATTTGGCACCACCAGCCACAGTATTGAGAAGTATAGACTCATCGCCACTGCCATTTGTATTAACAACACTAATCTTTTCATTAGCAAAAGTAGCACTAGGGCTTACTTTCACATAAACATCAGCACTTGAATTACTCATAACTGCATCTTTCTCATCTGCGGCAGTTATCTGAACACCACCAACATCGGATGTTAATTGGATAGAACCTGCACTAGTGCCAGTCTGATTTTTAATATTGATGGTTTGATTGGCACCATTATCCGCTTTCAATAAAATGGCATCTGCTACATTATCTTTGGCAGTAACAAGCAATTGACCAGTAGTCACTATAGTATCCGCAGAGTTAGTAGTAGTGAATGATATATTGGAATTATTAGCTGTGGTAATAGTTGCACCAGCGCCAGAATTAAGTGAAAATAGACCACTACTAGAACTACCAATGCTAATTGTACGATTTCCTTGAGTTCCAATATTAACTCCATATGAATTCGAATCGGCACCAACACTTATTGGACCAGCATTATTTTCTAATTTAAGATTTTTATTTGAAGAATTGTCATATGCTAATGATCCTTTTATATATGAACCAGACGCATTTCCAATAATAGAAATACCAGTATTATCAACAAGTGATGCTAATTTTGAAACAAATACAGGTGAACCTGAAAAATTAGCTACTGTATAATCAATTGTATTTTCAACAGTAATAAATGTTGTTCCAACCGCATATACTAAATTTGATTCATTGAATACTTCAGATGTAACACCTCCTGTAGTATAATTTAAGCCTTTAAAATGAGCATTATTTCCAACTGAATAAACAAGAGTAAAATCTACATTAGAATCAGTTGCTGTAAATTTATATTTGTTTGGAGTTGTAACTATACTTGATGCGGTAATATTCGTAGTTAATGTTGCTGTTGTGAAAAATAATGGAGCATTGCCTGATTGTGAACCATTGTCCATATTACCTGTATTAAGATTAGTAAATTTTACTACTATAGTGTTTGCAGATATACTTGTTATAATCCCATATTTGACAAATAATGACTTGTTATTCGCAAATGTATAATAACTATTAGAAGTATTATTCGTACGAAATGAAAGTAATTGCCCAACAACTAAATCTTCTAATTTTAAAGATGCAGTGCTTGTTGCATAAGTGATTGTCAAATTATTATTGGCTAATACTATATTAGTAATATTCTGTTCAAATTCTGTATTAGCTATGAAAAAATTAAGAGAAGATATAGATGTGGAATCAGTTGGTGCTACATTAATTGCTGAACTTATTATATTTGAGTTTACTTTTGTAAATTGTCCTGTATTTATTCTAGCAACATCATTGGTATAAATTGCTGAATTATAACCTGGACCATTATTTAAATCATTTTTGCCAACTAATAAATTGTCTGTAGTTGAAATACCTGTATTACTGCCAACTGTATATGAATATGTTGATGTTCCAGCAGTTTTTTCAACCCCACTTGAATTTACCTGATTTGCATTAGTACTACCAATTTCTAATTTTTGGTCTTGTAAAATAACAGACTGCACATTTTGAATAACTGATTCACCCGAAAATGTTACATTTTTGTGGAATCTTATTGCACCATCTTCATTAACAGTCATCACATCTTCTAATGCGGCGGAATCTTGGATGTATTTTTTCATCTTAAATTCATTACCAACATTTACCAATGAAGATTGAACACTTGCAGTGCCATCTTTATAGAAGGCGACAGTTGGATTTAGGGACTCGACTGAGATTTTTACCTTTGCAGGATTTGCCATATTCTATTATAGATAAGAAAAATCGATTTCGAAAAAATAAAATAACATTCTTCTTTTCTTTTATAAATTATGCAAACCTATAATATTAATAAAGAAATACAGCAAATTCAAAATAATATTGGCATAATTATTTCCTATTTTTTTATTAGACAAAACCAAACATTGGTCCCTAAAATTGATCCTGATTATTTAAACAATCAGATCAGTAATTTATCAGATAAAATAAGTAAAATAAATAATAATTGTAGAGATTCTGTACCAAATTCTTCATTTAGTCCAAAACATATTGAATTCTTAAATAAATCTATTTCACAAATTCATCTACATGATTTATCAGAAACAACCACTTCTAAATATATTGATGATAAAAGAATAAATGAAATTGAGGCGATGATTCAAAAACAAAAAGGGCAAATTAAAGAATTAGGGGGGCTTCTTCAAAGATATGCAAATAATCCAATTCAATCAATCCAGACGACCCCCCAACCAATTATAAAAAATTTTATAATACCGGATAATGAAGTTTCTAAATTAAACGCACAAATTAAAGCAATTGATTCTAAGATGAGCGTATTTAAGAATGATATTAACCAGTATGTATTAGATAAAAAAAATGCTGTCAATAAAAGTCTAAAGTTATTTAGTGGGGAATATGACAGGTTATTAAAAATGATAAATTCCTTAAATAAAAAATTAAGTAATCAGATAAATTCACTAAGTACACGTGTTACGACATTAAATACTCAAACAAATTTGAAAATTAATAGTGTAAATTTATCATTAACAAAAAAAATTGATCAAACAAATACAACTTTAAATAATGTTTTATTACAAAAAGAAGCTGCATTGAATACTCGCATTGATGCAGTAAATACTAGCTTGACCGCTACTATTGGGGAAAAAGAAGCTGCCTTGAATACTAGTTTGACCGCTACTATTCAGGAAAAAGAAGCTGCATTGAATACTCGTATTGATGCAGCAAATACTAGCTTGACCGCTACTATTGGGGAGAAAGAAACTGCATTGAATACTCGCATTGATGCAGTAAATACTAGCTTGACCACTACTATTGGGGAAAAAGAAGCTGCCTTGAATACTCGCCTGACAGCGACTATTGGGGAAAAAGAAGCTGCATTGAATACTCGCATTAATACAGTTAACAGTAGCTTGACCGCGACTATTCTGGAAAAAGAAGCTGCCTTGAATACTCGCATTAATACAGTTAACAGTAGCCTGACCGCTACTATTGGGGAAAAAGAAGCTGCCTTGAATACTGAACTAGAACAATTATCAAATCATATTGATACTAATTTTGGGGTATTATATGAAAATTCGAATCAAACCTCCGGTAGAACTGTTTATTTTGATAAAATAAAAGTGAATGAGATTCAATTTGCATCGGTTTCGAATATTTCAGATATCACTAGTTTGTCAGTGGCACTAGGAAATCTAACTACTAATTTTAATTCAATATATCAAAATACAAATGTTAGTTCAGATAAAACTGCATATTTTAATAAAGTGATTGCAGAAAATATTGAATGCTCAAATTTTACGGGATTGTCAGATGAACGATTAAAAAAAAATATTGTTGATTTGAAGAATGTTAGTGGGGATTTGGAAAAATTAAAAACAGTTAGATTCGAATGGAATTCCACAAGTGAAGCAGATATTGGCTTCATTGCACAAGATGTTGAAAAAATATTTCCGACTTTGGTGAAAACAAACAAAGACGGGTTTAAATCCGTAAAATATGTGAATTTTGTTCCAATATTAGTCCAAGGATATAGGGAGCAAGCTGAAGAACTAAGGAAATTAAAAAAGATTTTAATAATTGGATTAGTTGTGTTTTTTTTCTTTTTTATGTATAAATGCATATAACTAAATATTTTGTAATTCTGTATTCAGAATTACAAGAAATAATGAAGAAATTTAAGGTGGCTTATATACATCATCAGTCTATGTTAAATCTTAAAAATGAGGCTGCCAAAGAGGCTGCCAAAGAGGCTGCCAAAGAGGCTGCCAAAGAGGCTGCCAAAGAGGCTGCCAAAGAGGCTGCCAAAGAGGCTGCTAAAGAGGCTGACAAAGAGGCTAGCAAAGAGGCTGGCAATGAGGCTGACAAAGAGGCTAGCAAAGAGGCTGGCAATGAGGCTGACAAAGAGGCTGCCAATAGAGGTGAAGAAGAGATAAATATAAAGGAAATATACAGAAAATTATTATTTATATTTCATCCAGATAAATACATTTCTCCAAACGAACAAATATTTGGGGAAATTAAAAAAGCATGGGATGATAAATATGAGCCTACTATCATATTTTATTTTATAAAAAATTATGATCATCCAATTCTAAAAATAATCTATGATAAATTATATAATACAATCAGCTTCTTAAACTTTTTGAAAAATCTTTGCAATTCAATTACAAAGGAAATAAATGATATACGGCGAACACCTATTTGGAAAAAGTATTATAAATTTTGAAATTTTACAACATTTTGGTTTTGTGTAATGCAATAAAACCGACAACAATAAATAGTATAATTAATGCAATCCAAACATTCTTTTGATCACTCTTCATTTTATCTTTTGGAAAATACGGAAGAGTCACAATTTCAACAATTTTCTTTTTCATAACTTCAGCCTGTTTTTTCTCCATGTTTTCAGTCCTCATTGGAGGCATATATACATTTTGCTGCCTCATACCGGGCTCTGCTTGCATACCTTGCATATTATTTGGGGCGTTCAGGAGTTTATTATCATACTCGTAATTTACGGTATTATTGCCCCAATGATCATTCCCGTAATTTTGAACTGAGCCAAATTCGCGGCTATATTGGTCAACTTCTGGCTGGTAAGAGCCACCTAAAGACATCCTTGTTGTCATATCTCTGGTGACGGCACTGTCACTTTTCCATTGATACTTGGTGTTACCAAATGGAGGGTCAGTTGGCATTGGCATGATTGGAGAATTCATTTGGGGCATATCAAAAGTTTCCAATTTTGTATTCATGGTAAAGTGTTCTAAATCACATGCGCTTCCTAAAGAAAAAATTGTCATTATAATTTATAAATAGATAACTTTTTACAAATTATTTGTGGTGGTTAAATGAGAATAATTTATCTCTTTACAATAAATATGTTAAACTACACGTGTTGATAGTGATCGTTGTTGCGATATTGTATTAGAAGGAATAGAAGGAAGCGGGTAAGAAAGTGTTGAATCAAAAAATTTATTAAATTGGGATGGAGATTGGGCTAGAGTTTGGATTGGTAATTGTGAATATTGATTTGAATTTATTTTCGATTGTATTTCTTGGAATTTCAATTGACCTATTCTTTCAGAAGCTTTTTCATATACGCCTTTTCCAAATTCTTTGTCTTCTGGATTTTTCATTCTTCGTAAAATAATAAAAGTCTTCAGATCTTCAAGTGCAGATCTATCTTGTAAATCCATTAAATCTTTTATTTCTTTTATATTATTCCTATCAAAATAATATACTTTTTCTTTATTTCCTTCACCTTCTCGATAGCATACATATTTATATTTTCCGTTTGATTTACCAAAAAAATAGTAGGTTTTTCGCTTACCTTGCATAATTTCAACTTTTCCTTTAATTTTTCCAATATTACTATCTTTATTTATTTTAAAATTACTATTATTTAATCTTGTAATTGTTTCTTTTGAATTTGGTGCAGTTTTATTAGTTTTTTCTAAAATATATGTCTTAATTTTTTCAATTTTAGCAAACTCATACAAACATGATAAATCATACAAGGGTATTTGTGATATATCTATGGGTTGTGATTCATTTAATTTTCCATTCTTGATTTCTATTAATTGATAAAATTTTCCATCACGATATGAATATTTATAATATAACTTTGCAGGAGGTGGCTGCGTTTTTAATAAATTTATATCAAACCCAAAAAATATCCCTAAATAAGTTTCTTTAATTTCTTTTAATGGTGATGTTTCAATTGGAAAAATATATGGCGAGATTAAGTTATTTTCATTTATTTTTGTAGATAAAGAAGGTTTACTTTTAAGAAAATTAGGTAATAATGCAGATTTAATATTGGGTGATACTAGCACTGAATTTAGTTTTCGTTGAATCATATGTTGTGCCATTTTAGCATTTGGTATTGTTTTCATTTTTGGTGATTTTTCTTGTTGTTGAGATATTTTATTTAAATATTGATCTATCGCTTTATTAATTTCTTCAGCGATATTCTCTTTTTTAAGTTCTTCTCTTCTATTTTTGATTGCTGTTTTTATTTCAATTAATACTCTCTTTCGTTCATGTATATTACCTAAAGCTATATCTTCTATTTTAATTGGAGTCACTATTAGTTCACCTTTTACATCAAACATTAACTTTTTTAATAATACTTGTTTTCCTTCTCTATAAATTGCATATGTATAATATTTATTCCCATCTTTCTCTAAAAAAGGTTGTCCATCAGTGCAAAAAAATATAATTGTTGTTCTTGTTACGCAAAATTTGGTTATTGCAATTTTTGGAGGATTATTAAAATCGCTTTTATCAACTTTAAAATTATTAGGAGTTATTTTATTAAAAACACACACCATCTCGCCACCACTCATTTTATGAATCCTCACCACCACTTTTCCATCCCGAATATTTCCAATATAGCCATATGTTTTCCCTGATTTTCCCGTTTCTCGTAAATAGAAAATAATTTGTTTCTTTTTTCCTACGAGTTCACTTGTAACTTTCTTCGCAACTTTCATTGGCGTAAAACCCGAGTAAATTCCCTGGGTAGCTGTATTCACAATTACTTCAAATTTCCTTTTTTTCTTTTTTTCTGGTTTCAGACGACCATCGCGACCATAATCTTTCATTTTATATTTTATGTGTTTATTTTTTTGTGAGATCTTATATTCCTAAAATTTAAGATTTCAAACATACGCCACGACCATCACTACCATGATACCACAATGACCATAATTTTATAAAATTCAAAAAATACTTTTTTTCCTTTTTAGAATCTAAATCATCCGCAACAACCACGACTACCATGACGACCATGATTTTTCTAAAATCCCAAAAAAACGTTTTTCATTTTATACCATTTTAAATATTTCTACGACCATGACGACCATGACTACCATGGTTTTTTTAAATTCCAAAAAATGCTTTTTTTCCCTTTTTAGAATTGCAAATATCTGCCACGACCATGACGACCATAATTTCTTAAATTTTTCAGAATTTCTAAAATTATATTCATAAAAAAACCCTTACTGATCAACTTTTTCCCAAAATTTCGAATACTGTTCACATACTGCCAATTTTTTATATAACTCTGAAAAATTATTTTCTTTATCTGATCGCCATTTTTCACCATCCTGGCAATTTTCAAAAAAAATCGTTACTGATGGGCATTTTTCCGTCATTTTTAGGGTTTATCAGTATTTTGGATGCTGAATCTCTAGGGTCAAAATCGTGTTTTTTCTGATAAAAACCAATGTCACATCCACATTTGTTATAAAACGACCATTTTTCGTAACCAGGTTGAACTCTAGGGTCAAATTTTTGATCCTTTTTTTTCATTTTCCCTCCATTTTTTGGGATTTTGGGACCGGTTTCGAACCTTTTTCATGATTTTTTTTGACCCTAGAATTTGACATTACCAATGGTAATGCCAAAAAACGACCCTAGTTTAGACTTATGGTAATAACGAGACCATTTTTTAACACCCTTTGACGAAAGTCTGGTTTTACCTGAAAAAACACTAGGGTCAAAATCGGAAAAATGGTCATGGTAATGAAATTTTCCGCCAAATATCTGTCTTACCATAATCCGGTGGGAATCCTTAAAAACCCTGTTTTTGAATGGTGGTAAAAATCATGGTAATAAGTTTTGCACCATAAAATTCAAAACCTGTTTTCACGCCTTCCTCTGAAAATCTATGGTGGCATTTTATTACCACATGGTACTAACAGCGATTTTTTTCGCTTCTCTATGGTAAGGGGGTATGGTATAAAATGCGAAAAAAAGTGAAAACTTCTCTTATTACCATAAAAATGCTAGGACCAAACTTTTCAAAATATTCAGAACAATGGTAGTAATACTACCATCCCCTACCGTGTGCGGAAAAATCATGGTCGCATTTTTAGGTTTTATTACGAGGACTACCAGACGAAAGTCCGCCAAAAAAGTCCATGGTAAGGGCTATGGTACGCGATGGTGGGGTCTAAAAAATCCCAAGGTCACCTTCAATACCATAAACGACCATATTTTTGAAAAAAAACGTTTGCTTCTCCAGTACCATGGCGAAAACGCTTACGATCCTACCATGACACCTAACCGGAAGCAAAAAACTTTATGGTATTAAAAATGGTCGCGACCACCATAAGTCCTTTTAAAAAATCCCAGACCTTTAAAACCTTATTATCATTTTACTACCATCCTAATCCCGAAAAAACCTTGGAATATCGCGCATTACCATAAAATTTTCGCCATTTTTTGCATTTTATTGTCGAAAAAAGACACTTTTTATGGTCGTCCTTACCATAAGGAAAATTTTTGCAAGCTTCCCTCCCACCACAAAATGGTCGTCCTTACCATGACCTAGTGAAAAGACGGTTTTTTTTTTCTACCATACACTACCATAAAAATGCGAAGAAGCTCGAAGTCTTTGCCTTACCATATTTCAAAAAGTAGAGCTTATATCAGCCTGTTTTTTAGTTTTTTATGATTTTTCTCCAAAATACTGATGTTTTTCTCTCTCTGATCTACCATAAATGAAAAAGTTTATGGTAGCAAAAAAAATTGAAAACCAAAACCAAAAGCTACCATGTCACTACCATGCTCAGATGTATTTTGAACTTTTTTGATTGATTCTATTCCTTGATCAGTAATCAGTATATTATGTATTTTAAGTAAGTATAATAATAATAATATATCAATAAATACTAATAAATAAATTTTGACCCTCAGATCTGACTTTTTTACGATTTTTTCAAAAATCGTAAATTTTTTTTTTGTCGAAGTTCTTCGTACCCAGCAAAAAATATTTCTAAAAAAAAAAATAATTTATAGAAACGACTATAGAAAAATCATGAAAAACTTCAAAAATAGGGGGTCCAAAAAAGTCGTTTTTTTGGTAGTCAGCACGAAATTTACGTATGCAGGCTATTACCATAAATCATGGTAATACATCGAGAAAATTAAACAAGTTTTTTTTAGATACTTTCACTCTAAAATAAATTCTGATGCATGATCGGTCATTTTTAATATTTAATAAAATAAACTCAAAAAAATCCAACCCTGATGAATACTACCATAGTTTAAAATCATCCCTATTTTTGTTCAATTACTCAAAAAATATGGTAATAAAGCGTAATAAAAAAATCTCATTTTTTTTCCTGTATGGTAATTGGTAATGGGGGTATCAATAAAACTGATAAATTTTTAAAAAAATTCATAAAAAACAAAAATTTTCACCGTTAGTCTGATGCAAAAATGGAACCCTTACCAAAAATGGTATTGTTTTTTGAAAATATTGTTTTTTTGATTTTTTTTACTACCAAAAACATGGTCTCGGAACGTTTTTTATTACCAAAAATGGTCAGACCAAAAAAAATTGAACACTTATTCCTTGAGTAAAGTGGCGTTTTTACTACCATATGGTAGCATGGTAGTATTATGGTAGTAAAATGGCTTTTCATCATCCATCAGTATTTCCATCGAGATGCCTCCTAAAAAAAATCGTCATCAAACTTTCATCAAAAAATATTTTGACCCATGACGGACACTAAACCCCCTTTTTCTGACCACAAAAATATTTGCAAAAACTCATTACCATACCCATTTTTATGGTAATGCCCAATTTTTCCCTCCTTACCATACCCCCAAAAAATGAGAGCATAAAAAAATACATTTTTTCATTTTCGTAAGCCATTCTACCACCGGTGGTAAGGCGAAAATAAGTTTGAACAAAAAGTTTAGCTGATTTTTTTTATAAAAAAATGTCGTAAAATCTACGATCTCCGCTTCATTCAAAAAATTTCGAGAAAATTAAGTTTTTGATTCTTGATTCGGAAATGCTCACTTTTACTACCATAAATTACCATTTCTGGTATTCCATCTTCGGAAAATAAAAAATGCTACCATTTTTTTCTACCATAAAAGTCTCCATTTTTTTCCCCACTTTATGACCCTATTACCATTTTCTACCACGATTTTCAAGAAAATCTCGTAAAAAATCGTATGGTAATACCATGGTAATAAGCCCAAAAATGGTAAGAACAATACCATTTTTACATTTTTAAAAAATACAAAAACTTAAGACTATGGTAGAGTGGTAACTGGCACCCAAATTTTGCAAAATATTTGCCCATATTTTTTCAATAACCCACTAATTCATGGTATTCTCGCAACCATATACAAAAAAATTGGAGCTTAAAAAAATGCATAATTATGGTAGCATGGTAAGCCATATTCCCATTTTTACTCATTTATTCCAGTAATTCATTCCAATCTATTCCAAAATATTCCGATTGCTCAACGACATTTTCACAATAACCCTAAAACTTTGAAAAAATGCCGCAATAATAGATTGTATAAAAAAAAATATTATTATTATTCAATTATTGGAATTTATCTAAAAAAATATTCCAGTCCTGGGAATATTTTGAGTAATTTAGAGCAAAATAAAAAATAGTATATATGTAATAGTGAAAGAATGACTCAATATAATTGCAAAAGATGTGGTAAGATATTTGATCGAAAATATAACTATGAAAGACATATCAATGACACGAAAAAACAATGCATACTTATTGTTCCAGTCCAAGAAGAAGAAGATAAAAAGAGCACTTCATGTCCATACTGTGAAAAATCCTATTCCGCGAAGTATAATTTGAATAAACACCTCAAAAAATGCATTATGGCGAGCAAGGCTTCCCATATCATTGAGGAAAAAGAGAAAATTTATAAAGAACATATCGACCACCTTGAAAAACAAATTCTTGAACTTACCAAAAAAATTGGTAATACATACTCTTATAATATTAATCAGCATTTGGATCAAAGTGTTCACCAACAGAATATTCAAATTAATTCATATGGTAATGAGAATCTCAACTACATAACGCCCAGTCAAGTTGAAAAATTAATTAGCCATCCCTCTACTTGTCTGCCCCAATTTATAAAAATGGTGCATTTTCATGAGGAACACCCCGAAAATCATAATGTACTTATTGAGAACATCAAGGAAAATATAATTAAAACGCTCAAAGAGAAAAATAGTTGGGACACTAACCGCTTTGAAGAATTTGTCGAACAGTTTACAATCGAAAAATACGACCAAATATGCGACTTATACACTTCCAATGAGGTGAATGTGAATGAAGTTGTCCGCGACAAATTTGAAAAATGGGCGGATCAATTC
>Ga0315293_10003519_pt1 | contig 15082 bp, 18 predicted proteins | sample YL17G13_20_MG_FD_203071 | JGI IMG/M metagenome (GOLD analysis project Ga0315293, IMG submission 203071) | Sediment microbial communities from Yellowstone Lake, YNP, Wyoming, USA - YL17G13_20 | ecosystem: Environmental > Aquatic > Freshwater > Lake > Sediment | place: USA: Wyoming | collected... | reverse complement strand
CCCTTTTCAGCAGCCTGCTGGACCGAGCCGAACAAGAGCCACTCCCGGAGTCCCAGGAGTGGCTTGAGTGAGAGGGTGATAGCCTTGATCCGGCGTCGGACCGTCCGGCCCGCCTACCCGCTCTGAGGAGGAATCTGCTCTTCGACGATCTTGCGAATGGTTGCCTGCACCTGATCAACAGGTCCGCGGGCATCGATCGTCCGCCAGCGCTCGGGGTCGGAGGCCGCGAGTTCGTGGTATCCCTGGCGCACGCGCTGGTGGAACTCGAGATTGTACGCGTCCAGGCGGTTCCATCCGCCGTGTTCCTTTCGTCGCATCAGGCCTTCTTCCGCCGGTAGATCGAGCAGAAGCGTCAGGTCGGGCGTCAGGCCCCCGGTGGCAAAGGTGGTGATGCTGCGCAAGGCGTCCAGGTCGAGACGGTGGCCGTAGCCCTGGTAGGCGAGGGTGGAGTGAAAGAACCGGTCCGAGACGACCATGCCGCCGGCCTGGAGGTGAGGGCGGATGATCTCATGCACCAGCTGGGCGCGCGAGGCGGAGAAGAGCAGGATCTCCGTGCGGGGATGCATCGGCGTGTTGGCCAGGTCCATAAGCACGTGCCGGATCTGGTCGCCGATGGCCGTGCCGCCCGGCTCGCGCGTGAACAGGACCTCGTGGCCCAGCGACTGCAGGTATTCAACCAGCAGACGGGCCTGGGTGGACTTGCCGCCCCCATCGGGGCCTTCGAGGGTGATGAAGAGGCTCAATCTCGGAAGATCCTAACCCGCCGCCGCGGCTCTTTCCCATAAGAATGGGAAACCAGATTGGCCTGTCGGGCCATCTGGTGCTGCAGGCGCCGGACGTAGGCCGAGGTGGGCGTGAGATCTACGGAGCGCGTCCCGTCGAGCACGGCTTGGATGGCCTCACGCGCCTCTTGGATGGCACCCTCCATCGAGGGGTCGCTGGGCGGTGTGGCCTGCAGATCGAAGAGGTCGGTCAGGAAGCTCTCCATCTGGCTGACGGTGTTGGCGCGCAGGACGTAGATCGGCATGCGCCGGGCCTCGGCGTCGGCGATCATCTTCTGGTGGCGCCGGTAGTAGGCGCGCAGGGTGACAAGGACATCCGCCTGGTTCAGCTCATCGGCCATGAGCGCCGGGACTCGCAGGCGCTTGACCGCCTGGCGCAGGCGGTTGCGGGCCACGCCGTAGGCGTAGAGACGGACGGGGGCCGAGGGCGTTCCGGGGAGATGGGGGGGCGTGGGCGAGAAGGGCAGGCCGTTGGACTCGCCTATCGGGGCAGTCGGCAGGGCGGCCTGGCGGCGGTAGCCAATCTCCCCCTGGCGCAGTGTGGGCGCCGGAGGCGCCTCGACCCGCACCTGCCCCTTCGAATCCACCGCCCGGATCTCCGTTGGCAAGGGGCGGCCGCGCAGCATGGCATCTACGGCGGCAGCCACATCGTGATGGACCGCCAGCCGGCCTCGATCCTGAATCTCGATCAGGACGTCGAAAGTCGGGGCGGCCCGGCGCTCCAGGACGGTCTTCTGAGTTCCGCGGCGGCGGGCCTCTTCGTCGGACAGGGTGACGGATTCAATCCCACCGATGAGGTCGGACAGGGTGGGGTTGAGAAGAAGATTCTCGAGCGTGTTGCCGTGGGCGGTGGCGATCAGCTGAACACCGCGCTCGGCGATGGTGCGGGCGGCCACCGCCTCCAGCTCCCGGCCGATCTCGTCGATGACGATCACCTCAGGGTTGTGGTTCTCCACCGCCTCGATCATAACCTCGTGCTGGAGCACCGGCTCGCGGACCTGCATTCGTCGGGAGCGGCCGATGGCCGGGTGAGGGACGTCCCCATCGCCGGCGATCTCGTTCGAGGTGTCCACGATCACCACCCGCTTGTCCTCGGCCAGAATGCGGGCCGCCTCGCGCAGCATGGTGGTCTTGCCCACGCCAGGGCGGCCGAGCAGGAGCACGCTCTTGCCGCCGGTGATGATGTCCTGGATGATGTCGATCGTGCCGTAGACCGCCCGGCCGATGCGGCAGGTTAGCCCGACGATGTGCCTGTGGCGGTTGCGGAGGGCCGAGATGCGGTGCAGAGAGCGCTCCATCCCGGCCCGGTTGTCGGCATCGAACTCCCCGATGCGCCCGACGATGTAGTCGATGTCCTCGCACTTGACCTCGGTTTGGCTGAGAGCGGTTTCGACGTCGGTGTAACGGGCCGTCGGGACGCGGCCGAGGTCGAGAATGACCTCCAGCAGGTCGTCCTGGCGATCGATCTCCGTCAGCTTGCGGGCGATCTCGGGCGGCAGAACGCCCAGCATGGTGTCCAGGTCGTCGGTGATGCGTCTAGCAGTCATGGTTGTCGGCCGGTGCCGGAGGCCGGCGGTTGGTTGTCCAGGTGGGCAAAGGGAGCAGTCGGCTCGGGCCGGGTGGCTTCCAGGGCGGGAAGGGACGCCAGGGCTGGCCGCCGCAGCAGGACAGCCAGCCGCTTGACCATGACCGCTTGGCTGGGGCCCGTCTCGAATCCGAGTTGCTCGAGCGGATCGTTCATCCATCCTTGGTAGGAGCGCACGCACATGTAGAGCGGCCGGTTGCGGCTGTCGCCGAGGTGGCGCATCGACCCGGCGAGCAAGTCCTCGGGTCTCTCTGCCGCCGGATGGAAGTAGGGCTGGATCCAGATCCCCAGGGGCCCCCGCTCGATGTCGAGGTAGCCGAGCAATTCGCCCTCGCGCCAGTGTGCCAGTCCGTGGCCGCTGCGGCCCGGCGGCGGTTCGATCTGTTGCACCAGGACTGGGACGAGATTGGTGTAGAGCAGACGGGTCGCCGGGCTGTCCGCCGAGGACTCCGGGCGCCACATCGCGGCGGCGTCTTGGTCTCCCGAGGCAATGGCGCGGGGAGCCGCCCTCCGATCCTCGGACGGGCAGAGGCGCCAGATGCGCTGGCGGGCGTAGATGGCGAAACCGGACCGGCGCAGACTCTGGAACACCGGGCTTTCCTCATCTACCTCGGCCACCAAGTTGCGGGCACCGCGGGCACCGGCAGCTTGGCAGAGAGCCTCGAGCAACGAGGCCCCGCTCGACTGCGCCATGGCCTCCTCGGGCCCGAAGAAGATAAGCCGGGAGAGGGGGTCGCCGTTGCGATGTAGGATCTGGCCCACGGCGGCCGTCTCCCCTTTGTCGCCCGGGCGGGCGACGAGGGTGCAGGCGCTCCCGGCCGGCGAGAACGCGCCCAGCAAGGCGTTGGTCAATGCCTGTGGGCCACGGCTGAGGGCCTGCTGCGAATCCAGGCATAGCCCGCGGTCGCGCAGGCGGTGGAGCAGGCTCAGGTCGCGCCAGTCAAAGGGGCGGATCATACGCGGGTCAACCGTCCGCCAGGCCGAGGAAGTAGCTGTGAAACCGAGTGTCGTCGGTGAGCTCGGGGTGGAAGGCTGTTGCCAGGAGATGCCCCTGGCGGGCGGCGACGATGCGCTCGCCGGACCTCTGGCGATGAGAGTCGGCCGGCAGGCGGGCCAGAACCTCGACGCCCTTGCCCACCCGCTCGATGAGCGGGGCGCGAATGAAGACGGCCGGGAATGGACGATCGGGGTCCTCGCCGAGTGCGGGGATCGCGAGCTCGGTGACAAAGCTGTCCACCTGACGGCCGAAGGCATTGCGTTCGACGGTGATGTCCATCAGGCCGAGCAGGGGTTGGTCGCGCCGGGCGTCCCGCGAGAGGAAGATTGCCCCGGCGCAGGTTCCCCAGATGGGGTGGCTCTTGCCGAATCGCCGCAGGGGCTCCATCAGGCCGAAGGTGGTGGCCAGTTTGCCGATGGTCGTAGACTCGCCGCCGGGGATGATCAGGGCCCGCAGGCCCTCCAGGTGCTCGGGCAGTCGCACCGGACGGGCCTCGACCCCCAGACGGCGGAGGAGGCCGAGATGCTCGGTGAAGTCGCCTTGCAGCGCCAGGACGCCGATGCTCATGGGTCTCCGGCCTTCTTCTGCTTCCCGCTCCAGCCGTCGATCTCGATGGCGTACACCGAGGTGACCTCCATCTCCCGCTCGGTGATCGGGCGGTAATCCCGGCCGGGCTGCAGCTGAGGGAAGTACTTATCCAGCAGTCCCTGCAGGGCGCGGCGCTTCTCGTCCGGGTCTTCGGCCAGGCGCGCCCGGCCGAAGACGACCACGCTGGCGTACTCGTTGCTGAACTCGAGGGCGGTGTCGGCCGGGAGCAGCCGGCCGATCTCGGCCACGCTGAAGCAGACGCGCGGGTTGAGCGCAATGTTGGCGCGCGTGCGACCTTGGGCCGCGCCGTGGATGTAGATGCGCCGGTTGGCCTGGTCGAACCAGAACAGGCTCGAGAGCAGGAAGGGCTGATCGTCGACTGCGGTGGCGGTGAAGCCGAAGGGGGCGCGATGCAGAAACGCAAGTATGCCGTCCTCCGGCATTGCCCGGTCGCTGCGGCGCAGGCGCGTCCACTCCTCGACCGTCATCGCCTCTCGCTCGGCGCGGGTGCGCTCGTCCTACCAGCCGCGGACGGCCAGGCGTTCCGTCTCGGCCAGCTCGCTGACGCCGATGCCCACCATGGCCTCGCCCAGCCCCTTGCTGACCTCGGCGATGATCCTGGGGTCGTTGTAGTGGGTCGTGGCTTCGACGATGGCCTTGGCCCGGCGCGCCGGATCACCGGACTTGAAGATTCCCGAGCCGACGAAGACGCCGTCGACGCCGAGCTGCATCATCAAGGCTGCATCCGCCGGGGTGGCGATGCCGCCGGCAGCGAAGTTGACGACCGGCGTCCGCCCCAACTCCTTGGTCTCCTTGACCAGGTCGTAGGGCGCGCCGATCTCCTTGGCGTAAGCCATCAACTCTTCGACGGCCATGGTCTGCAGGCGCCGGATCTCACCCAGCACGCTCCGGGCGTGACGCACGGCCTCGACGACGTCGCCGGTGCCGGCCTCGCCCTTGGTGCGGATCATGGCCGCGCCCTCGCCGATGCGCCGCAGCGCCTCGCCCAGGTTGCGGCAGCCGCACACGAAGGGGACCTTGAAGGGATGCTTGTCGATATGATGGGCCTCGTCGGCGGGAGTGAGGACCTCGGACTCATCGATGTAGTCGACGCCGAGGGCCTCGAGGACCTGGGCCTCGACGAAGTGGCCGATGCGGCACTTGGCCATCACGGGAATAGAGACGGTCTCCATGATCTGGAGGATCAATTCGGGGTCGCTCATGCGGGCGACGCCGCCATGAGCGCGAATGTCGGCGGGGACGCGCTCGAGTGCCATCACTGCCACCGCGCCGGCATCCTCCGCAATGCGGGCATGATCGGGGGTGACGACATCCATGATCACCCCGCCCTTGAGCATCTGGGCTAAGCCCTTCTTGACCGCAAAGGTACCGACTTGCTTTTCCACGCTTGCCTCCCAACGCACTTGCACTGGTGCCCCAATTCTACCACGCCGGGCAATAGCCATTCGCCGCGAGAAACCTCAAAGGGCAAAAGCCGGATCCCGGACGCTCAGGCACCCGGGCACCCAGGGCTTCGGAGACAAGAGGATGGCGCCCGGGGAGATTGAGCGACCCATTCCTGTCCTCTTGACAAGCCCTGGATTCTGTATACAATTAGTACAAAGATACAATCAGACAATGAGACAATTGGTTCAATCTAGACGATGTTAGTCGAACTCGATTTCCGCAGCCACATACCGATCTACCTCCAGATCATGGAGCGGATTGAGAACCAGGTGGCGAACGGGGTTCTCAAGCCCAGTGACCAGCTGCCGACCGTTCGACAGCTGGCGGCCGACCTGCGGGTGAACTTCAACACCGTCGCCCGAGCCTATCGCCTGCTGGATGAGGCCGGCGTGATCTCGACCCAGCAAGGCCGCGGCACCTACGTCCTCGAGCGGCTTCCGGCCGAGAAGGCCCGGGAGTTGCGGAATGTGACCCTCGACGGATTGGTGCGGGCCTTCCTGGCCGACGCCACCCGAAACGGATTCGGGCCCGAGGAGGTCGCCAAGACCACGCGGGCGTTGCTCGCTCGCTGGCGAACGGAAGGGGCGCCGCCCGCCGACGGCGAGGAAGAGAACGAGGCCGGACGGCCTTCGAACCCTAAGGAGAGTGAGGTATGGTGAAGCGTAGCAGAGTCCAAATCCCCGATCCGAGAGTGGCAGCCGCCCGGTCGCGGGTTCCGGCGATCGCCGTGCTGGTCTGGGCGATCGTGGAAGTGGCCATCGTCCTGCTGGTGGGCTTGCTCGACTGGCTCGGCGTGGGCGATCTGTGGATCGGGCTGGCGGTTGCCGGCCTGTCCCTGCTCGCCTTTCTGATCCTGTTCTCCCTCAAGGTGGCAGACCAGTGGGAGAAGGCGGTACTCCTGCGGTACGGCCGGTTCCGCGGGCTGAGGGGACCGGGCATGTTTTGGATCGTGCCCGTAGTTGACCGGATCCCAATGTGGATCGATCACCGGGTGATGGTCACCCCGTTCAGCGCCGAGAAGACGCTGACCAAGGATACGGTCCCGGTCGATGTCGACGCCGTGCTCTTCTGGCACGTGTGGGACGCCGAGAAGGCCGCCCTGGAGGTCGAGGACTATCGGGCGGCGATCGCCTGGTCGGCCCAGACAGCGCTGCGGGAGGTGATCGGTCAGATGAGCCTGGCCGACATCCTGGTGGGGCGGGCTCTCATGGATCAGGACCTGCAGAAGATCATCGACGCCCGGACGACACCCTGGGGGATCACCGTGCAGTCGGTCGAGATCCGGGATATCGTCATCCCGCAGGACCTGGAGGACGCCATGAGCCGCCAGGCCCAGGCGGAACGGGAGCGCCAGGCACGGGTGATATTGGGCGAGTCCGAGAAGCAGATCTCCCAGTCCTTTGCCGATGCCTCCCTGGCCTACCGGGACAACCCGGTGGCGCTTCACCTGCGGGCGATGAACATGCTCTTCGAGGGGCTGAAGGAGAAGGGCGCCCTGGTGATCGTGCCTTCGAGCGCCGTGGACACGATGAACCTGGGCGGGCTGAGTGGGATGGTCTCCCTGGCACGCCAGGCGGCGCCCGAGGAGAAGTGAGCCATGGACGAGCTGCAGCAGTGGGAGTACCGCGTCCAGACGTTTGGCTCGGCCCTTCGCGGCCCAAAGGACGAGGAGACCGAGGGCGCGCTGAACGAGTGGGGAGAAGAGGGCTGGGAGGTTGTCGCTGTCCGGAGCGTAGAATCGACCAACAAGATGGTGGTAGTGGCGAAGCGGCCGCTCACGGCCTCCACTCGCCGGCGCCGCACGCTGCCGGGGGAGCCATGGTAAGCTGAGCGCGCACCCTGGTGAAAGAGCGCGGATGTCCCTGGGTGCCCATTGGGCACCCAGGGCTTGAGGACGGGGCCATGATTGAAGCGGAGGAGCCGTCGAGGCCTTTGGTCCTTGGGGCGATCAGGCGGCGTGGTAGCACAGGGGGATCCTGTGCGGGTGTGAGAGGGGGCTGCATGTGGGGCATTGGGGGTGGAGTAGAACGCTGACGGGTTGTTTCACGTGAAACACCGACAGGGGACGTGAGAACGCTCGCGTGAGGAGCTTATGGACACCCAAGAACTCGTTCGCTTGATCCCATTGCTGGCGCCGCTTCTGGTGATCCAGCTGGCCTTGATGATCGCCGCCCTCGTCGACTGGACGCGGCGGGAGCGGACGCGAGGTCCGAAGTGGGTATGGCTGGTGGTCATCCTGCTCGGCTCAATGGTCGGCTCCCTGATCTACTTCTTCATCGGACGGGAGGAAGCGTGAGCATTCTGCGCATCGAGGCTCTCCGTAAGACGTTTGGCGCCGTGAAGGCCCTGGACGGGCTCGACCTGACGGTGGAGGCGGGCACGGTCTTCGGCTTTCTCGGCCCGAATGGTGCAGGCAAGACCACCACGCTCCGTATTCTGGCTGGCCTGACCCACCCGACCGGTGGTCGGGCCTGGGTGGCGGGCCACCCGGTCGGCCCGGAGAGCCGGGCGCGGGCGCTGGTCGGGTACTTGCCCGAGGAACCGCACTTCTATACCTGGATGTCGGCCCAGGAGTTCCTGGCCGACTATGTCGCCGGGCTGTTCCGATTGGAGCGCAGGGAGGCGCGTGCCCGGGCATCCGAGCTGCTGGACCGGGTTGGGCTGAACGATGCGGCCCGGCGACGGATCGGCGGCTTCAGCCGCGGGATGCGCCAGCGCCTGGGCTTGGCCCAGGCGCTGATGAACCGGCCGCAGATCCTTCTCCTGGATGAGCCGGTGAGCGCTCTCGACCCTGGGGGACGGCGGGACATGCTGGAGCTGATCGGCAACCTGAAGGATGCGGCCACCGTCTTCATGAGCACGCACATCCTCGAGGACGTCGAAAGGGTCTGCGACACGGTGGGGATCCTCGACCATGGGCGCCTGGTCGCACTGGATGCGCGCGAGGCGCTTCTCCGTCGCTACGCCATCCCCGCCATCGAGGTGGAGTTTCAGGGGGCGCCGGAGGCGGTTGCTGTGTGGACAGAGGGCCTCACCGGCCGGCCCGGCATCACCGGGGTGGAACGAACAGGCTCCCTGGTGCGGATTCGGCTGCAGGGGAACGACAAGACCAGTCTCGCACTGCAGCAACAGGTATTGGGCGCGGGCCTTCCCGTGGTCCGGTACCAGGTTGCCCGTCCAAGCCTGGAGGATGTCTTCCTTTCCCTGGTGGAGGATTGAATGACGACGCTGTTGCGCAAGGAACTGCGTGAGCAGTGGCGGAGCTATCGCCTGCTGATCGTGGCGGCCGTCCTGACGGGCATGGGGCTGCTGGGTCCTCTCACGGCGAAATACTTGCCGGTCCTGTTGGCAAGCATGCCGGGTGTGCCCGAGGGATTGGCAGCGGTGATGCCAGCGGCCGATGTGACCATGGCGGTGGGAGAGTACCTGGACAACATCGTCCAGTTTGGCGTGATCCTGGCGGTCTTGGTCCCGATGGCGGCGGTGGTCGGCGAGAAGACGAGCGGCACGGCGGAGATCACGTTGAGCAAGCCGGTCTCCCGCCTCTCGTTCCTGCTGTCCAAGTTTCTGGGCTACGGTGTCGTCTTCGCCATCGGCATGGGCCTGGCGGCGATAGGAGGCTACTACTACACAGGCCTGCTCTTCGAGTGGCTGCCTGCGGGGTCCTTTGCCCTCCTCAACGCCCTGGTTCTGCTCTACCTGCTGGTCTACGTGGCGATTGCCCTTCTCGCCAGCACCTTGGCCCGCTCGCAGCTGGCGGCGGCCGGGCTGGCTGTGGCCGCGCTGGTGGGCTTCGGGGTGCTCGGCGTCTTGCCCTCCGTGGTTCCGTATCTGCCGGCGACGCTCGTCGGATGGGCGAGGGCGGCGGTGCTGACCTCGGGCGCGGAGCCAGCCTGGAGGGCGCTGGGAAGCTCGCTGAGTCTAATCGTCCTTGCCGTATTGGCGGCCTGGCTCATCCTGCGCCGCCAGGAGCTGTAGCCAAGAAGCCGGTGGCGGCCGGGACGGCTTGCCGGTGCATTGGGTGTTGGGATCGAGTGTTCCGCCTGGGCGGAGCAGAAATGGGAGCGGAAATGGATGTGCTGGTTCGGGTGTTGAGCGCCTTGCTGATGGTGTTGATGCCGCTGGGATTGGGGCTTGTGCTTGCCCGGCGGCTGCGGCTCAGGTGGGGCCTGTTCGCCATCGGCGCAGCCGCGTTCGTGGGATCGCAGGTGCTCCACCTTCCCTTCAACGCCTGGGTCCTCGGGCCGCTATTTCAGCGGCTCGGCCTGACCGAGGCCACGCAGGGCCTGCCACTGGCGATCGTGGCCGTCGCGCTCGGTCTTTCAGCGGGCGTCTTCGAGGAGGGGGCGCGCGCCGTCGTCTATCGATTCTGGCTAAAAGGATCACGCTCTTGGAGTCAGGCCCTGATGTTCGGCGCGGGCCACGGCGGCATCGAGGCCATCTTGCTGGGCGGTCTGGTTTCGCTGACCCTCTTCCGGCTGATAAGCCTGCGGGGAGTGGACCTGGCGACGGTGTTTCCGGCAGAGCAGGTTGCCCTCGCCCGGGCGCAGGTGGAAGCCTACTGGTCCGCTCCGTGGTACGAGGCGCTCCTCCCGGCCGTCGAGAGGGCTTCGGCACTCTGCATGCAGGTCAGCCTGGCCGTTCTCGTGCTCCAGGCCTTCACCCGGCGCAATCCGCTTTGGATCGTCGCCGCAATCGGCTGGCACGCGTTGGTCGACGCTGTGGCTGTGGTCGCTCTACCAACATGGGGGGTCTACGCCACGGAGGGTCTTGTTGCCATCCTTGCGCTGGCTAGCCTGGCGATCCTCTTTGCCCTGCGGACGCCGGATCCAACGGAGCCCGTGACATCCCCCGGCGGCGTGACGCCTGTGGTCAAGTTCGCCCAGGTCGCTGAGGCACCAACGGTGACGCCGGACAAGCTGGAGAAGAGCCGCTACACCGATTGAGCGCAGGGAAAACGCATGCCGTATGGCCGTCAGGTGGTTGAACGTGGATCGATTCACCAGGACTGAAAAGAGCGGCTAGGACCCCATGATCATCACGAATGAGCTGACCAAGCGCTTTGAATCCACGCTGGCCGTCGACCGGCTGACCCTGGAGGTGCATGACGGGGAGATCTTCGGATTCCTCGGACCCAACGGGGCCGGAAAAACGACGACCCTTCGCATGCTGAGCGCCCTCATCGGGCCGACCTCTGGCAAGGCGCGTGTGGCAGGCTACGAGTTGGGTGCCCAGGATCGGGAGATTCGCCGGCACGTCGGAATCTTGACCGAGACGCCAGGTCTCTACGATCGGCTGAGCGCCGAACGCAACCTTGCATTCTTCGCTCAGCTGTATGAGGTGGAGGACGTGGCTGGCCAGGTCGAGCGCTACCTGCGCCTGCTTGGGCTCTGGGAACGGCGGGGCGATGAGGCGGGGACGTTTTCGAAAGGCATGCGGCAGAAGCTGGCCATCGCCCGGGCAATGCTCCACGAGCCGCAGGTCCTCTTCCTCGACGAGCCGACCAGCGGGCTCGATCCCGAAGCGGCCCATCTCGTCCGGGATTTCATTGCCGACCTTAAGCAGGAGGGCCGAACGATCTTCCTGTGTACCCACAACCTGGACGAGGCCGACCGCTTGTGCGACCGGATTGGCGTCTTCAACACTCGCCTCCTGGCGCTCGACACGCCGGCGGCCCTGCGCCGCCAACTCTACGGCCGGGCATCGGTCTTCCACCTCCGGCAACTCCTGCCCTCTCATGCCGACGTCGTCCGGGGGCTGGGGTTTGTCCATTCGGTGCAGGCCGTTGAGAACAAACTGGTCGTCACACTCGACGATCCGGAGGCTCAGAACCCGGCGATTGTGCGGGCGCTGGTCGAGGCGGGGGCTGAGATTCAGTTCGTGGGCGAGCTTCGCCGAACGTTGGAGGATGTGTACCTGCGGCTGGTCGGCAACGAAGGCCGGAAGCCTTCCAGCAGCTAGGACCGGATCCAGACACCGCGTTTCTGTGAAGAGGTTGTCCCATGCGTAAGATGTGGATCATTGCTCGCAAGGAATGGTCGGAGGTGTTCAAGAACCGGATGGTGCTGTTTACGGTGGCCTTCATGCCGCTGATGCTCACCGCCCTGCCTCTGATCATCCTCTCTCAGATCCGCTCCTCGGGTGACATGGGCGGGATGAGCCTGGCTGATCTGCCGTCAGGCTTCTCGCAGATGTGCGCGGGTCTCACGGGCGGCGAGTGTGCCCAGTATTACTTCGTCAGTTCGTTCATGCTGCTCTTCATGATTCTGCCCCTGGCCATCCCGGCGACGATCGCCTCCTACAGCATCGTAGGCGAGAAGACCACTCGGACACTGGAGCCGCTCCTGGCCACCCCAATCACGACATTGGAGTTGCTCGCCGGCAAGGCCGTCGGCGCGGCCATCCCCGCCATCCTGGCCACCTGGGGCTCTTTCCTCGTCTTTGCGGGAGGGGCAATGCTGATGTCGATCAGCCGGTCCGTCGTCGGCCGGCTGCTCGATCCGCTCTGGCTCATGGCCGTCTTCGTGGTCGGGCCGCTGCTGGCGGTGGCGGCCGTCAGCGTGGCTGTCATGGTGTCGTCGCGGGTCACTGACCCTCGGGTGGCCGAGCAGCTCTCGGTTCTGGTCATCCTGCCGCTGATTGGGCTATTCGCCGGCAACATGACGGGGTTGATCATCATCAACGACACGCTGATCCTGTGGATGACCGGTGTCATGGTAGTTGTGGACGCGATCCTGTTCTCGTTTGCAGTCCGCCTGTTCCGCCGCGAGAGCATCCTGACCCGCTGGAAGTAGGGAGTCTGCATGACGCGCCGCATCGCTGTCCTGTCTCTCATGATCCTGGCCTTCACCGCCGCCCCGGCCGCGGCCCAGGCGACCGAGCAGCCCTTCGAGCTTCGTCTGAGCCGCGACTTTGGCTACGGGGGCGGCAGCCACATCCAGGGGTTGTTCACGATGGGGGTTGACGATCGCGGGGACGTGGTCCGGGTGGAGTTCCTGATCGACAACCTGGTGGTCCTCACGGACACCGAGGCGCCGTTCCGCTATCAGTTCAACACCGGATCCTACGCCCTTGGCCCGCATACGTTGGCAGCCGTGGGCTATACGGCCACTAGCCAGGAGCTGCGGACCCAGGAACGAAGCTACGAATTCGTCACCGCCGAGGAGGGCTGGCAGGCCGCAGGGCGAATCGCCATTCCCGTCATCGGATTGGTGATTCTCGTTTCATTGGCTGGCACCGTCGGGCCGGCCTTGGTGGGCCGCCGCAAGCCCCACCGGCGCGGGGAGTACGGAGTGGAGGGCGGGGCGGTCTGCCCGCGCTGTAGGTTCCCCTTCAGCCGTCATCTGATCTCGCCCAACATGCTGGTGGGCAGGCTGGAACGCTGTCCGCACTGCGGCAAGTGGTCGATGGTCCGGCGGGCGACCCCGCAGGAACTCGAGGCAGCCGAGAACCGTTTGGCCGAGGAAGAAGGCCGTGGCGCGCTGGTGGTCGATGACGAGAAGGAGCGCGTCCGCCGCATGATCGACGAGTCGCGCTATGAGGAGTGAGCCTACCTTCGGAGCTTGAGGCGTGCTGAGAAGGATCTGGTCCAATTCGAGCCTGGGCGCCCTGGCTGAGGTTGTGCTGCTGTTCACGCCAGCCGTTCCAGCGTACCTCTGGCTCTGGCCGGCGGTGAGCGGGACACGCTGGCTGACGTCCGTTCAGGTCGGCGTCTACCTCTACTTCCTGGCCGGCAGCCTGGCGATCGGGCTGCGGCGTTGGAGCCTTAGCCAGCTTGGACTCAACCGGCGGGGCATTCTCCTGAGTTTGGCGTGCGGCCTGGCATTCATCCTCGGCCGGACTCTCGTTCTGCTGGGCACCAATCTGTGGGAGGGGTTCCGTCCGATCGCGCCTCTGCAGCTCGCGGGGGACATTCTCTACTACATCGCCGCCGTGGGATTGGCCGAGGAGCTGCTCTTCCGAGGGCTGGTCTACCATGCTCTCGAGACATTGCGCGGACCCCGCCTTGCCCTCTGGGGGTCAGCCGTCGCCTTCGGCCTGTATCATGTCGGGGTCGGAGGTGCGGCCGGGTTTGTGGGTGGTCTCGTGGCCGGGGTCGTCCTCGGGGGGATCCGCTGGCGAGCGGGCGGCATTGTCGGCCTGATCCTGGTCCACGGTCTCATCGATGTGGCCGCGGTTGAAATGGCACCGTTGCTCACCTCGTGGGACTTCAGCAGTGTTCAGATTCCTCACCCGTCCCTGATCGCCCTCGGCTATCTGGTCATCGGCGCTCTGCTCGTCTACCTCTGGAAGCTTGCACCCGCGGCCGGGAGGCAGTGTGCGCCCAGCTCCCACCCAGACTGAAACCCTCCGCCTCCCGCCCTGGACGCCGGGCCTTGAGACTTCCGCATCGTGATGCACCATCTCCCTGAGCGCACCTGAGCTGCCTGCGAGGTGGGGTACAATTCCATCGCCCCCGGCCAGCCCTTCGGCACGAACGCGCCGCATGAGGTGCAGTGAGCGAACCCCGGCCTCCGATCTGCGACTACGAAGGCTCCGATTACCAGCAGCGCTTCTGGGATCGCGGCGAGCGCGCCTACGAGGACCGGGTCGAGGCGGTGGCGCTTCGCCGGCTCCTGCCTCCCGGCGGCGAGCGCCTGCTCGAGGTCGGCGCGGGTGCGGGCCGCAACACACCGCGCTATGCCGGCTTCCGTCAGGTCGTTCTGCTTGACTACTCGCAGACCCAGCTCGAGCAAGCCCAGGCGCGGCTTGGCGCCAGCGACCGTTACCTGTACGTCGCCGGCGACGCGTACCGCCTGCCCTTTGCCCCGGGGGTGTTCGAAGCGGCGACGATGATCCGCACCCTGCACCATATGGCCGATCCGCTGGCGGCCCTGCGGCAGGTTCGGGGGACTCTACGGCCCGGGGGGGTTTTGGTCCTCGAGTACGCCAACAAGCAGAACCTCAAGGCAATCGCCCGCTGGGTGCTGCGCCGCCAGGCGTGGAGCCCATTCGACCGCCGGCCGGTCGAGTTTGCCCAACTGAATTTCGACTTTCACCCAGCGGCCGTGCGGGGCTGGCTGCTGGAGGCCGGCCTCGAGGTCGGCCTCCAGCTGACCGTCTCCCACTTCCGGCTGGCCCTTCTCAAGCGGCTGGTTCCAACCGGAATCTTGGTCGGGATGGACTCATTGGCCCAGTGGACTGGCAATGGGTGGCAGCTGACCCCGAGCGTCTTTGTGCGGGCGCGGGCTGCAGGCGCGGGGGAACCGGCAGCGCCGGGCGCCTTCTGGCGATGCCCGGCCTGCCGCTCCCTCGATCTTGCATCGGGCGAGGCTGGGCTTCACTGCCGAGGCTGTGGCCGTCTCTGGCCCTTGCGCGACGGCATCTACGTCTTGAAGGAAGAAGGGGTCGGGGACTAGAGAGCGGGGAGCCGGTGGCAGGCCGATGTCCCTGGCTGCCCCGAGGGCTATAATTCCCGGCTGTTTGGGCCGCCGCCCCACCACAGGAGAAACGCCATGCCTCCGCAGCGCGAGACCTACCCCGTCGAAGTCGCCGGTCTCCGGCGTGAGCTGCCCCTCTTCGAGGTTGCCCCGGGGCTGCGCATCGCCGTGCTCAACATTCTGGGCGACACCGAACTGGTCCAGGCCTGCGCCAAGGCGTTGGCCGAGAGGCTGGCCGGGGTGG
>Ga0315293_10003518_pt1 | contig 15084 bp, 16 predicted proteins | sample YL17G13_20_MG_FD_203071 | JGI IMG/M metagenome (GOLD analysis project Ga0315293, IMG submission 203071) | Sediment microbial communities from Yellowstone Lake, YNP, Wyoming, USA - YL17G13_20 | ecosystem: Environmental > Aquatic > Freshwater > Lake > Sediment | place: USA: Wyoming | collected... | reverse complement strand
ATTTGCGCGAGATGGGCTCCGTCGAGCTTCTGTCGCGCGAGGGCGAGATCGCCATCGCTAAGCGCATCGAGGCCGGCCGCGAGGCCATGATTGCAGGGCTGTGCGAGAGCCCGCTCACCTTCCAGGCTATCATCATCTGGCGCGACGAGCTGAACGAAGGCAAGATTCTGCTCCGCGACATCATCGATCTCGAAGCCACCTATCTGGGGCCGGACGCCAAGCCCTCCCCCTCGCAGCCGCTCCCCGAGGGCGCCAATGGCGAGGCGCCAGCCGCCCATGGCAGCAACGGCCACACCGCCCCGCCGGCGGCGGCAGCCCCGCAAGCGGCCGCGAGCGACGACGAGGATGGCGAGCGCGTCGCGCGCGAAGAATTCGACGACGAGGAGGACGATCTCGAGAACTCGCTTTCGCTCGCCGCCATGGAGGCCGAGCTCAAGCCCAAGGTGCTCGAGACCTTCGACCTCGTCGCCACCAACTACAAAAAGCTGCGCAAGCTCCAGGACCAGCTGGTCGAGCGCGCGCTGAAGAACGACGTGCTCTCCACCGGCCAGGAGAAGCGCTACAAGGTGTTGAAGGACGAAATCGTCGCCGAGATCAAATCGCTATCGCTCAACGCCAACCGCATCGAATCCCTGGTCGAGACGCTTTACGACATCAACAAGAAGCTGATCGGCTGGGAGGGACGCCTGCTCCGCCTCGCCGAGAGCTACGGCGTCAAGCGCGAGGACTTCATCACCGAATATCAGTCGAACGAGCTCGACCCCAATTGGCTCCGCCGTGTCGGCAGGCTGAAGAAGCGCGGCTGGGCCGACTTCATCCATGACGAGCGCGGCATGGTGAAGGAGATCCGCGGCGAGATCCACAATCTGGCCGCCGACACCGGCCTCCAGATCACTGAGTTCCGCCGCATCGTGCACATCGTGCAGAAGGGCGAGCGCGAGGCGCGCCAGGCCAAGAAGGAGATGGTCGAGGCCAATTTGCGCCTGGTCATCTCCATCGCCAAGAAATACACCAACCGCGGCCTGCAATTCCTTGATTTGATTCAGGAAGGCAATATCGGGCTGATGAAGGCGGTGGACAAATTCGAATACCGCCGCGGCTATAAATTCTCCACCTACGCCACCTGGTGGATCCGCCAGGCGATCACCCGCTCGATCGCCGACCAGGCTCGCACTATCCGCATCCCCGTGCATATGATCGAGACCATCAACAAGATCGTGCGCACCTCCCGCCAGATGCTGCATGAGATCGGCCGCGAGCCCACGCCCGAGGAGCTGGCCGAGAAGCTCGCCATGCCGCTCGAAAAGGTACGCAAGGTTCTCAAGATCGCCAAGGAGCCGATCTCACTCGAGACCCCGATCGGCGACGAGGAGGACTCTTATCTCGGCGATTTCATCGAGGACAAGAACGCGATATTGCCGATCGACGCCGCCATCCAATCCAATTTGCGCGAAACCACCACGCGGGTGCTGGCCTCACTCACCCCGCGCGAGGAGCGCGTGCTGCGCATGCGCTTCGGCATCGGCATGAACACCGACCACACGCTGGAAGAGGTCGGCCAGCAATTCAGCGTGACGCGGGAGCGCATCCGCCAGATCGAGGCCAAGGCGCTGCGCAAGCTGAAGCACCCATCTCGCTCGCGGAAGCTCCGCAGCTTTTTGGACAATTAATCCCCTCTCCCCGATGTGGCACGCGGGGTGAGGGGGCTGATGACCCCCGAGGGTAACGAAAGGAACAGACGATGCGTCTCTTACTTCTTGCTGGCCTATTGATCGCCGCGTTGCTCGCTCCGGTTGGAGCCAATGCCGGACCGGTCAGAGCGGTAGCAGCCGGCACGACGACCGCCGTTGTGGTCACCGGCAAGACCGCGGTGAAAGGCACTGTCGTCGTCGGCACGACCGCGGCGAAGGGCACAGCCGTGGTCGGCAGGACCGCCGTCAAAGGCACCGCCGCCGTGGCGAGGACCACCGGCCGGGGCGTCGTTTGCGTCGCGACCCTCTTCCACCGCTGCTAGCCGCCCTCATCCTGAGGAGCCCGCCGAAGGCCGGCGTCTCGAAGGATAGCCCCGGGACGTGATCCGGGGGTTTCTCGGCAACGAGCCTCAATCCGCCTCATCGGCTCCTCGGCATGAGGCCGCTCCGCGCCTCACGCCTCCGCGTCCGGTTCGGGCGGCACAAGCGCGAGCTTGATCGCCATCGGTCCGCCGCAGGCCTCGCAAGCCAATTGCGGAATGTCGGACACGAAATAGTCCGCCCCAAGTGCCGCGATCAACGGATCGAGATTGAAGACGTAGAAGCGCCGGCACGCCTCGTTCTGGCAATAGGCCTCGAGCGCCATGTTGCGGGCTTTGACGTCCCTGAACGTCCATCCGGTCATGACGGAGGTTGAGAGTTTGGTGCGGCAGGGCTTAGCGCGCCCTGGTCGCCAACCGCCTTCGAGAGGATTACAAAGGGGCGAGAAGGAAGCATGGACATGAAACATCTCGCAACGATCGGGGCTTTGATTATTGGCCTCGTTTTGCCGCCGCTCGCGCTCGCGCAAGAGGGCTATATGCCGAGGCTCGGCGACATTATGGGGCAGACGCAGTTGCGCCATATCAAGCTGTGGTTCGCGGGCAAGCTTCAGAATTGGGAGCTCGCCGACTATGAGGCTGGGCAGATCAAGGCGAGCCTTGCCGACGCCGCCGGGCTTTATCGCGGCATTCCGGTGGAGGCCCTGTCGCTGACGGTGGACCCGCTGAAGGCGATCGGCGAGGCCATCGCCGCGAAGGACAGCGCGAAATTCGCTCACGCGTTTGAGGGTCTGACCGCCGCCTGCAATGGCTGTCACGCGGCGATCGGCCGTGGCTTCATCGTCATCCAGGTGCCCACGGCGTCCCCGTTCAGCGACCAGTCGTTTTCGCCGCGCTAGCGAGCCTCAGTTGATGAGGCGAGCTCTGCTTGATGTTGCGCCGCATGGATACATCACTGCCGGCGATGGCATCATAATGGCGCGGAGCCGGGCGGCTGCGTCGGGTAGGTGGGGCCCGGGTGCAGGATGCTGATGGTCGTATAGGCGCCGATGAAGGAGCCCGCCGCCGCGAACAGCACATAGACCCAGTGGTTGGTGTAGCTGATGACGGCGAAGGACGACAGCAGGTACCAGATGCTGCTCCAGCTCGCCGCCGGCAGGCGCTTCCGCTTGATCACCGCGTTGGTGAACATGACATAGACGGCGTCGGTGCAGGCCGTAGCGGCGACGACGGCGGCAGCGATCAGCGGGTCGAAGGGAAGCTGTGGCATGGGGTCCGGTCCTCGATCTGGCGGGTCGAGGGCCGAGCTTACGAGCTTTCGCTGAGCGCCGCCGCAAGGGATCGGTTGCGGCAGCGCTCTATCGCCTCAGCCAAAGCGTCAGGGAACGCTGAAGGCCTAAGCTCGCTCTTACCAATGCGCGCGGACGCCCACCGTCCCGCCCCAGCCTTCGACGTCGCCGAATTTGTAGTCGGCGCTGCCATAGAGGTCGAAAATGGAGCCGAGACTCGCCGTGACGCTGCCGCCTACGCTGTACCAGGTGACGCCGACATCGCTGGTCAGCGTCGTGCCGCTCACGTCGGTGGTGGTGCGGCCGTCGAAATTGGAGAAGGCGTTGAAGATGGCGTAAGGCGCGATCACCCCGCCGCCGTCGGCATGCTGTCCTGTAGCTGGAGGCCGAGGCGACCGATGATGGCGTTGCTGTCGCCAGGAATGACGCTCACGCCGAAGGCGTCGGTGAAGCTGTCCTGATCGCACTGATGGCGACGAACTGCGCTTGGGCTGTAGCGACCAGCCGCACGAGCAGGTTGACGTCTTGAACATCTCGACCGGCGGGTGCTTCACCACCTACACCATCGAGGCGTCGCGCGGCTCCCGCGAGATTGCCGTCAACGGCGCAACGGCCAGGCTCGTGCAGACGGGCGACAAGGTGATCATCGTCGCCTATTGCGAGATGCCGGCGGAAGAGGCGCGCAACTATCGCGCGTCCATCGTAATTCTCGGCGAGGGCAACGAGGTCGAGCGGGATGATCTGAATAATGTCATAACCCGCGAAGGCGGGTAATCCAGTAACCACAGAAGCTCTTTGGGTTACTGGATTGCCCGGTCAAGCCGGGCAATGACAAGGGGTGAAGAAGCGCTCACTCGTAGCGTCTCGCGCGGACCAAAAGAGCGATACAAAACGGCAATGATGAGGACGTGCCGGCAGCGCTAGAGACCGAAGGGATAGGTATCGTCGGGGCCATGGGCGCGCACGGGACGCGCCGCCACGGCCTCGGTCTCCTCGAACCAGATCCAGGCATCGAATTGGCGTGACAGCTCGGCCTGGAAGTAGTGCGACAAAAGTTCGCTCTCGGGCCGGTAGATGACGCCGATGGCGCGCTCGAGCAGGGGCTCGGCCAGTGCGTCCCGGATCATCGCTTTCTGACCCGAACCGGTCTCTAGCAGGAAGGCCGCGATGCCGGTGTCGCGTGAGCGGCCTTCATAGGAATCGTCGCGGGCGGGGCGCACGCGCTTGATCTCCATGAGTCCATCCCAGTCGGACGCGGCGGCAACGGTGCCGCGGTCTGTGCCGAAGCCGATCAAGGCGGCGTCATCGCCGAAACGCTGCCGCGCGAGCTGTCCGATATTGTGCTCGCCTCTGACCTGGCCCATCTCGGTGAAAGCGGCATTACCGATATGGGAGTTGTGGGCCCAGACCACGGCCTTGGCCTCAGGCCCGCGATGGGCGAGCAGGCGCTCGAGCGTGTCGAACATGTGCTGGTCGCGCAAGTTCCAGGACACCGCGTCGCCGTAATACATCGCCCGGTAATATTGCTCGGCACTGGCGACGTTGCGCGCGTTCTGCTCGGCGGCAAAAAACGCCTCGCCATCCTTGTGCAGATAGTCGAGCCGCTTGCGCAGCAGATCGACCAGCGCATTGGCGACCGGCTTCTCGCAAAGCGCGTAGCCCCGGCTCAACGCCATGCGTCCATACCGCGCGGGCTCCGCCCGCCAAGGCGCAAGGCAGCCATAGCGCTCGCGTGCGACCTTCGCCGCCTCCGGATCGACCTCGTCGAGATAATGCAGCACCGCCTCGATCGAGGTGCCGAGGCTGTAGACATCGAGCCCGTAGAAGCCGGCCTTTCGATCGGGATCGCCGATCGTGGCGTTGATCTCCTTGAGTCGGTTCAAGAATTCGGCGACCTGGCCATTGCGCCACATCCAGGTTGGGAAGCGCGTGAAGGCGGTCTTCGGCAGTTTGGGCCGGGGCAGGTCCCGCACGAAGGCATCATAGATCGCGGCATCCGGCCAGTCGGCCTCGACCGCCACGATGTTGAAGCCATGCCGGTCGATCAGCATCTCGGTGATCCGCGCCCGGGCCTGATAGAACTCCGCCGTGCCGTGGGTTGCCTCGCCGAGCAGGATGACTCGGCGGTCGGCGAATCGCTCGACCAGGCCGCATAGCTCGTGCAGGTCCCCGAACGGCTCGGCGGCATCGGCCATGAGCCCGCTCAGGCGCTGGCGAGTGCCACGCGCGCGCTTCTCCGGCATCAACAGCCCGGCGGCGAAGCCGGATGTTTGCGCATCGACCTCCCGTTCCTTGGCTTGCCCGGGTTCGGCCCAGCCTTCTTCCCCGATCAGGGGTACGAAGGCCACGCCACCGAAATCTTCCTCCTCGAAGCCACCCGCCGCCGTGCGGCGAACGCGCATTAGCGTCTGATGGCCGTGGCCGCCGACGGGGATGATCAGCGTTCCGCCGGGCGCGAGCTGGCGCTTCAGCGCTTCGGGAATTTGCGGACCGCCGGCTGAGACGATGATGGCTTGGAACGGAGCTTCCTCCGGCAATCCCTTCGTCCCGTCGGCGCAAATAATCTCGACATTGGCGTAGCCCAAGCGCTTCAGCCGCGCCCGCGCCAGAGCCGCAAGCTCCTCATGCCGTTCGATGCTATAGACTTGGTGGGCCATCCGGCTCATCACCGCCGCGGCATAGCCCGAGCCCGCGCCGACCTCGAGCACCGTGTCGCCGGGCTTGATCTCGGCCAGCTCGATCATGCGGGCGACGATATAGGGCTGCGAGATGGTCTGCCCCGCCTCGATCGGCAGCGCCGAATCTTCATAGGCGAATTCTTGCAAAGGCTCGGGGACGAATGTCTCGCGGGGCACCGCCCCCATCGCGGCAAGCAACAGCGGATCGGAGATGCCCCGGGCCCCAAGGTGCCGCGCGACCATGACGGCCCGGTCGCGGAGGTAGGCTTTATCAAGAATTTCGGCGCGTTGCGTGGTCATGACCTCAACTTATGGGCTGCCGGTTTGTTCGGCGTTGATGTGGATCAGAAATAGGCTTCCGAAGTCTGCCTTGCAACGCCGCCGCCGCATGACGCTTAAGGCCCTAATTCGAACTGATCTGCCCCTATTCCAGCTCGAAACTGATGTGAACCCGCATTTCAACGGTGGCCGTGCCGGCCTCGATGGGAACGGCCTTGGCCGCCTCCATCCTCGCCGAGGGCGCCGCGTAGCGGGCCACGTAGCCACCCTCGTCCTCGCTGATGGTCAGCACCTTGCCAAGCTTGCCGCCGGCGGCTTCCGCGTAGAGCTTGGCGTTGGCTATCGCGTTGCTCACGGCGAGCTTCCGCGCCTCGTCCTTGAGCGCCTCGGGCTCGGCAACGCCGAACTCGATCGAGCCGATGTCGTTGGCGCCGAGGCTCACCACTTTGTCGAGGATTTGGCCAAGCTTGCCAATGTCATGGAGGGTGATGCGCACCGAATTGGTCACCTGATAGCCAATGATGGCGGGCGGCCGTCCTTCGTTCCGCTCCTCATAAACCGGCTGCACCGAGAAATTCGTGGTCTGAATGTCCTTGGGGTCGAGGTCCTCGCCTTTGAGCGCATCGATCACTTGGCTCATGGCGGCGCTGTTCTTGGCGAGCGCGTCCTTCGCGGTCGGCGCCTGGCTCGTGACGCCGGTCGAAATGTCGACCTGGTCGGGCGACGTCTTGATGGCGCCGGTGCCGGTGAGCGAGATGCTGCGCTTCGGCGCCTCGTCGTCGTCGGCCCATGCCGGAGAGGCTGCAACCGGGACCAGGATGAGGAGCGCGAGGGACACAGTCTTGCCGATGAACGTCATGGAGGTCCTTCCGAAGGTTGGCTGGCCGGCGAGCATCGCGCGATGAGGGGGCGCGAGGCGCTGGCCGAGCCGTTTCGCTGGCCAATAGAACTCTGCTAATGAGGCAGAATCGCGCTTGAGAAGAGCGAAGCGCGGGCCCGTAGCTCAACTGGTTAGAGCCGGCGGCTCATAACCGTCTGGTTGCAGGTTCGAGTCCTGCCGGGCCCACCACGCGCTTCGCACATTTCGTGTAACGCGTATGCATGCGCGGACGTCAGAACCCGTAGCCGAGCAGCGCGATCTCGGGCGCGTACCACTCACGCACCAGCGCTTCGGTGCGGGGCGAATAATAGCTCCGGTAGTCCTGCCGCTCCGCCTTGTTGGGCGTGATGTTTGAGTGGGGCACCGCCAATTGGCGGCCGACGCCAATCATCTGAAGCGCCTTGTTCAGATCCGCATCGAGCTCCTCGTAGCGGCCGAGAAAATCAACCGCGACCGCGCCGTCCTGCATGTAGATCTCGTGATTATCCACATAGGCGCGGCGGCGGTTCCGCATGAAGCGCTCGAAGCTCGGGCGCCGCCCTTTCGACTTCGTCTTGTAGAAATACCAAGAGACCTGCCGGTCCCAAGGGTTGCGGTCGAAGGCGAATTTGAAATAGCTCCGCCAAATTTCCTCCCCGGCATAGGCGCGCACCAGGGCGGCCGGCATGTGCTCATAATAGCCCACGCTATGGTGGTAATAGCGCTCGGGCCGTCGGAGCAGTCTTCGCCACAGCGGACGTTTCGGCTTCAGCGGATGCTCGATGCGATAATTTTGAGGCGCTCGACCTTTGCGGTCCTCTTCGCTTTCCGCGCGATAGGGCGTGATCACGTCGGGAGGCCCGCACAGCTCCGACAACGCCGCTTCGATTGCCGTGCCGGCCGTCTTCTTGGTCTTCAGGAAAATGAATTTATGCTGATGCGAGATGATCATTTGGCTGGCGCTCAGAACGCATAATCGAGGAGCTTGATTTCGCGCGCGTACCAGCGCGCCACGATCTCGCGGGTGTCCTCGTCGTAATACTCCCGATAGGGGGCGTCGCCCCGGCGGAATGTGGTCTTGGCCCGCGGCAGCTCAGCTGCAAGGCTCAGCCCCACACGCTGGAGTGCGAGCTTGAGATCGTCCGCGAGGCTCTCGAAGCGTCCGACGAAATCCACCGAGACGTCGCCGTCGATCGAATAGATATCGTAATTGTTGATCCGCGCGTGGCAATCCTGATGCATGAAACTGGCGAAGGATGGCGGCTCTTTCTCGTGCCGGTACCGGTGATGATAGAACGAGACTTGCCGGTCCCATGGGTTCCGGTCGAAGGCGAATTTGAAATAGCTCCGCCAAATCTTCTCGTCGAGCAGCGCGCGGGCCGCCGCCGCCGGCATGTGGTTGTAGAAGCCGTAATCCTCGGCGGTGAATTTGAACCAGCGGCGCTTTAGGAGTGGCCGCGGGCTGCCCCACCAGCCATGCAGCCGCCAGTTCTGCGCGCCTCGTCCGCCTGCGCGCAACGCCTCATCGATTCCGGTGAGCGGCGTGATGATGTCCGCGGGCCCGCAAAGCTGGCTCAGGGCAAGTTCGATGCTCGTCCCCGCCGTCTTCTTGGTCTTGAGGAAGATGAATTTGTGCTCGTGAGAGACGATCATGTTTGGCGCCTGCCCGTCTCCGTCATTCTGGCGCAAGCCGGAATCCAGCACAAAAGATCATGCCTTCTGCCCCGCGAGCCAGATGGCGAGGTCTTCCAGAATAGCGCCGAAATGGATCTCCGGCACGCGCAGCGCCGCGGCGATGTCCTGTAGCTTCTTGCGCTCCTCACCGGCGATGCGGTCGTCGGCAAGCAGCACCAGATAGGCCGCGCGGATGATCTCCTCCTTGGTCTCCCGGTCGAGGTTCGGCGCTGCCGCCGACAGCTCCGACAGGATGCTTTCCCTCGCATTTGCCTCGGCGGCGCGGGTGATCTCCTCGGCGGCGATCGATTTCCCCGACTGGTCGTCATAGATCTGCTGGATGAGGCCGATCTCCTTCTCGTCGAGGCCACCGTCGGCGGCGCCCACGGCGATCATCGCCTTCAAGATGAGGTCCGCCCGCAAATTTGCCGCTTGTTCCGCCACATCCTGCTCCTTGTCCTGTTAGCGGGCGATTGTGCTGAGGCAAGCCTGCTTTGCCAAGCGGCAAAGGAGTCTTGGAACGCAGACGAGGCCTGCGCTATGACGCCTGGAGGTTTCTCCTATCAGCCACGATCCAGCCAGAGTCCGGAAATTGTGACGCCGCTCAAAGTCATTTTCCTCGCCGACACGCGGCCAGGCCATTACCACCTCGCCGAAGGCGTCATTGCGGCGCTCGGGCGCCTGCGCGCCGTGGAGGTCACGCGGGTGCCAGTCGAGCGCCGCTGGATCGTGCCGACCCGTTGGTTGCGCCGGCGCATCAACGCCGAGGGCTTCTATCCGCCGCGCATGCTGCGCATGGCCTATCGCATCGATGCGGACGCCCTGCCACGCGCCGACCTCGTGGTCTCCGCGGGCGGCGAGACCCAAATGCCCAATATCTGCGTGACGCGGCTGTTCGGCGTGCCGAACATTTATTGCGGGTCGCTGCTGCGGGGATTGGAGCCTAAGAATTTCAGCCTCGTCATCTCATCCTATGACCGCGATGCGGGGAGCCCCCGGCACATGGTCGTGCTCAAGCCTTCGGCTATCGATCCCGATGCGCTCGGCCGTCCGGCTAGCGTGCCGCATTATGGGCCCGAGAATAGGCCTCGCCTTGCCGGCCTCCTCATCGGCGGCAGTGCCGGGCCCTTCCGCTACCGCCGCGCCGAATGGGAGGCACTGCTCGATTTCGCTAGCGCGGTGTCCAAGGCCTGGGGGACGCGCTGGCTCATCTCCACCTCGCGGCGGACGCCGCCTCATGTCGGCGATCGGATTGCTGAGCTTGCAAAGGATGAGAGCGTGGTCGCGCGCTTCATCGATTACCGCAGTGCCGGTCCCGGCACGCTGCCGGAAGTCTTCGCCTCGGCCGAAGTCATCGTCTGCACCGAAGATTCGAGCACCATGATCTCCGAAGCCGTGTCGGCGCGGCTGCCTGTGGTCGGCGTGGCGCCCGCCGCCCATCGCTTCACCGATGAGGAGACAGCCTACCGGGACTTTCTCATCCACAAGGACTGGTGCCGTGTGCTGCCCATTGCCGCGCTGACGCCAGAAACCTTTGCCGCGGCGCTAGCCGAGATCGAGCCGATCCAAGAGAACCCGCTTGATGCGCTTGCCGCGCACTTGAAAGATCGGCTGCCCGCGCTGTTCTCTAGTCCCGGCGTTGCTCTCTAACCATTGAGTCCGGCGCGGCGATTGGATAGAAGCGGGCTCAATCGCCCTGCACCAACCTCAAGCGAGCTTCGGGAGACCCATGGCCAGCCCGCAATATGTCTATGTCATGAACAAGCTGTCCAAGGCCTATCCTGGCGGCAAGCAGGTGCTGAAGGACGTGACCCTCGCCTTCCTGCCTGGCGCCAAGATCGGCGTGGTCGGCGTCAACGGCGCGGGCAAGTCCACGCTGTTGCGCATCATGGCGGGGGAGGAGACCGAGTTCCTGGGCGAGGCCTGGGCCGCCGCCGGCGTCAGTGTCGGCTATCTGGCGCAGGAGCCGAAGCTCGACCCCGCCAAGGACGTCACCGGCAACGTCATGGAAGGCGTGGCGGCGAAGAAGGCCAAGCTCGAACGCTATAACGAGCTGGCCATGAATTATTCCGACGAGACTGCCGACGAGATGGCGGCGCTTCAGGACGAGATCGACGGCCAGGGACTATGGGACCTCGACGCCCAGGTCGAGCAGGCCATGGAGGCGCTGCGCTGCCCCCCTGGCGATGCGAAAGTCGACACGCTGTCCGGCGGCGAGAAGCGCCGCGTGGCGCTCTGTAAGTTGCTTCTCTCCAAGCCGGATATCCTCTTACTCGACGAGCCCACCAATCATCTCGATGCCGAAAGCGTGGCGTGGCTCGAGCATCATTTGCGCGACTATCCAGGTACCGTGGTCATGGTCACCCATGACCGTTATTTCCTCGAAGACATCACCGAATGGACACTCGAGCTCGATCGTGGGTCAGGCATCCCCTACAAGGGCAGTTACTCTTCCTGGCTTGAGCAGAAGCAGAAGCGGCTCCAAGTCGAGGGCAAGCAGGATGAGGCGCGGGAGCGGGCGCTCACCCGCGAGCTCGACTGGATCCGGGCGAGCCCCAAGGCACGCCAGGCAAAGTCCAAGGCCCGCATTCGCGCCTATGACGAGCTTGTGGCGCAAGCTGGCCGCGACCAGACGGGCAAGGCCCAGATCGCCATCCCGCCGGGCCCGAGGCTCGGCGAGGTCGTCATCGAGGCCGATCACCTTGCCAAGGGCTTTGGCGACACGCTCCTCATCGACGACCTCTCATTCAAGCTGCCGCCCGGCGGCATCGTCGGCGTGATCGGACCGAACGGCGCCGGGAAAACCACGCTGTTCCGCATGATCGTTGGCCAAGATAAGCCGGACGGCGGCGATATCCGCGTGGGCGACACGGTGAAGCTCGGCTATGTCGACCAGTCGCGCGATACGCTCGACGGTAAGAAGACCGTGTTCGAGGAGATCTCCGGGGGCAACGACGTGATCAAGCTCGGGAGCCGGGAGATGCCGTCCCGCGCCTATGTCGGCTGGTTCAACTTCAAGGGGGCTGACCAGCAGAAAAAGGTCGGCCAGCTCTCAGGCGGCGAGCGCAATCGCGTTCACCTCGCCAAGATGCTGAAATCAGGAGCCAATCTGATCCTGCTGGATGAGCCCACCAACGACCTCGACGTGGAGACGCTGTCCTCGCTCGAGGCGGCGCTTGAGGACTTCCCCGGCTGCGCCGTGATCATCAGCCATGATCGTTTCTTCCTCGACCGCATCGCCACCCACATTCTCTCCTTCGAAGGTGACAGCCACGTCGAATGGTTCGAGGGCAATTTTGAGTCCTATGAAGAGGACAAGAAGCGCCGCCTCGGCGACGACTCCGTGATCCCGACGCGCATCAAATATAAGAAATTCGCGCGCGGGTGAGGGGGGCCTCAGACCTTTTTCCCCTCCACCGCATTCCAGGTTTCGGTGCCGAGATGCAATCGGGTGTGAGCTTCCGGTCGGTCTGAAAGCGCATGACGGCGAGCTCCGTCGCGGCGCCGAAGTCCTCATCAATGGCCAGCGGAAATTTCAGCTTCTGCAACATGGCGTGCAATTGCCCCACCGCCTCGCCGGTGGAGCCCCGCCGCAAGACCGGCCGCTCCTCCTGCTGTGCGCCGGTGAGTTCGATGCCCTCGATACGGGCCAAGGCCTGGCCTTACGCGTATAGGCATTACGCGCGTCCAGCCCCCTTGTGCCGCCATTGACCTCCCTGGTTACGGCAACGAGGTCGTCGCAATCGCAGAAGGAGTTGATGTTGTGCTTCTTCCAATATTCGCAGGCGATCCGCGCGACAGCGCGGGCTCGGCCGAGCCTTGCGGAGCTACCAAGAAACGTATAAACATATCTTTATGTCAGGCAATGCTGAGACTCAGCGACCCCCAGCCGGCCTATCCCGCCCGCAAGCCCTGAGCGTCCTCCGCGCCGCGGGCGAGGCCACGCGGCTCCGCATCCTCGCGCTCCTCGCCAAGGACGAGCTGAACGTCAAGGACCTGACCCAGATCCTCGGCCAAAGCCAGCCGCGCATCAGTCGGCATCTCAAGCTGATGGCCGAGGCGGGCCTCATCGGGCGCTTCCGCGAGGGAAGCTGGGTGTTCTTCCGTCTGGCCGAGGCAGGCGGCGAAGCGGCGCTCGCCGCCGCCATCGTGGCAAGCCTCGATCAGCAAGACCCCGACTTTGCCCGCGACCGTGCGCGGGCCACCGCCGTGCAGAAGGCGAGAGGCGAGGCGGCACAAGCCTATTTCAGGGAGCATGCCGGCGAGTGGGACAAGATCAGGGCCATGCATGTCGCCGAAACGCAAGTCGAGGCCGCCATGGATGAGGCGCTCGGGCCAGGTCCCTTCTCGCTCCTGGTCGATCTCGGCACCGGCACCGGGCGCATGCTGGAGCTATTCGCTCCCCGCGCCTCCCGCGCGCTCGGCTTCGACCTCAGTCACGACATGCTCACTTACGCCCGCATGAAGCTCGAGCGGGCCGGGCTCGCCAACGCGCAGGCCCGCCATGGCGATCTCTATAATTTGCCGCTTCCCGACGGCGCTGCCGACGCCGTCATCCTGCATCAGGTCTTGCACTTCCTCGACGATCCTGCCGCGGCCATCGCCGAGGCGGCGCGGCTGCTCAAGCCTGGCGGCAAGTTGCTCGTGGTCGACTTCGCTCCCCATGAGCTCGAATTCCTGCGCGAGCAGTCGGCGCATCGCCGCCTTGGCTTTTCCGGGGATCAGCTCAAGCGCTGGCTTGCCGACGCCGGCGTGACGGTCGGGCGCCAGCGCGACCTGGCCCCGGGTACCGATGGCGCTCGCGATAAGCTCACCGTCTCGCTCTGGTTGGGTGCTAAGCCCGCGGCAGCAGGCGAAAAGAAGAAAAAGGCCACCTCTGTGGAGTTCGCCGCGTGATCCTCGCATCCCCCGACCGCAAGAGCCGCTTTCTAGGGTCTGGCGACATCGACGTGTCGTTCGAGTTCTTCCCGCCCAAGACGGAAACCATGGAACAGACGCTCTGGCACGCCATCCGGCGGCTCGAACCGCTCAATCCGAACTTCATCTCGGTGACCTATGGCGCCGGCGGCTCCACCCGCGAGCGCACCCACGCGACCGTCGCGCGCGTCCTGAAAGAGACCTGCCTGACGCCCGCCGCCCATGTCACCTGCGTGGACGCGACGCGCGAGGAGGTCGACGCCGTCATCCGGGATTATTGGGCGATCGGCGTGCGCCACATCGTGGCGCTGCGCGGCGATCCGCCCGGCGGCGTCGGCCGTCCTTATGCGCCGACGCCGGGGGGCTATATCAATGCCGCCGACCTCACCGCCGGCATCAAGGCCATCGCGCCGTTCGAGGTCTCCGTCGCGGCTTACCCCGAGAAGCACCCGGACTCACCAACCGTCGATGCCGACATCGACATGCTCTGGGCGAAGATCGACGCGGGCGCCACCCGCGCCATCACCCAGTTCTTTTTCGACAACGAAGTGTTCCTCCGCTATCTCGACCGGGTCCGCGACCGCGGCATCACCATCCCCATCGTGCCGGGCATCATTCCCATCCATAATTTCAAGCAGGTGTCGGGCTTCGCCACGCGCTCAGGCACCAGCGTGCCCGACTGGCTCGGCCACAGATTCGAAGGCCTCGACGACGATCAGGACACGCGGCACCTCGTGGCCGCTGCGGTCGCTGCCGAGCAGGTCTTGGGATTGGTCGATCATGGCATCACCGAGTTTCATTTCTACACGCTGAACCGTGCCGACCTCGTCTACGCCACTTGCCATCTGTTGGGGCTTCGCCCGGGCGCGACCGAGGCGAGAGCGGAGGCCGCACAATGACCCGCGAGGAACGTATCGCCGCGCTGAAGCGCGAGGCGAGGACGCGCATCCTGATCCTCGACGGCGCCATGGGCACCATGATCCAGCGCTACAAGCTTGACGAGGCGGGCTATCGGGGCGCGCGCTTCAAGGACCATGGTCACGACCTCAAGGGCAACAACGACCTGCTCGTGCTGTCCCAGCCGCAAATCATCAGCGCGATCCACAACGCCTATCTGGAGGCCGGCGCCGACATCATCGAGACCAACACCTTCAATTCCCAATCGATCTCGCAATCCGATTATGGATTGGCAGATATCGCGCTCGAGCTGAACGTCGCCGCGGCAAGGCTCGCGCGCGAAGCGGCCGATGCCTGGACGGCGAGAACGCCGGACAAGCCGCGCTTCGTCGCCGGCGCCATCGGCCCGACCAACCGCACCGCCTCGATCTCTCCCGATGTAAACAATCCGGGCTTCCGCAATGTGAGCTTCGATGCGCT
>Ga0315293_10003517_pt1 | contig 15088 bp, 18 predicted proteins | sample YL17G13_20_MG_FD_203071 | JGI IMG/M metagenome (GOLD analysis project Ga0315293, IMG submission 203071) | Sediment microbial communities from Yellowstone Lake, YNP, Wyoming, USA - YL17G13_20 | ecosystem: Environmental > Aquatic > Freshwater > Lake > Sediment | place: USA: Wyoming | collected... | reverse complement strand
AATAGCCCGGCCGCGCCGAGGGCGATAAATACCGCAAACTCAAGGCGCATGTCCTTGAACGCCCTTTTGTTGAATACCCAGGCGGTGTTCAGGATGTAGCTCGTTATGGCGCCTATCAAAAACGCTATCGCGGCCGCCGTGAGATAGTACATGCCGAAGATCTCGACATAGACGATGAGCATGCTGTAGTCGATCACATACGCGAGCGTCCCCGCAAGGACGTAGCGGAATACCTGTATCGAGATGCTGTCGGTCGGGTCTTTAAATAATTTTCCTACCATGCGGGCAGTTTTCCGTTCAATACGTCCGAAAGCGCCGATCTGACTCTATTCGATGCGGCGATAGCAAACTCTTTATTATCGAGGTGGTATATGTCGCTGAGGTCAACCGGCGGAAGTATATTGACCTTTACCCTGCCTGGATTGATCAGCTTCGAGCCCTTCTTCTGGATATTCACGCTGCCGTCGATCGCTACCGGCACGACCCTGACCTTTACCTCCTTTAAAAAAGAGAAGCTGAAAGTTTTAAAACCCTGCAGCTCTTCAGAGCGTGAACGCGTGCCTTCCGGATATATGACGATAGAGTTCCCGCGCCTGATCAGGTCTATTATGGACTGATATGTCTTGAACGATTTCTTGATCCTTGTCCTCTCGATCGGTATGTACCCCTGGAGCCTCATATACGTTCCGAAAACGGGGAGATCGAAAAGCTCCTGCTTTGCAAGGAAGAGATACTGTCCGGGGATCGTCCTGAATATGATGGGCCAGTCGAGATTGCTCTGGTGGTTAGCCATGTATACGACCGTCTCTTTTCCGGGCAGATTCTCACCCCCGTTTATCTCGAGCGATATCCCGCCCAGTTTCATGAGCGACCACGCCCAGAAATGCTCGGCCTTTCTGTACATAAAGCGGTTCCCGCGCCATATGACGGCGTCGAAGAATATCCCCAGGAGGAGTATCACGCAATAGTCCGCCCACCACACCGCCGAACGTATAAATCTTACGAGCTTTTTAAACATTCTTCCTTCTTGCCGCTATCTTTAAGTCCGGCCACTATACCCCTTAATTCGCCGGCCAGGCCAAGCGATGTCTTTTTATTGACGTCCCCGTAATAATTCTCGAAATAGAGGGGCTTGCCGATCCTCACATTCACTTCCGACGGCCGCAGCTTCCATGAGCCTTTCGGCAGGGCATCGAAAGTCCCGTCGATGGCTATCGGGACCACCGGTTTCCTGCTGCGCTGGATTATGATGGAGGCGCCGCGACTGAATGCGCCAACGCTGCCGTCCTTTGTCAGCATACCTTCGGGGAATATCACGATCGATTCGTTCTTCCCCAGAAGGCCGATTATTCTATGTATCGTATCGATCGAGTTCTTCCTGTCCTCACGGTCAAGTGAGATGAACCCTGACTTCTTTATATGGGGCCCGATGACCGGCACCTTGAACAGCTTCCTCATTATAATAAATTTGAACGGGTAAGGCAAATATTTCAGCAGGATGAATATATCAAGGTAACTTTGGTGATTTGAAGTAAATATTACGTTAGTGTCAGCCGGGATATTCTCTAACCCCGAGATATCCACCTTGACGAGCGACGCCCGGGCCATTAGAGAGCCCCAGAGCCTCGCGCCTTTGCGGTAAACTTCTCTCTTCTTGTCCTCATCCTTTATAAAGAGCGCCCTCGCATTACAGAAGACGTGGACGGCAACGCTGCAGACCAGAGTCAAAAACCAGAATAGAGCGCTATGGACGTATCTGGCTATCTCCTTCAATTTACTTCCTCTCTCTTCTTTATCCTCATCCGGCATACGACGCGGTCGGAGCAAAGATGTATGCCTACGTACAGCGGGATGGTAACCGCCACCGCTTTTATCGGCGGGACATATACTATGCAGCTTAAAATTATTGAGCCCGCTATCCAGTCGAGCTGGTCCCACGGGAACCACGGTTTCCCGGACGGTTTATCGAGCCGGCGTTTTATGAAACTTTTGACGAGATCTCCGGCGAGGGCGCCTCCTCCCATCAAGGATCCGACAAGGATGAAGTTGACCTTCCCGTAATCAATGATACTGTTATCCCTGAAGAATTCTGTATTAAAGAAGAGAAGCGCCTGGATCCCGGCGACTATTACGCCTGCCAGAACTCCGACGATGAGCCCTCTCCAGGTCTTGTTCTCCCCGAATATCTCTTTGCCGTGCCACTGGCGTCCGAGATCTACCGGGACTGCGCACCTGGCCAATATTTCCTTGAGAGCTCCGGGCAGCCATAAGCGGTTGCCGCAGGAAGCGGTGTGATTACCCAGCGCGGCGGGAAGCAGGTACCATAAACACTGGAATATGAATGCGATCATAGGTTATCAATGCAAAGACTTGCGGACATATATTATTCTCTGTAGCACCGTGATATGCGAGAGGACCGCTATTACGAGTAAGCCCCAGAAGACCTGCCCTATGAGGAAACTCGCCCCCAGGATTATTATCCTGACCGTCCTGGGGATCATCCCCACTTCACATTTCTGGCCGAGAGACTCCGCCTTGGCCCTCGTGTAGCTTATGATAAGAGACCCGGCGGCTGCAATCACGATCAGTATGGCGTAGTCTGTCTTTCCCTCTTTCAAAAAATATATCAGGATGCCCAGGTAGATGACCGAATCCGAATAGCGGTCGAGGACCGAATCGAAAAAATTGCCAAAAGCCGTCTCCACGCCTGTGGCGCGGGCGACGCTGCCGTCTAACGCGTCAAAAAAACCACCGGCCCATATAAGCAGGCCGACGGCGAAATAGTTCAAACGCCCTCCGGCTATCAGGAAGGCGATGACGCAATTGACTAAAAATCCTGCGAGAGTCACCTGGTTGGGGGTTATCTTCGTCTTCGCCAGGATGGCGCCGGGATATTTTGCTATCGAGCGGATAAGCTTACCTGCCGGATCTGACATTACCGACTACCTTTTCTTCTTTCTCTTCGCTATAGTCTTTCGCCCGTAAGCGGCGATGAACTCTTCCATCATCCTGCGGGCGGTATTGTCGTCATATTGCACCGGCGGTGATTTCTTTAAGTATGCGCTGGGTCCGATGAGCGCGCCCGATATTTTGTTATCGAGCGCGATCTTGGCGCAGCGTATCGCGTCTATCACGACTCCGGCAGAATTGGGAGAGTCCTCGACCGAAAGCCGGCATTCGAGATCCATCGGGATGTCGCCGAAGTGGCGGCTCTCGATGCGCAGGAAACAGATCTTGTTGTCCTTCTGCCACGGCACGTAGTCGCTCGGCCCGATATGGACGCTGTCTTTGTCTATGCCCAGGCCTCTATTGTGTATCTGCGAAACGACGGCGTTCGTCTTCGATATCTTCTTCGAAACGAGCCGCTCCTCTTCTTTCATGTTCAGGAAGTCGGCGTTGCCGCCGGTATTGAGCTGGTAGGTGTTGATGACCGGCATCCCCCTGTCGAGGAAGAGGTTGACGAGCGTCCTGTGCAGTATCGTGGCGCCGACCTGGCTCTTTATGTCGTCGCCTATGATCGGCAGGCCTCTTTCTTTAAAACGGTTCTGCCAATATTCTTCCCTCGCGATGAAGACCGGGATGCAGTTGATGAAGGCGCATCCGGCATTCAGCACCTGCTCGACATACCATTTCGTCGCCTCTTCGCTCCCGACGGGCAGGTAGTTGATGACGACGTCGGTCTTCGTCCTCTTCAGTATCCCCGCAACGTCGTCGGTCTTGCCCGGCGCTTTCTTTATTATCCTTGACAGATATTTGCCGAGCGAGTCGTGGGTCATCCCGCGGTGGACCTTCACGCCGAGATGCGGGACCTTCGCAAATACTTTGGTATTGTTGGGCTTGGTGTAGATGGCCCGGCTTAAGTCTTTGCCGACCTTATTTTTGTCGATATCGAACGCGGCCGAGAACTCTATGTCGCCTATGCGCCAGCCGCCCAGATTGACGTGCATGAGGCCAGGGACAAAGTCCTTGTCCTTCGCATTTTTATAATATTCTACGCCCTGGGCCAGCGAGGATGCGCAATTGCCCACCCCGATGATTGCAACCCTGATCTTACCCACTACTTCACCCCTCTTATTTACAAAATGCCTTTTTCATATTTTACCGAATACCGCCTGTTTAGGCAAGCGTATATTTCAGCGAAGCTTACGGCCTCGTGCCGCCGCGCGCCGCTCTCCTTGCCGCCTTTACGTCCTGCTTCATCTCTTTTTTAGCTTCGTGCATCGTCTTCATATCCTGTTTTTTCTCGACAACATTCTCTTTATGGGTCGTCTTCAGCTGCTCTTTAAGGGCCTTCGCCTTCTCCACATCACCTGACTGACGCGCCTCTTTGATCTCGCCCCTTAACGTCTTCTCCTCTGCCTTCGCGCTCGTGGCGTGCTCTTTGATCGTTTCATGCTGAGCTTTAATCGCCTGTTTATCTACGGCAATCTCCTGCTTCACTGTGCCCGGATCATCCGTGGCATAAGCAATTCCGGATGCCCCTACAACAAAAACGCCTATTACCGCTACAACCAATACTTTTACTGCTTTCATACTGCGCCCCTTTCTTTTAAATATCTTCATGCGTTCCGGTTATTTGCCTCCGGGAAAGCCGACCGTCTGCGCAAGGACCACCCTTTGGTCAGGACGCAGTTTCATCGCCTTCGCGAGGCGCGGCTTGTCGATCCATCCTCTCACCACCGTGGCGAGCCCGGCCGATGCGCAAAATAGATAGACGTTCTCTGAAACAAAACCAGTATCGCTGGCCATGTAAAAATCCATATCGGAGGGCGCCATCCCGACCATCTTTGCGGTATCCGCTACGTAGACTAAATTTATGGGCGCGTCTTTTACGAACGACTGGTTTCCCGTCATGGCCCGCAGGTCGTCCTTTAAGACCGGCTGCAGGATGTTCGCCTTGGCATCGTACAGGTACAATCCGTCTGCCTTGGCCACATATATATCGATCTCCTGCATATCATGCGCCGAAGGTGCCGTCCTTCCGAGCGAAGCCGGCCTGTTTATCCCGTTCGCCGCCCAGAGAAGGTCCGACAGCATCTGCAGAGGAAGCTCGCGCGAACTGAATTCGCGCATACTCTTTCTCTCTTTAAGCGCCTGCATGAGCGGAACTCCTTTGTCGGTCTGCGGGGACGGCAATGTTACCGGCTTAAGCTCTTCGCCGCACATGGCGGTGGAACAAAATAGAACAATTAAAACCGTGAGCGCTAGTTTCTTCTTCATGGCACCCCCCCGATAATCCATATTAGGGATATTATACCACAGCCGGCGGATCTAGATAAACCTGATCCGTCGGCCGAGCCCTTTTCTTATCGCTCCCTTATATATCAGGTTCGCCACCGCGGCATCCTGTATCGCAAGGCCTGTCGAATCGAAGACGGTGATCTCCGATACGCCCGACCGCCCTTTTTTCTTCCCCGAGACTATCTCGCCGATATCGGCATAGATATCTTTTTTTGATATCAGCCCCTTACCGACCGGGACATTTATCTCGCCCGAGTGCGACGCCTGCTCCCATGAATCGACGACTACTTTCGCCTTCTTCAAAATACGCGGGTCCAGCTCTTCCTTACCCTTGGCGTCCGCGCCGATGGCGTTTATATGCGCCCCCTTTTTGATCCATTCGAGTTTCACGATCGGTCTTCTGGACGGGGTCGTGGTGACAACTATATCTTTCGCTCTCACGCATTCCTTTACGCTTTCGGCAACGGTAAATTTTACGCCCGTATGCTTCATATCACTGACAAAGCGATCCGCTTCCGCGCGCTCATGGCCCCACACGCTCACCTCTTTCATATCGAACACTTCCATCAAGACCCGAAGCTGTGAGCGCGCCTGAGCGCCGCACCCTACCATGCCGACGCTGCGCGAACCTTTGCGAGCAAGATACTTCGCGGCGACCGCGGCGGCCGCGCCTGTCCTCAAGGCCGTCGCGTACGCCCCCTCCATGATGCAGAGCGGAAATCCGCTTGCCGGATCGCTTAAGATGATGATGGCCATGACGGCCGGCAGACCTAGTGTTCTATTCTTCGGATGGACATTCACCCATTTGAGCACGCATCTGTTCAATTTTTCAACGTAGGCGGGCATCGCCCTGAAATCGCCGGAATATCTGTCGAGATGAAGATATATCTTCGGCGGCATCTGGGTCCTGCCCTTTCCGTATTCCCTGAATACGTCTTCGACCGCACCTATAGCGCCTTTCGGATCTATAAGTTTAGAAACGTCATCTTTGTCCAGGACCAATGTTTTGTGAAATTTTTTCATTTCGCAAAGATCGTATAGGCCGCTACTATCATCAAAAACACCCCGAAAGCTTTCTTTAAAATAAGATTGGGCAGCCCCACTGCTACATTGGCTCCGAGCAGCCCGCCAATGAGAAATCCGATACAAATAAAAGCGGCAATGTCAAAACGGACATGTCCGCTATGATAATATCGCATCACCGCCAGGAGCCCTATCGGCAAAAGCATGATAGCCAAAGTCGTCCCTTGCGCTTCGTGTTGTGTAAGGCCTGCCAAGAAAACGAGGCCCGGGATCAGGATCGTCCCTCCGCCTATCCCAAACATACCCGAGAGCGTTCCCGCTACAAGTCCCAAAAAAAGATATAATAACGTGTGCATCTTTTGGCCCTTTCTATTTATTTATTTATTATATCACCCCGCAGGCGATATCCTCAAGAAATAGCCTTTAAGATATTCCGTTTCCGGGATCGTCCTGACGATCGGATGGTCCTCCGCCTGGTGGCAGCGTTTCAGGACCGTAAAGGTCTTCCCGGCCGCGGCGGCGGATTCTTTGATTATCTTCGAGAAGAGCTCGTTCGGCATATTGTGTGAACATGAGAATGTCGCGAGCACTCCGTTGTCCGAAAGGGCGTTCATCGCGAGCGTATTCAGTTCCCTGTATCCTTTTGACGCGCTCACGATAGATTCCCTCGATTTCAAAAACGACGGCGGGTCGAGTATGATGAGATCGAATTTCTCGCCTGAAACGTTGACTTTTTTCAAAACCCCGAATGCGTCGCCTTTTTTAAATTCCGTTTTTCCGCTAATGCCGTTCAGCTCCGCATTCTTTCTCGCAAGCCCAAGCCAGGGCTCTTTTATGTCGAAACCCTGTATCGCTTTAGCTCCGGACAGGGCGGCGTTCACGGAAAAGGCGCCCGTGTAACAAAAAAGGTCGAGGACCTTTCTATCCTTCGCAACGCCGTCGAGCGCCATGCGCGATTTCCGCTGGTCCAGGTAGAAACCGGTCTTGTGGCCGCTTATTATATCGACGAGGTATCGGGCCTTTCCTTCAAATATCTCGACCGTCCCGGGCCCCTCCTCGCCCCACCATCCCGTAACGTCTTTTAAGTCTTCCAGCTTGCGGAAAGACGAGGCGCTCTTTTCGTAGATATATTTCGGTTTCAATACCTCGTCCAGTATATCCGCGATCTGGGGTTTCAGTTTATCCATCCCGACGGTGAGCGCCTGGAATACCACCGTATCATTATACAGGTCGACGATAAGCCCGGGCAGGCCATCCGCTTCGCTGAAGACGACCCTGCAGGCGTTCGTCACGCATTTAGGGTAGGGCAGGTTTAAACCTGCCCTACCTCCCAAAAGGGGCTCGCGTTTTTTAAGCGCTTCGGTAATTCTTTTCGCGAAAAATGGCGCATTTACAGGTTCATCGATAAAAGTAAGGAGTCGTATCGTGATCTCGGATTTCGGATTGTAATAGCCGCGGCCGATGAAAGTGCCGTTATCGCCGGTAACGGTAACTATATCGCCGGGTTTTATGGCAGGGTCTGCCTTTAGAAGCTGCGATTTGAATATCCACGGATGGCCCGCCCTCAATATGCCCTTCTTGCCCTTCTTGACCCTTATTACCCCTTCATGCCCCTTCTTCACCCTTATCAGCCCTTCTCTTTACAACCAGCCGCACATGGCGAGCGCCGCAATAGTCTTTGCGTCCACGATCGAGCCGGACTTGAAAAGCTTGCGCACCTTTTGTCTAGTGAAGACATGGCACTCTATGACCTCGTCTTTTTCCGCGTGGTGTATCTCTACGCGAAGGTCTTTTGCCTTGTATATGTAGATGCATTCGGTCGAGTATCCGGGCACGGGGAATATTTTGCCTAGGTAGCTAAAGCGCTTCGCGGAGAATCCGGTCTCTTCGATTATCTCGCGCTTCGCGCACCGGAGCGGCCTTTCGCCCTTATTCAGAGTGCCCGCGGGAAGTTCATAAATATAGGAATTTATGACAGGGCGGTATTGCTTAAGGAGGATTACCTTATTTCTACTGACGAATGGCACGACAAGCGCCGCGCCTGGATGCTTTACTGTCTCAAGTCTTGCTAAGTAACTGTTCGGCAGGCGAACCTCTTTGACCACAAGGTCAATAAGCCTGCCTTTAAAAACTGTTTTATTTTTCATTAAAGTGTGTTATACTTTTTCCCACGCCGAGGTAGCTCAGCGGTAGAGCGCTGCCCTGAAAAGGCAGGCGTGGCAAGTTCGACTCTCGCCCTCGGCACCATTTTTTGGCCTTCGCCAAAAAGCAAAAAGTAGGGCAGGTTTAAACCTGCCCTACTTTTTTATCTCTACCCGCTCCCAAGCCCCTCGACGTAATGCTCCGCGCTGAAGGCGGCCGTTGCGCCGTCACCTGCGGCCGTGACGACCTGCCGCAGCAGCTTCTTCCTCACGTCGCCGCATGCGAATAGGCCATCGACCGATGTCCGCATCTCGTTATCGGTAATAATGTAGCCCTTGTCGTCGGTCTTCACGATACCCGAAACGAGGCCGGAGTTCGGAGTTATCCCGATAAGCACAAATACCCCTTCGGTTTTAAGTTGGCTTGTCTTCCCGCTATGGACATCCTTTATCTCGATCGCCTCTACCTTAGCGCTCCCTTTTATTGCTACGGCGATGGAATCGAGCTGGAAATGTATCTTCTTATTGGCCCGGGCTCTCTCCTGCAATATCTTGGCGGCCCTCAGTTTATCGCGGCGGTGCACTATGGTGACTTTATTCGCGAATTTTGTAAGGAATATCGCATCCTCGAGGGCCGTGTCCCCTCCGCCCACCACCACTATATCTTTACCCTTAAAAAGCGGACCGTCGCACGTCGCGCAGTAAGAGACGCCTCTGCCGCAAAGCTCTTTCTCTCCGGGGATGTTCAGCGCATTCCACCTGGCGCCGGTAGCCACTATCAGCGCGGAGGCCTTAAGTTCAACGCCGTCGGCCAGTTCGAGGCCGAATGCGTCCGCCTTATCTTTTTTCGGGATTATTTTTTTAACCTCGCCGGTCCTTGATTCCAGGCCTGCATGTTCGGCCTGCTTAAATATCCATTCGGCAAGCTCGGGGCCTTTTACGCCGTTTGGAAATCCCGGAAAATTCTCGATCGTATCCGCGACCAGGACCTGCCCTCCGCAGAGCATCTTCTCGACCAGGACCGCCTTCATCCTCGCCCTGGCGGCATAGAGGCCCGCCGTGAGGCCGGACGGGCCTCCGCCTATTATGACTATCTCGTAAACGTTCTTCATCTATTCTTTGCCGGTCTTCAGATAGAATTTGCCGTAATAATAGTCGGTCAGGTTACCGCCCTTGGCGGTAAGGCGTTTTCTCTTAGCTTTTCTTTTCGCCGCCTGCTTCCTCCCTATCTGATATTGCGATTTCAAACCCATGCGCTCCTCCTTATCTTCTTGAAGTGTGGATAAACAGTATCAGGCCGAACAGGAAAAAGATCATATTCGGCAATGATACGCCTAAAAGCGGCGGCACCGCCCCTCTTAGCGATAACGCTATGCCGCCCAGGAACATCCCCCAGTATATCGCGAAGAGCAGCAGGCTTATCCCGAACCCTATCGACTTTTCGCTCCTCTCGGCCTTGATGCCGAGCGGCACGCCCATCAATATCAGGACGAATGACGCGACCGACATGTTGATCTTCTTGTATATCTCCACGAAGAGCGGCAGTGGGTCCATATTCTGCCTTTTCAGGTTCTCTATCTCTCTTACCAATTCGTTTACGGTCATCTCCCTCGTCTTCTTGTCGATCTTGTCATGCTTCATGAACTTAGATATGTCGAGCGTCATGTTGTATGTCTTGAAGTTCAGCTTGTAAAAGCTCTCCGGTTCCGTCGGGGAGGGCTCCTCGCTCGTCCCGTTGAATAATTTAAGCTCGACGATGTTCGAGCTCGGCTGCGTATTGATCTCGCCGGACTCGGCCACTATCGTGCGCGTAGTCTTGCCTTCCTGCGGCTGGTATATCCTTATATTCTTGAGCTTGTTCCCCCTTATCTCATATATGAATATGACGTAATTGCCGAAGCCCCTTATGAACGTCCCCTCTTCCAGGTAGGCTGTCGGCTTCTTCATCCCTATCTCTTTCACCACGCGCCTCGATGCGAATGACGCGTTCGGCGATATCTGGTCATTCAGATAGAACGCGAGGAAGCTGAAGATCACCCCGAGCAGTAGCACCGGAGAGGCGACCCGCCCCAGCGATACGCCGCTAGCCCTGATCGCCGTAAGCTCTCCGTCCGATGAGAACCGGCCGAACGTCAGGATGACGCCGGTCAACGCCGCTATCGGAAGGGTGAAAGAGAGAAGCCACGGTATCAGGAAGACGAAGAGCTTGAGCACCGACAATGCGTCCACGCCCTTATTTATGACGAGGTCGGCGAGCTGGATTATATTGCCGACCAGAAGCACGAAGGTGAAGACTATGACGGACAGTATGAAGGAATGGAAGAACTCCTTAAGTATGTAGTCTCTAAGTATCTTCATAGGTAATTATTACGAAAGGGCCGCCTTTAAAAAATAGAAAGCGTCTTTCCACATGTAATATGTAAGGAATTCCCAGACGGGCGGCAAGATCCGCCGCACCTCGTAATCGACATAATCGCCGTAAACCCTGACGACCGTATAGTGGAGGAACCCGCCGTCGGGGCCGGGCATATGCAAGAGCATCCCGCCGCCGGCGGAAGTCATGTACGTTACCCTGCCCAGCTTCTCTTCTTTAAACATATGCTCGTGGCCGGAGAATACTATGTCTACTTTGTATTTTTCGCACAATTTCATGAAACGGTACGACCACGGGCTGAGCTCAGGCCTGTACCATCCCTGGAAATACGGTGAGAGCGGCGCTTTATGCAGGAAGATGAAGCGGTGAGCGTAAACGCTTGAGTTTTTCAGCTCTTCCTCGAGGGCGGCGAATTGCATGTCACTGACATTATTTATCGCATTATCTATCATCATGAAATAGGAGTTGCGGTCGGCAAAAGAGATGCTTGTTTGTCCCACATATTTTTTAAACAGCTTAGCGCCGCCCTGGTCATCGTCGTGGTTGCCGACGGCGCTTATTACGGGCATCTTAACGCGGGACCTTATTTTATTATAGGTGCGATAGTCCCAGCTTGAGCCCCTGAAGGTCACATCTCCGGAGACCGCTGTAAAATCTATCGGGACCTTCCTGAACCGGCCCTCGCGGTTAATGCTTCTCGTAATCTTCAGCGTAGCGCTGTCGTTGAATATAAGCCCTGCATGGTTATCGCTGAAGACGATGAATTCGAAATGCTCCCCCTTGTTTTGCTTGAGTTTTTCAACGGCCTGGGCATTGGAATAAGGAACAGGGTCTTTCTGAAGATACAGCCCGACGACCGGCACGAATGAATACACCGCCGCCGCGAGAATCAGGGCTATTATTATTGTTATTACTTTCTTCATAATTTCACCCTATTATATCGCGAAGCCGTCCTTTTTGGAAGGAAAAGATTAATATGGATGAAAAATAGGGACTGTCCCCGGACCGTAAAAAGTAGTAGGGCAGGTTTTAACCTGCCCTACTGTAATTACAAGGTGGGGACTGTCCCTATTTTTTACACCCGGATAGCTTACAGCTTAAATACCGTCTTTTCGATCTTCTGTTTGGAAAATGCCGCTTTGACTTTGTCCACCGAGCCCTGCAGAGCGCTCAGGATCTTCGTGACTTCCTCGGGGGTATATTCATAACTTGGAGCCGCGAGATTCGTTATAAGCTCGATCTTCTGTATCGCGTTTACCACCCTCTTTGAAGCAAGCCGTTTAAACTTATCGCTCTTGCTTTCACCCGCTACATCTTTTTCTTCCTTTTCCGCCATACCTTCCTCCTTTTTTATAAATGGTCGCGGTTCCTGATTTTCCTCTATTTTAGCACTCCCGCTTTTTCTTTACAAGGTTTAAAGCCGGTTATCACGCGGGCCCTGGACGGCGGCGGTGCTATGAGCCTTTTGATTGCTTCAAAAATAGCCGTTATGTGCTTATCGTATTCTGAAAATTTCACATCATGATTCTTATATTTAAGCTCAAGAGCCTCGATCTTAGCGGCGAGATCTTTATGTGTATATAGAACAACCTTTAGTCTTACGAACGCACGCATTATAGCAATATTGACCTGGATCGCTCTTTCGCTGTTTAGCACACTGGATAACATTGCTACGCCTTGTTCGGTAAAGGCGTATGGATTAGCACGTCGAGCTCCACCCCATCTTGAAATCGCAATTTGCGATTTCAAGATTTCGTACTCTTCATCGATTAATTGAAACATAAAATCATTGGGAAATCTCTTTATATTTCGCTTAACCTGTTCATTCAACCGCATGGTGGGTACTCTATAAAGCATGGCTAAATCCATAGAAAGCATCACCTTCTGCCCTCTAATGAGATAAATCTTAGTCTCAATAACTTCCTGTGGTATCAATTCTTTCATATTTTCCCCTTTCTATATACTTGTGCTCTTGTCCCTTGTGCACTTGCCTGCCCCGCCCTTTGCTTCGTGGGCGGGGTGCTCTCACTACATAGATGCTTTTTTGGGGAAAATTATTGCAACTATTTTAAAAAAGTTTAAGGTCGCAATTTGCGACCTTAAACATCTTGTCTAGTATGGATTAAGGAATTCTGGGGATGTGCCACTTTGGGACACTTCTGAGATTGCCGCCGGAACCGTCCCCTATTTTTCTCATTATTTTTTCTTCTTGAGTGCGCGTTTCTTCTTACTAGATTTTGCAGACTTTGCAGGCTTAACTGGTTCCGGAACTGGCAATTTCACGGGCAGATTGGACCGGGTGGGCTGGCGGTTATTCTTGCGGGCCGCGAAACACTTCTTGCAGTAAACAGGCCTGTCTACGCTCGGCTTAAACGGCACCTCACATTCCATGTGACAATCCGCGCATATCGCTTTGTGCATAGGCCTGGAGTTGATCCGCGGCTGCGGTGCCTGAGCAAGCACAGACGGTTTTTGCTGCCGTACCAGCGTATCGATCTTTGCCTCAAAGGATGTGAGTTTCTGAACTAGTGTCGTTAAAAGCCCGACAATGTCCTGATCCGCCATAGATGGAGCTGCCGTATTTTTGTTTTTCTTCTCCTTTTTCATCATGCTCCTTTTGGTGCCACTTTATAATTTTATGGCCTGGCCCTTTTTATATTTTAGCACTCCGGCTTTATCTCTACAAGGTTTAAAGCCGGTTATCACGCGCAGCTTAGACGGCTGCGGTGCCATGAGCTGGCGTATCGCTTCAAAGATAGACTGAATGTCTGCATCGTGCTTTTCGATCTTCCGCTCAAGCTCATCCAGTTTGTGGGCGAGTTCTTTGTGGGTAGATAGAATGGTTTTTAGCCTAACGAACGCGCGCATTATGGCAATGTTAACCTGAATCGCTCTTTCGCTATTGAGCACGCTCGAAAGCATCGCCACGCCTTGCTCGGTAAAGGCATATGGCAGATATCGTCTGCCTCCCCAACTTGAGGTCGCAAATTGCGACCTCAAGATTGTAACCTCTTGTCTGGTAAGGAGTAACATAAAATCACTTGGGAATCTTTTTGTGTTCCTATTAACTTGTTCCTTTAGCCGTTTGGTCGGCACTCCATAAAGACTTGCTAAGTCTATGTCGAGCATAACCTTATGCCCTCTAATGAGATATATCTTCCTCTCAATAACTTCCTGTGGTATCAATTCTTTCATCCTTCCCTACCTTTCCGCCTATATAGGCATTTTGCCCCTCACTATATAGATGCTTTTTTCAGGAATTTTATTGCAAATATTTTAAAAAAAATGAGGTGCCGATTTGGCACCTCAAAGAAAATAGGAGTCTGTCCCTGTTTATTGTTTCGTACTAGTTACCCTGTTTTTCGAACCAACTTTTAATGAGCCCTGCTTTATCGCCCTGGATCTCGATCGTCCCGTTTTTAACCGTTCCCCCGGCGGCGAAAGTCGATTTTAATTCCCCGGCGATCATATCAAGCCGCTTAGCCCCGTATGTATGAAGTCCTGTAATGACTGTAACGCATTTCCCGGCTCTTTTTTCTAAGCGTATCTTCGGCTTCGGCGATCTCGGATTATTCTTCATTGTTATAGTATCTTAGGGTGTCCCTTTGTGGGATGGCACCTTTTTTATAATCTTTCTCTATTTTAGCACTCCCGCTTTTTCTCCACAAGGTTTAAAGCCGGTTATAAAAAGTGCGAACCACTCGACACATCACATTCCCTATTTTTACTGTATCGCGAAACTCACCGTCACGACCGCCATCACCTTCTTGTCGAGCGAGGTTGTGTCGTTCGTGCCCCAATCCGTGACTTCCGTCGAGGTGGCGGGCGTGATCTGGAAGACGCCCATCCTCGCTGAGCGCATGAGACCGATCTTGTTGCCGGCGGATCTTGCCATGTTTTCGGCTCGTTGCTTCGCGTTCTCCGAGGCCTTCGAGAGCATCTCGAGCTTCAGCTCGTCTAGCTTCTTATAGAAGTATTCCGGAGACTGCGACGTGAATTCGACGCCCTGGTCGATGAGTTCGGTCGATTCCCTGGAGACGTCGGTGATATTCCCGACATCGCTCGATCTGATCTCAACGGCCTGGCTTAAGATGTAGTACTGGATGTCGTTGGTGTCGTTGCCTTTCTCGTTCTTCCTGTATACGATGTTCGTTGCTACGGAAGAGACGTTGACCTCATTTTCATCGACGCCCTTCGATGTGAAATAGCTCCTTATCTTTTCCAGGTCGCCCTTAAGGCCCGCGTAGGCTGCCTTTAAATTCGAGTCCCTCCTCGAGAACGTCCCCTTCCATATTATGTAGTCGCTTGT
>Ga0315293_10003516_pt1 | contig 15091 bp, 11 predicted proteins | sample YL17G13_20_MG_FD_203071 | JGI IMG/M metagenome (GOLD analysis project Ga0315293, IMG submission 203071) | Sediment microbial communities from Yellowstone Lake, YNP, Wyoming, USA - YL17G13_20 | ecosystem: Environmental > Aquatic > Freshwater > Lake > Sediment | place: USA: Wyoming | collected... | reverse complement strand
GCGGTCAGGATCCGCCGCATCGATGCCGCGGCGACCGGCGATGCCCCTGGCGCCGTGCTGGCCAGAGCCCAGGCGCATCTCAAACAGGGCGAGCTGGCCGCCGCCGTGACGGAGGTAGAGGCGCTCCCCACCCCTTCGCGCGATGCCTTTGCGGGCTGGCTCGATGATGCCCGCGCGCGGACCTCCGCGGACGCGACGCTGAGCACTCTCGAAAGCGCTCTGCTCTTGTCCATGGGCGGAGCCCCGGGTGAAGCGAAGCCTTGATCCCATGATCCGCCTCCTGCTCTTCATCATCGGCGTTATCGCGGCAGCACTGGGACTGGCCTGGTTTGCCGACCGGCCCGGCTCGATCACCGTCGAGTGGCTCGGCTATGAGGTCAAAACCAGCGCCCTTGTCGGCGCGCTTGCGCTCGCAGCTCTCGTCGCCGCCCTGCTGTTGGTCTGGACGTGCTTGCGCTTTCTCCTCACCCGGCCAGCGCGCATGGCAAGCTATTTCCAGGAGCGCCGGCGACGGCAGGGGTTTGACGCGCTCACCCGCGGGCTCCTCGCCATCGGCGTCGGCGACCGGCAGCTCGCGCAACGCTATGCCAACGTCGCGCGCCGCAGCCTGCCCAACGAGCCGTTGACGGCGTTGCTCAAGGCCCAGGCGGCGCAGCTCAAGGGCGATCGGGCATCGGCGCGGCGCGCCTTTGAGGCCATGCTCGATCAGCCAGAGACCGAGCTGTTGGGCTTGCGGGGCCTCTTTCTCGAAGCCAAGCGCGGCAACGATACCGTGGCGGCGCGGGCCCTCGCCGAGCAGGCGATGCGTCGCGACCCACAGTCTGGCTGGAGCGTCAACGCCCTGTTCGACATGCAGGCGCGCTCCGGCGACTGGGAGGGTGCGCTCAATACGCTCGCCGTGGCGCGCCAGCACGGCAATATCGAGCCGGATGTGGCGCTCCGGCGGCGCGCGGTGCTGCTGACCGCTGAAGCCCGCGACCTGGAGGCAACTGCCCCCGACAAGGCGCTAGCCCTCGCAACAGAAGCCTTGCGGCTTGCCCCCTCGCTTGTGCCCGCGGCCGAGATCGCGGGACGGATCCTGGCATCGAAGGGCGAGAACCGGCAGGCGAGCCGCCTCATTGCCCGGACCTGGAAGCTCGCACCCCATCCGGACCTCGCCCTCGTCTATGCCTTCGCCAAGCCGGGAGAGCCGCCGCGCGAGCGACTGAAGCGCGTCAAATATCTGGCGGGCCTCGCGCCGGGCGACATCGAGGGACCGATATCGATTGCGTTCGCCGCCATCGAAGCCCGTGATTGGCAGGAGGCGGAAGCCGCCCTCTCCCCTTATCTCGATGAGCGTCCGCCAGCGCGCGTTTGCGCTTTGATGGCGCGGATCGAAGCCGGCGAGGGCAACAAGGGACGCGAGCGCGAATGGCTCGCCCGCGCCGTGCGCGCCCCCCGCGATCGCGCCTGGATCGCCGACGGCTACATCTCCGACCGCTGGCTGCCAGTCTCGCCGGTCACCGGCACCGTCGACGCCTTCGAATGGAAGGCCCCCATGGACGCGATCGGCCGGGGCGACGAGACCCTGCTGATCGAAGAAAGACATGAGCCGGCCGAATCACCACCGCCTCCCGTCGCAATCCCGGCGCAAGTGCGGGAGCAGCCGGACTTGCCGCTCGCTGTCTCGCCCCGCGCGCCAGCTCCTTCGGGAGGCGCCCCTGTCCTTCGGCGGGCGGCGACCGAAGCGGAACCCGGACGAGCAAGCGCGCCGGCTAGCACCCCTCGCGAAGGATTGGGCCAGGGCAAACCTAAGGCAAACGTCTTCGTGCCGCCCCATGCCCCAGACGATCCGGGCATCGCGACAACGGACGCTGACGAGAGCCCGGCGTCCTTGGAGCGCCTGCGCGCGGCGCAAATCCGCTGAGAAAGCGGCGTCAGCGCCATCGTTTTAGGTGTGCGAACTGCGTCTGGCGGCACCCCGGGTCACGGCAGCGAATCGCCGGGCACACTGATGTACTCCGGAGTGAGGAGCCTGAGCTTCCCATCGGGCCTGATCGCCATCGAATGAATGTAAAAGCCGGTGGTTTGGTCGTTGGTCGCTTCCATGACCGGTGACGGCGCCGACACCACCACCAGCCCCGCGCAGTGACCAATCCAGTCGATATGCCGGTGACCGTGCATCAGGACGGCGCGGCCGGCCAGGGGCTTTAGCTTGCGCATGAACCAATTGCCGTTGATCAGCGCCGTGCCGATGCGCTCCGACAGGGCTTTCGCCGGGCGCGGATACTCGATGACATGGTGGTGCAGAGCGATAATCCAGCAGGCGCGCGGATATTGCTTGCAAGCGATCTCGATCCCGCTGACCTGCTCGGCCCCGACCATGCCGAGCGCATTGGTGAAGGAGAAATGTGTATCGGCATTCGAGTTCAGCACGATGATGCCGAGGCCGTCTTCCCCGTCTGGAGGCAGTACCATGGGAAAGGTTTTGGCCCAGAGCTCCGGCAGGGCGTAGGACAGGAGCGGCTTGGCCGCGTCGGCGAACCGGATCATCTGCTTGAGATGCGGCTCCAGGAATTCTTCGAGAGTCCGGCCCACGCGGTGCCTTGCACGGTCCACGACCCGAACGCGGTTGCCTTGCAGCTCCTTCATGGCGGACAGAGTACGAAGCTGGCGTAAGCGCCGGTTCGGGCTCGTGGGCAGGTCCATCCTCGCCGGATTGGCGCGGTCCACGATATTGAGATCGTGATTGCCCGGCAGGATCAGTATGCGCTCGGCGATCGTCGGATGTGCCGCCATCGCATCGAGGAACTCGGCCCATTCGGCGGAGCTGCCGGCGTCGGTCATGTCCCCGGTGATCAGGACAAGATCGAGTGGGGCCTTGGCGTGCAGAACCTCCAGCCCACGCAGCAGCCGCTTCAGCCGTTCATTGCCGCGCGGGCCCGATCGCCCGCTCTCGATGCGAAAGCCATAGCGCTCGCCGACGACATGGACGTCCGACAAATGCACGACGCGCCAAAACCGTCCTCCCTCAGGAGCCGCGTCGAAACCGTCAAGATCGCGGGGCTGGGCCATGCTAGCGTCGGCCACCGCCCAGACCAGGGCGCCGAAGGCGAGATAGGCCGTGACGAACACGGTGCTGTTGGCGAGCGCAACGCCGATGAGGCGGCGCCATGAGCCGATCTCCGCGAAGCTGCCGAAGAGCTGCGCGCTCGGCCAGACCAAATAGAGCACGAGCAGGGCGATGCTGCAGATCAAAAACCCGGCGGCGATGGCCGAACCGGCGCGGAGCTTAGCGTATTGATCGTGGCTTCCGCCCTTCACGAACAGCCTCTCGGCGATCTGGCGCAACACTTCGCGGCAGGTGGCGTAACACGGCTGCACGACGACGGAATTCAAAGCCCAAAAGCTGTTCTCGACGAGGCGAAACAGCGCGCGCCAGCCGAAATAGCCCAGCGCGAGGACGGCCGCGAGGACGAGCAGGGACCAGATGCAGATGGCGAGCGTCGCGATCGTGCCGGAGAGCGTTCGGACCCAATCCGTGGCGACGATCGGAGCAAGGCCGAGCAGCAGGCCGGGGACGACAAGCAACAGCGTCCAAGCCATGACCAGCTTGGGCAAGCTGATCTCTACGAGCAATGCGCCGGCCAGCGAGAGCAAAGAGCGGCGCTTGGTGCTCGATACATCAGCTTCGACATCGCCTCGCCGAGGGTCGATGACCGGTCTCACATCAGCCCTCTCAATCAGATGGGACAAGCCCTTTGCTCAATTGGGCACACGATTTGGTGTCTTGCCTGACAGCAGCGTCGCGATCCAACGGGTCGATCTATAGTGCTTGCAAAGCGTGAGCATGGCGATCGTGATGGGTACGCCAATGAACGCACCGGGAATGCCCCATAAGAAGGCCCAAAAGAAAACGGCGAAGACCACCGCGAGCGGCGAAATGGCGAGTGCCGCGCCCGCCACGAGGGGCTCGAGATAGTTGCCAATCACAAACTGGATGGCGAGCAGGCCCAAAACGACGACCGCCACCGGCTGCCATGAGTCGAATTGAGCCAAGGCGAAAAGGGCCGGAAGGATCGTGGCCACGAACGGACCCAGGAAGGGGATGTAGTTCAACGCGAAGGCGATGATGCCCCAGGCGGCTGCGAGCTCGAGGCCGCTGAACAGGGCAAAGCTCCATACCGCAACGCCGGTGAGCGCGCTCAGCAGGGTGCGGACGACCATGTATTTGCGAAACTTGGAGGCGATCTCGGCGCTTGCTTGTGCAAGCTCGCCGGCATTCGCCTGATTGTCCAGCGAAGCCAGCCGCTGCTTGATGTCGCCGCTCTCGATCAGCGCCAGCATCATGAAAATGAAAACGAGAATGGCAAATCCCACCGTATTGTTGATACGCCCGGCGACGGTCTGAAACAGACGGACCCACCACGTCACGTCGAATCGCTCAGCGAGCGGCCCGACAACCAAAATGTCATGCTCTTCGAGCCATTGCGTCCACTCAACATAGAGCTCTTGGAACCGGGGCGCGTGACTGATCATCCACTGACCAACCACGCTGAACGCCCAGACCACTATCGAAGCAAAACCGATAATCACGACGACGGTGGCAATCAGGGTGAGTAGCAGCGCAACGAACTCTGGCAGCCTTCGCTGAAGGGCGTTTTGCAAGGGCCAGACGATCGCCATCATGAACAGCGCGAAGGCAAATGGCGCAAAGATGGATCTTGCAAAGTAAAGGGCCGTCGCGACCAGGATCGCGGTGCAGAGGGCGAGCATGATTTGGGTTGGACGATCTGTCGCCATGGCTTCGACGGTCGCTCGCGCCTCTTTGCCCAGTCAGGCCCAACCGGGCGGATCGCCCTTCAACGGCTCGCACTTTACCGTACAAATGACCGGCGAGCGGCCAGAATGTGGGTGGCGATTGCGTGCGAGTGAGCGAGCGCCGCGATCAGCGGGCCTTGGCCCGCTATGGCAAACGGGCTGCCCCCCGAACTTGCAACGCCGGGGCATTGGCATTAAGCACGGGGGCGCAAGCTCCGTTTATCCGAGCCGCCATTTTTTCGGGGCTCGTGCCGCAATAGCTCAGTCGGTAGAGCACATCATTCGTAATGATGGGGTCGGGGGTTCGAATCCCTCTTGCGGCACCATTCATTCCAAACTGCCGCGGCGAGGTCAAACCGGGTCTGCTGTGAAAGGAATGCCGCCCCGTCGGGCCGGCTTTGACGAGGTTTTGGTCGGCGCGCCGCTAGACCTGGACGGCACCTTCGCGGTGCTTCACGGCAAACTCCTCCTCGGGCGAGAAGACGAGCGTCTTCCGACCATAGGCCGCGAAGTAGAGCAGTGCCAGCGCATACCAGAGCGCGACCCCGACAATGCCGGTGCGATACACCGGGTCGGCAAGCTGGAAGCCGATGGTCACCAGCGCAATGATAACGGTCAGGCTAGCGCCGACCACGCCGAGCGGACTGCGATAAGGCCGCTCGATGTTGGGGAAGCGGCGCCGGAGCTGGATGAAGGTGAGCCCCTGCAGCAAATAGGAGAACATCGCTCCGAAAACGGCCATGTTGAGCAGCACGCCGCCGATGAATGATCCCGCTTTATCGCCACCCATGGCGAACCACACGATCAGCATCACGGCGAGCCCGACCAACCCGCCGGCAACCAGCGCGACGTTCGGGGTCTTGTGCGTCCCGTGCGTCACCGACAGGAAATGCGGAAAATAGCCCGCTCGCGACAGCGAGTAGATCTGCCGGCCATAGCCGAAGATGATCGCGTGGAAGCTCGCTACTAACCCGGTGACGGCGGCTATTGCCAACGGCTTCGCCGCTTCCGTGCCAAAAATCGCGCGGAAGCCGTCGAGGATCGGCTCGCCCGACGTGCCGAGCGCGAAGGCGCCGTGAACAATCGTGGTCAGGCCGGCGGCGTCGGCCACTTCGCGGGTAATCGGTATCGCCGGGTTGAAGAGGAGCACCAGGAAGCCGAGCGCGACCAATGTGAACATGCTGAGCATGATGCCCTTCGGCATGTCGCGCTTCGGGTCGGCCGATTCTTCCGCCGCAAGCGGCAGCTGCTCGATGGCGAGGAACAGCCAGACCGCAAAGGGCAACGCGGCGAGGATGCCGTGCAGTCCGAAAGGCAAGAAGGGCCCATGGCCTCCCGGCAGCTCCACCGCCGCGCCGGTCGCCGGGTCGGCGCCGATATTCATCGCATATGTGCCGAAGTCGAAGAAGGGAATGGCGCACAGGAAGAAGAACACGAGAATGCCGATGGCCAAGAGCGTCATCATGATGGTGACCATGAAGGACAGCTCGACCCCGCGGATATTGAGCCCGACAAAAATGGCGTAGCCGAGAACCCACCAGGCGGGCTGGAACGCGGCAGGCGATTCGAAGATCGCGGTGAGATAGGTCCCGATAAAATAGACGATCACCGCCGGGGTGAGCACATATTCGATGTTCTCGGCGACGCCGGTGATGAAGCCGCCCCACGGTCCGAAGGCGGTGCGCGCGAAGGAATAGGCGCCGCCGGTATGCGGCAGCGCGGGGCTCATCTCGGCGATGGAATAGGTGAGGCCGAGATACATGATCGTGATGATGATGGTGCCGACGAACATGCCGCCCCAGCCGCCCACAGCGAAGCCGAGGTTCCACCCCGAGAAATCTCCCGAGATGACCGCCGCGACGCCGAGCGCCCACAGCGAGAAAACGCCAGCGTGGCGCCTGAGCTCGCGATCATCGAAATAGTCCTTGCCGGGGATGTGATAGGAAACCCCGCCTTCGTGTCGCTTCTCAGCCATTTTCTCGATCTTGGCAGCGCACTATCTGTGACATCCCACGCGGACTCGGCGGGATTGTCAATCGAAAGCGAACTCGGCTCAGTGCGGAGGTTGTCGTATCCGATCGATGCCCACCGAGCCTAGCGCCGGGTTGCGGTAGTTGGGGAGTCAAAAAAGGATTTCCGATGCAGTCCTTCGCAATTAGCTTGGCCGCCAGCGTCATTCTCGCTCTGCCGCTGGCGATATTCGCCTGCGCTCCTGGGTGGAGCGAGGAAGCCACGACCGCCGAGCCGCCATAGGTCGTGACGGAGGCCATCGCGGCAACTCCCGCGCCGGAGGCTCCCGTCGACGGCCCACGGCACCAGTTCTGCGTTACGTCTTCCGTGGATAAATCCCGAAGACGGAGATCGTGCCTTTGCCTTTGACGTCGAGCTCCCCGAGGGCGTCGGCCTCGAAATGGGATGAGACCTGCTCCCAGACGTCCTTTGTCACCGCGACGCGGCCCGGCGTCGACTTGTCCGACATGCGCGCGGCGACATTGACGGTGTCTCCCCAGAGGTCGAACTGGTAGCGCTCCTGGCCAACGACACCAGCGACCACCGGTCCGGCATGAACGCCGACCCGGACTTCCCACCCGAGATCGGCATCGATCGATGTCGAAGCCATTTCGAGGCCGCAGCGAACGGCCGATCCGATCGGATCTTTGATTTCTTGGAGAAGCCCCCCGGCCGCCATGAAGCCGTCGCCGATGGTCTTGATCTTTTCGAGGCCGTGTTTTGCCGTCACGCGCTCGAAAATGACGAACAGGGCATCAAGCCGCGAAACCACGTCCTCCGGCTCATGCTTGTCGCAATAGGCGGTGAAGTTGATGACGTCGCAGAACAGCACGGCAACGTTTTCGTATCGTCGTGGGATCACGGTGCCGATGCTGCGTATCTCGTCGGCCGCCTTTTTCGGCAGCAAGGCGTGCAGCAGCTGGTCAGCCTGATTCTGGGCCTCGCGCGCTTGCGCCAACGCGGCTCGCAGAGCGAGTTGGGTCTTGACCCGGGCAAGCACCAGCGGTCCGGAGAACGGTTTGTGGATGTAGTCGACCGCCCCGACTTCGAATCCATTCTCCTCGTCGACGGCATCGGTCTTCGCGGTGAGGAAGATCACCGGGATGTCGCGGGTCGCTGGATTGGCCTTGAGGCGGCGGCAAACCTCGTATCCGTCCATGCCAGGCATCATCACGTCGAGCAGGATGAGGTCCGGCCTTTCTGCGGCTGTGGCAAGCACCAGCGCCTTCTCGCCATTGGTTGCGACTTTCGTCCGGTAAAGGTCTTTCAACACCCCCGAAATGACCCCAATGTTGGTCGGGGTATCATCGACGATCAAGACGAGCTTGTTGGCCGAATTCGGCATCATTTGGTGCCGAGATGCAGAGACAAGCGATCGGCAATGCCCGAAAGGCATTTGAGCGCGCCATCAAAATTGAAATCGCCGACGAACTCGCTGAGCGTTTCGATTTCCGCCCCGGTGAGGACCCCCGACAAAGTGGGCTTGGCGTCGACGATGAAATCGGCGGCCTCGCCGTCGTCACTTTCGAGCAGCCGTTTCAGCCGGGCCAGCGGTTCGATCACCGTGGCGGGATTGGCGGAGGCTAGGCCGCCACCGTTGGTCGGGCCCGCTTCGGGAAGTGCGGTCCGAATGGCCTCCACCGCGGCGCGAAGGACGAGTGATAGCGACGAGAGAGCCGGGTCGACGCCCTGACCGGTCTTGATCACCGTCTCAGCTTTAGCCGCCGCCTCTGCAAGTGCCGCGGCGCCGAGAGTTCCTGCGGCGCCCTTCAAGGAGTGGGCCGCTCGTTCCGCTGTCGCCGCATCGCCAACTGAAAGTGACTTGCGAATTCCATCGACCGTAGCGGCCTGCTGTTGCGCGAATCTGCGCAGCAAGGTCTCGTAGCGACTGCGGTTCCCGCCCGTCCGCTTCAAGGCGGAAATGGCGTCGATCCCGGCAATGTCGAGTGGCGCGTCAGCGGCAGGCGCAGCCGAGGCCTTGGCCGCGGCCCGATTTGCCAACGCTGACCCACGGCCGTCGGGACGTTTGATCCAGCGCAGTAGAGCGCCGAACAATTGGTCGGGATCGATGGGCTTGGCGATGTGATCGTTCATACCCGCTTGCAGGCATACCTCGCGATCGGAGACGAGCGCGTTGGCGGTCATGGCGATGATCGGCAAGGCCTGGAAGTTGGGGTCGGACCGGATCGCGCGCGTTGCCTCGATGCCATCCATCACCGGCATCTGCATATCCATCAGCACGATGTCGTAATCGTTCTGGTGCACCATCCGGACGGCAACCGCGCCGTTCTCCGCCAGGTCGACGAAGAGCTCGGCGTCCTCAAGTTGCCCCATGGCGACTTCCTGGTTGATCTCATTGTCCTCCACCAACAACACGCGTGCGCCGCGCATCCGCTCAATGTCGAAGGAGGGGCCGGCCGACACGATTTCGGTCACCTCAAGGTCGGCACCGAGGGCGGCAACGGCGGTGTCGAACAATATGGACGACGTCACGGGCTTGATCAGGACGTTTTCGAAACCGCTCTCCTCGGCCAGCTTCATGACCTCTTCGCGACCATAGGCGGTAACCATCACCAGGTGGGGGGGAACATCGAGATCGGACAGCGCAAGAATGCGCTTGCCCGTCTCGACGCCGTCGAGCTCAGGCATCTGCCAGTCGACGAAGGCGATCTCGTAAGGCTCGCCACGTTGGGCGGCCTGACGCACCATTTCGACGCCTTCCTGACCGGACCCCGCCTCATCCACGACGAAGGCCAAGTTTCGGAGCATGCTCGACAGAACGGTCCTTGCTTGTGAATTGTCGTCGATGATCAGGATGCGCCGGCCGCGCAGGTCCGACTGAAGCAGGCGCCGGCGGGGCGCCATGGCGGCCTTGCCAAGCCGGGTGCTGAACCTGAACGTGCTTCCCTTGCCGGGCTCGCTCGTGACCTCGATGGTGCCGCCCATCAGCTCCGCCAGCCGCTTGGAGATGGCAAGCCCAAGCCCGGTACCTCCATATTTGCGGGTGGTGGACACGTCCGCCTGTTGGAACGCCTGGAACAAGCGTCCGATTTGCTCCTCGGTCAGCCCGATGCCGGTGTCGCTGACCGAGAAGAGAATGAGCTGACTGTCCGGCGAGTTCTCCAGGACTTGTGCCTTGACGACGACCTCGCCTTCTTCCGTGAATTTGACGGCGTTGTTGCAGAAGTTGATCAAGATCTGCCCGAGCCGGAGTGGATCGCCCTTGAAAAAGGGAGAGACCGATTGCTCGATGTCGAAAATGAGTTCCAGCCCCTTGGCGGACGCCTTTTCGGAAATCAGGTTGCTGACGTTCTCCAGCACCTTGTCGAGGTCGAAGTCGATGTTTTCGACCAACAGCTTGCCGGCCTCGATCTTCGAGAAATCGAGAATGTCATTGATGATGCCAAGAAGGTGCTGGCCGGAATGTCGGATCTTGACCAGATAGTCCCGCTGGCGCGGCATCAATTCGGTCTTTAGCACGAGGTGGGAGAGGCCGATGATCGCGTTCATCGGCGTCCGGATCTCGTGGCTCATATTGGCGAGAAACGCGCTCTTGGCTTCGTTGGCTTCCAGCGCCGCCTGGGTGGCCTTCTCGAGCTCCGTTTGCGCCGCGAGCAGCGCCTGCTCCGCTTCCTTGCGGGCGTCGATATTGCTCCACGAGCCGACCACTTCGAGGGGCTCCCCGCTTCTGTCCCGAATGAGATGCTGCTCGTCGCTGACCCAGCAATAACACCCGTCCTTCTTGCGGAACCGGTATTCGGTCAAGTGCTGGCCTTTCTCGAAGAGCTGCACCTGCTCAACCTCGATGCCAGCAAGGTCCTCGGGATGGACGTGCATGCGCCAGAAATTGGCGTCCCTGAGGTACTCTTCGGGGCGGTATCCAAGCATGCCCTGGAGGTTGTCGCTGACAAAGGTGGGCGCGAAATCGCCGCTGGCGACGAAACTGTAGATCACTGCGGGCGCGGCGCCGAGCAGCGCCGACAGACGCGCGCTTGCGCTTGCCTGGGCATCCTCGGCCTGCTTGCGTGCCGTGATGTCGCTCCACGACCCAACGATCTCGAAGGGATCCCCGTTCGCATCGCGGACGATGTGCTGCTCGTCATTCACCCAGCAGAAGGAGCCATCCTTCCGGCGGTAGCGATATTCAAGCGAGCGGATGTCGAACTGAAAAATCTGCTCGACCCAGGTCTCGATGCGAGGGATGTCGTCGGGATGAACCCGCTCCCGCCAAAGGTCGGCATTGTCGAGATACTCCTTTGGGGTATAGCCGAACAGTCTGGTGATGCTCTCGCTTACGAAGGTGGGTGGGAAGTTGCCGGCAACCAATCGGCAGTAAATCACTGCCGGCGAGGCATTGAGCAGCCGCGACAGGTGGGCATGCGCTGAAGCTTGCACGTCCGCAACGCGCTGAAGCTCTCGCTTCTCTTGCTCACGCGCGGCATCGTTGAGCGTCTGCTCGATGACGTCCGCCACGGCTTTCGTATTGGTCTCGGTGGGTGCGAGAGCCAGAATCCTCAAGAGAGCGGCGGTGGCGGAGTCCGCGAATTCTCTAGGTCTCGTCATGGCTCGCACCCTCGGGGCCGATGGACGGTTCGCCTGTCCCGTATTGCGCACCGGGACGCCGCATACTAGTCAACAAACCAGCCCGCGGCGAAACATACGTTGGGCCCCTCTAAATCCCCGGAAAACCGAGATCAAGGGGGCTGCGCCCAACGCGGACGGGTGGTTGATAGCCCAGAGGATAGGATTTCTAGGACATCTTGCGGCTATCGGCTGTTACGCTACGATCGGTGAGATTTTGAGCGCGTCCACCGCTGAAGCTTGGCGCTGGGGCAAAGTTGACCGCTACAACGCAAAACTTGTATTGCGGAAGCCCTTTCCGGCCCAATCGCCAGCACGCGTCAGTCCAATATAGTGACGGGGTCCTGCTTGTCATGGGCGGCCGGCTAAAGTTTGCGGGGCTTCTTTCTCTCGTCGCGGCCTGGATCGGTCTCTTGTGGCTGTTCGGTCGATTGATCGGCGAGGATCGTGGCCGTGCGACCTGATCGAAGCTGAAATCCCGCCGCAGCGTCCGTCGAGCCGCCGCGTCGGAGCGCAGCCACCCTCGCGGTAAGTTTCAGCGGCGCGTGCCGCCGACCGGCGCGTTCGAAGGTCAGATGCGTCCTAGGCAGCAACTGACCGCAAGCGGGTCACCTAAGCCCTGGAAAGCCCTGTCGATGCCAGCGCGAACCTTTTCAGCTTGGCCGAATCGGTTTCGCCGACCGACGCAAGGGCGACGATCGTCCTCGTGAGCCGGCTTCGTGCAGACGTTGCATCGGTGATATTGCCGCGGCTTTTGAGCTCTCGCCACGCCTGTTCCAAGGCGGTGTCCATCAGCGAAAGCGTCTCGGGCCCATAAATTTTCGGAAGTTCGTCAAGTCGCATGACTCTTCCTCCCTATCAGGAGTGGGCAAATCCGCACTGTGCCCCGTCACGTCTTTGTGCCGATTATTAACACTACTATAGCGCTTCGGACGCTCGAAGGCGAGTCCGCATTACTGCGCACCCGCCGCTTTGCCCGCTGTGGGTTCAGCCCTTATCGAGGTGAGCAGAGGCAAACGAAGGGACCGTCGCTGTGCGCCCTGCCGACCTCGCCGGGCACGTAGCAATTCCGCCCGCCAGCGGCAATCATGCCGCTTCTGATTTCGGTAGGGGGGGCGCCCTGGACGTGGCCCGCGCAGACATAGGCGTCCGGACGTCCACCGACGGTGACCGGATTCCGGCAGACCGTCTCGCAAGGGAGCCCCTGGGATTGAATCCAATTCGTGCGGGCTTCCACCTGTCCGCACCAAACCAACGCTACAAAGGCGAAGAGCAACGAAAATCGCATCACATCCTCCACTTGGCCCGTCGCATCGCTAGGCCGTTACTGGGCGTAGAGAGCCCCTAGGGTGTTAACAAAAAGTTGGGCGGCAATGCGTCCGCCTTGTGCCCAGCGCCGATCTTATCAACGGGGTGCAAACAGCTTCTTTACCGCCGAGTAGGGAACGACGCGTTAACCTGACCGCTGGGTGAGGGCTGCGCCTGGGGAGTAAAGGGTGCAGGCCATGGTTAGGGTCATAAACGTACCACTTTGTGGTCTCATTTTTGCATCACAAGGGCCTATGAGCAAGGGGGACCAATTGGACGTGGTCGCGGAGGAAAATCCTACCGCCCGGCTTGGCTGGCGTTTTGCCGTCGGGGTGGTGCTCATCGTTGGCGGATACGCCGCATGGTCGCTCATTCCAGTGGCTGTCGCCACCGATCTCGATCCCGGGGCTAAGTCGGCGATCACGGCACTGTTGGGAGCAACCCCGTTTTTGACCAAGGTTGCTGCGGTCGCCCTCATGGGCAGGCCGGCCTATGATTTTTTCAAGCGCAGCGTTTTGAAGTCTCTGCGTCTCCCGACCAGCTGACGGCGGCGTTCTTTTGTCATCGCGCCTCGGCCGCGCGGCGGGGTCCCGCGGCTACCCCCCTGGCGAGAAGCGGTCACGGTTGCGTGGGGGCCGCTTGTGGCTGCACATAGGCCCCTGTCCTGAAGCCACTTATGGAAAGCGGTGCGCCCATGTCTCTCTCGATGTATCAAGCCTCGGTTCCAGCCTTTCTGCAGATGTTGAACAACCTCACCGCTATGTTCGAAAGGGCCGAGGCCTTCGCCACTGAGCGCAAGATCGACGAAGCTGTGCTGCTTAACTGGCGGCTGGCCCCCGACATGTTTGCGCTTATCCGCCAGGTTCAGATTGCGGCGGACTTCGCCAAGGGAACCACGGCCAGGCTGGCCGGTGCCCAGGTCCCAAACTACGCCGACGAGGAGAAGAGCTTCGCTGAGCTCAAGCAACGCATCGCCAAGACGGTGACATTCGTCCAGGGCTTCAAGCCCGCCGACATCGACGGCTCCGAGGATCGCGACATCACGCTCTCCGTAGGTGGACAGGACATGCGCTTCAAGGGTCAACCGTACCTCGTGCATTTCGCCTTGCCGAATTTCTACTTCCACGCCACCACCGCCTACGATCTCTTGCGCAGCTGCGGCGTGGGGCTTGGCAAGCGCGACTTCATCGGCACCATCTAAGCTGCCTGCTCATTTGAGCAGCTGAGCGTGGTAAAGGATGCTTCCACGAGCGAGCCTTTCGCGCCACGATCGGCTTCGCCCGTCGCGAGACGACCCCGGGTCCGCGTCGCATGATGAACCTGATCCGATTGCTGAACGAGTTGTCGCCCTGGCTGGTGGCGTTCGTCATCGTTGCCGCGGCCGAAATCTACAGCATTGGGCTCATGGTCCTGTCTCGCAGGCGTTTGGGCTCAACCTTCTTGAGCCTCAACAACGAGGTCGCCGGGTTCAAATTTGCCGTGGTCGGGGTCATGTATGCGGTGCTGCTTGCCTTCGTGGTGATCGTCGTCTGGGAGGACTACCGCGACACCGAGGCGGCCGTGCGCAACGAGGCAAAGGCGATCGTCGATCTTCACCAGGTCTCCTCCGCACTGCCTGATCCGGGCGGCAGCTCGATCCGTAGGCATTTGATTGCCTATGCCAAACAGGTTCGCCACGCCGAGTGGCACGCCATGGCGCATGGCGAGGCCAGTCCAGCTGCGGCAAGACACCTCGAGCATCTAACCCGGGCGCTTTTCGACGACCGTCCCCAAGAGATTCAAGACCTGGCCCTTTATCAGCACGCTTTGCGACTTCTGACGGTGATCAACGACAATCGGAACGAACGGTTAGACAGCTCCGACGGCTCGGTGCCAGCCGTGCTTTGGCTGGTGATGTTGGCAGGAGGCCTGATTACGCTCGGCTATCCCTCTTTTTTTGGGACGTCGAGCTTGACGGCACAGATCCTCATGACGGCAGCCCTTGCCGCCCTGGTGGCGCTGACCTTGTTCTTAGGCCTGGTGCTCGACTTCCCGTTCACAGGGCAGGTGCACATTTCTGCAGCGCCCTTAGATCAAGCTCTGAGGCAGATGCAGCCATCCCCCTAGTGGAGTGACACATTCGGAGGATTCCCGAATGCGGTGGTTTGGTTCAAGCTCTCGATATGAGAGAGCACAACGAGAATCCAAAGCCCTTCGTCTGGAAAGCCGACGCATCCACGTCCTTGCCTCTATCGAACGCGGGAAGCAGGCGTTGGAGTCAGTCCACTAGAGTGTGATTCATCTGGGGTGAATCGATTGGGGATTCCCGAATCGGTAGGGTTCTGATTCAAGATGCTGGCTGGACAGGAGGCCAGCATCCATGGCCCGAGCCTATTCCCTTGATCTACGCGAG
>Ga0315293_10003514_pt1 | contig 15093 bp, 9 predicted proteins | sample YL17G13_20_MG_FD_203071 | JGI IMG/M metagenome (GOLD analysis project Ga0315293, IMG submission 203071) | Sediment microbial communities from Yellowstone Lake, YNP, Wyoming, USA - YL17G13_20 | ecosystem: Environmental > Aquatic > Freshwater > Lake > Sediment | place: USA: Wyoming | collected... | reverse complement strand
ATTTATCCAGTTCCGTTCCTTGATTTCATGCATCCAACAGTCCAGCATCTACTCGAAAGGGTTAATGCAGGCGGAATTCAAGAGACAACTATCGCAAAGACTATTATGGAGGTAGTCAAATGAATTTCCAGCTTCCTGATATCGGACCTGTTATACCTGAACTTGTAATGACCGGCCTTGCTCTTATACTTCTGACAGCAGAACTTTTCATAAAAAATAAGAAAGTGCTCGCATTTGCGAGCAGTGTAGGCGTTGGTGGTGTCGCATTCACCCTGATCGGTGCTTCTGGTACCACCTTTGGAGGGATGTTTATATCGGATGGGTACAGCACATTCTTCAAGCTCATCTTTTTCATTAATGCAATCCTCTCTATTTTGATCTCTGTGAAGTATATTGCTATAGAAAAAGTAAATTTCGGAGAATACTATAGTCTCATTCTGTTCTCAACACTCGGCATGATGATTATGGCATCTGCCGCTGACCTTATTGTTCTTTATCTTGGCCTTGAGCTTATGGCTCTGAGTACTTATATACTTGCGGGTTTTATACGATATGATGTGAGATCAAATGAGGCAGCGCTGAAGTATTTTCTCCTTGGTGCGTTTTCATCAGCGTTCCTTCTCTATGGTATTTCAATGGTCTATGGTCTCACAGGCACAACTGACCTTAAGGCAATTGCACAATTTATTACTACACATGGGCTTACTGCAAATCACTCACTTTTACTCTCTATGCTCCTCATTGCAATTGCATTCGGATTCAAGATAGCTGCGGTACCATTTCATATGTGGGCGCCTGACGTCTATGAAGGAGCACCAACATCTATTACAGCCTTTATGTCAGTTGGCCCAAAGGCAGCAGGTTTTGCAGCCCTTGGCAGAGTTTTTATGATTGCCTTTGGATCTATGCAGTTCGAATGGACAGCAATACTCATACCGTTATCAATCCTTTCGATGGCAGTAGGCAATATTGTCGCCATAGCACAAACAAACATTAAGAGAATGCTCGCATACTCGTCTATCGCACACGCCGGGTACGTCCTTCTCGGTGTTATTGTTGCAAACAACGAGGGACTTGCAGGAATGATGACATATCTGATGATCTATGCATTCATGAATATCGGTGCCTTCGCAGTAGTGATCATGCTCAGGACAGAAGGGTTCAAAGGTGAAGATATTAAAGACTATGAAGGTCTTGCCAAAACCCATCCTTTATTAGCAGCAATTATGCTTATATTCATGTTTTCTCTTGCAGGAATTCCACCCACCGCTGGATTTATTGGTAAATTATATGTGTTCATGAGTGCAATCAATGCTGGTTACACATGGCTTGTCATTGTTGCCGTAATCTTCAGCGTAATATCTGCATACTTCTATCTGAGGATTGTTATGTACATGTACATGAGAGAGCCGAAGGTCGAAGTCAGCATCTCTACATCACCTTCAATGAATCTCGCACTAATATTGACAACAGTGGCTGTGCTTGCTATCGGAGTATTCCCCTCAATAGTTGTTGACCTTGCCCGAGCAGCAATATCAGGGTTTTAACAGTTTATCTTTAGCATAATAACTCTGAAAGGTGAAGAGCTCTACGCACTTTGATTTTAATAGGAAATAAATAATCCCTGAATACTTCAAATATAATTAAAAAGGAGGAGATTATGGGGAAGAGTAGAAAATATTTTTTATCAATGCTTGTGGTTTTGGCATCTTTGTTTTTTCTGTCAGTAAATACATACGCAAAGGAACCGTATAAGATTGGAGCACTTTTCGCAGTAACCGGCGCTGCTTCTTTTTTAGGCGAACCTGAAAAAAATACTGCAATAATGCTCCAGGAGCAGATTAATAAGGCCGGAGGGATAAACGGACATCCCCTGGAAATTATTATTGAGGACACAAAAAGTGATGAAACACAGGCTGTTCTCTCTGCCAAAAAACTTCTTGAGAAGGATAAAGTACTGGTTATTATAGGCCCGTCTACTACCGGAGAATCAATGGCGCTTGTCCCTATTATGAATAACGCCAAGACACCTCTTTTTGCTATTGCAACGGGAACTCCGATAACCCAGCCGGTTAAAGAAAGATACTGGATATTTAAAATCCCTCAGTACGACCACAGTGCAGTTGAAGTAATCTATACTTACATGAAAAACAAGGGCATTGACAAGGTAGGAATTATCACGATATCTACCGGCTTTGGAGATGCCGGAAGAAAAGCACTTCATGAGATGGCACCTAAGTATGGTATTACTATTGTTGCGGATGAAAAATATGGGCCAAAAGATTCGGATATGACGACACAGCTTACCAAGATTAAGGCATCAGGTGCTCAGACAGTGATTAACTGGTCAGTAGGGCCAGGTCAGGTGGTTGTGACTAAAAACTGGCATGCTCTTAAAATGGGAATCCCCCTCTATCAGAGCCCTGGCTGGGGAAGCAAGAAAAACATAGAGCTGGCAGGGAAGGCTTCTGAAGGTGTCATCGCACCTATTGGACGATTGACAGTCTGGGATAAACTTCCTGATAAGTACCCTCAGAAAACTCTGTTAAAAAAATATACACAGGATTATGAGGCAAGGTATAAGAGCGAGCCAGGTATGTTTGGCGCACATGCTTATGATACTATTATGATGATAGCAGAAGCACTTAAAAAAGCAGGTCCTGATAAAAAGAAGATCAGAGATTATATCGAGACGAAAATTAAGAAATGGCCTGGGTTAGGTGGTATCGTTAATATGCCACCAAATGAACACTGTGTATTTGACAAGGACATCTTTGAAATGACTGTAGTGAAAAACGGTGATTGGGAAATTTTAAATAAATAGAGTGAACAATCGAGAAAAGAAGCCGAGGTCGGGGTCAGGTCTATTTACGTCGTTAACCAAGTGCTCGTACCTGGTCTGATAAATCTTTAATAAAAGCTGATGTAAATGTTTTAAAAAATAAAGAAATACTTTTACGCTTTTCTGCAGAAGCTGATGGTTATGCTGTTGTCGATATTCAAAAGAAGATAGCTCAATCAATTGTTGTACAACTTAAGCAGTTAAATCAGGAAAAAGGGCAAATATAAACAGTAATTTTATAGAACAGATGTGAAAAAAATGCCCGCAGCAACAGATAATAAACAAAATCGTATGGTGGTTCTATTTTAAGAGTGCCTATAAAAGCAGCATACAGCACACAAAAGGAATTTGGCAACTGCTGTATATTCTCGTTTGCGCTTGCCTCCTTTATTGAGATAGTGGTACTCTACTTTGTCCATTTAAAAGGATAAAGTAAGAAAAATTTCGTCAATATATTTAATAAATTATCAATAAAGAAAGGAGAATACCATAATGTGGAGAAATGTTCTGATATTGCTAAGTGTATTATTTGTTGTATTGGGTCTTGGTCTTGAGGCATCAGCCATCGTTTCAGATCCAGGTTCTTTGAGCTGCGCAGACTATGCACCTAAAATAGAGCAGGACTTCATCCTGCTGGCTCAGTCAAAACCGCTTTCGGGCAGTGCCCTTGAATCTGCCTGTCAGGCCTATACACAACAGGCGCTCAAAGACTCGGGGGAATGGGTGCAGTTCAATTGCCAAAAGAAATTGAGCATGTCACCTCAGCTTTTCTCGACTGACAGCAAGACCCATCTCAGCAGGTGTAAATCAACTGCAGGAACAGTGATCGACAGTGATAACAAAAAACGGCAAGAATACCTTAATAAATGCAGGCCGGCTGGTGGTGCAGCTGGAGTGACTTCATCAGGTCTCTCAGGAGGCGTATCCGAAGCAGACTGCCAGGCTTATGCAACAAGGGCAATAAAGGATACACAGGAGTGGGAACGGCTACAGTGCAAGAGTAAACTCAAAACTGCGCCCCAGGTTTTTTCTCTTGAAAGGGAGAAGCACCTCAAGAGGTGCAGGTCGACTGATGCGAAAACTATCGAAAGTGACGACAATCAACGTGATGCTTACCTCAAGCAGTGCCGCTCAGCTGCAGGACAATCCGGGACAACGACTGTTACCCCACCCAAACCGCCTCCAACGAAGGATTCCAAGGGGCTCAGCGGAGAGTGGGAAGTCACTATCACTGACCTTCGCTCTCTGAAACAGAATCGCTATGTCTATAGCTTGACGTTTACAGAAAATCATTTTGATGGCAAGTATCTCGTTCCAAAAGACAATATAAGTAAGTTCCAGGGAGATATTTCGAGTGATGGGACGAGGATACAATTCATCCAGACCTCCTCTGGCTATAATGCCAGCTTTGCAGGAAAGAAGGTTGGACAGAACAAATTTGAGGGTGGAGCCTGTGATTCGCGAGGCGGCATACTCAGCTTCACCTTGAAGAAAAAATAGCTCAAAACTTATTTAGAGAAACCTTAAAAATCATTCAAGGGGGAAAGCATGTAAAAGGTTTTGATGTTCTTTGTGACCCCAAGATCACCAGATCAAGACTTGCCTCACATGTTTATTTTCGTGTATAGTCTTATTCAAAGAGTGAAAATATTTGAACATAAAAAATGAATGGCTAAAGCAATTTCGCTAAACAAATCATATATTCTTGGAACAAGACTCCCCTTTGTGTCTGCCTCTGTCCTGCCTGCTGTGTTAGGATCTGTTTGGTGTTGGGTTTATGAAAGTAATTTTCATCTGCTCAATGCATTCATTGGAGTCATGGGTGTTTTCTTTTTGCATCTTGGTGCGAATACCTTAAATGATTATTTTGACTGGGACGAGAGTGATAAGATAAACAGATTTCCTACTCCTTTCAGCGGTGGAAGCAGAAGCCGTCTCGAAAATGTATTACCAAAAAATGCTTTTTTATATATGGCACTACTGTTTTTCCTCATAGCATTATCACTGGGTGTCGTTTTAGTTATGATGGATCGTCCATTGGTATTGTTAATCGGAGCTATTGGAGGACTCTGCGGAATCCTCTACTCACTGAAACCATTTTCATTCCAATCAAGAGGCATTGGTGAACTCATTATCTTTTTTGCCTTTGGGCCTCTTATCACGCTCGGGACAGGATATGCTATAAGTGGGGTATTTAAACCGGATTTCTTTCTTATTGGAATCCCCAATGGTTTTGTTGTTGCAAATATCCTCTGGATAAATGAATTTCCTGATTATGAAGCAGATATGAGTTCGGGGAAGAAGAATCTTGTCGTAAGACTGGGGACTTCTCATGCACGATATGGTTATATAGCTATGCAGTCTCTTTTTTACCTGTTTGTGATTTTACTCATTATTTTAAAACTCTATCCTCTCTGGTCTCTTTTGATTCTTCTTTCAGCTCCTCTTGCTATTAAAACTTCGATGCATATGTGGAGAAATCATTCAAATCCTCTCACAATAGTACCTGCACAGGCTGGAACCATTCAATTCCAGATGCTTTCTGCTGTTATCATTACAGCCTCACTAATTGCAGAAAAGTTTATCTAAATCTCAGTGTTTAAAGGCCCTCTGGCCTGTAAAGACCATGGTCACCTTTGGATTTGCCTCATTGCATGCGATTATAGATTCAAAATCCTTTTCAGAGCCTCCTGGATGCACTATTGCCGAGATACCTTCTTTAATACCCACATCAACGCCGTCCCTGAAAGGAAAGAACGCATCAGAGACCATCACCGCACCGATAAGTCCACCTTTATTCTTTTTTGTATCTTCATCTATCTCAAGAAGTTTATTTCTATCCCTTTTGCCATTCTTCACATCAAGCTCAAACGTTTTATAAGGGATATTGTATTTCTTAAAGCATAAGGCATCAGCATATTTTGTATAGGCCTTGAAGACTGCAATCTCAGCCACTCCTACCCTGTCCTGTTCGCCTGTACCGATACCAACTGTTACACCATCTTTCACATAAATCACTGAGTTTGAAGTAATTCCCTGTTCAACATTCCACCCAAAGAGCATATCATCATATTCCCTTTCAGTTGGCATTCTCTCTATGACATATTCTTTCCCCTGATAGGTAGCCTTTGCCGGTAAGAAATCCTCCTTTGACTTAATTCTATTCAAAGGAGACTGTTGGACGATGATACCACCATCAATGAGTGATTTGAAATCCACAAAGCGAAGTGTTCTATATTTTTCTAACTCTTTAATTCTGCTCACTCTGATAATTCTCAAATTCTTTCTTTTTGATAAAATAGAGATGGTTCCATCCTCAAACTCAGGGGCAGCAACAACCTCAAGGTAATTGCTGCTTACCATCTCTGCAGTTTCTTTATCCAATGCCCTGTTCACAACCAAACAACCACCAAAAGCTGCTATTCTGTCTGCCATATTTGCCCTATCATAGGCCTCAGCCAATGTTTTCCCGTATGCAGCACCGCAGGGATTATTATGCTTTAAGATTGCTGCAGCAGGACGATCCATTAAATATTTAATGATATTCAATCCATTATCAAGATCAGTCAGATTTGTCTTTCCAGGATGTTTGCCTGCCTGAATCATATCCTCTTCGGTAATACTGCTCACAAGGCTATTACCAGGCTGAATAAAATGGCAATCCCCAAGTATCAAATTTCCATTGATGAGTTCATAGACTGCAGCTTCCTGGCCAGGATTTTCACCATAACGGAGACCTTTTTCGATTAATTCTCCTGTCTTATCATCAGGTATTTTCCATGTCCTCTTTTTATAAATTAATGTCTGATTCCCGAATTTGATAATCATCTCGTCAGGGAAATGGTCATCCATAATTGTGCGATACATCCTTTTAATATCTGACATATACAATCCTCCTTCTGTCAATCACCAATAAACAATAATCAAATATCAAATAAATTCCAATAACCAATAATTAATAAACAAGCTATTTAAACTGTCATTGCGAGCCCGAAGGGCATGGCAATATCGTCTTCCTTTATTTTTTCAAATAAATGAAATTCTGTATCTAAACCCACCAGTTGCAAAACATTTTCTTTCTTTGAAGGGCAGATGTGCTGATAAAAGCTTTCCCAGCAACACCTTATTGTCCTTTAGACTGGCCAGCCAGCCTTTATTTAAAATGAACTTAACGTTGTGTCTGCATTCATGTGTATCATAATAAAATATTGTTGCTTTGAAAAGGTTTTTCAGCATGTCTGCCCTTCATTTTATACAACGTTTGGGTAAAGTAAGTTTATCAGGTTCTACTATACCCGTATTGCGCATCTTGACTGAATCCTCTCTGTTTTAATTTTAAAATTCTTGAATAATTATAGAATAAAAAGGCCGACTCGAATCGAGTCGGCCTTTTTAGATATGTACAAGAACTTAAATAAGCGGAACAATCAGCAGTGCAACAATATTGATAACTTTAATCATAGGGTTAATTGCTGGACCTGCTGTATCCTTATATGGATCACCAACCGTGTCGCCTGTGACAGAGGCTTTATGTCCATCACTCCCCTTTTTGTGTACGACACCTTTGTCGTCGGTAACGCCTACTTCAAAGGATTTCTTGGCGTTGTCCCATGCGCCTCCACCACTTGTCATGGCTATTGCCTGGAAAAGCCCTGTGACTATACTTCCGATAAGGACTCCACCCAGTGCCTCCCTACCTAAAAGTAATCCGACAAGTATCGGTATAACAACAGGTATAAGGGCAGGAACCATCATCTGTTTGATTGCAGCCTTTGTTACAATATCAACACACTTGCCGTACTCTGGCTTCCCTGTGCCTTCCATAATTCCTTTTATCTCACGGAACTGCCTTCTGACCTCTTCTACAATAGTACCAGCAGCCTTTCCAACCGCTTCCATCAGGAGTGAACCGTAATAGTATGGAAGTAATCCACCAATAAACAGACCTGCCAGAACCATCGGGTTTGAAAGGTCAAATGAAAGTGCCTCTTTAAAAGACCTTGAATACTCTGCAAACAGAACCAAGGCAGCAAGAGCTGCCGAGCCAATAGCATAACCCTTTGTAACTGCCTTTGTTGTGTTTCCAACTGCATCAAGCGGATCTGTGATTTCACGAATCTCCTTAGGCAGTTCTGCCATCTCAGCGATACCTCCTGCATTATCAGTAATCGGACCGTATGAGTCAATGGCCACAACAATACCAGTCATAGAAAGCATCGAAACCGCTGAAAGGGCAATTGCAAAAAGACCGGCTCCCGGATTACCGCTAAACCCACCTCCTAATGCATACGCACCAAGAATAGCAGCAACGATCACTAAAACAGGCATGCCTGTTGACTTCATACTGACAGCCAGACCGGCTATAACATTTGTTCCATGGCCTGTAAGGCTTGCTTTTGCTATATGCTTAACAGGAGAAAAACTGGTGGATGTGAAATATTCTGTAATCATAACTATGAGACCTGTAAGGACAAGCCCTATTACTGCTGTGAGAAACACGCTATTGGCAGTAAAGACTCCTGCATCAGCTCCTGAAAGTCCTGCAATAAACCTTGTTGCTACAATGTAAAATGCGATTGCAGCAAGTATGCCGGAGACTGCCAACCCTTTATAGAGGGCACCCATTATATACTGGCTCTTGCCAAGGCGCACAAAATATGTGCCAATAACAGAAGCTATTATTGAAATGCCGCCGATTAGAAGCGGGAATTCAACCCATGGGCTCCCCGGCCCAAAAACAGTCTTTGCAAGAAGCATTGCTGCAACAAGTGTAACTGTATATGTCTCATACAGGTCAGCTGCCATACCTGCACAGTCTCCCACATTGTCACCCACCTGATCAGCAATAACTGCAGGGTTTCTTGGGTCATCTTCCGGTATTCCTGCTTCAACCTTACCAACAAGGTCGGCACCTACGTCAGCAGCCTTTGTGTAAATACCGCCGGCGATACGGGCAAAAACACTCATCAGCGAACATCCAAAACCAAGCCCTATAAGAGCATGAAATGCATTTTCACCTGCATATGATTTTGCGATAAAGTAATAACCGGCCAAGCCGATAATACCGAGACCGACAACCATAATGCCTGTAACTGATCCGCCTTTGAATGCAAGCTTCAGAGCTACACCGAGCCCTTTGTATGCAGCCTGTGCAGTGCGGACATTAGCCCTTACGGAAACCATCATGCCTATATAGCCAGCAAGTGCAGAACCAACTGCTCCGATTACAAAACCAATTGCTGTCCATATGCCCAGGAAAATCAGCAAGATAGCAATTACTACTCCTACCATTGCAACTGTCTTATACTCACGAGCAAGAAAAGCGGCGGCGCCTTCTGCTACAGCACCTGATATCTGTTGCATACGCTCACTTCCAGCATCCTGCTTTGATACCCATGCTGCAGTCGCTAGAGCATATAAAACGCCTATTGCACCGCAGACTAAGGCAAATAAAATAATACTACTCATATACCCCTCCTTCCAATTAAGTGAAAAGTAAAAATTCTACTCGAAGAGTAAAATACTTTCACGCCCTTTTACGTATTCTTAACCTCCCCCCTTCACCTCCTTCTTTTATGGTATTCCTTGATACTTTAAAGGGTTAAATTTCCCTGCCTGTACTTTTTGCAAAAACCATTGCTGTTGCTCTATAAACCATATGTGCCATTTTTGAAAATGGCGCGTATATAAACAGGAAAAATACCACTACAAGATGAATGAAATAGACCGGATAAGCCAAGATTGCAATATCCGCTAATCTAAATACCTCAGCAAGTATACCTGATAGTGCTACTAAATAAACAACAGTTATAAAGAGCCAGTCAAAATAGCTCCCTTTTCCTGCCTTTTCCTTATTTTTTAACCTGTTGCTCACAACAAGAGTAATACCGACAATAAGCGCCAATGCACTTATGTTTGCAAGCCATTTCAAGGGATCTGTGAGTGGATAAGGTGATTCTCCCAACAGCCAGGAAAATGGTTTCAAACCCAAAAGTTTCATGATCGCTGGGCCATAGAGATAAGCAACAGCCCATGCTGTTGTAATGGCAAGCCCTATGAAACTGTAAAATACCAATAAGTGTGATATCTGCCGATCTTTTACAACATCACATTTTTTGAATTGTTTGTGTGATAGTATAGTGCCTATAGTCGCAATAATAGTATTCAAAAGACCACCCTTGGGCTCCATGCCTGCTCCACTTGTCAAGTCTTTCCAATACCTGGAAATCCCGAGGGCAAATACCACCACTGCGAAAATAGCTATTGGCATAAAAACACTATCAACGTAGAGTGAAGGTAAAAACTTTGCATAGGAAATACCACCGCTTGCCGTTCTTGGAATGTCTGAGATGCTCAGGTGACCAAGTGATGCGAGGAGTACAAGAAACACGACAACAGGGATTGCAAAAAGAAGGACAAGATAAGAAGGGCTGCCGACAGCTTTTCCTAAAAACCGCGGTACTGAATAATTCTGTATAGACAGCTTTCTCACTGCATTGAGGACTTCTCCCGGCTTCGCCCCTCTCGGGCAATACGCAGTGCAGTCACTACACTGATGACAGAGCCAGATATCAGGATTACTGAAAAGTTTGTCCTTTAACCCCCACTGGGCATAGATCATTTCTTTTCTCGGAAAGGGTTTGTCATCAGGAGATAAATTGCATACAACTGAACAGGTTGCACACTGGAAACACTTTTTAAGGGATTCCCCTCCTGAGGCAATTACATCTTTTACAAAATTCAAATCTGGTTTTATTAATTGATATGACATCCTTTTACCTCCTAAAACCCTTTATATGGATTGGGACCAATTTCCTTCAATTTTTCCATAAATTCATTGAGGATCTGGGGTATTTTTTGGTAATCTGCAATAGATACCTGTGTCATCTGTACCCTTCCAGACTCCAGCTTTAACCTGTCCAGTGTTTCTGCAACCTTCGACAGTCTGATTTTTGCCAGGTGGCTTCCTGTAGCCATATGACACTGATAATCTTCGCCATATTGACACCCCATGAGAAGGATTCCGTCAATACCCTTTGAAAGGGCATCTGCCACCCATACCAGGTTCATTGATCCTATGCATCTCAAAGGAACAACCCTTACAAATGCATTAAATTGCAGGCGGTTGATTCCAGCCATATCCAGCGCTGGATAAGCATCATTTTCACAGGCGAAAACTATAGCCCTCGGCTTTTCTTCTTCTTCTTCAGGAACCTCTATATTTTTAATCATATTTCCAATCATATCAACTGAATAATTCTTGAAGCTAATAATCCTTTCAGGACATGCACCTACACAAACTGCACATCTTCTGCAGCGGGTCGGACTGTAAAGTGGGTTTGCCTTCTCGTCTTCATTGATTGCACCGAAGGGACATTCCTCTGTACATCTCTTACACTGCGTACATTTCTGCATGAAGAAGTCTGCATAGGATATATCACCTACTCTTGGGTGCACAGCTTCACCCCTTGAAGTTAACTCAATACACTGTATCGCCTTCAGGGCTGCCCCTGTTGCATCTTCCTTGGAAAATGTTATATCCATAGGTGCCCTTACAGTACCGGCAGAATACACACCTGTTCTTCGAGTTTCATAAGGAAAACAGATAAAGTTTGAGTCAGGATACCCGTGCGCGAGAGAAGGTAACTCTCCTCCCTGCCTGTACCCAAGATTTAAGATATCTGTTTCAATCATCACATAGGGGATAAACTCGTCACCCGGATTTACGCCAGGAGGTAATATCTCTTCCCCTAATGCAGTGACTGGAACCATGCCCGTTGCCAGAACAACAAGGTCAACATTGACAGAGATCTTTTCACCCAAAAGAGTATTCTCTACTTCTACTATAGGATTTTTATTCTCATCCTCTGTAATGCCCTTCACTTCTCCCTTTGTCATGAATATACCCGGATCGTTCTGCATACTCTTATAAAAATATTCATAGTGACCCGGCGTTCTCATATCTCTGTAAAATATAAAAACCTTTGCATCAGGGTCTTGATTTCTCACATATTTTGCCTGTTTAAGAGACTCGGTACAGCAGGTTGCTGAGCAGTAAGGCAAATAGTTTTCATCCCTCTGTCCTGCACACTGTATAAAGGCAATGCTCTTCGCAGGTTTCCCATCTGAGGGACGTACAATTGCTCCTTTTGTGGCCAGCTCTTCCATCATATAGTTCGTGATGACATTGGAATATTTACCAAAACCAAGATGGGCAATTTTTGCTGCATCATATGGTACGGTACCGGCAGCCTCAACTATCGCTCCGGCTCTGAAAGTCTCGACACCCCCATTACGTTTTACTGTGACATCATAAATACCAGGAGCGCCATCAATCTTTTCTACTAAAGCAGCTGTGAATATTTTAATCTTTGGATTCTGTTGAACTTCTTTGATCAAATCATTAATCTCTGGCTCTTCCAGATCTTCATAAGGAGGCTTTGTAGGTGCTTGTTTGTAAATTTTGGTCATCCAGCCACCAAGAGCCTCATTCTTTTCTACCAAGAAGACATCATAGCCTGCCTTTGCTGCTTCATTGGCAGCAGTAAGTCCAGCAATACCTCCTCCAATAACTAATACATTTCTGGAGAGATCTTCCACCTTATAGGGTTCTGGAGCCTCCATCCTCTGCATTTTTAAAATACCCATTCTCACGTAGTCTTCAGCCATCATCTGTGTATCTTCATCATTCGGTGGATGAGTCCAGACAACCTGCTCCCTGAGATTAACTCTTTCTACAAGGGGAGTATCCAGATTAAAAATGTCATAATTTACACGAGGTGAACAGGCAGCAATTATCACTGCGTTGACGCCTTCAGCAGCCATATCCTTTTTAATGAACTCAACACCTTCCTTCAGACACAGAGACGGATGTGTTTTGACAACAGGTGCCTTCATCTTCGTGGCAACCTTCACTAAATTATCTATATCGAGGGCTTTCCCAATCTCGCAATCAGTGCAAATATAAACGCCTATTTTTTTCTCCATTGATTTACCTCCTCACCAAAGATTGAATAGCCTTGAGCGCTGCCGCTGTACTTCCCTGGACACTGGAATAGACATCAAGCGGCTTTAAGGCACAACCCGCAGCATACATCCCGTTTACTCCGGGATTGGATGTAATAAAACCATCTGTATCGTAAGATATGTTTGCAGGCACTTTCCATTTCTGTGTGCTTGGAGCCATTCCGGTAGCAAGTACAACAAGGTCAAATTTTTCATGAATCTTTTTCGCTGTAAGCGCATCTTCTGCTGTCACTGTTAGATCCTTTGTTGCAGGATCTTCCTCGATCTTGGCAACTTTCCCTTTAAAGAATGTTATCTTTTCATCTTTTTGTGCCTTTAAATACACCCTTTCGTATCTGCCTGGTGTACGAATATCAATATAGAAAATAGTAACAAGAGCTTCCGGATACTGTTCACGAATATAGGAAGCCTGTTTGATGGAAGCAAGGCAACAAATGTAAGAGCAATAAGGGAGATGGTTCTCATCGCGGGATCCAGCACATTGCACAAATGCTACCTTTGAAACCTCTTTTCCGTCAGAAGGTCTAAGGATTTTACCAATGGTAGGACCGTTCTGAGCTGCCAATCTTTCCATCATCATATTGGTGATAACATTTTGATACTTCCCAAAACCAAGATTATCCATTCTGGCCGCATCATACGGATTCCAGCCAGTAGCCCAGACAATGGAGCCAACTTTCAAGGAAAGGCTTTGAGCCTTCATGTCAAGATCAATGGCATTGTATGTGCAAACCTCTTTACACTTTGCACATTCTTCTTTCTTACAGTATTTATCATCAATCACATATCTCATTGGGAAGGAAAAGTCCTGAGGAAGATAAATAGCTTTTGTTTTATCCATTCCAAGATTAAAATCATTTGGCCTTTCATACGGGCAAACATCAACACAGGCATTACAGGCAGTGCAATTTTCGTTCACATATCTGGGATTAAGCTTTACGGTGACATCAAAGTCTCCCTCTGAACCAGAAATTTTCTCCACCTCTGCGAAGGTATAAAATTTGATCCTGGGATTATTTTTGATTCTTCTGAAATTTATCTCCAGTCCGCAATTAGGTGGACACAACTTGGGAAAATATTTATTGAGCTGGGTTACCCTTCCCCCAAGGTATGGATTTTTCTCGATGAGTATTACCTCATATCCTACCTCAGCTGCTTCCAGAGCAGTGGATATCCCGCTCATTCCCCCTCCTACAACTAAGATACTTTTGGTCTTCTCTGCTGACATGCTATTCCTCCATATGCTTATGTAGTTAAGTGATCAAGACATTTAAAATAATTAAATGTTGCACGTGGCAAAACAATACAACCTTGAGTGAACATTTTTTTACAATATGTATGCATTTTACGAGTGCGTAATAGTTAATACCAAAACATGCAAATTTGTCAAATAAAAAATATGGATTTTTTAACGTAATAACAGGGTGTAATTTACACTTTTTATTGTTTTTATTTTCTCTTTTAAAACTATACGTTTTATATAGATTTTATTAAAAATAAATAGAATAACCTAAAAAATTTGACATTTGGATAGAGCAAGAATAATATTATTTTTATAGTAACGTTATGTCTAATCACACAACTGAGTGCCCCCACAGCGGGAAGAAAATGAACAAATGCTATCAATCAGAAGGGCCTACTATGGAATACAGCCGTGGCTGGGATGGTGCATTTTTCGGGTTAATCACATTTTGAAGGGCATTTGATTGCATCGAATGCGAGAAAGATTCGCTTTTCTTTTTCAATCCTTTTTTCTAAAAGTTTTTTAAACTCAATTTGTTTTATGGCTTCTAAGGCATTCGCCTTTGATGGTATCGCCCCTAAACCATTGCCAATTACTTCTCCAGATATCGTATCAAGAACCTCTGCATCTTCTCCGTTGGTCACCACAGCAAATGGAATCTGATAAACATCAAGGATTCTTGCACACGATATAACCTCTCTCTCCCTCGATACCAATGAACCACGAGCACACCTTATAATCATGAACCTTTTTTCTTCAACATTCACAATAAGGTCTACCTTTGATTTATGTATTTCTTTGCCAATAACAATCTCAGATTCTCTATCAACCTCAATATCCTGTTTTGAATACCCCTTCTCTTCGATGAGGAGCCGTTCAATTTTCTGTCTGATTCCTTCATCATCTGTATCAAGAAATGCCTGGCCGGTTATAAAATCACAGATTTCTGGCATCTTTTGTTTGTTTTCTATATTCTTCCTTC
>Ga0315293_10003509_pt1 | contig 15101 bp, 12 predicted proteins | sample YL17G13_20_MG_FD_203071 | JGI IMG/M metagenome (GOLD analysis project Ga0315293, IMG submission 203071) | Sediment microbial communities from Yellowstone Lake, YNP, Wyoming, USA - YL17G13_20 | ecosystem: Environmental > Aquatic > Freshwater > Lake > Sediment | place: USA: Wyoming | collected... | reverse complement strand
GCAGCTCGGCAGGTTATCCCACAACGCCGGGCGCATTCCAGACTGCCAAGATCGGTCTCTACAATGGTTTTGTTACCCGCATGCCATTGGATCTGACAGGTGTCACCACCTCAACATTCTTCGGTGGGAATCAGGGGTGGGATTTCATTTACGGGCTTGATTTCGACGGAACCAGCGTTTACGTAACCGGGCATACCGGATCCTCCTCCGGATTTCCAGTCACGAGCGGAGCCTATGACACGTCATATAATTCCGGGGCCGGTCCGAATGACGGGGACGATGTGTTTGTCTCACGACTCTCTAGCGACCTGACTACCGTACTGGCTTCAACTTACATCGGCGGCCAGGGGTGGGACGGCGGCTGGAAAGTGCTCGTCCTTGATAGTCTCGTCCTGGTTTGTGGCTCGGTCGGAGCAGGCAGTTTCCCGTTCACGTCCGGCGCCTGGGACACGACGTTCAATGGCGGTTCCTATAAATACTCGCGGGACGCATTCTTCGCGGCCCTGGACAAGAACCTCGCAAGGCTTGTTCACTCTACCTTTCTCGGTGGTCCCATGAATGAGCACGCGCATGATCTCGCCGTCCTTGCAAACGGCGACATCTATGTGGCAGGCGGCACCGGGTCCGACAACTTCCCCGTTACTGCTCAAGCATACGACACGACCTATAATGGAGGGGACGGCGAGAATGGCGGCGATGCCTTTATGCTGATCCTGCCGCACCAATACCTGCTGGACTCCGACAGTGACGGAATCAACGACCAAATTGACAACTGTCCATTGGTTATGAACGCCTCCCAGGCCGATTGGGACTCCGATCACATAGGCGACGCCTGTGATTCCTGCAACGACACTGACGCTGACGGCTACGGCGACCCCGGATTTCCGGCCAACACGTGCCAGCTCGACAACTGTGTCGACCAGTACAATCCGGGGCAGGAGGACAACGATCAGGACGGCATAGGTAATGCGTGCTGCTGCACCGGCGTGCGCGCGAACGTGAACTACACGGGCATAGTCGACCTCGCCGATCTGAGCGCGTTAGTGAGTTTCCTCACCGGCGGCGGTTTTGTACTGCCCTGTCCTAATGAGGCGAATGTGAACGGAGTCGGCATCGTCGATCTGGCCGATCTCTCCGCTCTCGTCAGCTATCTGACCGGCGGCGGGTATGTCCTGCCGAATTGCCCGTGAGCGTCAGTAAATATCGTCACAATCTGGTGCAACACGAGCGACACTTGGTTCGTCTTAGTTACGGCAAGATTCTGATAATTGCGGAGAATGAATGCTATGATTTCGTTTCGGTCGATAAGTACGGTCATTCTTACTTCAATAGTAGTCACTGCCGCTTCGGTGCAGTCACAGCCCCCGGCAGGCTACTGGTTCCGTCGCGCCGGCATGCCTGATCCGCGTCAGGAATTGCAGCCGGTTGTCTGTGGCGGAAAGACATATGTATTCGGTGGCCTTAACTCGGCCCTTCTGGCCAGTAATCGGACAGATGTCTATGATCCCGTAACAGGAATCTGGACCTTGGCCAATTCTATGCCGGAGGCGCGCCATCACTACGCGGCGGCTTCGATCGGCGACAGCATAATATTCATAATCGGGGGCTACAATACCTCGTATCTTCCCTGGGAGGTCACCGGGGAAGTCCTGATATATGATCGGCCCACGAATTCCTGGTCGAGTGCGGCCGCGATGAATGTCGCCCGCGCTGAGCACAATGCTGTAGTATTTGGCAGCAAGATCTACGTTTTCGGCGGTGAAAACGGAAGCCAAAACGATCTCACTTCTGTCGAGGTGTATGATCCGGTTACCGATACCTGGACGATGCTGAGTCCAATGCCGACCGCGCGAAACCACTGCGGGGCTGCAGCCATTGATTCCCTGATATACGTGGTCGGTGGACGGCAAGGCTATTGGGAAGAGCCGATGACGCTCACGGGAGCGCTCGAGGCATATTCGCCAGCCAGCAATGCCTGGTACATTTTGCCGTCAATGCCGACCGCTCGGAGCGCTCTCTGCGCCGCGGTACTTGCGGGCCAATTGGTCACTATGGGAGGAGAAATACCCGACATCTATGACGAGGTCGAAAGTTATGATCCGGCAACCGCCAGTTGGAGGTCTTTAACGTCGATGCTGGGTCCTCGTCACGGCACCGCCGCCGTAGTCCTTGGCGACACTGTTTTTGTCATTGCCGGGGCCGATCAAATGGGCGGTCACCCTGTCGGCACCAATGAGGGATTCGTACTGGGAACCTGCCGTGACAGCGATCACGACGGGTTCGGTGACCACGGTTCTCCAGGCAACACTTGTCCAACCGACGTGTGTGATGACGTATATGACCCGTTGCAACTCGATAGCGATGCCGACGGTTGGGGAGATCAGTGCGACAACTGCCCGACGATTGTCAACCCTTCCCAGTTGAACGCCGATGGTGATGACCACGGCGACGCCTGTGACAATTGTACTGATACGGATGACGACGGGTTCGGCGATCCGGGATATCCTGCCAACTCCTGCACCGTTGACAATTGCCCGAATACGAGCAATCCGAATCAGGCGGATGCAAACCAGGACGGCATTGGCGATGCCTGCTGTTGTGTGGACGTGCGCGGGAACGTGAACTACACGGGCATCGTTGACCTCGGAGACCTGAGCGCGTTAGTGAGTTACCTCACCGGCGGCGGCTTTGTACTGCTCTGTCCAAATGAGGCGAATGTGAATGGAGCCGGAATTGTTGATCTGACGGACCTGAGCGCCCTCGTCAGTTACCTGACCGGCGGAGGGTATGTGCTGCCGAACTGCCCGTAATCGTTCACGTTCATCGGATGATCAAAGCCACCTCACCACGAGGTGGTTTCTCAATTTCCAAATGGTGGGAGGGCACAAGATTCCAATTTAGACTGCTACAGGCAGAGTACTGCTGGAAGTCGGAATCGAACCGGCGCGCCCCTTTCGGGCCAAGGAATATCAAGTCCCTGACGTCTGCCAATTCCACTATTCCGGCAATTGTCGACTAGGCAGAGACGAGGAGAGACCCGTTGCGAAGCGGACGGACCGCCCGGCCCAATAGCAGAGACACTCCGTGCCAGTCGCTAATTTGCACAGCAGAACAGCACAGTGGGAAATCACTCAGGCACAGGGCGTGCGTCGGCGCTGTCTTTTTGCGTCCGGTGAGTCATCACGACAACAGCAATTCCCATAAGCATCACTATCGTAGTTATGAGGCTTCCCTCCGGGCCAAACTCGCCTCCGGTCAGGAGCGGCTGACCGGTTGTCTGGAGGTCGAACAGGACGCCACCTGACGGCTTGTGACCGCTGACCGTCAAGCCCAACCCGTACATCATCGACCAATTCCACGCTGAGTGCCATCCGCACACTCCCCACAAACTGCCTTCACGCAGATAATAGACAGAGAGAAACAGTGCACCAATTAATAGATTGATAATAGCTACCGGATCAGGGGTCGCATGAAGGGCGCAAAACAGGGACGAAGAAACCAATATCCCGATCCATGGCCGGTAGCGGGCTCCAAGGACTTGCATGAACCATCCCCGAGTGACGACTTCCTCGCTTCCCCCCTGTATGACAAACCCGATCAGCAGAATCAAAACCGACCCAAGCGCAGCGTAACCGGTAGGCTGGGTTCCGTCAGTTTGCACAGTGATACCACCACCTAAGGCCATGATACCGACGACTGCTCCCATGAAAACCAAACCCAGCACGAAACCTCTCAGATAGCCGAACAGGGCGCCGGCTCGGACGAGCTCTAAGGTGACCGGTGAGCGCTTCTCGAAGAACTTGGTCCATAATAGAACCAGAAGAATGAGCAGTCCGAAGGGTACAAACAGGCCGTAGGCCCCATCCATGAGGCGTCTGACCTGGTCCCGGTCGCCAACCGGGCACTGACGACGGAGATGACGAAAGGAACAGCAATGAGCAGAATGTAGACAACCACCGCGACCAGTGCCTTCGGAATCCGCTTCCCCTGACGGGCCCATGTGAAAACGGGATTGGACGGTGATAGCAGTGATTGAAGCCGATCCATAATCATAAAAATCTCTCCAGAGATCGATTTCCTCATATGACAATTGATTTCGGCAAAGGTTGCAGGCGATATTCCGTCACCAAGTCCGTGGGATGCGGATCAAACCCCGGAAGGCTTGGCTCGGGGCAAGAGGTTTCAAGTAACTGGTGTCTGGGAGGTCACTGCGTTGTACAGCATAAAGTTGAATTAGAAACCCAACATAAATGGTGGGTCGCTCGGCCAATGCCACGACTCCGACACGCCGGCAAGGCATCTCCAATTTGGGGCTCTGGTAGGGTAGGTCAAGCAGTAGAGTGCTGCTTGGCGTCATTAGGCATTGCGGCGGATAGTCGGGAACTTTATTGCTTGAACAGAGTTTTGATTCGCGATAAATTGTGAATAATGGAAACCGAAGATTTGTATTCGGCCGGACATACCATCGTAGTGGCATTAAAAATTGGACTTGATGCCGGTTGTTCGTTTTTAGCCCGGCCGAGTTGCCTGTGTAGAGGAGATGTATGGAAGTCAAGGTGATACCGTTTGACGAGAAGTATCTCGATGAAACGCTCGCAATGATGAGAAAGTGGAGCCCGGACCACCCAGAGCTAGGGGAGAAGTCGTTGTACGATTGGCAGCGATGCACCAGATATCTAGCCATGCTTGGTAACGAGGTCGTAGGGCATATAGCCCAGATAGCCCACGAGTTTCGCTACTCTGACGGCCGACCCTCAGTTAGGCTGGGCTGGGGGGTAACGTTGGTGATCAACATGTCAGAGGATGCGGTGCGCAAGGCATCCGGACGGTTGCTCCTGAAGGCGTGCGAGGATGCCCCAGGCGTGAAGTACGCCGCAGTTGGCGTTGTGCCAATAATTGAGCCGGCTTACCTGCGGCGAGGGCACCAGATTGTGCGGGAATCAAGTTCCTACTATGCCCGATTCTTTCGTCCGGAAAAGGCGTTGGCTTACTGGGGCAAAGCAATTTGGTTTGGCCCACTTGCGAAACTTGCCGGTATCATCTGGCGTCCTGACACGACTGTTCGTCATGGGACATTGGAGCCGATTACGCGCTTCCTACCGGAATGGGATTCAATTTGGGACAATTTGATGAAGCAGCAGTACGAGCTTTACGGCGTAAGAGATGCGAACTTCCTGAACTACAAGCTGGCTCAACCGAATCGCCAGTATTTCGTATTTGTTCACCGGAGTTCGTCCGGCTCCCTTGATGGATATATTATTTATCGTCGGGCAAAGCACCTTGTGAAAGACATGGACCTCGTCAGGGTCTGCGATCTGGTTGGATCACGGACTGCCAAAAGGGATTTGTTGGCTAAGGCAATGCACTTTGCTCTACATGAGGCTCCCGCAACATACGGCATCGTGGGGCTGAGTTCAGCTCTGGATGAGCAGAGTTTCAAGTCGGTCGGGATGTTTATAACCCGCAAGTACCCTGTCGTGCTGGCCGCGGGGGTGGAAGGGAAGATCCACGTCAGCCTATTTGATTCCGATTTGGACAACCTGTGGTAATAGAGAAAGAGGGTTGCAATGAATGATTCATTTTGGCTCTGGACGCTTTGGCTCATGTTGATCGCGGGGCTTGCCTATGCAGTGTATTCAGCAGCCAACGCCAAGAACAAGAAACCCTGAGACGGCGTCGATAGCAATGCGGCGCGATGCAAATAGAACCCCCGTTCCAGTGAACGGGGGTCATTTTGTTGGATAGCCAAGCCGAATTAGTGGCTTGCGATCATCTTGGCGGCCGGAGCGCCGGTCGGGCCGTTGGGGTCATGGTACAGCATGAAATTGAGCGCTGATCTCAGCAAGCCCATGGCGTACTCGGTATTGTGAATACCATCTGAGCGATCCTCTTCCACAAACTTGAAGTTGAAGAGGGCGCCGGTGGTGTCCTTGGACTTGATAATGAGGTCCGCGATCGGCGTATGGGTATCGTCCACGATACTGGCCTCGTATAAGGCTTCTCCCAGACTATCAAGCACGATTTCTATTCTAGTCTGCGCGCTGTCGTCATCAAAGCTCTCCAGCTCGCCATTGTGACAGGTCTGGATATTGCAGCCGACCAGATTCTCAGACTCTTCACCCTCGAACAGTCCCTTCATTGCAAAGGAGTGTCCGCCCATTACGACGCCGATCGATGGTGACATGTGGCATTCGGTACAGGCGTCTGCGACGACATGCTGGTGAGGCGAGTTCTCATACGTAAAACCAACATATTCATAGCCGCCGGTTCCAAGCAGCATATCCCCCTGGTTGGAGTAGTGGGGACCATAGTGCGTGCTCAGCTTGACGCTGTCGGCCACGTATGTATTGACATTGCGGCGGCCATGATGGCAGGTCACGCACAGGTTTGCATCGCCCCGATCGAAAACGACGCCATTGCCGAGAGTTACTGCACCGGTCACCCGGAGCGCCAGCGTGCCGGTGGTGTGTGGAGCATGGCAGGTGAAGCAGCCGATTGAAGAGTAGTGCGACGAATCAAACGGTTCGCCGGAGATAAAGGCGAGGAATCCTTCGGCCGTATGGCAGCGCTCGCAATTGCCGTCGCCGACGTTGGCGTTGATGACGGACGTAGAAGCTTCGGCATGCTTGGAGCGTTCCCATTGAGCCTTAGCGGCGACCAGTTTCAGGTCGTTGTCGCCGTGGCACTCCATACAGGCCTCAGCTCCGGGAAGCACGTTGTTCTGATACACGATTTCATTGACGACTTTGCGTTCGCAGCCCCATATAACCAGGAGCGCTACGGCAAGAATCGTCACCAGTAGTTTTGCACGATTCATAATGCCTCTCCTTAGAAACTAATGTCCTTTATAAAGTTCATTTCCACGATATTGCCTGTGTAATAGGAGTTGTTCACCCGGAAATTGTCATAGTTGAAGACGTTGTAGCGCACTTCAAGGTGATACTCGTTGCGCATTGTGTACATGGCGCCGAAATTCAGGCGCGATTTCTCTAGGTCCTGGCTTCTTCGGCTCCGGTAGTAAGTCCCGCCGACATCAATCAATAGATTGCGCCAAGTCGGCAGGTAGAGAGCAGCAGTGAGGAGATGGTCAAGGAATCGGTAGCCTGCGACTTCACTCATATTCTCGTACGTGCCCGTAGTGTAGCTGTAGGAGGCCTCAAGTCGGCCGAATCGCTTCGTTTCCAGACTGAAATTCGGGGTCAGAGACTGATAGTCTATCTTGCTGTTAAGGTCATCGCCGGTACGACTGCGTGACTGCCACCTGACAGTGAAATAGCCCCATGAAGTATCAGAGTACGAGACGATGAATCGGTTTTTGACGGTAGATTCAGTTCCGGTGAGAGTAGTTCCCTCGACAACGTTTTTGTCGCGCATCGACATTCGGGCTGAGAACGACCAGTTCTGGGTCGGACGATACCACGCGTTTCCGATGAAGCCATTCGAAGACGTCTTGTTGATGAAGTTGTCTGCAATTCGCTGCTCATATCCGGCCTGAATCCCTCCGATTCGGCCCCAGTTTTTGCCGATCGCAAAAGTATGAGCGACGTTATCAGTTTCCTGCAAGTAGCCGACGTGTTTGGTCATGTCGTAGATGACCCGGTACTCAGCAAGAACTCCTCCTGAGAAGCTCGCCTTCAGCGCCCCCCATAGCTCATTAGTGCGAAGTGACGATTCCCACACCAACGCAGTGTCTTTGCGGTATGTATAGCCGCCGGCAAGGAACACCCGTTTGAGCCGGGGAATTGAACGGGAAATCGAAACCGACAACCTGTCTGCTTTGCGATCGGCATTGGCAAAGAGCCGGTCATCGAATAGAGAGTGACGGTAATCAACGCGGACCACGCCATAGCGATCACCAATCTCGGATCCGACGTTGTAGCTGGTTTGGCGGTAGTCGGTGCTCGTGATAACGGTGTCTGAAGCATGGTCCAGAATTGAGGCGGATTCGCCGTGTTTGTCGTTCAGGCTGTATCCGCCGAAGAACTTGAAGTAACGGCTTGGCTGATATGAAGCTTGAAACCCGGTCTGACGACGGCGGGTGAACGCTGAGCCATCAAACGTATATGCGCGTCTATATTGTGAATTACTAAGAGAGGCACTGAACCGCCCGGGCTTAGCTATGATTGCCCTCATATTGCGATTGTTCAAGGTCACGTTCTTCAGGTCAGCCCCGAGCGTCACACCATTGGCAAAGGCATAGCGGAGATTTTGTACAGAAAAGCCGAAGCCCTCATACGAGTTGTAGGTCTCCTGATTTACGCCCAGGCTGCCCGTGTCACTTATGATAGTGTAGCCGAGCTTCACTGAGGCGGAGCCGTCGGCAGCATACGAGACACCCGCCAGGATTAGGAGGCAAGTCGTCGTCACTACTGCAAAGCAAATTGTTCTCTTCAGCATGGCTTCACCTCTCTCAATTCAAGCCGTGGCAGTAGCAGGAACCGCCGAACTTGGCGCCAATGTTGGGGTCCAGCAGTCGGGAGTCGACGGCTGAGCCGTGGATATCGGTGTGGCAGGTCAAACAGTCCAAACTGGCGTATGCGCCATCATGAGCGGTGGTGTGCCGGGGTACGGCATGACACGCTTGGCATAGGGGACCAACCGGCTGTTTCAGCAGCTTGTCGTTCTCGCTTCCATGCGGGTCATGGCACTCGATGCACCCGCTGCCCTGGACATCGTAGGCATTGGCTGCGGGATGCTCGTACCGGTATGGCCCGGAGACGTCGCTGTGACAATCTTCACAAACGCGGGCGAAACCGTAGGCTTGATTCTGATCTGCTCGCTTGGAGAACCTGTGACAACTCAGGCAGGTCATAGCGCCCTGCAAGACCGGGTGGTTCGAACGGCGCATGAACCCAAGATTGGCGTTTTTGTGGCAACGACCGCAGAACTCGGTCTTGTCATCGAGCAAAAGACCGACTACGGGAGTTGGGGCATGGAGCTTGTGGCAGTCCGCACAGTTTATCTGCTGCAATGTGTGCACATTGAACCCGTAGCTGTCCATGTCCTGATGGGGAAGATGGCAAGCGGCACAGGCGGAGAGCGCTTTGTCGCCGGACAGCGCCGTGGGGTTCGTGATGGTCGACTTTGATGGGGCGTCGGCGTGCGCCGTACCACCGCTGTGACAGTCAACGCAGGCGATCGGTTGGGCAGCGCCACTTGTTGCCGATCCGAGTTTGTGAGCGGTTCTCGCAAGCGTCTTGTCATAGCCCTCATGGCAGCCAAGGCAGGTAGCGTCATCCGGCGCGCTCTCGTTTGGCGCGGCCCAAATGGGGAAAGCCGCAACAGTGGCGAGCAAGAGGAGCAACCAGCCTTGCATCGGGATAGACCGGGAAAGTCCCTTTTTCATGCAATACCTCAGATATCTCAAAGCGATTGTCATCGGATTGTCATTTTCGTTGTCAATTTATCATTTAGTATCGGCAACCAATCAAGCTAAAATAGCACAAGTTGTTGGATTTTAGCGGCTTGTGAAAGCAATAATGATACGTTCCCGTAAAGTATACGAGATTACAATGGGTTACGGTCCCTGTAGTGGACTATGTGCGTCCATGTCAAAACAGCCGACCGCGAGGTATATCTCGGTCCGAATTGACCTGTTGGGCCGACTTTCAGTCGAAGATTTTACCTGGATTCAGAATTCTGTGTGGATCGAACTGGTTCTTGATTCCGCGCATCAAATCGACACTCTGTCCATGTTCGACTCCAAAACAATCCTTGTGGCCAAGCCCAATTCCGTGCTCGCCGGAGACCGTTCCGCCAATGTCAATTGCTTTACGGATGATCCTGCTGTTGACTCGTTGAGCGCGATTCCATTCGTCGGGATTATCTCGATCGGCAAGCATGAGAGCGTGAAGTAGACCCAATCCAACATGTCCAAAGGTGAAGATTACAATGCTATTGGCGTCTCCCTGTTCATGACAGAACTCAACCATCTCAGGGAGTTTTGAAATCGGGAACGCGACATCGTTCCGAATGATGGAACAGCCCGGTCTGAAGTGCTTGACTGCATCCGTAGCCCAATGGCGGATTTCCCAGGGGCGTTGCCCCCCCGGTAGAGTAAGTGGCTGTCCCCCTGACTCGGTGCAGATCGACTCGGCATACTCGCTGTTGGAGACAAGAACCGGCCGGGGACCATGAAACTCCAGAAACAGGCACGGGACTTCCTCAAGTCCGTATCCTTTGAACTGATTGAGCGCCTGCACGAGACGACGGTCAAGAAACTCAATGGCCGCGATATCAAGTCCGTAGCGTCTCATTTCCGATACAGCTCTGGCGGCCGCTAATTCTGCGGGGAATTTATATGCTGACTGCAGTCGATCTTCGGGAATGCCGGCAAGCTTTAGAGTTACAGCAGTAATCACAGCCAAGGTTCCCTCAGAACCGGATACCAGGTCCACAAGATTGTAGCCGCTTGAACGCTTGATCGCGCGATTGCCTATTCTCATGATCTCGCCGGTACCGGTGACAATCTCCATTGCCAGGACATACTCTCGCGTGCCGCCGTATTTCACGGAGTAAATGCCACTGGCGTTGGTCGAAACCATTCCGCCCACCGTGGCGACATCGCCGGAGCCACCGGGGGATGGCGGGAAAAAGAGGCCCTCACGCTTCAAACGATCGTTCAAGTGATCGTAGATAATTCCAGGCTCAATTTCGATCTGAAGGTCCTCGGGCCAGAAATTGAGTAGGCGTGTCATTCGGCTGACATCGAGCACTATGCCATTTGGCGCAGGTATCGTAGAGCCTTCGAGCGCGCTTCCGGCGCCACGAGTCGTAACGGGAGTTCCGGAGACAATGCACTCCCGAATTATTTGTGAGACTTCACTTGTATTGAGAGGCCAGACGACCGCCAACGGCGTGACACCGGCAAGTGAGGATTCATCTCGGGAAGCTACGGCCAGCAAATCCGGATGGGTCGAGAACCGGTCGGGAGGAAAGAGACCGGAGAGCCTTTCGACAATCGATGCAGTCATAGTTCTTGCATGAAGAGAGGGGCTTACTGTTGTGCGGCCATCCAGAACGGATCCCACAAGGGAAGCTGAACCGGTTTCTGCTTGAGCAATTCCAGATCATCCTTGGACAAGTACTTTTTGTCGACTATAGCCACATAAACATATTCATCGAACCAGTCGTCGTCCATGTACCAGTATCCTTTGTCGCCCGCAGAAGCCCCCCAACTATTCTCAACCAGCCATTTTACCGGCCTGCCGTCAGAGGTGTCTACGCCCAGCAGGACCATCGAGTGATTTGGCGTGCTCTGCCGAAGTTCGATGCGTTGCGCTTTAGTCAGGTCAAACGACATCCCGAACAGGTCGCCATAACGATAAATGTTCTCTGCGAGCAGAGCCGAATCACCCAAATTGTCCGGTCCGACATCGCAAGCGAAATTCACTGCCTGACTGTCCAGCAGCGCCTTGAGGCAGTATGATTTGAATCGATCTGCAGGCATGTTCAGCATGGAAACATCCGGCTTATCATACATATTCCGGCTGTAATCCACGCTAAAGAGCCTGTCGAATTCCTTGGTGGGATTATTCATGATTACCGCATAGTCCGGCAGGTTTCCCTTCACGAACTCCTCGTAAAAGGACCTCGGCGTGAATTGCTTCGAGACGATAGCGGAAATCGAGTCCTTTTCCCCTTTGGAATCGTACCTGAACGTAAATTCAGCCGGGGGCCGGCCATAGCTATAGACCATGAGTTTATAAATATCGGCAAGCATCGTTTCTTTCCGGACCCGCATCTCCTGCACCGTCTTTCTGCTCTGATGCATGGCGCGGAGTTCGGCCGCAAAAGACCGGAGCTTGGCGTTGGCCAGAGCGTTGATCGTCCCGGTGTTTATCGACTGTTTCGTCTCGGGCATGGCAGACAACGGCACTACGCCGTATTTATCCATAAGGTTCGGCACATAATCAAACCAGCCGCCATCCATGAACGGATCGGAGAGGATGATCACGAGACTGCGGTCATCAAGCGGCAGATCAGCCGTTTCGATAATCTTCTCCAAAAACAGATTGGCCTTCTCCATTTTATCCCAGAATGTCAGGTATGGCTGAGAAAACTGAAAGGAAGAGAGCTTTAGCTTTGTCATTATGTCGGCAGAGAAGAGATTCAGCGCCGAGAAAAGCCAGCACCGCCCCGAGCTCTGCTGGTTGGTGATGCCGGCATCTTTGAGCTTGAAATTGAATAGCTTATCCCTGCGAATGAGCTTATTGCGGTCGACCGCAAGATTCTTGATGGAATTGGCCGTAAGCAGGTTAATGGCGGCGTTGCTGTTGCCATCTTTGGCAAACGACTGCTGAATCTTCTTCAGGTTCGGCTCGCTAAGGGCGCCATCGGGCTGAGCAGATAAGGCGGAAGCAAGCAAGCAGGTGGCCAACATCAAGTGTCGAAATGCCATGGTGACAGTCCTTTCATTGTCCGCTACTCATTTATACTGACAAGTTGTGCATTGGGTCAAATGTAATGAATTCAGGGGCGGATGGGAACGAAAAATCGGACAGTCCAACGCGGGAAATGCGGGTGCAGGGCTTTGCTTGACGAACAGTCTCTGAAGTGTCATTATAGAAACGATGAACCAAGAGCAGCTGAAAATCGTGAGGGGCTCAGAAATCTCGGACTTCAATGCCTGGGTCTGGGAATTCAATAGAAAGAACTGGCCGGAGTTCATGTTCAAGGATCCTGTAGCCGCTGCATGTTGGCTGGCCCTTGAGCAGCAGTTTAGTGACTACCAGTTCGCGCTAACGGACAAGAGCACGAGTGCGATAGTGGCGCAGGTTAACAGTCTGCCGCTGGCCTGGGATAGTCCGCTCGACGAGTTGCCCGAAACGGGATGGGACTGGGCGCTCCAACAAGGGGTTAGTGACAGGAAGTCGGGAAAGCCGTCCATGATTCAGTGCGCGCTCCAGATTGCAATTGGCCCTGAGTACAGGGGGCAGGGAATTAGCGCGTATGCACTGCAGGTGATGAAGCAGATCGGCCGAGAGAAGGGGCTTACCTGTCTTGTAGCGCCGGTGAGACCGAACAGAAAGGCGGATTACCCGGCCATGCCAATAGTGGAATACGTGAGATGGACGATCGAGGATGGCCTGCCTTTCGATCCATGGCTTAGAGTGCATGTGCGGGCGGGAGGGGAGATCATCAAAGTATGTCGGCAGTCCCTGACCATTTCAGGCAGTGTCAGGGAGTGGGAGGAATGGTCAGGGATGAGCTTTCCGGTTTCCGGATCGTACGAAGTGCCGGGTGCGCTGACGCCGGTCACAATTGATCGTGAAATCGATTCGGGTCTCTATATCGAACCCAACGTATGGGTTCGACACAGTCTCCGGTAAGTATCCTATTGCCCAAGCAAGAGCGCGTGCGAATAGGGAACAGCTCCGATTGCTTGCGCCTCTCGAATATCGTGGGCCAGACAAACCGATGGCCGGGCATCCTCAAGGCCGAAGCCCCGACCTTCGAGAGTCCGACGGTACACTTCCGTATGCAACTCCGTGAAGCCTTCGGAAAATTCCACTTCGGAGCCGTCAATCGTAATATGGCGGTAGGTCGTTTGGTCCTTTTGGAGGCATTCGGCAGGGAGATCATCTCGGTCAATTGACAGGAACCATTTCACGCTCGCTCGCTCCAATTCAAGATATCCGGCAGTGCGTTTCGCGGTGGCAACATGAACTTCGTTGTGCTGTACCGGGCCGAACAACCAGATCAGCAGGTCAAAGAAATGTATCCCAATGTTGGTGGCTAGACCGCCCGACCTTTCAAGCTGGCCTTTCCATGAAACCAAATACCAGGCACCACGCGAGGTGATATAGGTGAGAACGACCTCGTGCTTGGCGTCCCGCTTCTCGGCGAGTAGCTTCTCGCGCAAGGCGATCAACGCAGGATGCACCCTTAGTTGCAGGATTGTGCTTACCTTATGGCCACTTTCATGCTCGAGCTCGGCGAGGGCGTCGATATTCCAGGGGTTAAGCACCAACGGCTTTTCGCAGATGGCATCGGCCCCTATCCGCAGTGCGAAACGGACGTGCGCGTCGTGCAGGTAATTGGGAGAACAAATCGAGAGATAGTGTACCCGGTTATCATGATTCTGGCGACGGAGCTTTTCCAGGTGCCGGTCGAACCGCTCGAACTCGGTGAAGAACTTGACATCGGTAAAGTACCGATCCAGGATGCCGACCGAGTCGCATGGGTCACAGGCGGCAACTAGCCGGTGGCCGGTATCCTTGATCGCTTTCAGATGGCGCGGGGCGATGTAGCCGCCGACGCCCGTTATAGCAAAGTTCTTAGCCATCATATCTCCATCAGGATTATCGACGCGAGAGCCGAGAAGACTCAGACCTCGCGCACTGTCAATAAACGACTGCCTATGAGTTCCTACAACAGCTTTTTTGGCCGGTTCCCGGGATGGAAAAACTAATTGACCCGCTCGAGTCTCGGTTCTATCATGCTCCGCAGTAGTATTAAGAGATTAGAACTGAGATTGCTTCGTCGCTGCGCTCCTCGCAATGATGAATGCGCCAAGCCGAGTTCGAGAAACAATGGGCAAAGAGAAGGTACAACGAGTCAGGCCGCAATTACTGAAGGGATTCAGGGACTACTCGCCTTCGGAGCAGATTGCTCGCGAGGATATGCTGCAAAAGGTGCGTTCGGCGGTGGAGCTAATGGGGTTCCTCCCGCTGCAAACGGCTTCCCTCGAATTCGCCGAAACGCTTCTTGGACCGCATTACAGTTCCGACTCTCTGGCCGAGTTGTTTGGCTTTCTTGGCCCGGATGAGATCAATATGGCGCTCCGGTATGAGTTCACGGTGTCGCTGGCGCGATATGTGGCAAGCCAGCCTGATTTGGCTCTGCCGTTTCGGCGGTATCAGTACGGCAATGTCTGGCGGGTGGACAAGCCGGGACCCGGACGGTACCGGGAGTTCATGCAGTTTGACATTGATATCGTAGGAACTCAAAACCTGCTGGCGGACGCTGAGATTATTGCGGCGATGGTGAGTATCATGGAATCACTGGGAGTTACGGATTTCGAAGTTCGCTATTCAAACCGCAAATTGCTTAACGGCATTTTGGAGTGGGCTGGCGTACCTGCTGACCGCGGACCAGAA
>Ga0315293_10003508_pt1 | contig 15104 bp, 13 predicted proteins | sample YL17G13_20_MG_FD_203071 | JGI IMG/M metagenome (GOLD analysis project Ga0315293, IMG submission 203071) | Sediment microbial communities from Yellowstone Lake, YNP, Wyoming, USA - YL17G13_20 | ecosystem: Environmental > Aquatic > Freshwater > Lake > Sediment | place: USA: Wyoming | collected... | reverse complement strand
GTGCTTTCTTCTCCATCGTTCATATCTCCATGATAAGGGATCACTCTTTTGCTGATTGTTTAGACAACTCCTCACGCCAGTAATTCAGCGTGTCGGCCACAGTACTCTGCAATGAATGCTTCGGGGCATAGCCCAGTTCCCTTGCCGCTTTCCGATTGTCGCCCTTCAATATGGGAATGTCGGATTTCCTGAGGCGAGTCTTATCGACTTTGAGCGGTATCCGGGCATGCGAAATCCGCAAAAGCAGTTCCAGCACACGACTCATCGTCACGGTTCTCCCCGAACAGAGTTGGAAAACGCTTCCCGGTTTCCCCTTTTCCGCAAGCAGACGATAGCCCCGCACTATATCGCGGACATCAGAGATGTCCCGCCGCACCGACAGGTCGCCAACCAGCAATTCCGGCTTGCTGAGACCTTTTTCGATGGCGGCGATTTGATGGGCGAACGAAGGGATGGCAAAACTGTCGCTCTGGCGCGGTCCGCTGTGATTGAAGGAGCGGGCAACGACAACCGGCAGCTCGTAGGTTCGATGATAATACCGTGCCGCCTGCTCGGCCGCGGCCTTGGCAATGCCATAGGGGGAAATCGGATTGAGCGGCTGGTCTTCGCGAAGAGTCTTGCTCCTGGGACTGAATACGCCGTAGCAATCAGCCGAACTTACGAAGACGAATTTCCTGAGACCGGTATGACTGCGGGCGGCATCAAGCAAGTTCAGAGTACCTTCGAAATTGACGAGAAAGGTCATCCGCTCCATTTCAAACGAACGCCCGACCGAGGCCATCGCCGCCAGGTGAAAAATGTAATCCGGCTTGAATTGCCGAACGAGTTTCCGGTTGTGCTCGGCATCGAGAATATCCGCTTCAATCAGAGTGATCTTTCTCTCGATTGCGCTGAGATGGTGGGTTGATTCCCCTTCCCGCATGGTGCCAATGACTCGATAGCCGTAAGCCAACAGTTCTTCGGCAAGAAAAGACCCGGCAAATCCCGGCATGCCGGTAATAAACGCGGTGCGTGAAATCATGCGCTCTTGCCTGAAAGCCGCTTCATGTCTGAGTCGACCATCATCTTTGCCAACTGCTCGAAGGTGACCTGCGGTTCCCAGCCGAGTTTCTTGCGGGCGTGGGACGGGTCGCCCAGCAGGAGATCGACTTCAGCGGGACGAACAAAGCGCGGATCGATCACCACGTACCTGCGGAAATCGAGATCGAGATGGGCAAAAGTCAAGCGCACAAACTCTTCCACCGAATGCGTCTGGCCGGTGGCAACAACATAATCATCCGGCGCGTTCTGCTGAAGCATCAGCCACATCGCCCGAACATAATCACCGGCATAGCCCCAGTCCCGCTTGGCATCCAGATTCCCGAGAGCCAACTTGTCCGCCAGGCCCAGTTTGATACGAACGGCGCCGTCGGTGATCTTCCGGGTCACGAACTCCAGCCCGCGTCGCGGCGATTCGTGATTGAACAGAATGCCGGAGCAGGCGAAGATGCCGTAACTTTCGCGATAATTGACGGTGATAAAGTGGCCGTACACTTTGGCCACCCCATAGGGGGAGCGGGGATAGAACGGCGTGGTTTCTTTCTGCGGTACTTCCCGTACTTTACCGAACATTTCGGACGATGACGCCTGATAGAACTTTATCTTCTTGTCGACCAGTCGAATCGCTTCGAGCACTTTGGTCACGCCGAGCGCGTCGAACTCGCCGGTCAGCACCGGTTGCACCCAACTGGTAGGGACGAACGACTGGGCCGCCAGATTGTAGATCTCACTCGGACGGTGTTCCTCAACGACATTCACGATAGAGAGCTGGTCCAGCAGGTCCGCCTGCACCAATGTGATCTTCTGTTTGATATGGTTAATCCGTTCGAACGATTCGGTTGAGGATCGCCGCACCATCCCAACCACTTCGTACCCCTTTTCCAAGAGCAGTTCGGCGAGATAAGAGCCGTCCTGACCCGTAATACCGGTAATGAGCGCGCGCATAGAAAACTCCAGTTAGTGATGGTTACCGCAAACTTCACGGACAGAATTTATACGCGGGAACTGCATCACTGGCCTAAGTTGTTACAAGGGGAGAATATAGCGGCGGCGCCCGTGACGGTCAAATATAATTGCAGCAATCGAAGAGGCCGCTCAAGCCTCTGGACAGATCGCCGGTGAAGGCTATATTGATCTTGGTTAGAGAGGAAATCTATGAGCCGACTTATGCTGATTCTGCTTTTGACAACCGCTTGTGCATTTGCCATTGAACCCAAAAAAAGAGGCACGCCCATGACTCTGGACCGCCAGTCCGCCGACGCTCTCCTGCAAATGGGAGATACTACCTTCCAACAGAAGGACTACGCCGCAGCCTTCACACAGTACGAGAAAGCCGTTAATGCCGCGCGGGAGGAGTTCAATCGGCCGGTCGAGGTTGAAGCTCTCAGCCAAATGGCCCGGATGAGACTGCTGATGAACAAAATGGATGATGCCAGGAAGTATCTCGCCGAAGCGGCTTCACGCACTAATGAATCAGACAGCATGGGGTGGTCGCGGTATCTTGGGGTCAAGGGACGAGTCGAATGGCGGACAGGGGATCTAAAGACAGCGCGACAGACGTTTGAGACGATGTTCGACTATTGCTCGCTGTACGATCTTTGGTCAAGGGCGGTGGATGCCGCTCATATGGTGGCGATCGTGGCGGAGTCGCCTGAAGAGCAAATGGAGTGGAGTCGGAAAGGAATTTCGATTGCGGAAGCCCGCGAGACGGAGAATTGGCTCGGCCCGCTCTGGAACAACCTGGCCGGCATCTACTATGATATGAAGAAATACGACAGCGCTCTGGAGTGCTATAAGACGGCGCGAGAGTATCATTGGCGGTTCTCCGATGAGCGCTCAAAATTGGTTGCGGATTACCATGTCGGCATGGTGTATCGATACCTTGGCGAATTCAACGTGGCCGGTACGTGGCTCAGACCGGTTCTGGCCTGGGCGGAGCGGCTGCAGGATCATGACATGATCGGGCAATCGTGCGAGGACCTTGGCGAAGCCGCTATTGGGCTGGGAAGGAAAGACGAAGGGCTGGCCTATCTGAAACGGGCGCGTGATGAGTACAAATTGGCCGGTTACGCTACGAGCGCCCCGGAAATCTGGGAGAATATCAGTAAGCGTATCGAGCAGGCGCGGTAAGTTGATTCGAACAACATCTATTGCAGCGTTACGCGAATCTGAGTGCCGGCAGGCGTTACCCCAACCGGCGGATTTTGAGATACAGGCCGAGCGCAAGCAGGGTGATGAAGATCGAAGCGATGCCCAGCCCGAAGCGGCGGAAATCATATTCTTCGATCAGTTTCACGGCCCGCTTACGGACATCTTCCGCTTTCGCTAATCCCTCTTCCACTTTCGGAGTCAGCGAGTCGGCCGCGAAAGCGTGAACGGTGGACCGCGCCTGCACTCTGATTTGTCCGACCTCTTTCAGCATGAACTCTTCGTCGGTGATCATCATTCCTTTCGCTCCCGCCAGACTCAATAGATGCGCCGCAGAGTCGGCAGCATTACCGAGAGAGCGCAGACCGGCGCTGACCTTGAGAATGTCCGCCGATGCTTTCGATTGATCGTCGGCAGCGTGGCACGTCGCGCAAAGCTGACCCTCGGCCAGACCGATAAGGGAATCAGATGGTTTGAGAATCTCGTGGTTGCCGTGACAGGTTTCGCACATCGGTAATCCCTGCTCGATAAACGCCGGGCGGTGGGGGGAACCATCAAATAAGTGAGCCTCTATGGCGTGGCAGAGACCGCAGACGGCATCGAGCGAGGCAATCCCGGGCGGGGCCGCGCCGTGGTTGCCGTGACAGTCGTTACAGGCAGGGGCGCCCAAATCGCCGCGTTCCAGAAGGGCAATACCGTGAACGGAGCGCGTATACTTCTCCAACTGGTCGGTTGGTATGCCATATTCTGCCATATAGGCTTTGTCGGCGTGGCAGCGCCCGCAGGTAGTGGGGAGATTCTGCGGATAGGTTGACGAGTACGGCATTTTTGCCGCACCAATAGAGTGTGCCGTGTGGCATGATACGCACGTTGCCACTTTCCGGTCTTTCTTCTCTGCGAGACGCATGCCGTGCACGGAGGTCTGATATTTCTCCCACTGATCGACCGAAAGCGACGGGTTGTACTCGTGCATATAACGGGCGTCCGAGTGACACCGAGAGCAGAAAGCAGGAATTGCCAGACGATCCGGAACGCCGCGGTAACCGGCGGAAGCTCGTATCGCATCCATGTCATCCAGAGCCGGGTTGCCGCCGTGGCAATCGGAGCAGTAAAGGCCGCTCTGCTGATGGATGTCGCGTCCGATCTGATGAGCCGCACCATTCTCGTCCTCAATGTCAAAATGGCATTTGACGCAGTTGCTCTGCGTGGAAGCGGGAACGGCGGTGGCCGATGGAATCGTGCCCACCAGCAAAAGCCCGGCGATCATGAGATGGAGTGTCCTCATGGCAGAGTGTACCCCAAGATTGTCATGACGACGATGAAAGCGACCACCAGGACGCCAAACCACATGAATAGAGGCGAGCGCCGATTGAGATTCGAGCTTTTGTCCAGAAACGGCACCAGTAGCCAGAGGATTCCGCCTAGCCCGAAGAGGATTATGCCGAACAGCTCCCCTTCAAGGAAAAGGACGTGAACTGGAAGTAACCTCAGCGCCTCGAATGCGAACATGAAATACCACTCAGGCCGAATCATCAACGGCGGGGGTGCAAACGGATCAGCTTTCTGCCCAAGCGGCCAGTGCACAATGCCGATGCCGTCGGGGAAGAACACCGCCAACAGCGCAAGAACATTGAGGGCCAACAACCAGAGAAGCAGATCGCGATACAGGAAGTTGGGAAAGAACGTAATGAATTTCTTCTCATTTTGGTTTTTGGTCATCCAATCAACCGGCTCACTCATCCCCTGCCGTTGTACAAACAGCAGATGAGCGGCAATCACGAGCGTAAACGCTGCCGGCAGAATGGCGACATGCAGGCCGAAAAACCGCCCGATAGTGGCGCCGGTCACTTCATCGCCGCCGCGCAATACTTGCATCAGGTAGTCGCCGACAAACGGCAAGGCGCGAACCATGCCGGTTCCGACCCGCGTTGCGAAAAACGAAAGTTCATTCCACGGAAGCAGATACCCCGAAAAACCGAACGCCATACCAAGCCCCAGCAGCGCCATGCCGGTGAACCAGGTCAATTCGCGAGGTTTGCGATACGCCTGAGTGAAATAGACCGTGAACATGTGCAGGAAAGCGACCAAGATCATCAGATTGGCCGACCAGGAATGTAACGAGCGGATGAGCCAGCCAAAAGAGACTTCGGACACGATAAAGCGAACCGACTCATACGCGGAATCAGCCCCCGGCCGATAGTACATCAGCAGAAGAATTCCGGTGCCGACTTGAACAAGGAAAAGAAAGAGCGTCAGCCCACCCAGATAGTAGAAAATCGAATGGCCATGAACCGGCACAGTCTTGTGCCTCATGTAGTCGACTAAATCGCCGATGCTGAAGCGCGTATCCGCCCAACCGTACAACCGCCGCGGCAGTGACTGCTGCTGTCGGTGTTCGGGGCCCGGCATCAGGCTGTTTCCTTCGACACAAAGATATCCGAGCCGACTTCGTTTACGGCAAAGCGCTCGAGCGGCCGTGGCGGCGGACCGGAGACATTGCCGCCGTTAAGATCGTATTTTCCGTTATGGCAAGCGCACCATAGCAAGCTCATATCCGGACGGTACTGAACCGTACAATCCAGATGCGTGCAAACCGCAGAGACAGCTTTCAACTCTCCGGAGGGGGTCAGTACGATAATGCCAAGTTGCCGGCCGAAACGAAAAGTCCTGGATTTGCGAGGGTCGGCCTCGAGTTCTGCGCGCCCAAACGGAAGTTTCACCTGTGAAGCCGCAGCTTCGCCGGACTTTGGGGGGATGAGATACCGTACGATCGGGTAAAGGACCGATGATGCAAACGCTATTCCGATGACCGCGATGAAGCGATCAAGAAAACTCCGGCGGGAGACGTTTTGTTCCATTCCAATATGCGATGCCATGTCGTTGCCAGGGAAAGTCCTCAAGCCGTGCCATGTCAGCGGCCCGCCTATCTCTTCTGATTACAATAGACTATAGTTACCTAATTTGTCAAGAATAACTTCGAGCTGCTTGGCGAGGGCGGTAAGAGCGTTAGGGGTGAGCTTTGAATATTCGTTCAGGGCGCTCAGGCTTTAGCGCGAGACATTTCATCGAGCCGCCGGCAACCTTCCATGAGGATCGATTCAATGGAGCTAAAGGTGTTCGGCTCAGGTATTGACTCTGGCGTTACGGTTTGTGTCTTCCAGGTCCCTCGCGTCCAGGCCAGTGCGGCGTACACAGCCTCAGGTCCGGTGCGACCATCAGCCTCGGCATGCACGATTGTCCCCTGATCTAGATAAAGCGTCATTTTCTGTTTTTCGGAAGTCACGGTCAGCTTGACCGTTTTTCGGCTCGGCCCGAGCGCCTGGAGCAGGTCGATCAGGTTCATGTCGTCGAGATTTCCCGCCGTCCCCTGCTGTTGGACAAGCTCGCCTCGCTCTCTGGCTTTTTCCTCGATGCGAGACTGGATTTTTCTCATCTTGACAAGAAGGATATTCAGGTTGTCATCGGCAGGGATGACATCTTCGATCCCTATTTCCAGCAGTGACGACATCTGTGTGGCCAGGGTGCCGTCGGTAAGCAGGTAAGTTGGGATCTTGTCGACCGCCACCCCGCGCTGTATGAGCGCGTCCACCAATTGCTTTGCCGCGCCGACGCCGCTGCTTTCGTGTAGAACGATAATATCGGGATTGCTCCGTTTGCAGAGGTCGATGAACGCATCCAGCGAGTCCTCTGCCACTGTCCTGAAGCCAGCGGCCTTGATACGCTGGTCGGTTGCGGCCAATTGAGCAGGATCAGTGCCGTACAAGAGCACCTGGCTGTACTTCTCAAGAGCGGAGATAGACAGCAGTTCTTCCTGTATCATGGCAATGAATGCCTCGACAACTTCCGCGAGAAAGAGCTTGCCGACCAAATCCCGGTATTTGCGCTTCATGGCATCGAATCGGTCCAGTGTCAGGTGACTGTCAACGTCGACCATATCGCAAAAGATATCCGTGACGGTTAGAATGTTGCCGCCGAGCACCTCGATCGGCAGCCGCTTGGTGAATTTCTCCCGCAGGTTAATGTAGGCGGAGCGGAGCACCTCTGTGACGAGCGGTGAGTAGTTAAGCGATTCGAGCAGCTTGATTGTGAGCGCGATCAATGTCCGGTGGTCGCCCCCCGGCTGGGCGCCGCCATAGTAGTACTTAGACAGATCGTGCAGATAGGCGGCATTAATGATTATTAAGCGGTCCTTGTCGGCCAACTCCAATCGTCGGCACAAGCGGTCCGCGTACTGTCCGACTCGATTCGAGTGGTTGCGCGAGTGGCTGTCTGAGGACAAGAGCGAAGTAAACAGTTCCAGATTGCGGGCTACCAACTCCGACTCCAGCACGCCGACGTCAAGGCTAAGCAGCAGGGACGAGACGGATTCAAAATATCGGACGCGCGTCTTGGGGGACAACTTTCGCAGTCGATCAATGAGATCGATGTAATCCCCCGGCACCGTATCTTGAATGAACACCGAGTGAAACTTGCGGCTACCGATAACCTGGATGGCGTCATCGGCAGAATCGGTCCGCACGACCTTGAAGCCGTCCCGCTCCAGCAGGCTGTGCAGTTGGTCTCCCGCCTCGGCGTCATCGGTCACCAGCAGGATTGCGCCTCTTGGGACAGTGTCGTTACGCCCGTCAGGAGCCGAAGCCGTATCCAGACCCTCCGGTAGAGTCATGGTGGGAAGCCCGGGTTTGTGGTCGACCGGCGAATTGAGTTCGCGGCCAAGATAGTACTTGGCGATAGCCTGGTTCAGCGCCAGCTCTGAGGCGGCATATAGTTGAATGTTCTTTCCGCCGGAGGCGAATCTCAGATCGCCGAGGATGTCCGGCAGACCGGGATCCTCGCATGCGACTTTGAGAAGGTTTCGGTTGGCATCGTAGACGAATGGAATCACTTTTCGAGCGATAGCGACAGTGGCCGGGATCATCTGTATCACGGCGTCAGTGATCTCCATACCGCCAAGAATGATCCCCTCGCATCCGAGCTTGTCAGCGAGAACTCTGACCAGAGTGGCCTCGTCGACCACTCTCATCTGCAGTAGCTGGGTGCCGATTCGCCCGCCGTATAGCTTTTGTCGCTGAAGCGCGGCGCTGATCTGCTCCGGAGTTACCAGCCCCTCCCGGATGAGCAGTTCGTCGAGTCGTGGAGATCTATCCTGGTCCGTCATGATGTCAAGCTCCAACCAATTGCCGGTTATGCGTCGACAGGCGCCACGAAATCAGGAAACCTGTTTCGGCTCAAGCGGTTCTCTCCCCTGTCCTCCTTGTGGGAGGGGGACACCTATCACTTATGAATCGGCAGATTTTGACTCCTCTCCAGTCGGTTGGCCAAGGATGTCACTGTTCAGAATCTGAACCGGTCCGTGCCTGTGCCCACGCGCTGAAGCAGCAGCTAATCCGCCGTTGCCTTTTGCCCGCAGGCTTGTTAGCTTCACGCCGTGCCCGATAAACGACGCGAAATGACCATCAAGCTGACGGCCGAAGTGACCTGCGCGGGTTGAGCTTCCAAGCTTGGGCCAGGGTTCCTGGCCGCCGCGCTCAAATCACTTCCCCAGTCGAGCCATCCGAACCTGCTGGTCGGGTTCAACAAGGCCGATGATGCCGGGGTCTATCGCATTAATGACCATCAAGCATTGGTGCAGACGGTGGACTTCTTTCCGCCGATAGTGGATGACCCTTACGCTTTCGGGCAGATTGCCGCCGCCAATGCCCTATCGGATATCTATGCCATGGGTGGAAGACCGCTGACCGCTCTAAACATTGTAGGCTTTCCGCTGAGTACGATGCCGATCGAGATTCTCACCGAAATCCTGCGCGGCGGGAATGACAAGATCGAGGAAGCCGGAGCGGTGGTGGTGGGCGGGCACTCGATCAAAGACAAAGAGTTGAAATTCGGCGTCGCGGTAACCGGGATAATTGAGACTGATAAGGTCGTCACCAACGCCGGAGCGAAGCCGGGGGATGTTCTGTTTCTGACGAAACCGCTTGGAACCGGAATCATCACAACCGGCATCAAACGTGAGAAATCCTCTACCAATGCTGCGGAGGCCGCCATCAGGAGTATGACGTCGCTCAATGCGAAAGCCGCGGAGCTGATGGTCCGGTTCGGCGCGCACGCTGCCACAGATATCACGGGTTTTGGTCTGCTTGGGCATGCATACGAGATGGCGTCGGCGTCGGGCGTGACAATCAGGATATCCGCCGGCACATTGCCGCTTCTGCCTCAGGCGGTCGAATTGGCGGCCGAGGGGATGATACCGGGAGGGGCGAAAGACAACCGGGAGTTCGTCGAGCCGCACGTGCGAATAGAGGATAGCGTCGACAGGAAGCTGGAACCGTTGCTGTTCGACCCGCAGACATCGGGGGGACTGTTTATCGCGATTACGGCGGAAAAGGCCGAGGAGTTTGAGCAGGCATTGGCGACTTTGGGACTTACGTCAAAGCCGATTGGCCGGGCGGAAGTGCTGTCCGATGTGTCTATAATCGTGACCGGATGACACGCACTGGATACTCTCCAGAATCGCGGGAGAGTTCAAGGCGAGCTGGTAGAGAAGTGAGTGTGGCGGCATCAAACCGAATTCCCGAGAGGATTCGACCTGCCCGAGATGACAACGGCCGGAGCTTGTGCCCGGCCGTTTTCTCATTTAGAGTGAGAGTCGCCTGTCACTCCTTTGACGGTCCTGCCCATGCAAGACCGTGATTCACTTTCACCGGCGACTCTCTCTTGTCTCCTGATACGCATTCGGTGACGCGGAGATCCGACGGGTCTGCTTCACTTGGCGAAATTCTGCTCGACAAACCGCCAATTGATCAGTTTGAAAAAGGCCTCGACAAAGTCAGCGCGGCGATTCCGGAAGTCGATATAGTACGCGTGCTCCCAGACGTCGCAAGTCAGCAGCGGCGCCTTTCCGGCAGTAAGCGGATTACCAGCATTACTGGTTTGCTCGATTGAGAGCGAGCCGTCAGCGTTTTTGACGAGCCAGGCCCACCCGGACCCAAACTGTGTAACCGCCGCTTCGACGAATTTCTTCCGGAAATCATCGAAAGAACCGAACTTGTGCCGGATGGCATCAGCCAGCAGGCCGGATGGCTCCCCGCCCCCAGTCGGACTCATGCACTGCCAGAAAAAGGTGTGGTTCCAGACCTGGGCGGCATTGTTGAACACGCCTCCGGAAGCCTTCCGGATAACCTCCTCGAGAGGCATCTTTTCGAACTCGCTACCGGCAATCAACTTGTTGATGTTGGTAACGTACGTTTGGTGATGTTTGCCGTAATGGTATTCCATTGTCTCCTCCGAAATGACTGGAGCCAAGGCGTTCTTGGCGTACGGCAACGCCGGTAGTTCAAAAGCCATGTTGTCTCTCCTCCTCTTTAGCCGGATTTACAAATCCCAACTAAGTTAGGTCTTATTCCAAGAAGTCCGTATTGTTCCCGATAGTGAGGAGCCCGTTTCGCGGGCAACTATTGATAATATTTCCCCCTCCCGACGACCGGTCAAGGTTTTTCTACAGGTCAGGGGGCAGAGGTCGCTTGCAGACCATACTTTCTTTGGTTGAATTCTTGCAGAATCCAGACTTTCTTCTATCTTAGGACGCGATCTTGGGGTACACATCGAACCGTTTAGGGACGACGATTGTTATAAGAATAAGAGGAACGGCAAAAGGCTAATATGGAAATCGGCCTCATTTATTCAAAGACCGACCCTCGGCAGGCCGAGGCCAGGGATTTTCTGAAGCGGTTTGTAGAACAGCGCGGCATTGTAGCCCACATAATCGAATCGGAACAACCGGTAGCTTCCCCAACGCTAATCATCAATGGTCAGACGCTGAGCGAACAGCGAATCAGGCCACGGGGCGCGGCTGCAGAGATGTTTCCCAGTGCTGACGATATCGCTCATGCCGTAGAGCGACATATCTGGTCGCTGTAGGGGTCAAGCGGCGGCGGGCGACTATCTGTCTATCTTCTCCGTCAGAAAATCTGAAATCTGCGGCAGTGTCATGCGGGTTTGTTCCATGCTGTCGCGGTCACGCAGTGTCATCGTGTCGTCTTGCAGCGTCTGGCCATCGACCGTAATGCAAAACGGGCAGCCGGCCTCATCCATTCGGGCATAGCGACGTCCAACCGCGCCGGAATCATCGAAGAACACCTTGAATCTCTTCTTGAGATCGTGATACACCTTCTCGGCGTACTCCGGCATTCCTTCCTTGTTCACCAACGGAAAGACGGCGGCCTTAATGGGGGCCACTTTGGGAGACAGCCGGAGAAACACTCTGGTCTCCCCTTTGACCTCGATTTCATCATAGGCGTCCACCAGCAGTGTCAGCAAAGTGCGGTCGCACCCGGCGGAGGTCTCAATAATGTACGGCACAAACTTCTCCGTGAACCGCTCGTCGAAATACCGCAGGTCCTTGCCGGTCGCCTGCATGTGGCGGCCGAGATCGAAATCGGTACGGTTGTGAACACCTTCAAGTTCCTGCCAACCGAAAGGGTACTCATATTCGATGTCATAAGCGGCCTTGGCGTAGTGGGCCAGCTCTCCCTCGCCATGCTGGTGCCAGCGAAGTTTCTCCATCCGAATGCCGAGGTCCTTGTACCAGGTCCAGCGTTCCTGCCGCCAGTATTCAAACCACTTGTCGTCTTCGGTCGGATGGATGAAGAACTGCATCTCCATCTGCTCGAATTCGCGAGTGCGGAAAATGAAATTCCCGGGCGTAATTTCGTTACGAAACGCCTTGCCGATCTGGGCGATTCCGAACGGAATCTTCTGCCGCGACGAGTTCTTCACATTCAGGAAATTGACATATATCCCCTGCGCCGTCTCCGGCCTCATGTAGACGATGGCGGACTCATCCTCGACCGGTCCCATGAAGGTCTTGAACATCAGATTGAACTTGCGCGCTTCGGTCAATTCGCCGCCGCATTCGAGCGGGCTTTTCGACGGCTTCAGCGGGCAGCGGGCCTCGGCCAGCTGGTCGGCTCGAAACCGGGCTTTGCACTTCTTGCAGTCAACCAGCGGATCGGTGAATTCGGCCACGTGACCTGAAGTTACCCAGACCTGGGGGTGCATAAGGATAGCGGCGTCGAGACCTTCGATATCGTCGCGGCGGTTGGTCATCGCTTCCCACCAGAAGCTCTTGAGATTTCGCTTCAGTTCCGCTCCCAGTGGTCCGTAATCCCAGCAGGAACCAAGTCCACCGTAGATTTCAGACGAAGGGTACACATAGCCGCGCCGCTTGCAGAGCGACACTAACTTGTCCATCGTGTCATTGGTAGCTGTCTTTGCGCTCATCGTTATCCTTTTTCGGATCCGAGGTGACTGTTTTTCAATTTCTCCAAGAACTCCAGAGACTTCAAGTCCGGTGAAACGCCCGCCTGATAGCTCAGAAACCGGGTCAGCAGTTCGAGCATCAGCGAGGCCTCCTGATAGCCAATCTGCATCAGCGATGCTTCGTCGAGCGAGGCCGTCTGAAGCTGTGTCAGGGTCCGGAAGCCGCCGGAAGAAAGGCCAATATAATACTCTCCGACCCGTTGGCAAGACGGGCAAACATAACCGCCCCGCTCAGGAGAAAAGCAGACCGTTTCCGCATGTGAGGACGATTCCTCCCAGTTCAGTCCGCAACCTATACAATAAGTCAACGAAGGGTGGTAACCGAGTTGTGACAGCAGTCTCAGAAAGAAGGTGACAAACACTGACGCCAGCGAGCGCTTGTCAACGCTGTTAGCTTTGCCGAAAAAACCTGCCACATAGCTGAACAGTGCAGGGAGCGGTTCCCCTTCCGGCAGTATGAGATTCAGCAGTTCGCAGGCGGCCGAGGCATAGGCAAGTCGCCCGAGTGTGCCGTCTTCTTGGAATTCGTACAATTCGAGTAGATCGCTGTCGGAAATGTAGCCACGGCCCGACTTCTCGGAAGCGTGAAAAGTCAGTTCCATGCGCGCAAACGGCATGAGCCTTCCCCGCTTGCTGGCCATTCTTCTTCCCCCTTTGTCGATCAGCGCGAGCTTGCCGAATTCGCGAGTAAAGAAAATGACCGTGCGGGAGGACTCGGACCAGTTGAAGGCCTTGAGCATGAACGCTTCAGATTTTTCCAGCGGCATGAGCGTCACCGGGTGCGGTAACGGAAGATCGTCTCATTGGCGCGAGCCATATGGAACTGGGTGCGGGCGATAAACTCGATGTAGGCGGAATCGGAGCGGAGCATGTTCCGCTCCCGGGTAGCGTCGAGCAACTGCACGAGCAAGCGGCGATTGGCGTCTTGCAGCCCCCGACTCTCAAGTTCCAGTTTGGTGATATGCGGGACACCGTAATCGCCGCTGGCGAGCGAGTAGCCGAAAAACAGCGCCACCGACCAAAACCCCACTAAGAGCAGGCGTCGGCGGAGACGAGGGCTATCATCGGACAGACGTTTGATAAAGCTCCCGGCGGGAGTCAGCAGGGATGGACGTTTCTTTGTTACTCGACGCGGCATAGGGGGAAGGGAAAGAAGGCAACGCGCGATGGGCAAGAAAAAACAGTGGGCTAACCATCTCCGACGGTTGACAATTATTGTGTCAAGCGCGGGGACGCGCTTGACCTACCTCTGCTTCAATCGTCGCATTGAGCGCAGTCAAAACGCTTCTTCACCACCACACCTGCGTGACGCCGTCGATAGTGAATATCCGCTCTTCCTTGTTGGAGCCAATGGCGGTCAGCCAGTAAAGACCGTTGGCGGGCAGTTTATCGAAAACCAGCGGCCGGTCAGTCGCTACCGCCTTGCCGACCGATTTCCAATCGCCGTCCCAGAAGAACAACTCGTATTCCGTTCCCGGCTTGAGCGCGCTCTTGATCACGCCATCGGCGTCGCTTTCCAGTTTCACTTTCTCAGTAGACAGCAATTGCACGGTGGATGTCTTGGTGCTGTCGGCGGCGAGAAATGTCATCGTACAATCATCGTGCAGTATCAACAGTGCGCCTGCCGGCACGACCTTCTGATTGAGATAGTACGCCGGCAGATAGGCGACATTGGTTCCCATGGCCGCGAATGTAGCTTTGGTGTCGGCTATCCGCCCCCATTGGATCGCCTGCCACTGACCGGAATTGAACACGCACAAGTACGCGATATCAACCGAGTCGGGGACCGGGGATGCGAGCGAGATTGTAACATCGCAGGTTTTCGTGTAGGCGGCGGTCACGTCGATGTAGTTCTTGCCGCCCAGCCAGCCGGGGGCTTTCTCCTGCTTTCTCTTCTGGAACATCAGGTTCTCCGGGTGTTTTTCATAGGTCTTGCGGTACGCCTTAGCCAGTCGATGGGCAAGGGCATATTCGCCGGGGTTCGCTTCTGCCCCCATAAACGGAATCACTTTGCCGCCCGGGACGAGGATCGCATTCCAGGCATGGTTGTTGCCGCAGTCGGCCCAGAACGGCGTGTAGTCACTGGTGACCGCCAGACCATTGGCGCGCATCGCGTATATCGTCAAGTTAGTCATGTCTTCGCAGCGTCCGGCCTTGTCACGCTGCATTTCGGTGAGCCCCTGATCGGTCGGGTGGTAGTAGTAACGAGAATCAAACTTGAACCATGACATAACCTGCTCGTTGATTAAGTCAGCGGCCGCGATCGCGTCGGTGGAATCGGCCAGATTCGAAACTACGTCGGCGTACTGCTCGAAAAACGCCGCGCGCCATGGATCAAGCGGTTCGTTGCTGCCCCGATACGGCAGGACATACCGGCAGAACTGATCAAACGTCAGCGCTCGCGCCCAGGGGCGTTCTTGCCAAGCTCTGAAGGCGTAGTCGATATTCTCGATGAGGAAGTCACCCATAATCGATACCAAGTCCTCCGTCACCAACTTCTTCTTGAAGTCCAGCACACCGTGCTGCTTCTCCAGCGAACCATACGCTCGTTCGAGCGAATCGAAATCATTGTAGTTCAGCGCCTCGAACGGAATCTCGTT
>Ga0315293_10003506_pt1 | contig 15105 bp, 14 predicted proteins | sample YL17G13_20_MG_FD_203071 | JGI IMG/M metagenome (GOLD analysis project Ga0315293, IMG submission 203071) | Sediment microbial communities from Yellowstone Lake, YNP, Wyoming, USA - YL17G13_20 | ecosystem: Environmental > Aquatic > Freshwater > Lake > Sediment | place: USA: Wyoming | collected... | reverse complement strand
AGCCTGCTTCGATGCGGCTTGCCTAGAAAGATGTTCTCCGCAACGCTGAGGGCAGGCACTAGGCTCAGTTCCTGGTACACCATGCCGATTCCCAACTCCCGGGCGCGCTCAGGGCTGAGGTTATGGATTTCTTTCCCATGGATGAATATCTGTCCACTGTCGCTTTGGAGGGAGCCGCTCAATACCTTCATGAGCGTTGATTTCCCGGCGCCATTCTCCCCCAAGAGCACGTGCACCTCGCCTTCCTCCAGCTCGAAGTCGACGTGATTCAAAGCGTGGACTCCCGGAAATTTCTTATCAATCTTGACCATCCGAAGGATCGGCTGTCTGTCTGCCATGGTGAAACCTTTCAAACTCTGGTTCGCGTTCCTATTGTGCGGTATAGCCACCATCGACACTCAGAACGGCACCCGTGGTGTATCCGGCGCTATCACTGGCCAGGTAAAGTATGGCGGCGGCGATCTCTTCGGGTTCGCCAAGGCGATTCGCCGGTCGGACCTCTTCCAGTGCGCGCCGCGTAGCACGCGGATCCGGCGCCCTACCGACCGCCGCTCGCACCAGCGGCGTGTCCGTCGTGCCTGGACAGACACAGTTCACGCGAATCCCTTTAGCGGCAAAGTCAACGGCGCAGCTTTTTGTCAGGATTATCAACCCGCCTTTGGAGACGTTATACGCCACCTGGTTTCGGATTCCCACCAGGCCGGCCTCGGAAGCCACGTTGATGATCGCTCCTCCCTTTGCCCGCAGCATCGCCGGTACGGCGTGTTTGATGCAAAAAAAAGCGCCGGTCAGGTTTACTGCCATGATGCTGTTCCATACCGATTCCGGAGTGCTAACCGCGTCCGCCTGATAGTAGATACCGGCATTGTTCACCAGCACATCCAGGCGTCCCCACCGGCTCAGAACCGCATCGATCAACGCACGTGCTTCTGTCTCTTGGGACACATCGGTTCCGATAACTTCGGCCTCGCCGCCCGAACGCCGAATCTCGTTCGCGACCTGCTCGCCCGCGGTTACGTCCTTGTCCGCGATCGCCGCCGCGGCGCCTTCCCGAGCGAACGCCAGGGCCGTGGCACGCCCGATCCCCGAGGAGGCGCCTGTCACGATGGCTACTTTACCCTTGAACCGCATGCTCACCCCCTTTCAAGGTAGATTTGATGAAATATGTATGAGACAGAAAGCTACTTCTTGTTTTCTTAATTGAGAAGGCTTGGGAGTCCTCGGGACTCCCAAGCGTGTCACTAAATCGCTGCCTTCACTATTTGCTTTTTTTCTTTATGCCCTCCCAGTCGATAGGAGGCAACGCGGGATTAGGATAGAAAAGCGTCGCGTTGGCCTTGTATGCGATGCGCGGGCGGATATCGAATGTTTTCGGAACGCCCAGCCCGCAGGCGAGCCGAACGGCGAACTCCGTCCCGAACCAACCCCAATCGGCAAAACCATGCGTGGTTTCGGCGATCATCTTTCCTTCACCAATCCGCGCAACGGATTCCGGTGTCACGTCGTTGGTGAATACAGCTACTTTCTTGCCACCGAGAGCGTGCGGTTCAGAAGCAAGCTGCAACCGCCCGGCCGAATCACTGGCCAACATCGCTCCCAAACCCATCTCATTCGAGGCGGCCCAGAAGAAGTCGAGGCCGGTGGGGTTGGCCTGCAGGATATCTTCGGTGCATTTGATGCCTTTCTCACGGTTCCAATCCGCCGCACACGGAACCCCTACAATCTTGATCCCCGGAAACTGGTCAACCACATCGTGAAAGCCGTTCAAGCGCGCCGTGGAGAAAAAGCCGCCGGCTACTCCTTCGATGATAGCTCCCTTAGCTTTTATGGCAGCCTTTTCCGTTGCAGAAAGATTCTTGTATAGCTTTTCCCAGAAGGCGAGATCCAGGTACTGCTCACGCGTTACAGTAACCTTCTTGCCGGTGCCCAGAACGCCGGGACCCCCGAAATAATCGAGCACCGAGTAGGCGGTTACCTGGGCCGCCGCCGAATTGTCAAACCCAATGTAGGAAGCGACTTCCACGTCGGCGATGGGCTCGAGCAGGTTAACGATGATCACCGGGATGCCCTTGGTGTTGGCTTTGGCTATCGCCGGCTTGACTACCTCGACTTCTATCGGCGAGATGGCGATGACATCGACACCCCTCTGGATGTAATCCTCTATAATCGCGACCTGGTCGGCGAAGGATATATGGGTAGCCGGTGATTGCGAAATGACCTGGATTTTGAAACCGCGGCTGTTTCCATCCTTGGCCGCGGCCTCAAAGAAATTGGTAGCAGTCTTGAAAACGCCGGTGATGTCCGGTGGTGTCCAACCGATCACAATAGGTTGTTGCCAGCGTTTTCCTTGGCCGAAGGCCAACGTAACGGATAAAACAAGCAGTAAAACAATGATGAAGGTCACTAGGGTTTTCTTAACCATTTTTCCCTCCTCAAAATCTTACCTGGATCTGTGCCCTTTCCGATTATGCTCCTATTTTTTTTCAGGCCACCTCCTGCAATGTAGAATGATCAGCACAAGCGTGCTGATTCTTGGCGTTCAATTCCCTTGTTTACCTCCTTTGAAAGTATAATCATATTCTTCCCATTATTTGAAGTCAACAAACTTAATAGGCTCTTCCGGGTTTCATATGGGTGAAGGCCTGTTTTCACGTGAATATCCCGAAAGTGGGTCCTGTCCTGCGGCGGGCGCCCACAGCCCTCGCTCCACCCATCCCCCGGCCAGTTCCGAGGAACCTTCCAAATAGTTGGGTTTTCCAGGCATTTAGAGAGATCCGAGCGTCCCTGGCACTGCTGGCGGGGGCAGCTCACTTTGGCCACCTGCTTTTATGACCCTTTCACCCCAAATCATACCCACACGGAAGCCGGAAGAGCCATTTGTTTCTGATAACGAAAGCTGCTCCAACTGGGGCAAGCTCATGGCCCAGATGTAGGAGGTCGACCCGTTGACCTGCAGCCGATGTGAGCCGTTCCTATCACTTCACGTTGTCACGGGAACCCAGCGCCGGGGATTTTAACGTCGATTGCCACAATCCGCCCTTTGACTCCACGGCTCTGTTGAGTTGACGGAATCGGCAATGACCGGAGAGCGAAAAGCGAAGGCAGAGGGTACGAGGTGGCGATGTAAAGCGTCCGCCAATCCGGGCCTCCAAGCCTGCAAGTATAGGCCTGGGTCGAGACCGCTACCTTGTCGGTGATTTCTCCCCCTTCGTGAACGCGAAAGACCGCCGCGCTCACGGGAGATGCCACCCAGATCGCTCCCTCTGCATCCAGGGAGATGCCGTCCGGCGTCATTCCCGCAAGATGAGCCCACACTCGCCGGTTTACAAGGTTGCCGTCGGCAGTGATTTCGAATGCGGTGAGACATTCACCCAGAGATTCGCTCACAATAAGCGTTCTCCTGTCTGGGGTAATGGCCAAACCATTGGGAAACGCAAGCCCGTCGGCGACAACACGAGCCATACCGCGAGGAGGCACCAGGATAATCTCTCCTGGTGAATAGGGCTGCAACGCTTCAAAATCAAAACCGAAAGTGCCTATGTATGCCCGACCGATATCGTCAACGACCATGTCGTTGCACCGAAAACTGGCCAACCCCGATAGATCCGCGACCTCAGTCACACCCAGATCATCAAGCCGGAGGAGTCGGCGATCGGACATCGAGACGACAAGGAGGCTGCCATCGGGCAGCCAGCCCAAGCCTGACGGGATTGCATCCACCGTTAGGATTGGCTTGACTTCCCCACGGAGGTCAGCCCTGAGAACGGTCTTGTTGTCCATGTCGGAAAACCAAAGGGCATCGTCCTTCCACCTCAGGTCCTCTGGGAAGCCGAGGCGATCAATCACAACGGTCGTATCAGGCATTTCCTATATACCCTCCGAGAAAGGTGTACCAGGGTGCACGACGGTGACTGCAACACGCGAACAAAGTTAAATCGGCGCGGGAGAGTACGAAGCAGCGCATCGGCTAGCGAGCAGGATACGCACCGTACTTTCGGACGGCCTCGGCCATTGCCTCGATGTTCTCTCTCTTGCAGTAATCGGTCAAAGTCATGGCCGAGCTGATTATGTATCCACCGCCAGCCCCGGCGATCCCAATCGTTTCCTTGACTTCAGCGTCCACTTCTGCGGGCGTCCCCCGTGTCAGGGTGTAGCCGAGATCGATGTTCCCCACGAGGCAGAGCAGTTGACCATATGCTTTCTTCACATAGGAGATGTCCATCGCTCCCGGCTGGATCGGATGAATGGCATCCATCCCGAGTTTGACAAGGTCATCCAGGAAAGGAAGGATATTTCCGTCGCTGTGGAAGACCCAGGGCTTCTTGATGGCTTTTGCGACCTCCGCCATGTAGGGAAAAATGAACTCGCGAAATACTGCGACGGAGAAAAATGGTCTCTGGTTCCAGGCAAGGTCGTCCATTACCCAGAAGAAATCGAAATCCATTTGATTGAGATGGCGTATCGTCTGAGCCGCCCAAATAGAAAACCGCTGATGGATGCTGTGTACCAACTTGGGATTATCAAAAAGCGCATAAGAAAACTGTTCGAGACCCATGCTCTGGATAGTTGCACCAGTGCCGAGATCAAGGCGGGCAAAAACGGCAAGATCCTCCCTGTACTTGTTGATCCAATCAGCTACCCGTTCATAGCGTGCGGGATGGTCGGGGTCGGGCTGGAAATCGGCAAACAGCTTTATGGAGTCTTCCGAGTCAAGCAGCCGCTTTGAAAGGAAGCTCCGGCCGGGTGTGGCGTCTGATATCGTTTCCGTGATGTAGGTATTGAAGAAATCGAAATTAACTTTGTCCGGATAATAGTAGGAGTCAATGAGACCGTGAGGGGATTCCAGCGGTTTTCCATCCTTGTCGCTTCCCCTGATCGGAAAAGTCCCGCCAAAACCGTCCATCCCCAGCTTTCGGCAGAGCTCACCCGGGGTGAACCCAGTGCCTCCCATGAGCTGGACTTGCATGGGTTCATCAATAGCATTCTCGACCCATGGAATCCGATCAGGAACTTCATGCCGAAGGGCAGTCAGGACTCTTTGTCGTGGGGTCATCGGGGACATGACGTGCACACCTCACAATCATTGTGGTCCAATTGTACCGCACCGTATCTGCAGGCAGCCGCCACGCAGCACTGAGCGCTAGGCGCCCAGATAGGCCTCCTTCACATGGCTATTGCCCAAGAGCTCATGGCCCGATCCCTCAAGGACGATCCGACCGTTTTCCAGGACGTACGCACGATCCGCGACCGTGAGTGTCTGCAGAACGTTCTGTTCGACCAGCAATACAGTCGTGCCGGTGGAACGGAGTTCTCGAACAACACGAAAAAGCTCCCGGACGTTGAGTGGGCTCAGTCCCAGGCTGGGCTCATCGAGCATGCAGAGCCTCGGTCGAGACATGAGGCCGCGGCCGATGGCCACCATCTGTTGCTCACCACCGCTCAAAGTTCGGGCGAACTGCTTCTCCCTTTCTCGCAGGACTGGAAAAATCTTGTACACACGTTCAAGGGTTACGGCTCTTTCACTCCAGACGCTCCTTCCATACGCACCGAGCTCAAGGTTTTCCCGAACGGTCATCTCTGGGAACAATCGTCTGCCTTCCGGGATCAGGCAGATGCCACCTGAAACGATCTCATGGGACAGAAGATGGCGTAAATCCTTGCCTTCGAACACAACCCGTCCTCTCGTCGGTCTGACAAGGCCGGCGATGGTCTTGAGTATCGTTGTCTTGCCGGCCGCGTTGGCGCCAATCAAGGCGACAATCTCGCCTTCATGAACCTCGAAGGCGATGTCCCAGAGCACCTGAAGGTCGCCAAAGACCACACTGACGGTTTCAAGGCTGAGCATTATAGCGTTTCCCCGAGATAAATGTCCTGAACGGTCTTACTCGACGCGATTTCGACGGGGGACCCTTCTGCGATTTTCTCTCCATGATGGAGGACCACTATCCTGTCCGAAAGGCCCATCACTGCCTTCATTATATGCTCGACCATGAGTATGGAGATGCCTCTTGCCCGAATTCGACCTATCAACTCGACACCCTGCGCGACTTCGATAGGCGTGAGCCCCGCGAGGACTTCATCGAGAAGCAACACCGCAGGATGTGTTGCAAGCGCACGGGCTATCTCCAGACGGCGCTGAGCAGCGAGCGTCAACCCTTTAGCGAGATGGTCGGCTTTGTCAGAGAGCCCAACAAAGTCTAGCAATTCGAGAGTCTCCTGGCGGGCATCGGCATCTCTCTTCCCGTCTCCTTTTCCAAACAACGATGCGACGAGGACATTATCATTGACCGTCATGCTCGGAAAAAGCCTCCCGGTTTGGAATGTCCTTGCGATTCCAAGGTGACATCGTCGGGCGATGCTCATTCGCGTAATCTCGTTTCCCCTGAACAGAATGGCTCCCTTCGTTGCGGATGTGGCCCCTGAAATGAGATTAAACAACGTTGTCTTTCCAGCTCCGTTCGGTCCAATAAGACCAAGGATCTCTCCTTGGAACAAGGAGAAACTCACGTCTGACACCGCTGACAGACCGCCAAACATCCTCGTGACGTGATCGCCCTCCAGTATCTTCACGCTGCCAGCCATCACCCCTGGTCTCCCCTGCCATGGAAGCCCCTCTCCGAGCCCTCTTTCTTGAGGCGGGCTCGCAGTGACAACCATCTGCGGGAGGAAAAAAACCCTGCCAAGCCCTGGGGTATGAAGAGGACAACGATCACGAGCAGGAGTCCCAGAAGAAGCCGGCTGACTTGAGGAAGCCGTGCAAGAACGACGTCTGAGATCGTGCCGATGGAAACGGCTCCCAGGATTGGCCCGACAAGGAGGTCCATGCCACCGAACAGGGACATCATAATCGTAAACATGTTCCGAATGGGGTCGAAAGCGAAGTCGGCGTCGATATACGTCCAGCGAGTGGCGATGAGGGCGCCCGCAGCACCGGTGAAGAAACACGATCCCGTGAAAACCGCGATCTTGACAGCCGAAACATTGACCCCGACGTGCTCAGATGCATTCTCGCCATCACCGATGGATCGCAGCGCAAGCCCGTAGCGAGAGCGCCGGAGCAGATACGCGATCAGCACGGTAACGACAGCAAGGATGGCCATATAGCGATAGACGATCACGTCTTCCAGGTTGGCAATCCAGCGTCCGACGGTGCCGGTCATGTTCACTTCCCACCACATCACAAAATGGCGTAAGAGCTCACTGAGGCCAAAGGTGAAAATGGCGAAGTACATGCCCTTGATCCTCAAGGTCGTCAGGCCGACGAAAAAGGCGAGAATCGAGCTACTGATTCCTGCAAAGAAGAGCAAAAGGGGTAAGGGAGCCGATGGCAGGGCACTTGCGAGAATAGCATACGTGTAGATGCCCACACCGAAAAACGCAGCAATCCCAAGGGAGAAATACTGACTTGGGGCGCAGAAGACGGTCCAGCTCACCGACAGGACAACGTACATCAGTATCGATGTCATGAGAACTATGACATACGGGGCAGTAAAACGGGGGACACCGATGAAGATCCCTGTTGACAGGGCGGCTGCGGCCATCGGGAGAATCCACTTCTTCAAAGCGGATACCACGGCATTCTTGGCATGCTTGTAGGGACGTTGCGGCAGGGACTGCATGTCAGCTGCCTTGTTTGCCGAAGATGCCGGTCGGCTTCAGAAGTAGGATCGCGAGGAACATGACGTAGAAAGCAACCATCACGAGTCCCGGCTGGAGGTCGGTAACGACAGCTCCCACAATACCGAGAACGAGTCCTCCCACAAGGCCCCCAAGAATGTTGCCGAGACCACCCAGAACAATTACAACAACAGCGATCAGCGTGTAGGAAAAACCCATGGTGGCGCTCACGGGGAACATTGTGCTCAGAATCACGCCTGCCATTCCCGCGAGGACGGCACCCAGGCTGAATGTGAGCCCGTACAGTCGGTCAACGTTGATGCCCATTAAATGAGCAACTTCCGTATCCTGTGCAATCGCCCGGATCGCCTTGCCTGTGCGGGTACGCGACAAGAACAAATAGAAACCAATCGATATGACCGCGGTGAGCAGGAGCGCAACCAGCCGATTTGCGGCGAAGATGGCTCCCAATATGTTCACTGGGGACGCGAGGTAGGAATAGGCTTTGAGCCTCCCTCCCCAGGATACAATGACGAGGTTTTGAAGGATGAATATGAGGCCATAGCTCGCAAGAATGGAGTAACCTTCGAAAGACGAAATGGATTGTGCCTTGACTCTCAATGGTTGGTAAACAAGACGATGAACGATCAATCCGAGCGCAAACATAAGAGGAGCGCAGACAAGAAGGGCGAGGAGGGGGTTGATCCCGAGCAAGGTAAAGAGCCAGAAAGCGGCGAAGCCCCCGAGCATTATAAAGTCGCCGTGGGCCATGTTCAAGACACGCACGACACCGTACTGAAGGTTGAGTCCCATCGCCGCAAGGGCATAAATGCCGCCCATCACGAGCCCCGCAATCAGGACATCCAGAAAACGAACAAGCATGAGGCCCCTCCAGATAAATTTCGCAAACCCAAGGCGATGGGCTGCCGCACGGCTCTATGCGACAGCCCACCCGGAATCACGACCAGTAAGTTGAGGGAACGATCTCTTACTCGCCGACTAGGTGAATCCTGTTCAAGGATGGAGACTGCGTTACTACATCGGCCAGTTTGGCTTCGGGAATATAAAAGGCTTGGCCCTCAAGCTTTTCGGCCACACGACCTGGAATACCCCGTCCTGCCACTGCCCCAGAATCGGCGGGTTTGCACCGTTCGGTTCACCCTTCGGGAGATTGTACTGATCCGTGAACTTCACCTTGCCATAGATCGTATCGAAAACAGTCTTGGCGATGTATTCCCGCTGTTTCTCGCGATCGAGGCCTACTGCACCCAGGACCTTCTCCCACATCTGCAGCGAGGCATACGTGATGACGGTATCCCACGCAGGTTCTCGACCAAAGGCCTTCATGAATGCATCATAGAACTCTGCAGAACCCGGGCCGAAGTCCTTGTGCCACGCCCCTTCACTGACCATACCCTCAACGGCCTTCTTCCCCGTCTTATCACGCTGCTGGGGGTAGCCCGAAAGGCTGTTGTACAGCAGTTTGGGGTTAAAACCGATGACCTGGAGTTGTTCCTGGATCAACAAGGCGTCCTGCGGGTACGAGATAGCTATCAAACCGTCTGGGTTCAGCGCCTTGATCTTCTTGAGCAACTGCGAGAGGTCCGTCACACCGAGGGGATAGCTCTCAACCATCTGTATGCTGACGTCTTCCATGCCGAGGAGCCTCGTCATAACGGCGGATTGGTCAATGCCATAGAGAGTTCCGACAAATATGACGGCAACCGACTTGACGCCGAACTCTTTGACAAGACCTACTACTGCGGGCGCTACAACGTCGGGGGGATTCCACATGCCGAAATAGTACGGCATTTTCCCTTGCTTCGCGGCCTGGAGAAGCTGCGAGCTCGACTCTGTCGTTCCGATCATAGGGTATTTGTACTTGTTTATGATCGGGGCAACCGCAAATGTGAAGGCAGTCGCCCATGGAGGCAGGACAACGTCCACCTTATCCTCGAGGATCAATTTCTCAGTCAGGCTCACAGTCTTCGCAATGTCACTTTCACTGTCGTACTGAATCAACTTGGCGAGGAGGGGCTTATCGTAACCCTTGACGCGAACTCCGCCCTTCGCATTGATTTGATCGATCCAAAGCTTGTATGGCTGCAGATGAGCCAACTCCGCATCGCCGACAGCCCAACCCGAGAGCTGGATCGATGTTCCGAACGTGATAGCCTGTTTCGCACCGCCCTGGGCAGCCGACGCTTTTTCACCTTCTCCGGCTGCGAAAACAAGAGCTGGCAAGACGAACAGGAAGAGAACCGCGTACATGAAAGACTTTGCGTTTTTCATCGCTACCTCCTAAATAGTCTCACAATTCTATTTTGGAGTTTTTCACATGTCAAGTCTTTTTTCCATTTGCTATCGCTGTTGTCGCTGTCTAACTCCGGACGCAGTCGGCTGGGGCGAAGCTGGGGTAGGATTACGTTGGTGAGTGTTTACACGAAACGGGGCATATGTTAGTAATAAGTCAGCTTGAGGCAGCGACCCCTTCGTCGCCACACGATAGTACAGACCCCGCAGGCTGCGGGTCCACAGTGTTCAGATGAGAGTGTCCAAGGATAATACTCTGGCACAGAAGGAGCTGGCAGAATGAGCAAGAAGCTTGTATTGGAAGGCGCCACCCTGATTTCTGGGCGCGATAATGAAGTTGTTGAAAACTCCAAGGTTGTTTTGAAAGATGCCATCATCGAAAGCGTGGGAAAAGCCAGCAGAGACGGTCAACAAGAAGCTGACACGGAGGTCGTGAATTTGGCGGGTATGACGTTATTGCCCGGCTTGATCGACACGCATATACACCTTGTCGGCAATGGGGAAGTCTCCGTATTTGTGAATCTCTTTGAATCAAGTATGAAACGAGCCGTCAAGGCAGTTCGCTACTTGCATGACCTTCTTGAGATGGGCATTACAACCGTCAGGTCGGGCGGGGATGGGAATGGGTATTTTGAGATGTCCTTGAGAGATTCCATAAACGAGGGTTACATCGAAGGCCCTCTCTTGTTTGCGACCGGATACCATCTGACTGCCACCGGTGGCCACGCCTATTTCCTCCCGCCATGGACCGATGAGACGAATTGCGTCGGGATGCGTTGTGATGGAGAAGACGCTTTTCGCAAGGCTGCACGGATTCAGCTCGCCTATGGCGCTGACTCGGTCAAAGTAACAAGCGGGAGAGGTCTCGAAGAAGCAGATGATCCCCGGATATCCGAATTGACGATCGCTGAAATGCATGCAGCGGTTGATGAAGCTCACAAGAGGGGCAAGATTGTCATCGCACATGCCATGGGCACGGCTGCAATAAAGAATGCATTGGCCGCAGGGGTTGACTCAATCGTACATGGCTTTTGGCTTGATGAGGAATGTGCAGAAATAATGGCGGCCAAGGGCGTGTACTGGGAACCTACAATCCGATATCCCTCGCGCATTGCAGAGGATGGGGGGAAGAGTGGAACCCCTGGATTCTACGTGAAAAACTGCGCAATGGCAGCCGAAGCATTGCAGAAGAATCTGCTGCGCTGGGTGAAAGTCGGCGTGAAAATTACTCTTGGTTCCGATGCCGGTGGCGTGCCAATTTTCTTTCATGGGCAGAACGCCGAGGAACTCGAATACATGGTTCGCCTCGGTCTAACCCCTTTGGATGCAATCATCGCCTCTACAAAGCATTCCGCGGAATGCCTTCGTCTAGACCACCGGATCGGGACAATCGAACCAGGAAAAGAAGGCGATATACTCATTCTGGAGGGCAACCCACTGAAGGATATCACGATAGTCGCCAAGAAAGACAGAATCCGGGGAGTCATCAAAGGCGGGAAGAAGGTGGTCTGGAAACTCCCTTAGTGGCGGCGAGACCCACCACCGCCTCCTTGCTGATATAGCCCTTCTGCTGGGCCCGGTTCGCGGCATAGGCGCGCAGGATAAGCCGCCACGTGGACATCTTATGCTCCCACCGCCTCGATCCAGACACCCCGCTGCAGGAGACCATGGGCGCCCTGGCGAGCGCCGTCGCGCAGGACAAGGCGCTATACGTGGGCGTGTCGTCGTACTCCATGCTGAACCGCTGGATCGAGTGGGCCCTGCGCGACGCGCTGGGGGAGGAAGGCATGGATACCATGAGAGAGGCTTTCAATCTGCGCAGGTGCACTCTAGTCCCACGGCTTTCCCGTTCGCTCATCCGGCGAGACTTTCGCAGATGCTCCAGAGCCTCTCTTCGGTCGTCTCGTCCCTGAAGGAACAGGGGATCTCTTTTCGGTTCTCGAAAAACTTCCCCGAGACCCCCTGGACTTCCGCGCTGCTCGCAAGCCACGCCGCCGTATCTGCCCCTTCGGCCGCGGTCCGACCGCTCCTCTGGCGCAGCCGCGCCATTATTTCGGGGGACGTGTAGCGATAAAGCCCGGTCTCCACCACGAGCCCCGGTGCCATGGCATTGGCAGTGACGCCGGTACCTTCCAGCCTGCGAGCGAACGCCCATGTGAGCAGCCGATCGCAAGCCTTGGACTGCGCATAGGCTTTCATCCCCTCAAACGGCCGGCGCTCGAACTGTAGATCGTCCAGGTCGAGGTCGCTCGCAAAGGTGGAAGCGACATTGACGATGCGCGTTGGAGAGTTCTCCTTCAAGCGGCCCAGGAGATCACGAGTCAGGAGAAAGTAGCCTAGGACGTTGGTCGCGAAGGATAGTTCGATGCCGTCCACGCTCTTCGCCCACGGCTGGGCCCCTCGGCTCACCGCCGCGTTGTTAACGAGCACATCCAGCCCGCGGTGCCTCTTTTGGACTTCCCGGGCAAATTCGCGAATGGACTGCCGGCTAGAAGCATCGAGACTCAGCACGACACACTGGTCCGTCCCCGTCCGGCGCGCGATCTCATCCGCAGTTCTCCTTCCCCCTTCGAGGTCACGGCAGCCGAGCACGAGTTCCGCGCCCTGCGATGCAAGCCCGACCGCGATCTCCTTGCCGATGCCGGAGGTTGGCCCCGTGATTACCACCGTCTTGCCTTTCATCGAATCCACAAGTTTTCTCCTCTTCTGTCATCGAAAATATAACCATAGACAATAGGACCGCAAAGCGCCGATAGAGGAGCATCGTCAGCCGCTTTTCCAGGCTTCGGACATATCGGAACTCACAGGTATCCCGAAAGTTTCACGTCCAGGCGGGATACTCGATTGTGGAAAAAACGATGTATTGACTTGCCGGAAGGATAAGATGAGATTCACCGTCATTCGGGGAAACCTGGGCGACATCTGCGACCTCATCAGCCTGTGGCCCGGCCTGAACGGCGATTAATACCCCCTGCAAGCGGACTAGTGCCAAGAGCGAATGTAGCGGGGCTGAAGGTGCTCCCCGCCGAACAGATTAAGGTGGCCGAGAGGAACCTGATCAAGGAAGCCGGCCTTGCCAGCGACAGGCTGTGAATCGTCACTAAGAATTGGCCCGGAGGCGGCACGATCTTCTGCCCCTCACTGCTTAATTAGCTCGAGCCCTCCACGAGGGCTTCCTTAACTAGAACGGAACAGCGCTTCTTTCTGAGCCGCGAACAACCTATTCGAGACAATATAATGGCTAACAAAATAGTAATCCGCAGTGTGGCGATGAGCTCAGCATCTGGCACGTGGTAGGATCACTCTTTTTTGCTGTATATGAATTGTAGAGCAAGAATTGAAAGGTTCTCCTACTATTACTGCTATCTCCAACTTCTGCTTCCCATCATACATGTCTTATGGGTGGACCTGAAAGTCAGGGGAGCATTGTAAGCGCAGCGTAGGAACCAGATAGAGAGTGTCAGATCAATTCTGAACTATCACAAGCAGTCGGGTGACACTCGATCTCGGGCATCTGCCTCCTTGCCTGCTCCCGGGGCTCACCTTGTCTAGGTTGCCTCTGCGGCGCTTCATAAAGGCTGTTTTTCTGGCCCTTAACTTTTGTCGAATGTTCCGTGGACACGATTCCTATGGGCGATACAAGATTTGAACTTGTGACTTCTACCGTGTGAAAGAAGAAGCCAGGGTTATCAACCCAGTTCTTTCTGTCGCCCTATGTAGCTCAACGTGGCTAATTGTAGACCGTGAGGAGAGATAGGTCAAGCAGATCGAGGATTGCCGTTTCTCTGTGTGTCGCTTTGTAGCTGATTAGGGCCGCTCTCAGGGTCAGAGTCAGGGTCAGAGTTGAAATGAGTTTCGACAACCCACCAGTCCGTTACTACCGCCACTCTTACCACGACGCCGTGGTCGAACTATCTAATACAAGTGCATGATGTCAGCGATTTCTTTGGCTGAGCTATATCTCACCCCGGCCTAACAAATCATATGCGAACATTCATTAATTCAAAATGTGTCCTTAGACCGGCATCCTATAACTCAATTCTTAATTAAATTGGTTGCGTGTATACTCTAATAGTCTATACTTGCTGTAGGAGATGGAATTGATGATGAATCGTTCAAGAAAAAGGGAAAGAAGTGATTATAACGAAAAAAACCTCTTGGGATTTAAATACGATATTTTCGAAAATCCCTACGTAACGCCTCTGCTACATATTGCTTATACTGGTGAGTGTCCCGATGGCTCCGCTGGTATTCGACATGGAAATTTCATGCATTCAAAGACTAATGAGGCTATTAGAACTGTCACAAACCAATATCACCGTTTCCCGCAAGGTATGATTTTCGATCTAACTAATCTTCACTACGAATGGGGAGATTGGATGGGTTCAGTTTTCTTACCTTTGCCAATACTGCAGACTATAGTAGCAGTCGGAAAGACGAAGGACGCACTATCGACGCTCTTGCTTCATTGGCCTTGGAGTATCCCGATATTCGAAACCGTCGAGGGCGCACTTTACCATATAGAATCGGAGATGCGCAGGAAATTGAATATCAAATGTCCAACCTGCACAGGCAGATTTCGCGGCAAACGATTCACGCCGTATATTTGCCCTAAATGCGGTACTAAGTTGCTCATTGACCTGGAGGGTGTAGTGCATATCAGAAAAAAAAATATAGAGAAACCCGGATCAGATTCTATAGACCGTAGTAATTCCAACCACACAACTTGAAGTCTTGAACCTTCTCTTCTCCAGCGACCTACACGGACTGCTTAAAGCATATGAACAATTCTCTCGGCTACTACGGCAGCATGACTTTGGGGTACTTGCTGGCGATCTCCGGGACCCATATGTTCCCCAATCTGAAATCGCGCAGATGTTTTCTCTCACAGACGATGATTTCCTTGATGAGCTACCCTCCCCCGATGACAGCGCGGAAGAGATAATCGCAAAAGCTACTCGCGAATACGAGGATCCTAACGGATACCTCATGAAGGCACTTCGGATAAAAGAGAATGAGATCAAGGATATCTTGAAATCTGCAGGGAAGCCTGTTTTCTTTATTCCGGGCAATCATGACAAGACGGAGTGGAAAAGTGATGGACTCGTACAAAATATTGATCGACGCAGAGTAACTTTCGGCAAATATAATATCGTTGGATACAGGTATAGTAAC
>Ga0315293_10003505_pt1 | contig 15105 bp, 21 predicted proteins | sample YL17G13_20_MG_FD_203071 | JGI IMG/M metagenome (GOLD analysis project Ga0315293, IMG submission 203071) | Sediment microbial communities from Yellowstone Lake, YNP, Wyoming, USA - YL17G13_20 | ecosystem: Environmental > Aquatic > Freshwater > Lake > Sediment | place: USA: Wyoming | collected... | reverse complement strand
GGGTAAGATAATTATTGACGGCAGCAATATCCTTGAGCCCGATACCGACCTGATTTCTTTGCGGAAAAAAGTCGGAATGGTATTTCAAAGACCCAACGTCTTTGACTTGTCGATTTATAATAATCTAAAATTCGGTCTGCGGATACATCGTATGATAAATGGAAAAGACGAGATTATGCAGACCATAAAGGTGAGCCTGGAGCACGTTGGTTTATGGCAGGACCTTAAAGATAAGCTTAGGAAAAATGCTCGCACCCTAACCCTCGAGCAGCAGCAGCGGCTCTGCATCGCCAGAGTGATAATGTTAAAACCTGAAATAATTTTGCTCGATGAGCCTTGCTCGGCACTCGACCCCATCTCAACGCTTAAAATCGAGGATTTGCTGCGAGTATTAAAGCAGGAATACACCATTGTAATTGTAACGCACAATATGCAGCAGGCCGCCAGGGCCTCCGATTACACAGGATTTATGTATCTTGGCCGACTTATCGAATTTGACCAGACACAGCAAATATTCACTAAACCCAAAGAAAATCTTACTGAAAATTATATAAGCGGCCGTTTCGGTTAACTTTTATCCTTCGTAGTTTTTACTGCGAAGAAGGATTGGAGACAATTATGACCAGAGAAAGTTTTTACAAATATATAAAAGACCTTGAACAGGATGTTATGGATATGGGCCAGATGGTCACTACTGCCATCAGCCGTTCAATAGAATCTCTCAAAACGCTCGATGCTGATGCTGCTAATCGCATCATTAGCGATGATGCGCTGATTAATAAAAAGCGATGGGACATTGAGGAAAAATGTATCAGCCTCATCGCCACACAGCAGCCGGTAGCGAGCGACCTGCGGGAAATTATAGCTGTTTTAAGCATCGTTACCGAGCTTGAGCGGATGGGCGATTACGCAGAGGGCATAGGCAAAATTGTTCTTATGCATGGTCGTGAGCCGCTTGTCAAGCCCCTGATTGATATCCCACAAATGGCAGAAAAAACGGTCGCTATGTTGAAAAAAAGCCTCGATGCCTTTTTGAAACGGGATGCGCAGGCTGCCCGGACTATTTGCAGCGAAGACGACGAAGTTGATTTGCTTTATGAGCAGGTATATCGTGAGCTGTTGACCTGTATGATTGAAAACCCGGCCACGATTACAAGGGCGACATATCTTATCTGGGCGGCGCATAATCTTGAGCGGATTGCCGACCGCGTGACAAATATCTGCGAGCGGATAGTCTTCCTTGTTACAGGCACCATAACCGAAGTGAATGTCTCGCGGTATTGATATATCTATTTAGCGCATCAGCGCTCATTAGATTTTTTGCAAACACTTAGAATTGACAAATACCTTCTGTTCTTGTATTTTATAGCCGTGCAGTGAAAAAAACTTCATAGAATTAAGGAGATTTACGTATGCGAAACGCACAAATTGCCTTAACAGTTTTACTGGTCGGTATTGCTGCCCTGGCTCAAGGGTGCCTGGCTATCGTCGCAGGAGCCGGAGCCGCCGGCACTGTAGCTTATGTTAAGGGTGATTTAGAAGCGGTCGAGTCAAAGGACATCAATGCCGTTTACGAAGCAACCTTAAAAGCAATGGACCAGCTCCAGTTAGGTGTCAGCAGGAAAACAAAGGATGCAATGTCGGCAGCAGTTGTCGCCCATGATGCTCAGGATACAAAAATTGCGGTCAAGCTCATCGCTACCGCTGAGGGCGCAACCAAGCTGTCAATTCGAGTAGGCGCATTCGGCAACCAAACCAAATCCCTTCTCGTCCATGACCAGATAAAAAAGAACCTCCAGTAACACCGATTTTCAACAGTTTTTGTGATGGCTTGGCTGGTTCAACCGTAAAATGAACTTATTGTTCATCAATTCTCAATCAATAAGCCATCAAGAGGCGGCTACTGTGCAACTTTCGAGCAATAGCCGAAAAAGCCGAGTCGCGATAGCTCCCCCGCAAGCTCTTCGCACTTTTTATCTGATAGGGTTCGCAGAGGCAGCCGGCATGGCCCGCAATCTATCCCGATAATCTTCATCGTCGCCTTCAATGCCGGCAGCAATCCAAACCTTGTTATAACAGAAACAAGCTCTCTCGCCCGCCCCTGTTCTTTTTGTGCAGCAGCCATATCTCCCGCTTCGTATGCCTTTATAATGCCCTGATAAAGCGGAGCAGCAAAATTATACGTGCTCCCAATCGCACCGCGTGCGCCCAGCGCTAACCCAACAAGTAAATTCTCATCCTGGCCCAGAAGAATATTGAACCTGCCTCCCTGCAAATCAAGACACTGCCCGAAATCCATCATATCGCCGTGCGTATATTTTATCCCCGCGAAAGTTTCAATCCGCTCTCCTGCAATCCTTACAAAATCAACCATAGGAAAATGGACGCCGCTGTTTGCCGGCTGGTGATAATAATAAAATGGCGTTTGGGGCGCTGCTGCGGCAACCTCGGCACAAAAACAAACCAAATCATCGATTGTCTCCGGCTTAAAATAGCTCGGCGCCATAGTTGCTATCGCGCGTGCTGCGATTTTCTTCTCCGCGTGCTCCGCGAGGACCTTGGCCTCCGCCAGACTGTGATGCCCTGCGTGCACCAATATCGGCAGCCTGTCCCCGACCACGGCCTTCCACCTCTCCACCACCTGCATCCGCTCGCTTGTGCTTAGCGATAGCCCTTCTCCCGTCGAGCCGCACACAAAGGCCGCCTTGATACCGTTCTCTATTAAGCACCGCGCCTGTTTCTCCACCACAGCAAGGTTCAGGCTGCCGTCCTGATGCATAGGCGTTGGAGGCGCTGCTATCAGACCTGTCAGATGTTCTTTCATTAAGAACTACCTTTTTGTCTTTTGAAAAATACCAGCAAAAGTATATCTGGGTGCAGCCGTCGCGCCAAGTTCAAAACTGCAAAACGCCGGAACGCTCTCAAGGTCGGTTTTTTGGTTCATAAACGTCAGGATAAATACAACATTCTGCTAAAATCGCTTGCAAAGTCGCAAAGTTTCGGGTAAACTGCGACTTATTCCGGCGGTGTAGCTCAGTTGGTTAGAGCGTGGGATTCATAAGCCTAAGGTCGTCGGTTCGAATCCGACCGCCGCCATTCGCGGTTTGCAGAGAAATGCAAACAGTGGAAATTCGAAGCACTAAATACTAAATACGAAACAATAGCTAATGACCAAAATTCAAAACAGGATGTTTCGGACATTGGGATTTTGTATTTCGATATTGTTTAGGGTTTCGATGTTCGAATTTAGGATTTCTCGAACTAAACTTAGGTTTAGTTTGAGCTATGCCCCCATCGTCTAGTGGCCCAGGACGCCGGGTTCTCAACCCGGTAACAGGGGTTCGACTCCCCTTGGGGGTATTGTGTGGCTAATCAAAATCGGGGTTTTTTTATCGACAATTGGGTTTTGGTGTCCAGAGTAGTCCACAGAAGTCCGCTCTGAAACGCATTGTTTGGCAAAGCTGGTGGCAAAGTGAAAGTCGCCAATGTTCGGCAAGAAATTCATAGCCTTCTGTTCAGATTCCTCAAAGGTTCTTGCGTATGTGTTAAACGTCAATCGCGGGTCTGAATGTCTCGCAAGGGTTTGGATAACTTTAGCGGGGGTCACGCTGTTAGCAAGGAATGAAATATAACTATTGCGCAAGCTGTGAAAGCAAACTTCGTTTCCGTCTTTATCTTTGAGCGGTATTTGCGCTGCTATTAAATCGTCCCTGATAAGCCCTGCCGTGTTAATCCACCTGCCGAAGGACACAAAGACCCTGCCGTCATCGTTCGGCCTTATACGGGCTTTCAGGGCTTGTAAAACGGCAGCCATAGCGGGCGGTATGGGCTGCAACGCCTCTTTGCCATTTTTGGCTATCGAAGCCCTCACGCGGACAAAGGCGTTTGCCCCTGACAGGTTTATATCACCCCAGGCAAGGTTCAGCAATTCTTTGCGTCTTAATCCTGTGCAGCCGGCCAGGGCGTAAAGAACAGCCCGCTCCTGCCCTGTTATCCTGCCGACAAGGACATTCTTTTCAGCGGTGGTTTTGATTAAGTGGACGAATTGCTCAGGGTTCAATATCCCTTTTCTTGCCGAATCCCTTGCAGGGTTTTCCAGCTTTGCAATCGGATTATTGATAATCCGCTGGTCGAGCTGCGCCCAGTTAAGAAAACTTTTAAGAGTGCCGAGATAATGCCCCCTGCTGGTATTGCTATATCCGTCCTTTTTCAGCTTGCCCAGATAAATCTCGATTGCCGATTTTGTAATGTCCCTGAAATAAGAAAACCTGCAATCAGAGACAATCTTTTTGAGCCTGTTTTCGGTTCGCACAACGTAGTCCGCCGAATGTCCTTTTGCCTCAAGGGTTTTAGCATAATCGGTTATATGTCCGGTTAAGGTCTTTGTTATCTCTGTGCGCTGTCCCTCGATTAAGCCCCAGGATACAAGTTTTTTTAATAACCTCTCTGGTATCGTTTGAATCCACTGGTTCAGTTTCACGTCCGGCTCAAGCCCTGCACTTCTGCAACCGACAAGGGCTTCGATGTTCCGTCCCAGTGCCTCGGACGCCCGCCTGTCGATAAAAGCCGGTGTCCTGCGCCGAATCCGGTTGCTGTCGAATACGTCCACATAGTATCGAGCAACCTTTTGCCGTTTGCCTTCACGGTCGATGTAACTTGGTTTATACAATCTCATTTTTGCTCACCTGCCTTTCAATCTTTATTTACGTAAAATGTCAAAGTCCAATTCACCTTTTGAAGTGAACAAACCCTTTTGTCCTCTTTGTAAATTCAATAAACGATTCCCGTGTCGCTCAATTTTATTCATTAGTTCTCGTAATAAAGCTATAACCACCTCTGGCATTGTGCCCTGGGCGATAGTTAAATCGAGCACACAATCGGGGTGCATAGGAGCTATACAAAAACTGGTTATGTATCCCTCTATATCTGTGTTAAATTCCGGCATTGATGCTGGATGTGATACTGTTAGATATAATCCTAATGCTTCTGATTCTTGTTCTGTCATCGCTCACCTGCCTTTCTCTTGCATTTTTTCCTCAATTCATACCCGAAATACTTTAGCAAAATATCAGCCGTTTGGCAGTAAAAAGATTGCCCCTTCATAAACCGGCACAACTGGGCTTGCGATACGCCCGTCCGCCTGGCAATCTCATAGCGGCTCAAGCCACATTGCCGTATTTCTTTTTTGAGAGTTTCGATAATCATATCTGAATTATACATCCAGCTTACACTTTGTCAAGCAGAATCTTTGACAAAACAGAAAATTTTTTATCAGAGTATCTCGATACGTGGCTGCCGTAAGTCTTTTTGACCATCGTTTGCCCGCCTGCGGCTGCGTGGACGGCCTTGCCTGCGATTCTGGCAGTAGTTTGACACAGCGGACAAAACCTTCTTTTGCCGGTTTAGCTCCATCCGCCTGCGAATATCCTGCATTACGTCCGGCAGAATCTCCGTTATATGCACCGGCTCAGACATTTTTTTTCTCCTCTAACTCTTCATATACATCCAGAAAAACACACACAGCGTTGCTCAAATGTCCTATCGCCCTGGTAATTTCTGCTGCTGCCAGCTTTCGCAAATTGACAAGTGGCACAGCTTTGCCCTGGACATACCACTGCGCCTTGCGAATACTTTGGACGCTGCTGCGCAATTCCGCTTTTGCCGACCGCAATAATTCCCGCTTACTCATCTTTATTTTTTTTATCCTTCACAATCAGGCCAAGCTCGTTCAGCCTTAAAGTTTCCGAGTCAAATTCAAAAGCCAGCTTTAGTCCCATACCTTTGCCGTTGCGGGCTTTCAAGATATGTAATGTCCGGTTATATGTCATCTCTGTCCTGCCGACTGTTGTCTTAACTTTCGATGATTTCTCCTCGTGACTTTCAAGCCAGAGGATTGTCTGTGCGAATCGCTGATATGCCGCTGAACCGGCAACCTGCGACAAATCAGGGAAGCTGACGGCTTTGATAGGGTGCGTCACGAGAATAATCGAGCAGCGATAATCTGTGGCAGTTTTCTTGATTGCCTGCAAAAACTTATTATCAGCAATCCACGGCTCGCCGCCCCGCTCCGCCGATGTGATGGGGTCGATACCGATAACCCTGCAACCAATCTTTGCCTGCTGCTCTATCCATTGTGAAAGCTGTGCAAGTGTCGGCTGTGTATCGGGCGTTGCGTATAAAACACGACCAAAATTGTCGAGAAATTCCCTGTTGTCTGTGATAATTTTTTCCGATAATGCCGCGTTCTCTTTTACCCACGATGTATCAGTTAAGTCGGCACAGCGGGACTTCTGCGCAAGCGCCCGGGTCAAGTGAAAAGTCCTGTCCTCTTCAACCTCAAAAAGACTTGTCCGCAAGCCCTGCTCATTCCAAAAGCTAAACGCCTGCAAGGTTTTCAGCGACTTGCTTGCGCCAGGATTGCCAACCAGCAGCGTTACAGTGCCAGGCAAAAGCGCCTTTGTGAGACGACTTACACCGTCCCACGGCCAGTCCACCGCGCAATAACGACCGGCTTTTATCTCGGCGAATCGCTGCTGAACCTCTGTTGCAATACTCACCGGCCTGGCCTTTTTGAGCGCCTCTGCTATTGCAGCGGTTATCTCTGCATCGGTTTTATTGAGAACTTTAAGCTGTGCAACAAAATCCGCCACATCCTCTTTGTCACCCAAATCAAGACTTGCTGGGTCGAGAATCGACACTCTCGGCGCAGGTTGCAAAGACTCTAAAATCTGCTCGACATCGAGCATATATCGTTTGCCCTCTGGGTCGTTGTCAGGCCACAGGACAACGGCCTTGCCCGTAAGCGGACTCCAGTCAGAGCTTTTTGCATTTTTAGCTCCGCCTGCCGATGTCGTTGCAACAAAACCATAGCGCATTAAAACGTCCGCACACTTTTCGCCTTCGACCACGACAACTATTTCGGCCTTGCTCACGTTAGGCAGCCAATACAAAGGCCACAGCTTCGGCGCAAAACCCAGAGTATAGCCCTTGTCTGTTAAGTGAGCCGGACGGTAAGTTTTCCCATCTATGCCGGACTCACACCGGGAAATTATTTGCACCATATCGCCGGATTCGTTTATGTAGATATGTTCGCTTACGATGTGTCCGACTTTCGATTGCAGATAGTCCCGAACCGCCTGCAAATTTGCAAACGCCTGCACAGGCGCAGAATAAGCCGGTTTGCTTTTGTTCGTCTTGGTATAGTTTCGTCCTGCTATTTCTTTTATCGCCTCTGCTGTCGAAATACCGGCAGCTTTAGCCCGAATATCGAAAACATCACCGCCCGCTCCACAGGCCAGACAGTTATACCGCCACGCCCCATCGTCTTTGCCCTGATAAATTCCACCACTGGGGTGTCGGTCTTCGTGAAACGGACAAGTGCAGCTATTGCCTTTGAATTTAGCCCCGGCGTTCTCAAGCTCCGCAACAAGTGCGGCTCTATCACGCCTGACGTTATTTAGTTTAACTGTGTTCACAGCCCTGCTTCTTTCATAATCGCTTCGGCTTCTTGCTCGTCGGGCAGCCAGTCAATGTCGCCGCGTTTTGGTTCTGGTTTTGCCGCCTGTGCCTGCTGTTCTTTGGCCTGGTCCCGTCTCAGCCAGGTTAAAACGGTTTGCTTCCAATTCAAAACCGGCTCGCCGTCCTTATGTTTCCAGTCGTTGGCGGCATACCATTCGATAAAATTTTTTGCATCGAAGTTTGGAAAACCCCGTGTGGTGGAATACTCCTTCACCTGCTCCTCTGTGGGTGGTATATCACACAAAGGTTTTTGTGGAATGTGCGCAGCAGTAGTGGTGTTAGTTACTGGTACTAGTTCAGTATCACTTTTTGATACATTTACGCGCCTATTTTTGATACATTTACGGCCGCTAATTGTATCAATTTTTGATACATTTATTTTCCTAAACGTATCACTTTTTGATACATTTATCAGGTTCACAAAGTATTTGTTTTTATGTCCTCTGCCGAGGGTCTTTGGTTTCTCAATAGTCAGGTGTGGTGTCTTTTGAAGTCGCTTTATACTCTTTTGCACGGTGTTTATACTCAAGCCCAAATCGTCTGCAATCGTCCGCACCGCAGGCCAGCAATTTTGATTGTCGCCCTGTCGCCAGAAAAGGTAAATAAGCACGAGCCGGCTGGTCGGCGTTAAGCCGGTATTGAGTAGCAATTCGACTGGTGTCTTTACGTATTGTTGAGTCATCGTCCATCCCCCTGCAGCGCAAGCCATTGCTCGCGAGTTGGCAGCAGGCCAGTCACGGCGTCTTTTGCTGATAGCCAAGCCCTAAGTTCGTCAAGTGACCACCTCACAGAACGACCAAACCGAATCCCGACCGGCCCGATTCGGCCACTTGATAAAAGTGAGTAAAATGCCGACCTCGATATGCCCAAAAGAGTAGCAGCCTCGGCGCTTGAGTAGAGCAACTTTTCGGCGGTCTCAACGGACATCCTCGCCCCCTTTTGCCAAACTGGGCTTTGGTAATGACAGGACAAGTCTTACCTTCTCAACTGCGATTTCATCGAAGAGCCTTGTGTTGCTGATTCGCATAATTGGCCTTATGCCTTCCTTTTTCAGGACGGATTCAATGAAGGACTGCGGTTTACCTAACCTCGCAACAATCTGCGAAACAGTGAATACTTGCACTTGTGCTCGTTTCATATAACACCTTAAAAAATTGTCTTTACACTGATAGCAAGTGTTCACGTGAGTGCAGACTAAAACGGGGGTATTTCTGCATTTTTGAGCAGAAAAAGCGGGAAAAACTTTTTCCGTTGTTCACGGGTTGTTCACGAGGTGGGTCCGTGAACAATATCAGGTATGTTTGCGAACATAGAGTCGAGGTGTTTGCTTATCGTCTTTTGTCTGTTCGGCGATTAGCTGCTGAAGCTGGTCATCTTTTGAACCAAGACAAGCCTTTAATTTTTTTGTTAATGGAATAACTTTGGGTCTTTTCTTGCCAAACGTTTTTTTCTTATATTCTTGCAAAGCCCTCCAAGCTGGTAATTGACAAACCAATCCTATCGAACAAGGGATTTTCTTTGCCAACGAACGTATAGTGTGATTCGGATTTTCTTTTATTAAGTCCCGCGCTCGGATGTTGGCTTCATCTTTTGTTATCTTGTCGCCCCTCGCAACTGTCGGCCAAAAGCCTTTGGGAAAAAAGCTTCCCCCCGCCGTTTTGCTGCGTTTATTCTTTGACATTATTTACCAGTCCTTTCGGGTCGGGGTGGTTCTGGCAACAATAAGCGAAAGGACTGGTGAGGTCAAACTCTTATCGCTGCCAGAAGCCAAACTCCCGACAATCAAATTATAAAATTATCCGCCTACGACTGCGCGTTCAATTCCGCCCGCTCGGCTATCGTAAAGTCCGCCCGCCTGGTTGTAAGTCAGACGGATTATCTTTTGAGCGGCAAGGCAGCAATTCTCATAGGCGGCCAGGCGATTGCAAAAAAGGTTTAGGTCTCGCACCGTTTCCTCGCCCGGCGCACTGTGCCTGAGTTCAATTAACCGCCGATACCTGTCCGAATTTATTATCTTGTTACGTCTAATTGCTGCGCGCTCCAGTCGCGGCACTGGGTCGCCCTTGAGGTATCCGAGCATCGTTTTTGCCGCTTCCAATTTTTCAAACATTTTTTGTATCTCCAAAAAATATCACAAATTCTAATGCAAATTTTAACTTAATCGAGCGAAGCCCGCAAGTTTTGAATAAGCGAATCGAGCCGACTGCCGACACCGGGCTTGCCTGTTAGCACTATGCGCCACTTCAAGCTCCATTCCGCTGGCAAAAAATCATACAAATCTGAACGCCAGCAGTTCTCTATGAACGAGGCTTGCGACAAAAGCGACTCCGAAAACTTCTCCGAGATATCTAATAATTCAGAAGTAGTTTTGTTGTGCAGAGGCCTGATGCTCTCGATAATCTTTTTGGCAGCCGCCGCTTGTGCTTGTTGATAAACTCCAAGCGAAATCTGCACGGCCTCTCTCAAAACCTGCACTTCGTCCGGCTCTCTTTTCGACTCCATTTTTGTCCCATTCAACAACGCCTGCGCCCGCTCTCGAATGTTGTCCATAATCGCCTGAGACGGCCTATTTATTGCCCGCTCAAGTTTTTGCTCAAGCTCGGTCAGTTTTTTCTGTGCCGCTATCACCGCCGGGTCATCGGACACAGCCGGTATCTTTTCTGATTTTTCTTTTGCCATAATCTTTTCCTTAAAAAAATGTTACCTGTTTTATGCACTTACTTTTTTATCGAATCGACATCCAAAAGGCGGTCCGGCGCGCTCCCTTTTTGCCGATAGTTCCAGCACCTGGCTTTTGAGAAGCGGCCAAGCCTTTTTCATCGCCCTAACGTCATCACCAAAAGCATCGTGAAAATAATCGTTGCCGGTTAGTAGTTGCAAAACATGTCCAGAATTAAATCCTAACCGCTGTCGAGCTTTCCTTCTTTTTCGTGGCATATAAATTATCTCCTTTTCCCTTTTCCGACAAAACCCGCCGACCTCGGCGATTCCGGCGCTTCAACTAAGTCTAAAGCCATTTCTCGAAGCAGTCTGGCAAATACGACGGTCGAATCCCGCTCAAGCTGGGTTTCGGGTCTGAGTTTCGGCTGCGAAAATCTGTCTAAATAAGTCGCTCCGTCCTTTTCAATTATCCGCCGAGCCGCCTGAATCCTGTCCCAGTGCGCTGCCGCCAAAACCAAAAGTTTTTTATGGTGAGGCTCTAAAACCCAAGTCGCCGTCACAGTTTTCACCCAGGCCGCCGACTCCGGCGAAAGCCCGTCTGTCAGTTTTTCCTTTTTCATAGTTTCACCTTTTTTTTTCCAAACGGGGGACGCGTAAAAGTGCGCTTTGGGCGAGCCCGTTGTGCGGGGCAAGGGTTTCCAGATTTCTGACCGCCCTTCCCCGTATGTCTATCTTTTTTCGTATTCGCCACTTTTTGCGCCCTGCAAGCCTTAGTCTTGGTGCGTCCTTTCGCTGTTGTATGGCGCTCGTGGTATGCTTTTATCGCCGCCAACACGCCGCGCTTATGGCAATCCATATACTGCAACGGTTGCCGTCTCAATTCCATTCGCCTGCGAATATCCTGTATTGCGTTTGGTAGAATTTCTGCGAGTCGCTGTGGTTCATTCATAGGTCGGACTTCTCAGTCAAGTCTGCAAAACTTACATATTCGTCCAGAAAAGTTAGTCGTGCAATTCCGCAAGGGCCTCGGCGATTCTTTGCAACAAATACTTCGGCCAGCCCGTCAAACTCCGAATAGTTTTTGCTTTCATAGCGGCGATAATAGTCTTCACGATGCAGCAGCATAACCACGTCGCCGTCCTGCTCTATCGCCCCACTATCACGCAAGTCACTCATTCTCGGTTTGTGGTGTTCCCGCACTTCGACTTCGCGGTTCAACTGCGATACTGCAATAAGCGGCACGTGCAGTCGCAAGGCAGCACGTTTAAGCGAACCGCTGATATTTGTAATTTCCTCATAGCGGCTTTTATTTTTTCCGCCAGATAGTAACTGCAGATAGTCCACAATAACACAATCAACAGGCCTGACTTTGCTTTGCGTTTCGACAACCGAAATTATTTTTTCAGTGGTAGTGACGCCTTCTCTAAAGGTCAAGTCATATTTCTGAAGCAGCAGAGCTGCACCATAAAAATCGTCCAGTTTTTCCTTCAGCGGATTCTCGACTTTGATTGTCTGTAAATTAACTCTGCCAGTCGCACAAATTGCTCGCTCTATCAACGCCCGACCAGACATCTCAAGGCTGATATAAATCACCGACCGACCATCCCGTGCCATATTAAGAGCCATACCCAGCACAAGGGCACTCTTGCCCATACTCGGGCGCGCTGCAATGATTATCAGTTCGCCGGGTGCAACGCCGGCGATTATCTTGTCGATGTTCCGAAAGCCGGTTCGGATAATATCAATGTCTCGGCCTTGTGCTTTTATAGCCACATCTGTCGCGTGCTCAGATAGAGAAAAGCTGTCCGCCTGTTTTCTGGCCGGTGATAAACTCATTGCCAATCGCTGAATCTGCTCGGCCTGCTCCGCGACAGCCAGGGGTTCGTCCAGCGTTTTTTGCATATCCTCAATCGCCTGAACAAGTTGCCGATAGTCGGCTCGTTCCCGAACGATTCCAGCGTAGTATTTGGCATTTGCCGATGAAGGCACAGAGTTTAGAATTTCTGCGATATATGCCACACCACCGACCTCTTCCAGTTGGCCGCGCCTCTCCAGCTCGTCACGCAGCATAATCGCGTCGGTCGGCTTGCCTTCGGTATAAATCGCAAGCAGCGCCGTGAATAACTGCTGATGCTTCGATTCAAAAAAGGCCTTTTCGTCCGGCAAAATCGACATCACCTTTAGCACAACATCCCTGTCGAGAATCATCGAGCCGAGAACGCCTGCCTCACCGGCCAAAGACCATAATTTATCTGTCTTGTCATTCATACTGTTATCCTTAATCGTTCCAATTCTCTCTGCCTCGGCGTTTTGCCGGACTTGTCCCGCACCAACGGAGCGACAGTCGGTTGCTGTGCAACAATGGGTTTCATTTTCATCTCCAACTGGTCGAACTTCTCGCGGAGTTTTGCAGTCGATAAAATATTCGCCTGCCAGAACGAATCCCGCTGGCACCAGCGTATAACCGCCTCTATCCGCTCCGGAGTCCGTTTGTCGCCTCGAATCATTTTGTCAATATACTTTGCCCAGGCTTGCAGGTTCGGTTTTTTGAAGTCGGGTTTCCTCTCCAAAATCAGGTTCAATAAAAGCTCTGCAAGTCCGAATTCGACAGAGTTCGGACGAAAGATATGGGTCTGGTTCAATTGGTCTGTCTGATTATGGTATAGTTTCTTTACCGCTTGCGGTATAGTTTCTATACCGCCGGCGGTATAGTTTCTTAGCCGGTATAGTTTCTTAACCGGTATAGTTTCTTTACCGCTTTTGGTTACAAGACGATAATGATTTACTTTACCATTTGGTTGTCGTTCGACCTGGATAATTCCTTTGGTCTCCAATTTTTTTATCCCTTCAAGCACAGTTAGACGACTCAAGCCTGTGTCGTTAGCAAGAGTCCGACTGCCAGGCCAGCAAGAATTGTTCTCGCCGATTCGGTCAACTATCACAGCCAGAATGATTTTGGTTCCCGCTGGCAGGTCGCGGCGAGAAGCTATATCAACTGGTAACTTATAAAACTTCACCGGTCAGCCCCCATCGCCGGACATCCGGCCAGGACATACGCCCGCAACTCTGCAACCGAATACAATTTTTTCTTGCCAAAAGAAACTGGCCTTATTCCGATTCGGCCTGTGGATAAATTCTCATAAAAGAAGCTCCTAGACAAACCTAACAACTGAGCGGCTTCGGAAGGACTAATGAGCAAGGGTTCGAGCGTCTGTTGTTTATCGCTCATCGGTTCATCTCCCCGCCCAGGACTGTCGGCCTTTGCTTTCGTTCCCCAGCAGCTAACCGTGCAAGGGCATTGCTTACGGCTTTAAGCTCAAAACGCATATCCCGCTTGCCGAGGCGCAGGCAAGGAATTTTTCCGGTTATCGCTGCTTCTTTGAGCCACCTAACCGGCACTTGCAACTGTTCAGCACACTGGTATAAATTCATCAGTTTTGCCATACCGCCATTGTAAAGTCCACTTTGTGGGACTTCGTATATCAGGGAAATACGGCAAGCGCAAACATTAGCGGTTTGGTCTATAAGTGCGTTAAACGTGAAAAGAAAATTTTTAGATAATTTTCTCTCCCTCTTCCGATGTCCCACCTGTTTACAAGAAATGTCCCACTTCAGGGTCTCTCACTTTGGCTTTGCTAAGGTATAAACGCCTTGTCCTAAGTGCTTAATCATTGTCCTCCAAGCGTGGTGATACTTTTTATTTCGCCGAAACGAGTCTATTAAACGGTATTTGCCAGCAAAGGAATTGATAGCAGCAGCGATATTACTTTGGTGCTTTTCACCATCCCACAAAAGTTTTATTATCTTGGCTTGTGTGGGATTAAAAGTATATATCTGGCCGAACCACGTTACCGAACGAAAATTGGGGGAATGGTTGCAGGTGGTATCTACTTTCGGCTGTGTCGCTTCGTTCCCCGCCCTGACGGCGTCCCATACATAGACCAGTACTTCGTCCCAGGTCATCTTTTCTAACCGCTGTTCAATAGCAGGGAATTTTTCTGCAAGTCTTTTGCGTAAAAGCATCAGGTAGGTTTTATGGCCGCTGAATGGTAAGCCGACAAATTTTGAAATCAAATCCTTATCTTCGTCTGTCAGTTCTTCTTGTATGCCATATCTTTCCTCGCGTATAGACCTCTTCCAAGCTTCTTTAAAATCAACGATGTATCCGTATCCGTGAAGGAAAGGCCGTTGCGGCACAAATCCTCCGCTGAACTCTCTTATTCGTTTAGCAAAGGCTTGCCAGGCCGCTTCGCCTATGATACTTTTCGGTATGTCCCCCGCCGTTTTGCTTTTGCATTTTGTCATTTCGCACCTGCTTTCAGGACGGTGGGGCAGTGGTGCAGGTGCAACTGACCACCGCCGCCAGCCGTCCAAACTTACGTAAATTCTACTCGATTCTAAGCTCCTAAAACCTTCTGTCAAGTGGCGAAAAAAGACAAGCCACGGTCAAGTTTTTTCTGACGAGAAGGCAAAAACCGCGTTTTTGAATGGGCGATGCAGGAATCGGACCTGCGACCCGCTGATTAAGAGTCAGCTGCTCTACCGGCTGAGCTAATCGCCCCAATTACAGTGTAGCAAGATGCAGTTCCAAAAGATTTTTATAATAAATTTCCGCCTACTTTACAACCAATAGCCGAAACTTGCAAGAAAATTAAAGTATGTTCGTTGTGGGTGCGATTCACGTTTATAGGTAAAGAAAGTGGCACGGCCATCTTGGCCGTGTTTTCACGGGCTGGAAGCCCGTGCCACGTCGTGTGAAAATATATTTGCACGGGCTGGAAGCCCGTGCTACGATGAATCGCACCCGTTGCGCTGCCTCATTGTCCTATTTGGTGGTTGTTGGTATCAGCGGCTAACTTGGTGCTAACGAGGTTTAATTTTAATATCCGGCCGGAGAAGATAATTAGGGGTTAGAGTAAGCGGGTC
>Ga0315293_10003504_pt1 | contig 15105 bp, 4 predicted proteins | sample YL17G13_20_MG_FD_203071 | JGI IMG/M metagenome (GOLD analysis project Ga0315293, IMG submission 203071) | Sediment microbial communities from Yellowstone Lake, YNP, Wyoming, USA - YL17G13_20 | ecosystem: Environmental > Aquatic > Freshwater > Lake > Sediment | place: USA: Wyoming | collected... | reverse complement strand
CGCTGGGGGAGAAGTTGGCGGTGCAGGACCTATCGGCGCTCATGGTGACGGAGTTGTCGGAGCAGTCGGCGTCGCCGGACCAGGAGTCGAAGCGGTAGCCGGAGGCGGGGGTGGCGGTCAGGCCGACGACGGTGTCCTGGTCGTAGGTGTGGGGGCCGACGGCGGGGGTGGTGGTGCCGCCGCCGCTGGGGCTGACGGCCATGGTCAGGGTGTACTGGACGGGGCCGATCTGGGAGAAGTTAGCGGTGCAGGACCTATCGGCGCTCATGGTGACCGAGTTGTCGGAGCAGTCGGCGTCGCCGGACCAGGAGTCGAAGCGGTAGCCGGAGGCGGGGGTGGCGGAGATAGCGACGACGGCGTCCTTGTCGTAGGTGTGGGGGCCGACGGCGGGGTTGGTGGTGCCGCCGCCGCTGGGGCTGACGGCCATGGTGAGGGTGTAGGTCTTGATGAAGTTGGCGGTGCAGGACCTATCGGCGCTCATGGTGACCGAGTTGTCGGAGCAGTCGGCGTCGCCGGACCAGGAGTCGAAGCGGTAGCCGGAGGCGGGGGTGGCGGAGATAGCGACGACGGCGTCCTTGTCGTAGGTGTGGGGGCCGACGGCGGGGTTGGTGGTGCCGCCGCCGCTGGGGCTGACGGCCATGGTGAGGGTGTAGGTCTTGATGAAGTTGGCGGTGCAGGACCTATCGGCGCTCATGGTGACCGAGTTGTCGGAGCAGTCGGCGTCGCCTGTCCAGGAGCCGAAGCGGTAGCCGGAGGCGGGGGTGGCGGAGATAGCGACGACGGCGTCCTTGTCGTAGGTGTGGGGGCCGACGGCTGGGTTGGTGGTGCCGCCGCCGCTGGGGCTGACGGCCATGGTGAGGGTGTAGGTCTTGACGAAGTTGGCGGTGCAGGACCTATCGGCGCTCATGGTGACCGAGTTGTCGGAGCAGTCGGCGTCGCCTGTCCAGGAGTCGAAGCGGTAGCCGGAGGCGGGGGTGGCGGAGATAGCGACGACGGTGTCCTTGTCGTAGGTGTGGGGGCCGACGGCGGGGGTGGTGGTGCCGCCGCCGCTGGGGCTGACGGCCATGGTGAGGGTGTGGGTGATCAGGGTATTGTAGAACGTGCAGGAGACGATGTCTTGCGGGCCGATGACTATGCCGTTTACGGCATTGGTGGCCGGCGTGCCAACGGGGGGGTCGCCGTTCTTGGTGCAGACGGCAGAGATGAAGGAAAAGCCGGCCTTCACCGTCTCGGTGATGTTGACGCTGGCTGTCGTGCCGTCGATGCCGATGTCGAAGACGATGAAGCCGTCGATGGCGGTATCGCCGTGCGGCGGCGACGCGCTGCCGCCCGTGACTGGGGCATCGAAGTGCCAGCCTTGGCCGTTGCTCTGGTCATTCGTAGTGCTCGGGTTGCCGTCGGCGTCGATGATTTTGTGGACGCTGATCGTGCCGCCGCATAGCTCGCTGGCCAGCTCGGCCAACTCGGCCGCCAGGGTGTCGAAGCCAGAGGTGTACATGGCATCGGCGCTGGAGATAGCTATCAGGTTGGCCGTATCGAGGCCGTCCCCGATGCCAATGGTGATGATGCGCGTGCCGTCGCTCTTGATGTCGTTCGCTACTGTGACAGCGGCGGCCACGGCTGCGCTCTCGCTCGCCGATTGGTCGTTCCCGATGCGGTTGGGGTTGCCGTCGGAGGCGAAGATGATCAGGTCGGGTTTATCTACTCGATTCGGGAAGAGGTCGTGGGCCTTGGTCAGCCCTTGTTGCCAGTTGGTGTACTCGGTGCCGGGCTGCTCCCGCGATTCGTTGATTTCAGTGGTGATCGTCGTCTCGGTGCCGGTGAAGTTCAGACGCACGACGGCGAGGCCGGCGAACTCCACCAGGGCGAACTGCGTGGGCGTCTCGGGCAGGAACGCCTGCACGAAGGACACGAACGCGGCCTGCATCTGGTCGTACTGGCTCTCGGTAATGCTGCCGGACCCGTCGATGACGAGGGCGATGTCCGTGCCGCAGGACGCCGCCAGCTCCGGGTTGGGCACTTGCACCACAACGGAGTTCGACAGCGTCTTGGTGCTACTCGCGCCGGAGCTGCAGGTGTCGTTGCTGTAGGCGACGAAGTAGGCGTTGTAAATGCCTGGCGTGGCGGGTGCCGTGATGCTGAATGACTCGGTGTAGGTACCGGTGCTGGTGTGGTCGGGAGTGTCAACGCACGTGAGGGATCCGGAAGTCGTGGAGATTCTCCAGCCGGTGGACTTCCAGTCATTGTCCGAGCTCTTAGTTGTTACATTGACGGAGGCGGTGATCGACGCGCCTGGCGCGACAGTAACGCTGGAGCCACCGTTGAGGGTGACCGAGTTTATGTTGCGGCTGTCCCAGAAGGTCACGCTGGCGAGGACAGGGGCCTGACCGATCAGGGGGTCATCCCAGCGCCCATCCAGCACGTCGACCAAGTACTCACCCAGGATGCCGTCCAGGATGTAGTTGTATTGGAAGTCGCCTTCGCCGTCGGCGACGATCGTGTCGTAGCTCGTCGGCCACGGGTCGAAGGAGCCATCGCCGGTAACCGTGGAGAGGTCGGGGCGGGTGACGCGCACCGTCACCTCGGCGTTGGCCGCGAAGTTGCTGCCGCTGATCTGGACGGTGGCCTCCGGGGCGTAGTCTAGCTCGTCGGTGGTTACGGTGGGGCCGCGTTCCCCGGCGAGGACAGCCATACCTGCCGTCCCCAGCCCGACGAGGACGGCGACGAGTAAGAGGCTAACTAGTGTTACAGCGACCGACCGTCGCCTCGCCAGGATCTTGCTCATGCCGCACCCCCGAGCTATGAACCTGGCGGGCGCCCTAAGTCGCCTGTGGGGCGTGAGCTTCCCGCCCGGCCCTTTGTAAGTCAAGCCCGCGCGGTAGTTGGGCATACTATGCCCTGCGCTCGGATATAGCACAGCGCGCGCAAGCGCAGCGCCCGCGCGAGCTTGCGCGAACTAGAATTCTACATGGATAGTAGCATGGGATTGCCTATTTGTCAACATAAATCTCGCCTGTCAGCACAAATTGCGCGAAAATAAACCACATACGGTGAATGGCAGCAGGCGGCACGCCTAGTCCGACGTCTTTCCAGGCTGCGGCGGCTCGGCACGCGAGCCGGCCCCCACCTCTCAGCATCCGGGCTCTCCGTGGTGGCCGCAGCACCTGCTGCGGGTGCGGATCTTCGTCCAGTTGTTGGCCACGAGCCGTTGGACCTTGCGGCTCAGCGGCATGGGGGCTCGCAGATTTGTGAAGATCGCTCTCAAGTTGGGCATGGCTAGCCTCCCCTTGAATCACCACTTCTCGAACGCTCTAGTCGGTTCAGGCTGCTTCCCGGGGTTCTCTCACTACTGCCGCTCCGGCGATTGGACTCGCCCGTCAGCCATCTCCAGCACTCTGTCCACGTGAGTCAACATGCGGCGGTCGTGCGTGACCATGATGCCGATCTTGTTCCGCATCTTGATTTCCTCAGCCAGGCTGTGCACCACCTCATTGCCACGCTCCGAATCCAGGTTCGAGGTGGGTTCGTCTACCAGCACCAGTAGGGGATCGTTCATCAGGGCGCGGCCGATGGCGACCCGCTGCCTTTCGCCGCCGGAGAGCTCGCCAGGCAGGTGGTGGGCGCGTTTCTCAACGCCGAGCTCCCGCAGCAACTGGCGCGCCCGTTCTCGCGCCTCTCCGCTCACCTTGCCGGAGATCGATGGCATGACCATGAGGTTCTGTTCGGCGGTCAGGTAGGGCACCAGGTTAAAGCCCTGAAAGACGAACCCTACCCGTTCCCGGCGGAACCGTGCCCGCTGCGCCTCGCTCCAGCGGGAGATGTCGCTGCCGCCCACAACAACGCGGCCGTTGGTGGCGATGAGCAGCCCGCCAAGCATGGCCAGGAGAGTCGTCTTGCCGGAGCCGCTCGGCCCCACGATGGCCACGAACTCCCCCGTCCGCACGGAGAAGGAGACGTCTCGCACTGCCTCCACCGCCGTGTCGCCGGATCCGAAGACCTTCGTCAGGGACTGCGCCAGCAGGCCTTGTTCGTCCTGGCTCATCACACCTGCCCCAGGGCGCTCATAGGGTTTACTCGGACCACCTGGCGGGCGGAAAAGAGGCTACCCAGGAGCGCCGCGATGGTTATGCTTGCCCCTCCCGTCAAGAAGGCGCTGGTTGTTATCTGCAACGGTATATCCGAGGGGAGCGCGGCCTCTGTCACCAGGGCCAGCGGCACTCCCAGCGCCAGGCCGGCAAGGGCGACGGCTGCCACCTGACAGATCAGTTGTCCGAAGACGTACCAGCTCGAGGCGCCCAGTGCCTTGAATATGGCGATCTCATATGCCCGCTGCATCGTCAGGACGAAGAAGAAGGAGCCGATGACCAGTGCCCCGATGACGAAGCCGAAGAACTCGATGGCCATTACTACCCGCTCCTGCTCAGTCACGCCTCCTATCGCGCTTATGGCCTCGCTCTTGGATAGCACACTGGTATTCGGCACGGCCGCTTCAATGCGAGCGCCGAGGTCATCCGCGTGCCCTCTCGCCAGGATGACGCTGGCAGCCGGGGCGTCCTCTCCTTGGCCGGGATAGCGCATCTCGCGCCACTTGTCCAGGAGCACATAGGCCGACGGCAGCCCCAGGAACTGCCCTTCGTCAACCTCACCAACGATGGTGAAGTTGTAGGCTATCAAGGCATTGCGCATGGTGATCTGGTCGCCGACCTTCAGGCCGCTGGAGCGCGATAGGCCGCGGTCGATCAGGATCTCGCCCTCGCGCGCGAGAGCGCGGCCCGAGCGGACAGCCGGCTCAGCGATGCTCCCCGGCTCAAAGCCGAAGAGGGCTACGTCCTCGGTCAGCGAATCCTCCTGGGCCGTCGCCGCCATGTAGCCGATCCCTCCCGTTGCGCCCCCTACCTCGGCTATGGCGTCGCGCTGGCTGGCCGTGAGCTCGCTCCTCAGGAAGCTGTCGTTGGAATCGGCGCTGAACACCACCAGGTCGGCATCGAAGGAGTTCACCGCGCCGGACATGGCCGAGAGCAGGCCGCTGCCCAGGGCGCTGATCATGACCAACAGGTAGACCACCAGACCCACAATCAGGCTTATGAGTCCGAACTGGAGCTTCTTGCGCCTTATCTCTTGCAGGGCCAGCATCTGTCCGTGACTCCCCTCGGCTCGCCCGCTCCGGCGCGGTCGTGCCTCAATTGTAGACTTTCTCCCCAGCGGCAGTCACGCATTCTTTCCACAGCAGACAACTATCCTTCTTCTCGGCTGTCTGGGGAGGCCAGGATGCCGCCAGCGTGGGCGGCCTGGAGCAAGGCGCGGCGGCGAATCGTTCCAATCAGGCCTGGCGAGCACGAACAGACGCGGGAGGGGGAGCTTCCCCCTCCCGCGTCTGTATGCCTACGCGGCAGGCTTCCCGTCCGCTACTGGATCAGCAGCGAGTTCGTCCTAGCCTGGCGGTCGTTGGCGAAGTTGAGGTCGTCTCCGCCATCGGGAACCGGCCCATGTCCACATCGATTGTCCTAGAGCCCCCTTCCCCACATGGCAGCGGAGTTCTCGACGGAACTCTAGGGCTGCCGCTGAGGCATGTGCCGGGGAAGCTTATTTCAGCCCGGAGCGTCTTGTTAGATGGGCAACAAGGAGAGAATCCGGCTCTTGGAAGCGCATGTTAGAGGGCCCATTCCACTGCAATCGGGTGGGCTCCGCTTTCCGGCGACCATGTGTTGGGCAGCACCATGAACGCCCTAACGGAGCCTTCGACGAGCGGTGTGACGGGGGATGGCCAGCGCTAGGTCGAGTCTTTTTCGGGCCCGGTGCGTCTTGTATTATGGCGGGTGAAGGATGGAGAACTCTTCCAGCAGAAGGATTGGGCCCAGACGCGCCAGAAGGGCCGTAGGGGCGCGTGGGAGGTGAGACAAGCATGATTGGCCTACCGACCGCAAGGCTCGCAGTTGTGCTGAGCGGTGCCCTCGTATTCGCTCTGGCGTTGGCCGCCTGTGGCGGTGACGGGGAGAAACAGCGCCCGCCCCTCGAGTCGCCCACGGCGGTGCCCGCGAGTCCTAGTCCGCCATCCTCCATTTCGCCGTCTCCCCAAGCTCAGCCTACGGCCGATGTCCCGCTAGTGCCCATTGCCGTCGGGTTCAAACCATGGGCCGTGGCAGTGAATCCGACGACCGACCGCATCTATGTGGCCAACGAGGGCGATGGAACCGTCTCGGTGATCGATGGAGGCACCGCCGTCGTCGTTGCCACCATTCCGGTAGGCTACATGCCATGGGCCCTAGCGGTAAACCTGGAGACCAACCGCATCTACGTGGCCAACGGCGGCGACAACAGCCTCTCGGTCATCGACGGCGCCACCGACACGGTGGTGACCACCTTGGGCGTGGGTGACGTACCAAAGGGGGTCACGGTCAGTCACAGCACGAATCGGATCTATGTGGCGAACGCGGGGAGCGACGACATCACGGTGATTGACGGCGCCAATAACGAGGTGCTTGCCGCCGCTCCAGTGGGCCAGGGGCCATCGGCCATCGCAGTGAATCCAGAGAGCGAGCGCGTCTATGTAGCGAACCTTCAGAGCTTCTCTGTCTCGGTCGTCGATGGTACCGCTGGCACGGCGGTGGCCACGCTGTCTGTTGGCGACGCGCCACAGGCCGTGGCGGTGAACCCTGACAGCGATTTCGTCTACGTGGCCAACGGTGAAAGCGCCAGCGTCTCGGTCATTGACGGGGCCAGTGCCACAGTAGTTGACACCGTCCCTGTAGGCGCCGGCCCGCTGTCTGTGGCCGTCGATCCCAAGGCCGATCGCGTGTATGTCGTCAACGCCGCTGAAAGTACTGTCTCCGTGGTCGAGGGCGCTGCGGCTAGGGTTGTGGCTACCATACCTGTGGATGGAATGCCGTGGGCGGTGGCGGTGAACCCGCAGACCAACCGCATCTACGTGGCCCAGCGGCTGAACAATACAGTCTTGGTGATCGATGGGGGACGCATCCGACAAGCGAGCCCTGCCGCTGCCATCAGCGTCGACGTCGACATTGACGACAACGATGATGGCACAGCCGACAACACGGCGACATCGCTGGGCACCATCGACCCGTGCATAAGCGTGCGCAAGGGCGCCACCTTTGATGTCGACATCGTCATGACAGACGCGGCCGACCTCAAAGTGTGGAATGTGACGTTTCGCTATGAACCCTCAGTAGTGAACGTCACCGACAGGGATGTCCAGATGCTTCTGGCCGCCAACGCCGCAAGCCAAGTGAAGGACCACTCATATGGCGACCCCGGCCTTGGCGGGGCCTACGATCTCCTGACCTCAGACGTCTCTGATGAGGCTGGCGCCCACGAGAGCGGGTCCGGGGTCCTTGCCAGGCTAACCTTGAGGGCGGTGGCTTCCGGCACCAGCAGGGTCACGGTGGAGGATCCGCTCCTGTTTCCGTTCCAGCCCGTCGAGTCCACGGCCAGCGCAGTCATTGCCGTAGACGAAGCGTGCCCCGACTAGCTGTCGCCCCACGGGGCGAGCAGCAGGGGAGTGAGAGGCCCGGCGATTGTGCGCCGCTCACATGCTCTTGGGATTGTTGACCCTCCGGCACCATCGCCGCAAGGTTCCTCTCTGAGGCTCTTCGGGGCGGGGTCGAACCCTTTCGCCGCTGACTTGACCGGCTCGAGCAAGCGGCGCTCAGCCACTCGGCCAGCGGTTTGCGTCAAACGACCTCGCGTGGTTCGGCGCGACCGAGCCCCTAGCCTGGCGCTCTGCCTGACGCGCCTTTGCTCTCGCTTACTTGCACTGCGTGAGGACCACCACGCTGAGCACGAGGATATCTAGAACGTCGACCTTGCTGTCGGCGTTTATGTCGAAGCGGCGCTCGTAGTTCGATTCGCCCGTCTTGCTCATCAAGACACCCTCAGCCGGAAACCTGAGAATGTCTAGAACGTTAACCCAGGTGTCATTGTTGATGTCGGGGGGCCAGGCGTTGTCCCCGCGGTCATCGGGGCAAGCGTCCAGAGAGTCGGTCCCCACGTAGTTCTCGATGGCGTCGGACCAGCCATCGTTGTCGTCATCTTCGTCGAGGTTGTTGGGGACGGTGTCACCGTCAGTATCCACGTTGGACTCAAGGCAGTTCTTTATGGTATCGCCATCGCTGTCGGGAAAGCCCTCGTCGGTCAGGCCGTCGAGGTCGTTGTCTCGGCCATCGCAGACTTCGGGGGTGCTAAGGAGGCTGAGGGGGTTGGAGCCAGCGCGTAGCTCGTAGGCGTCGCTGTAGCCGTCGTTATCGTTGTCGCGGTCACAGGCATCGCCCAGGCCGTCGCCGTCGGAGTTGGTCTGGTCGGGGTTGGCCACCAAGGGGCAGTTGTCCCGTTCTTCCACATCCAGGAAGTCTCCGTCTGCATTGGTATCGAATCGGTCGAGGACATCGTCACCGTCGGAATCCAGGGGTGCTAGAGCGGTCATCAGCGCGTCATCGACCAGCGTGTACTGGATGGTTGCCCGGACTATTAGCCCTGCGTCGGTCACGGTGCTCACTACTGTGTGGGGGATGATCATGGGTCCAGATGGCATCTCCTTGCTGATCGTGAGAGTGTCCAGCTCGGTCTGGGTAATGCCGGGCGGGGCAAAATCGATGACGTTGGTGACGGTCCCCGTGATGAGACTGGGCGAGACGAGGTCGAACCTGGAACCCACGATGCCGATGCCCTGCGCGGTGGACTCAATCGTGCCGACCGCGGTCGTGTCTTCGACGATGGTCACTGTCGAGCCCGGTGTCGCGGTGGTGCCGACGAAACTAATAGTGTGTAGGAGGTTGCTCACGGAGACGGCCCCAGTGAGGGGGTCGGAGACCGCCGAAGAAGCCTGGGTGTCCGGATCGCAGACATCGCCTAGGCCATCTCCGTCCACATCTTGCTGGTCGAGGTTGTAGGCCAGCGGGCAGTTATCGCAGGCGTCGCCGAGGCCGTCGCCGTCGGAGTCGAGCTGGTCCGGGTTGGGGGTGTTGGGGCAGTTGTCGGAGCCGGTGCAGGCGGCGGGGCCGGCGCTGGGTGCGCTTGGGTCGCAGAAGCCGTCGGCGTCGGCGTCGACCTGTGGGTCGGAGCAGCCGTTGGCGTCGACGGGGTTGGCGGGAGCGGTGTTGGGGCAGAGGTCGGAGGTATCGGGAACGCCATCGTTGTCGTTGTCATCGTCGCAGGCATCGCCTAGACCATCGCCGTCACTGTCGGCCTGGCCTGGATTCGGGACGAGGGGGCAGTTGTCCAGTGCGTCGATCACGGTGTCATTGTCATCATCTGAATCGCAGCGGTCCCCCTTGCCGTCGCCGTCGGTGTCGGTCTGGCTCGGGTTGGCCACCCGCGGGCAGTTGTCGATGGCGTCAACGACGCCGTCACCATCGCTGTCGTCGCAGGCATCGCCGACGCCGTCCCCGTCCATGTCTTCCTGCCCTGGGTTGGCGACGAAGCGACAATTGTCGGCGATGTCAGGGACGGTGTCGTTGTCATCGTCGCTGTCGCAGGCGTTGCCGAGGTCGTCGGCGTCGTTGTCCAGTTGGTCAGGGTTAGGAGCCAGCGGGCAATTGTCGATGGCGTCGGCCACGGTGTCATTGTCGTCGTCGGGGTCGCAGGCGTTGCCCTGGCTGTCGCCATCGCTGTTCATCTGGTTGGGGTTCGCTATCAACGGGCAGTTGTCGATGGCGTCGGCCACGGTGTCATTGTCGTCGTCGGGGTCGCAGGCGTCGCCGATGCCGTCGGAGTCGTTGTCCAGTTGGTCAGGGTTGGGGACGTTGGGACAATTGTCGACGATGTCCAGTAAGCCGTCGCCATCGCCATCGTCGCAGGCATCACCGATGCCGTCGCCGTCACTGTCGGCCTGACCCACGTTAGGGACGGTCGGGCAGTTGTCCAGCGCGTCGATCACGGTGTCATTGTCGTCATCTGAATCACAGCGGTCTCCTCTGCCATCGCCGTCGGTGTCGGTCTGGCCCGGGTTGGCCGCCCAGGGGCAGTTGTCGATAGCGTCCACGACGCCATCGCCGTCGCTGTCGTCGCAGGCATCGCCGACGCCATCGCCATCCAGATCTCCCTGCCCTGGGTTGGCGACGAAGCGACAATTGTCGATGCTGTCTGGCACGCCGTCGTTGTCGTCGTCGGGGTCGCAGGCATCGCCGATGTGGTCGCCGTCGGTGTCGATCTGGTTGGGGTTGGGCACCGAGGGGCAGTTATCGACGATGTCCAGGATGCCGTCGCCATCGTCGTCGTCGCAGAGGTCGCCGACGCCGTCGCCGTCGCTGTCAGTCTGTCCGGGGTTGACAACCAGGGGGCAGTTGTCGGTGACGTCGGGCACGCCATCATCATCATCGTCGAGGTCGCAGGCGTCGCCTGTGCCGTCGCCGTCGCTGTCTGTCTGATTGGGGTTGGCCACGGCTGGGCAGTTGTCGGCGGCGTCGGGGATGGTGTCATTGTCGATGTCATCGTCGCATACGTCGCCGAGGCCGTCACCGTCGGTATCGGTCTGATCCGAGTTAGCTATGAGGGGGCAGTTGTCAGTCGCATCGGGCACGCCATCGTTGTCGGCGTCGGGGTCGCAGGCATCGCCGATGCCGTCGCCGTCAGTGTCGGTCTGGGCTGGATTCTGGATGAGGGGGCAGTTGTCCAGCACGTCGATCACGCCATCATTGTCGTCGTCTGAATCGCAGCGGTCTCCCTTGCCGTCGCCGTCGGTGTCGGTCTGGGCTGGATTGGAGACCCGGGGGCAGTTATCAGTCGCGTCCACGACCCCGTCGCCGTCGCTATCGTCGCAGGCGTCACCGACGCCATCGCCATCCATGTCCTTCTGCCCGGGGTTGGCGACGAGGGGGCAGTTGTCGGCGACGTCGGGGACGGTGTCGTTGTCATCGTCGGGGTCGCAGGCGTTACCCTGGCTGTCGCCATCGGTGTTCATCTGGTCAGGGTTCGCTATCAACGGGCAGTTGTCAGTAGCATCGGGCACGGTGTCGTTGTCGTCATCGGGGTCACAGGCATTGCCCAGGCCGTCACCATCGGTGTTGGTCTGGTCTGGGTTGGGGATCAAGGGACAGTTGTCGACACCATCGAGGACGGTGTCATTGTCATCGTCGGGGTCGCAGGCGTTGCCCAGGCCGTCGCCATCGGTGTTGGTCTGGTCTGGGTTGGGGACCGAGGGGCAGTTGTCGACGATGTCTAGGACACCGTCGCCGTCGCTATCTTCACAGGCATCGCCGATGCCATCGCCATCGCTGTCGGCCTGGTTGGGGTTAGACACGCGCGGGCAGTTGTCCAGCGTGTCGACCACGCCGTCATTGTCGTCGTCAGCGTCGCAGGCGTCGCCGAAGCCGTCGCTGTCGGTGTCAGTCTGGGCAGGATTGGCGGTCCAGGGGCAGTTGTCGGCAGCGTCCACAATGCCATCGCCGTCGCTATCGTCGCAGGCATCGCCGAAGCCGTCGCCATCCTCGTCTTCCTGGCCTGGGTTCGTGACTAGTGGGCAATTGTCGATGACGTCCCGCACACCGTCGTTGTCGTCGTCGGGGTCACAGGCGTTGCCGATGCCGTCGTGGTCGGTGTCGGTCTGGTCGGGGTTAGGCACCGAGGGACAGTTGTCGTTGATGTCCAGGATGCCATCGCCGTCGTGATCGTCGCAGGCGTCGCCGATGCCGTCGCCATCGGAGTCAGTCTGGAGTGGGTTGGGGGTGTTGGGGCAGTTATCGGAGCCTGTGCAGGCGGAGGGGCCGGCACTGGGTGCGCCTGGGTTGCAGATGCCGTCGGCGTCGGCGTCAACCTGGGCGTCGGAGCAGCCGTTGGCGTCGACGGGGCTGGCGGTGGCGGTGTTGGGGCAGCGGTCGGAGGTATCGGGGACGTTGTCGTTGTCGTCGTCGGTGTCGCAGGCGTCGCCGAGGCCGTCGCCGTCGAAGTCCTGCTGGCCTGGGTTGGGGGTATTGGGGCAGTTGTCGGAGCCTGTGCAGGCGGAGGGGCCGGCGCTAGGTGCGCCTGGGTTGCAGATGCCGTCGGCGTCGGCGTCGACCTGGGGGTCGGAGCAGCCGTTGGCGTCGACGGGGGCGGCGGGGGCGGTGTTGGGGCAGAGGTCGGAGGTGTCGGGAACGTTGTCATTGTCATCGTCATTATCACAGGCGTCGCCGATGCCATCGCCGTCGAAGTCAGTCTGGCCTGGGTTGGGGGTGTTGGGGCAGTTATCGGAGCCTGAGCAGGCGGAGGGGCCGGCACTAGGTGCGCCTGGGTTGCAGATGCCGTCGGCGTCGGCGTCGACCTGGGGGTCGGAGCAGCCATTGGCATCGACGGGGGCGGCGGGGGCGGTGTTGGGGCAGAGGTCGGAGGTATCGGGGACAGCGTCATTGTCGTCGTCGGGGTCGCAGGCGTCGCCGAGGCCGTCGCCGTCGGCGTCCTCCTGGCCTGCGTTGGGGACGGTGGGGCAGTTGTCATCGGCGTCGACGATGCCGTCGCTATCGCTGTCGTCGCAGGCGTCGCCGATGCCGTCGGTGTCCATATCTTCCTGGCCTGGGTTGGGGGCATTGGGGCAATTGTCGGAGCCTGTGCAGGATGGGTCGACGACGCCGGGGTCGCAGATGCCGTCGTTGTCGTCGTCGGGGTCGCAGGCGTTGCCTACGCCATCGTGGTCGGTGTCGGCTTGGTCGGCGTTGGGGGTATAGGGGCAGTTGTCGCAGGCGTTGCCGAGGCCGTCTCCGTCGCTGTCCGTCTGGTCAGCGTTGGCAGTGGTCGGGCAGTTGTCGGAGCCTGTGCAGGATGGGTCAACGCGACCGGGGTCGCAGATGCCGTCGTTGTCAGCGTCGGGGTCGCAGGCATCGCCGAGGCCGTCGCCGTCTGTGTCAGTCTGGAGGGGGTTGGGGGTGTTGGGGCAGTTGTCGGAGCCAGAGCAAGTGGAGGGGCCGGCGCTGGGGGCGCCTGGGTTGCAGATGCCGTCGGCGTCGGCGTCGATCTGGGGGTCGGAGCAGCCGTTGGCGTCGACGGGGTTGGCGGGAGCGGTGTTGGGGCAGAGGTCGGAGGTGTCGGGAACAGTGTCATTGTCGTCGTCGGGGTCGCAGGCGTCGCCGAGGCCGTCGCCGTCGGAGTCGGTCTGGAGGGGGTTGGGGGTGTTGGGGCAGTTATCGGATCCTGTGCAGGCGGAGGGGCCGGCGCTAGGTGCGCCTGGGTTACACAAGCCGTCGGCGTCGGCGTCAACCTGGGGGTCGGAGCAGCCGTTGGCGTCGACGGGGCTGGCGGGAGCGGTGTTGGGGCAGCGGTCGGAGGCATCGAGGACGCCATCACTGTCGTCGTCGTTATCACAGGCATCGCCGATGCCATCGCCGTCGGCGTCCTGCTGGCCTGGGTTGGGTATGTTGGGGCAGTTGTCGGAGCCGGTGCAAGAGGGGTCGGTGCGACCGGGGTCGCAGATGCCGTCGTTGTCAGTGTCACCATCGCACACATCGCTGATTCCGTCGCCATCGCTATCTGGTTGGCCAACGGCGATCTGAGCGTCGAAGACTGGTCCATCGAAGTAGCCGTCACCATTGGTGTCCCCAATGGGAGCGTTATCCTTGTTCTTAAGGAGCGTCTGATCAAGCTCGAGATGGCTAGTGCCCTGGCTGATGCTCTGCAGGGTGATCCGGGCCAACACGCCCGAGCCGCTGTCTTCGGCGTCTCTGGTGAGTTCAGCGGCGCTGGCGTAGAAGGCGCCATCATTGTCGGGCGGAGTTTCCGATGCGTTCCAGACGCTGCTACCGGGGTTGGCCGCTTGGAACATCTGGACGTTGATCGCCGTCACTCTGACGACCGCTGGGTTATACAGGAGATAAGTCTGCCAAGCCAGCAGGTCGACAACGTCTGTGACGAAGAGGTCAATGGCCACCGATGAGCCCGCGGTCGTGTCGATGCACCATTCGCGCGAGCCGAGGGAGGTGGCGGTGTTGGCGGGCAAGCGCGAGGGGTTTGCATCGATGCCGATGTTGGTAACTATTCCCTCGCAAGCGTCGCCGACGCCATTGCTGTCAGAGTCGGCCTGGTCGGGGTTGTAGGTGGTGGGGCAGTTGTCGCAAGCGTCGCCCACGCTGTCGAGGTCAGCGTCCGCTTGGCCGGTGTTGGCAGTGATCGGGCAGTTGTCACAGATGTCGCCGACGTCGTCGCCATCGGTGTCCGTCTGGTCGGCGTTGGGGGCCAAGAGGCAGTTGTCGGAGCCCGTGCAGGCGGAGGGGCCGGCGCTGGGAGCGCCTGGGTCGCAGATGCCATCGGCGTCGGCGTCGACCTGGGAGTCGGAGCAGCCGTTGTCGTCGACGGGGTCGGTGGGGGCGGTGTTGGGGCAGCGGTCGGAGGTATCGGGTACGCCGTCGTTGTCGTCGTCGGGGTCGCAGGCATCCCCCAGGCCGTCGGAGTCGCTGTCCAGTTGGTCAGGGTTGGGGGTGAGGGGGCAATTGTCGGTGGCGTCGTCCACGGTGTCGTTGTCGTCATCGGGGTCGCAGGCGTCGCCTAGGCCGTCGCCGTCGGAGTTGGTCTGGAGGGGGTTGGAGATGTTAGGACAGTTGTCGGAGCCAGAGCAGGCAGAGGGGCCGGCACTAGGGGCGCCCGGGTTGCAGATGCCGTCGGCGTCGGCGTCGACCTGGGCATCGGAGCAACCGTTGACGTCGACGGGGCTGGCGGGAGTGGTGTTAGGGCAGAGGTCGGAGGTGTCGGGAACGGTGTCATTGTCGTCGTCGGGGTCGCAGGCGTCGCCGAGGCCGTCGCCGTCGGAGTCAGTCTGGAGGGGGTTGGGGGTGTTGGGGCAGTTGTCGTAGATGTCAGGTACGGTGTCCCCGTCCGTATCGCCAAGGGAAGGGCAGGCCTGCCCCACGGCTATCAGGCCGTATTGGGGGTCGGAGTTGCCATCGCGCACCTGGTCCACGGCGATAGGTTCGCCCGTGTAGTCGCTGAGGACGAGCTCGGTGAAGGTGAGGGAGAAGGTGCCGGTGGGGGCGCTGGAGAGAACCTCAAGGGTGTAGCGCCCCATGACGCCTGCGATCGGGCCGAGTTCGGCTGTGCCCGTGTCCACCGGCGCCACTGCCAGGGAGCCATCGGTATCGGGCATGGTTGTCTCGCCCAGGTCCATGACGCTGCTGCCGCTGGCGGACGCGAGCA
>Ga0315293_10003502_pt1 | contig 15115 bp, 16 predicted proteins | sample YL17G13_20_MG_FD_203071 | JGI IMG/M metagenome (GOLD analysis project Ga0315293, IMG submission 203071) | Sediment microbial communities from Yellowstone Lake, YNP, Wyoming, USA - YL17G13_20 | ecosystem: Environmental > Aquatic > Freshwater > Lake > Sediment | place: USA: Wyoming | collected... | reverse complement strand
TTACGTTCCTGATTGTGGTCATTGGATTGAATCAGGTCGGCAGTTACCCACGCGCGCTTATTATGTTTCGTAAAGGATTTTATCAGTTGATTTCCGGCCACACCGGCACTGGGTATGCGACTATTTATGCGCGGCAGTTTATCGATGAATGGGGGAATCTTGCGCTATTTGGATTAATCTGCGCTATGGCCTTTGGAGGCGGGACCTGTTCCACCGCGGGCGGGATCAAGATGTTACGCTTAGGCATCATCGCAAAAACGCTCAAACAAGACTTAAAGAGGGTCATTCTGCCGGAACGGGCCATCGTGGAGCAGAGACTACACCACCTTAAAGAAACATTTTTGGAAGATAAGCAGGTAAGAGCAGCGCTTTTGATTACGGTATCCTATTTAGCGTTATATGGCATAGGCACATTGGTGGGAGTGTTCTACGGATACCCCTTTTTAAACTCATTATTTGAATCAACTTCAGCGGCAGCGAATGTCGGGTTATCGTGCGGAATTACAGCACCTGGTATGCCGGTGGGGTTAAAGCTTACCTACATTGTACAGATGTGGGCCGGCAGATTGGAGTTTATGTCGGTGTTCACGCTTATAGGATTTTTTATGGCAGTAATTAAAGGAAAATAATGAGAAGGGCCATCAGCTTGTTTATAGTGAGCTTGTCGAACCTGATATTTTTCTGCGGGACGGATTGTTTCGCGCAGCAGATTTCCAGCACAGAATTAATTAATAATGCCAAAGAGTATGACGGGAAAAGTGTTGTCTATGTGGGCGAGGCCGTCGGCGATGTAATGGCGCGAGGGGATTTTGCCTGGGTAAATATAAATGACGGCGAAAATGCCATCGGCATTTGGCTGAATAAGGAGTTAGCCGGGGAAATTCGATTTACCGGCAGTTACCATGCTATTGGGGACCAGCTGGAGATTACTGGAGTTTTTCAGCATAATTGCATCCAGCACGGCGGAGACATGGATATACATGCTCAAGGCATACGTAAGATAAGTCCGGGGAGAGTTGTTGGAGAGGAGTTAGATACAAGTAAAAGAAATTTTGTCTTTATATTGTTGGTGGTATTATGTCTGGTGTTTGTGTTTGTGCGCCGCCGGAGAACTTAAGCTGGATTTTTTCACTTATTTTCGATCTCTACGAGGCAAAACAGGCTGTGGCCGCAACCTAATCCCTGTGGAAGAGAAGATTCCAGATTCCGCAGCACACAAGCGACCTGCGGACCCATTACGCTGGCCCAAAAATCAACATCAGGAAATCTGTCGGCGTTCCTATATAACCACGCCAACATCTTTAACTCATCAGATAGACCTTCGGGGCTTGATTCTATTATCCTTTTGACCTCCGCATTGTTGGTGCACATCAAGGCATTGAGCACATTCACAACTAACTGCCATTGGTTATAATAATCGCTAATTCGCCCCCATTCCTCATGATTCACACCTTTCACTTCGTCCAGATAATTTATGTCAAGACTCAAACCGTTTATCTGCCCCCTGTAGTCACGGTCGAACAGCCGATTCACTGCCATTCGTGTCTGATGATTTTGTTTTTTGAAAATACTTGTGTCCATATGGCGGCCCACAAAAATTGACCTGTCCCGTATGGTTATTATTTTTGTTTTCCTTTTGGCGGATTTAGCCGCTGATTCAATAAGCCCGATTAGTTCCGTACCGCTCCAGTATGTAACATCAAACCATTCGACCTTTTCAGGACTCCGCTCCTGCGGTTGTAACAAATAAGCCATAGTGTAAGGCAGAATCGTATGACAATCTCTACTCCAGTACTTAGGCCATTCGGGGGAGTATCTGCCGAAAACATCAAATACCATATACCCTTTTTCGCTGATATGAGAAAAAATTTGTTGCGTAAGACGCTCAAGCTCTTCAAACGTCAAATGTGATTGCGAAGCATAAGACGAAAAGTATATGTCGTAAGGTTCGTCTTTCATAAAAGGAAAACCCTCAGACAAATCCCCCTCGACGAATTCGACCTGCTGGAGGTCTGAGTAATTGTGTTTGCCCTGTTCGACCATCGCCGGTGATATATCGACCCCTTTATATAGTTCGATGTCATCTTCAGCTATTACAAATTCCTTGTTAACTTTTTTAACCGGGTCGCTTGGTGGAATGTGGGTTAATAATTCCACCCCTTCGCCGCTGCCGCAACCAAGGTCAACTATGCGTATTCTCTTTTTATGCTCTAAAACCCGTTCTATAGCTGACCTGATGGACATCTTGATGGAAACATCTTCCCAGTATTTGCGGACATTGTCTTTCTTGCCAAATAATCCGGACTTGTCCACACCGTAAAAACCGTGCTTTACCGCTGACTCATAAAATTCGGTTCTTTGCATAAATCACCAAATCCAATGTGAAATTAAACATTACAGGTCCGAGATTTCCTGCGTACACATGCCTTGACAACACCGGCATTCTATCTGTTTGTGAATAGGTAATTTATCGCGTGTGATAGTCCCCAAACCACCGTCGAACCTATCAGAAGAAAGGTAGTATATTTCCTCCAATCAGCCATTGATGCAGGCTTGTCCGTGACAGTAAGGCCGCCTAAAAACTTTACATCGATATATCTGGTGAGTACAAGAAGTGCCACTGTAACCCCAAAAACCACATCGGCAGCATTGAACGGTTTGCCCTTATTCAGAAGAATGAATACCGTCAAAATAAGAAGGGTTAGGTTGCCAAAAAGCATCCAGAAAAGTCTGGCCAAAAGGCTGAGTGGGTTATCATACTTTTCAGCAGGTTGGTCATTTTGTTTGTTCATGGTCCGTCTCCTAAAAAATCGCAATAATAATCGATTAATTAGGTGGCGGCCCGACCACCTTGACGTGCCTACGAAACCGTTGTTAGTCTCGCACCCTTTGACAATAAATGATAATAAAACTCGGCTCCGATGTCAAAAGTTTTATAATTATCTTAACTTTTAATTTTTAATAGTCATTTCTTCACTTTTTTGTCAATCGTGGAAACTTTGAAGTTTTCAATCAAAAGCGCAGGTAGTTGACGGGTCAATTCCGAAATTTTTAAATTTTTTTAACCCTCTTTAATTTCAACGGCTTATCTTTCAAAGGCAAAGCTGAAACACGCCAATTTTTCGACTCAATCTCGCATTTTCGCCCAATTATGGAGGGAGGTATTATTTCTAAACGCTATGAAAAAAAGCAAAAGTTTATTTGGTCGGCTTAATAAAGAAGTCCGAAGGAATTCGGTGGACAAGGCAACGGCCTTTCACAGAAGCTCGCTTCGAGAAAAGGCCTTGCCGAAGAACGCCTCCCGACCAAAGAACAGTGTCAATCTGTGTGAATCTGTGAAATCTGTGGTTAAAAATCAATCAATCAAAAATAACAAATTATGCAAAACAAACCCAATTTTCAGAAAGCCAAAAATGGTTGTAACCGCAGTATACACAATGACTAATAACAATGAACAACGAACTATGAACTGTTCAAAACAAACCCAAACAAAGCCAATTGAAGAAACAGAGCGTTTTCGCCGCGGTGCGACCGCATCGCAACGGGTTTCACACTTTTCTATATTTTCGCAGCATTTCAAGCAGATTCTGCATATCTTCGGGCAGGGGGGCTTCAAATTTCATTATTTTGTTGGTGGTTGGGTGTTTAAATTCGAGGGTGCAGGCATGTAAAGCACATCTGGTTATGAGGGGGTCCTGAGCGGTGGATTCAACGTCCTGAAGCTGCCAGAGATAAACAAGTTTGCCGCCGTACATATCGTCGGCCACGATTGGGTGCTTTATGTAAGAAAGATGTACGCGTATCTGATGTGTTCGGCCGGTCTGCGGTGTCAACTTCAATAGTGAAAAGCCACGAAATTCTTCCAAGACTTCGTAAAAAGTTACTGCTTCTTTGCCCATTTCCGGTCGAATGGCGTATTTTACTCTTATCTTCGGATGGACACCAAGCGGCGCACTTATACGGTCGGCTGTCAGCTCAGGAGTGCCGTGCACTATAGCCAAATAAGTTTTTTTGACCTGGCGATTTTGGAACTGCCTGGCGACTTTCCACTGGGTGATGTCGTTTTTGGCGACGACCATAACGCCGGTTGTGTCTTTATCGAGGCGATGTACAATGCCGGGGCGGAATTCGCCGAGGCCGCTGGATAATTCGTCGGAGTAAAAGGCGAGGGCGTTTACCAGGGTGCCGTGGGTATTGCCGCGAGCAGGGTGCACTATCATACCGGGCTGCTTATTCAGCACAATGAGGTCGTCGTCCTCGTAGATGATGTTCAGCGGGATGTCTTCAGGCATAATTTCTTTGGTGGGTAGTGTTGGGGCCGTCAACTCTATTTTGTCGCCCTGGCTTAGCTTAAAGCTGGCTTTTACTGTTTTGCCGTTGACTTTGACGGCACCAGCGGCGATTTGCTTTTGAATCATAGCGCGGCTGAGATTGGCGAGCCTGCTGTGCAGGTATTTATCGATTCTGCGATATTTAACCGAGCTTCCAACGTGGAGTGTCAACTGTTCCTCGTCTGTCTGCTTTTTACTCTGCATTGAGGTCGGGGGAATTCGGTTCGATTTGCGGCTCCGATTCCATCGGGGTGGTAGCTGCCCCGCTGCGGTGGGCTGGTGTTTTGAAAACTACCTCTTGCTGGTACTGGGCTATTGAGTCGAGGCGTATTTTTGCCTGGGCGGCTGCTGTAGTGCATTCGAAAGCGGGGTTTGTGGCGATGTCATGGTAAACTTGCTGTGCCTGGGCGAAGTTGCCGATTTCTTCTTCGCAGAGTCCCAAGCCGAACTTAGCTGCCGCTGCCAACGACGGGTTGGACTTAGCCCTTTCGATTGCTTGCGAGTAGGTTGTTTTTGCGCGGTCTATCTGGGCGACCGCATCCTCTCTGCTTATGGCTGCGGGGCGGGAATGTAATTCCATTCGCAGGGTGTCTGCCCCTTTGATAAGTGCAGATGCGGCGACGAGGTCGTCTTTAATATTCTGCGCAGCGGCCTGTAGGTTATCAGCAGCCTGGATGAGGGTATAGGAGATGTCCATTCCCTCGGACTGTGCGCGGAGGATTTGTCTTCTATTGTAGGGCAGTTGGCGGATGAGACTGGTGAGCTCGAACTGTCTTTTAGTCGGGGCGGTACTCTTCTGGTGATAGTACCAGAGGGAATAGGCAGCGACGAGACAGGCGACTGCTGAGACATAAATAATCGTTGTGAGATTTTTGTGGGCCCATTGTGGCAGGTACTGCAGCCACTCGGCCAGCTCATTGGTTTTTAATTCGTGACGATGCTCAGACTTCATTGTGTTCTCCATTCTTGCACTACGTTAAACGGTTGCGGTCGCGTAACTCGTTTCGGTTGCGTTAACCGTAAGACGGTAGACGAAACGAGCCGCGCAACCGTCGGACGAAAGTTCACTGCGGGATTTTAGCAGAATTTCTTTTGTCTTGCAATAGCTGTGTCTGAGGGCTAAGATAAGGCCATTCAAGTGAACTAAAATGCCTAAAGTGAACTAAAGTTAAGGAGAATCGTTACTTTAGACACTTTACACTTTTTTTAGGTTTTTTGCGTTATGGTTCGACTACGCTTACCATCCCGAGCGATGTCGGGGGATTGTTGTGCGCTATATTGAATTTGAAGAAGTCGCCAAGGCGGTTGAATCGCTCTGCATAGCGGCTGCTTATGAATTGCCCGTTGATGTTTTAGCTGCTCTTAAAAAGGCTGCCCAAAGAGAGACCAATCCGGCCGCTGCGAAAGTATTGAGTCAGCTCATCGAAAACGCTCGCATTGCAAAGGAGGAGAAGATACCGTTATGTCAGGATACTGGTTTGGCGGTGGTCTTTGTTGAACAGGGCTCGCAAGTAGCTGTTGAGAGCGGGGGGAGTAAAACTCTGATGGATGCGATTAACGCCGGAGTGGCGGCGGGATATGAAAAAGGGTATCTTCGAAAGAGCGTTGTGGCTGAGCCCTTACGACGGACGACCGACGACGGACGACAGACGAGTTATGCCCCTGCTATAATTCATTATACAGCCGTTTCTGGTGACAAGTTAAAGATAACCGTTATGGCCAAAGGCGGTGGCTGTGAAAACAAAAGCTGCTTCAAGATGTTTAGACCCACAGCCGACAGGAGCGAAATAATTGACTGGGTTGTTAGTGTTGTCAAGGCTGCCGGCGCTGATGCCTGTCCACCATTTATTGTTGGCGTCGGCATTGGCGGTGATTTCGAGCTTAGCTGTCTATTGAGCAAAAAGGCGCTATTGCGAGATATGGGAGAGGAAAACAACAACAAATTTTATGCTGACCTTGAGTCGGATTTGCTTTCGGCGATCAATGCGCTCGGCCTGGGGCCTCAGGGTCTCGGTGGTGATACTACTGCTTTAGCTGTTCAGGTTGAGACCGCTCCGTGCCACATTGCATCACTTCCGGTGGCGGTAAATATCGAGTGTCACAGCCACAGACACAAGTCTGCGGTCATTTAGCAAATAATAGCCGGAGGGTTTACGGTTCAGCTTCTTGAAGTTATATGCCTGCGGCACCCTTCGACAGGCTCAGGGCAAGCAGGTTTGCGAGGGCGATGTAGTTTTCCGGTGAGAGCTGTTCGCCGCGCTGGCGGGGGTCGATGGAACATTGCTCAAAAATTTGAGACCAATCGCGGATTTTCCCTAAGGGACCGGCGGCGAATTTGACGCAAGCCTTTAGCATTTTTCGGCGGTGCTGCATAAAGAGACGGACTGTTTTGCTGAAGATTTCGATGTTCCTGATGCGACCTGCCTTTTCCTCTTTGCGGATGAAGCTCACCATTGCCGAATCTACCTGCGGTTGAGGCCAAAAGACGGTCGGCTTTAGAGTCCTTATTGTTTTTATGTCTCCGATGGCGTTTAGTAGAATACTTAATGTTCCGTAGTCGCGGCTGCCGGGTGCGGCTGTCATTCGGTCCGCCACTTCCTTCTGGACGGTTACATACATAGCCCCGCACCAATTGTCCAGCGATAGAGGAACCGGTCGAGTTTTCGGCTCCAGTCGCGGTTGCCGGTTCAATTGGTGCGGGGCCGTAATTGAGCCTGTAACCAAATTTATCATTACTGCAGAGGCGACATTGTAGGGCAGGTTCGCGACTAATAGAAGCCGGCCGGACTGTTTTTTGTGAGCTTCTCGGAGAGATTTTATAACGGTTTGGCTGATGGTGTTCTTGTTTTCGAGGATGTCGGTATTAAGAATAATAACGTTTTCCGAGACGACATCGGGCCCCAGACATGCGGAAACGACACCGCAGGTGTCCGAAACGACGTCGGGCCCCAAACGTGCGGAAACGACACCGCAGGTGTCAGTGCCGGCGAGCCGTTTTTTTGCGATTTTTGCGAGGTTACTGTCGATTTCGACTGCTATTATTTTGCCGGCGAGCGAGGCTATTGCTTCTGTCAGTGAGCCTGTGCCGCATCCAACCTCGAGCACGATGTCGCTGCTGGATATATTTGCTGAATCTACCAGCAGCCGCATAAGGTTCAGGTCAATGAGAAAATGTTGGCCGAGTCGCTTGTTTGCAGTGATACCTGCGGAGGCAAGCAACTGCTGGATTTGCCGTTTGGTCTGCAATCCTTCGATTCCCTTCAGTCGCTCAGGATGGTGAGCGTAAGTCGAACCATTCTAAACTTTCCCGCCGCCCCGACCTGCGTCGGAAGACGCGGGGGCAGGCAATTCCAAATTCTTTTTGGTTGTGGCCATCTGGACGGCCGTTATCACCGCTGATTTCATACTGGTTGGGTCGGCAAGATTTTTGCCAGCGATATCAAAGGCTGTTCCGTGGGCGGGTGAGGTTCTGATAATCGGTATGCCGATAGTGATGTTGACCGCCTGCTCGAAGGCGAGCAGTTTTACGGGTATCATACCCTGGTCGTGGTACATTGCCACAACAGCGTCGAATTCGCCGTGAGCGGCCCGCCGAAAGAGCGTATCGGCGGGGAACGGGCCGGCGCAGTTTATCCCTACTTCCTGTGCCAATAAAATTGCCGGTGAGATTATTCGCTTTTCTTCATCGCCGAATTGTCCATCTTCACCGGCGTGCGGATTTAATGCGGCTACACCGATTCTCGGATTTTCGAGGTGGAAGTATTCCTTCAACGCGGTGTTTAATAAATCTATCGGTTCAAACACACAGCCGATAGTAAATTTATGCCGAACTTCGAACAGCGGCTCGTGAATTGTGGCAAGTGCAATCTTCAACGGCCCGGCGATGAACATCATTGCTTTTCGGGGGGACTTGCAACGGTCAGCCAACATTTCGGTGTGGCCCGGCCAGGGGGCACCGGCCAACTTCCAGCTTGTTTTGCTGATGGGTGCCGTTACCACTGCATCTATTATGCCGGCCTTGGCTGCATCAATGGCATCCAGACAAAACCTTATAGATGCCTCACCTGCGATTTTGTCGGGTTCTTTAATCCAGGGCGGGATGGAATAGTCATCATAGTCTGCGACAACGACCTTGTAAGGGTAATCTCTGCTGATTTTTTCATGTTGGTGTCGACCCCAGAATGGTTCGATTTCAGCTTTGTCGGCGGCGTAGCGAAGCTGTTCGTCCATACCGAAGATGATGAACTTAGCGGTTCGGCGTATGGAGGGTTCGGCAAGGGCTTTTACGATAATCTCCGGGCCGATGCCGGCTGGGTCACCCATAGTTATACCTATTACCGGCTGCTGACTTATCGAGTTATCGAATTTTGTGTTTCGCATGCTATTTTGTACGTTATATTTCAGGGTAGAGCCACGTGTTAAATAGATGTTTTTTAAAAGCCCAGCTCTTTCATTTTTTCCATGGTTAAGTTCTGTTTTTGCGGCAGTATTTTATCGAGCTGTTTCTTTATTATCTTTACAACTAAGTCGGTTTCGACATTGACGCAATCGCCGTTTTTTGTGTTGCCGAGTGTGGTTTTTTTTAGTGTTTCAGGGATTATTGCGGCACTGAAGCTATTTTTATTCAAGCTTGCGATTGTCAGTGATATGCCGTCGACTGCTACTGAGCCTTTGGGGACCATCTGGTCGAGTAGTTCCGGACTGGCTGAGAATTTGATATTGGCGAAATCGTCTCGCTGGTCAATTTGCGTAATCGTTGCGGTGCCGTCGATGTGTCCTTCGACGATATGTCCGCCGAGGCGGTCACCTGCTTTAATGGCTCGTTCAACATTGACCTGCGAACCGGCTTTCAACCTGCCAAGAGTCGATTTTCTTAATGTCTCGTGGCTGACGTCAAAGCCGGCAACATTGGCCGAGAGCTGAGCTACGGTCAGGCAGACGCCATTTATGGCGATACTGTCTCCGACTTTAATTTCATCGGCGAGACCACCTAAATCTACGGTTAGCTGCATTGCACCAGCGGTGTGTCGTACCGACTTTATTGTGCAAAGCGCTTCTATAAGCCCTGTGAACATTTGAAATTGACTATTTATTAGTGACTGTTTACTATTAGTAAGGGTATACCAAACGCCAAAATCGATTATAAACAATTGGTTGTCAATAATCAACGACTGAGTCGGAAAGGTAAGGTGTCGTGATGAGTACATTCTGGCTTAAAGTAGTGGGCGTTCTGGTCGTCGTTGTGGCGATAGGTGCTTTTGTTATGTGGGTACGGTCGGGTATAGAGGAAGCACAGCACCCCGAGGTGACTTTCTCCGATATGGTCGAAAAGGACAGGCAAGAGCTGCTGGCTGAACCTAACACTAAGGACCTCACCAGCCGACCGGCCCAGTCGCAGGCACCTACGGTTCCCGAACCTAATAAATCAGCCCAGCCGAGTGAGCCACAACTATCGAAAGCCGAGCCGGTAACGTTCTACTTTACCCGCCTCGATGAAACCGAACAGGTGGAAGCAGAGCAACTTCTTGCTATGATTCCTACCGGACGCAGCATCGGAAGGTTGCCAATGACAAGTTACAATCTTATGGTTGAAACATGCCGTCAAATTATGAAACGATGGCCGGGCAGTATCTACGACTACAAAGCCAGAAGGGCCCTAAGCCAGATACCTGAGCGATTGAGGGAGAGGAACAGGATAACTGACGAGGAGCTTGACCTGACACGATTTACTAAGCCCCGGCCAAATACGACACCCTACCCTATCAAAGAGGAAAACTGATGACGACATCGATGGCAATTGCCGACATACCGGTATTATTCATCACCGCAAAATCACTGCCTGAGGCGTGGGAAAAAGCTGTTTTGGCTGTTTGGGATAATGGTTTCGAGATTAGAACTCAGTACGACAAGACAGGGGACCCGCCGAGCAAAGATGCGACGGTTATAATTACAGTCAATAATCCATTTGCCGAGCCGAGGATTCATAAGAATTTTCCGGGCGGTCCGGAAGAGCTCGAGGCATATCGACAGGAAGTGGTCAACGGCATCCATGACCACTGGATTGACCCTGCCGGTGGTAAATGGACCTATACTTACCATGAGCGATTGTGTTCTTATTCTCCCGTTGAGGATATAAGAGGCACCCATCCGAAGAGGCCGTTCTCCAACGTTAACCAGATTCAGTATATTGTCGAGACGCTTTCGCGGGCTGATTACAGCCGCAGGGCACAGGCAATAACGTGGATGCCGACCGCCGACCCCACTACCGACGACCCGCCCTGTCTGCAACGGGTTTGGTGTCGGCTAATCACCAATGGCGCCGACGGCTTTGTCCTGAATATGAATACCCACTGGCGCAGCCGGGATTTGTATAAAGCCTGGTTTATGAATGTTTATGCCTTTACCGACCTGCAAAGAGTAATTGCTGAGCAGATTTCACAAAGAAAAGGTAAGCTGGTGAAGGTGGGCAGATATGTTGATATAAGTGATTCGCTTCATATTTATGGCCGTTACTTTGATGAGGTAGCATCTGAGGTCGAGAAGATGCGCAACAGCCCATTTACCGAACGGGCATGGGCAAGTACGCATCCTGCCTTTGAGAGGATGACCGCCGAGGCAAGAGAGAAACTAGCAAAGGACCCCGACTGGTATGCGAAAGCTAAAGGTTAATTGGATTTGCTGTCCATTGACCACCAGTTCAAAGTGACAGACCTGTAACCACGACGCAAATTTCTGAAACAGCATCGGGCTCCAAACGTGCGGAAACAACACCGCAGGTGTCCGACCCAACAAGAAGACTTCCTCTCGCGAATCAACCGCAGTTCTTCTTGGTTTTAGCTTTAGTTTTATTGAGCGGTTAAAAAGCAAAAGTTCAGTTTGCCACTTTGCAGTTTTTATATTAGATTTTACGTGGTGGTGGGGGGTAATAAATTCAGCGAGGGCTAATCACCGGCGCCCGAATAGTGATGGATAAAAGCTTCGCATATTGCGGAGAGAGAGTTTGGGTATACCCTATCATAGGGGGGTCATATAAGTTTCTTTCCGAGTTGGGCCTCTGCGCCAATGGCGCAGAGGCCTTTTTTACAGACAGGTTATTGGAGAGGGCTGTGAGTTTTTTTACTTTTTCCATTAGTGCTGTGCCAGCCAGAAGTTGGGGACAGTAGAAATGAGATTTGACAGCGGGCGATTCGGGTTTGTCGGAAGATTTTCAAAAATTTCTTTGACATACTATATGTTGGGTTTAGAATAGTGCTTCCGACGAGATGTAGTGTTGGTGAGAGGAGTTACGAACAAGTTTTTTTGGTGGACTTTGCTCGTGAAATGTCCTTTTTGTAGGGAGGATAGAGACAGAGTTGTAGATTCGCGTTCAAGCGAAATGGGCAGGGTAATAAGGCGCCGACGTCAATGCCTGGTGTGTGGAAGGCGCTTTACTACTTACGAGAAAATAGGTGAAAGTTTTAAGCTCTCTGTGGTGAAGAAGGACAATTTGCGTGTGCCTTACGATAGGGATAAAGTTGTTGGTGGTTTGCAGAAGGCTTGTTACAAGAGACCCGTTTCGGCAGAGCAGATCCAGCAAATAGCTGACAAGGTTGAAGAAGATATTTTTCGTAATTTCGATAAGGAGGTTTCATCTGTCTTCATCGGGGAGAGCGTAATGCGGCATCTTCGCGCGACGGATAAGGTTGCGTACATTCGTTTTGCAAGTGTGTATCGCGATTTCAAAGATGCAGATGAATTGATTGATGAAGTCAGCCAAGCTATTGCGGAAACTGAGCATAAGGCGCAGCCGAAGCTGTTCGACGTATGAGAAAGTTGTTCTTATGGGCTTCGCAACATAGAAAAGGGAGATGAGTCGTGGTTTAGGCTGGATTTACCAGGGAGGGTGGCCAAATGAAGCTCAAAGTCATGAAGAGTGACGGCGTAGTGGAGGAGTATTTACACACAAAGGTAGTGGGGGTTATCAGTAACGCTGTCAGTGGAGCTGGTGAGGCTGATGTGTGTATTGCTGAGCATCTGGCGGAGGTTGTGACATACTTTTTACATCAAAGAGAAGGTCCACAATGTGTGACCAGTGATGAGATTTTCTCTATAGTCAAAGCGGTTTTGACGGTCACTGGGTATGAAGATGCGGCGGTTGCCCTAAATGAACATCATTACAGGCGTCAGCTTAAGCGTTGTCGAGTTGAGGTTGTTTCGGTTGACGCGAGGGAGATGGATGATGCTGACGCATTCTATGAGGCGCAACAGGCGGCGGCCAAGTCGCAGTGGAGTAAATCAAGAATAGTCAGTGACCTTGTAAGCAAACAGGGTCTTTGCCGACAGACCGCGCGTATGATAGCTTCGATGGTTGAAGAAAAGATATTCAATATGGGAGTTACGTTGGTTCCAGCCAGTTTGGTGAAACAACTTGTTTTGGGTGATACTGCTGCGGTTCTGCGTGCCGAGAGGCAATTGGCGAGAGTCTGAACCTATTGTCTGATATCTTTAAGCAGTTTTTCTGTACGTTCGAGGATTTTCTCGGCCGGCTCTTCAGGCTCGATGTCGAGCCAGTTTACATTTCTAAAGGCTTTGAACCAAGTCCTCTGATTTTTCGCCAATCGCCGAGTATTTTTCTTTATAAGCTCATTTGCATCTTCCAGGGTTATCTTTCCACCCCAATAATCTATCATTTCCGCATAACCGATTGCGCATCGGGCCTGCTGGCTTAGGGGTTTTTCCTCGGCGAGCAGCGACCTGACCTCATTGACAAATCCCGCTTCAATCATATTTTTTGTTCGTCTATTTATTCGGTGGCTAACGTCGGTCTTTTGTCTTCTCAGTCCAATTATAGTCCAGTCGTGTAGTGTTTTTTCGGCCTTGAATTGTTGCTGGAAGCAGGAGATGGGTTTACCGGTGATTTTATAGACTTCAAGGGCGCGGATTATGCGTTTGGAGTCGTTGGGGTGAATGTGGTCGGCTGCGGCCGGGTCGGCTTTCACTAATTGCAGATAAAGCTTTTCGAGTCCTTCTGCTTGTGCCTGCGCTCGAAGTTCAGTACGTATTTGCCTGTCTGCTGCAGGTCCTTCAAACAAGCCGTATAGGAGTGCCTTTATGTAGAGAGCTGTTCCTCCGACCGCTATGATAGGTACGTTGCGACGTTTTATATTTTCTATTGCGACGTTCGCCGAATCGAGAAAAGCACCAACACTGAACGAATCACTCGGCTCTACGATATCAACCAAGTGATATTTGATTTGCTGACGGGCATCCTGGGGCGGCTTAGCGGTGCCGATGTCCATCCGCCGATAAACCTTCATTGAGTCGATACTGATTATTTCGGCGTCCAGACTTTTCGCAAGAGTAAAGGCTAAATGTCCTTTGCCTGAAGCGGTAGTACCGAGAATAAGAACATAATCGCTTTTCATAATTTTCCCGAACAACATCGGGCAACAGACATCCGGTAATGGTTCGACAGGCTCAGCCTACTCCGCCATAGCAGCTATGGCTGCGAAGGCTGGACCATCCCGAGCGAAGTCGAGGGACGACACCGGAATTGTCTGTAAATGTCCGTAGGGGTAGATATAATACAAATTATAGGGTTGAGAGGCAAAGCTGAATCTGTCGCGGTAAATAGGTGCGGTGAATTTATAATGTCAGCGGTTGAGGCGGTCAATTCGGATTTCGAACTTCAGTTGCGGGATAAACGCGAGGTTGTCAATAATACACTGCGCAGGCTTCTTGCTCAGCATGTTAAGGCTGATGGCGTTTTGAAAGAAGCGATTAAGTATACACTTGAAGCACCGGGCAAGCGGATACGCTCGGCTATGGTGTTGTGGTGTTGCGAAGCTGTGAGCCCGATTCGTCGTGCGTCGTGCGTGATGCGTCGTGCGAAAGATGGATGCGAGACGCAATACGCAGTACGCAATACGCAGGACGCCCTTGTGGCAGCGGCGGCTATTGAAATGGTGCACACTTATTCGCTTGTTCATGATGATTTGCCGGCGATGGATAACGATGACCTCAGACGAGGCCAGCCTACGTGCCATAAGGCTTTTGATGAGGCTACGGCTATCCTTACCGGTGATGCGCTTTTGACACTCGCTTTTGAGGTTTTGGCTGAGCCCCGCCTACCCAAAGGCTCGTCCGTCGGGCAGGGAATTTCCGAGGCGGCGGTTGCTGTAAAGCTCATTCGTCAATTGGCTCACGATGCCGGCCCCGCCGGTATGATTGCCGGTCAAATGGCTGATATGAAATTTACGATTGACGATTTACGATTGACGATTGGAAAACAGAAATCGAAAATCGAAAATCAGTTGGAGTTTATCCACACCAACAAGACTGCAAAGATGTTCCGCTGCGCCGCTGCAATGGGCGCTATCTGCGGCCGGTCAAATGATGTTCAACTGGCCGCTCTCTGTGAGTATGGCTTAAAGACAGGCCTGGGCTTCCAAGTAGCTGATGATATCCTCGATGCCTCAGCTACAAGTGAGCATTTAGGAAAGACTGTCGGGAAGGACGTCAAAGCCGGGAAAGTCACTTACCTTTCAATTTTGGGGATGGAAAAGTCAAAACTGCTGGCAAAAAAACTCGCCGACGAGGCAGTAGCGGCTCTGGAGCCGTTCGGTAAAGACGCCGATATCCTGCGACAACTGGCTGCGGCATTACTGCAAAGAACAAGGTAGCACGGCCATCCTGGCCGTGGCACGGGCTGCCTGCACCTGTGTTGCCTGCACAGGTGTCGCAGGCACAGGTGGAAGTCCGTGCTACTTTGGTACGGAATTTGCTATTACGTATTCGTATTCGTA
>Ga0315293_10003499_pt1 | contig 15122 bp, 7 predicted proteins | sample YL17G13_20_MG_FD_203071 | JGI IMG/M metagenome (GOLD analysis project Ga0315293, IMG submission 203071) | Sediment microbial communities from Yellowstone Lake, YNP, Wyoming, USA - YL17G13_20 | ecosystem: Environmental > Aquatic > Freshwater > Lake > Sediment | place: USA: Wyoming | collected... | reverse complement strand
AATCAAATATTAAGACTCATGTCATGATCACTGAAGCTGATACCTGTAGAAAATATGTTCTTCCAAAGCTTACCGAGGCTGGTTGGGATAATGATCCCCATTCCTTTACAGAACAGAAGACTTTCACGGACGGGCGTATTGTAGTTATTGGCCAAAAGATTAAACGGCAAAAACAAAAGCGAGCCGATTACCTCCTCCGCTATACCCGTGATTTCATGATTGCCGTTATCGAGGCAAAAGCCGCCTACAAATCCCCAGGTGATGGTCTCCAACAGGCCAAGGATTATGCCGAAATTCTCGGATTAAAATTCGCTTATTCTACAAATGGCCATGGCATCATTGAATTTGATTACCTTTCTGGCCAGGAAAGAGAACTCGGTTCATTTCCATCCGCAATCGAACTCTGGGAACGTCTTGGAACTCATCAAAAATTGGATGATGAGTTAACAAAACGTCTCCTCACACCTTCATACACTCAAAGCGCAAAGATTCCTCGTTATTATCAGGAGATTGCTATTAATCGCTCTGTGCAGGCGATCCTACAAGGTAAACCCCGCATCCTGTTGACAATGGCTACAGGTACCGGGAAGACGCTCGTTGCCTTCCAAATCTGTTGGAAGCTCTGGAATTCACGCTGGAATAGGACAGGAGATTACAGACGCCCCAAAATCCTCTTTTTGGCTGACAGAAACATTCTGATCGATGATCCCAAAGATAAGGACTTTGCACCTTTTGGAGACGCCCGCTGGAAGATTGAAAACGGTGTGGCAAACAAGAGTCGCGAGATCTATTTCTCAACCTATCAGGCGATTGCCAAGGATGAACGACGTCCTGGACTTTACAAAGAGTATGCACCTGATTTCTTTGATCTCATTATCGTAGATGAATGCCATCGCGGAAGTTCTCGGGATGAGAGTAACTGGCGCGAGATACTCGAATTTTTTAAACCGGCCTACCAACTGGGCATGACAGCAACACCGCTTCGTGAAGATAACCGTGATACTTACCGTTATTTTGGCAATCCCATCTACACATATAGCCTTCGCCAGGGGATTGATGATGGTTTTCTTGCCCCCTACCGTGTTCACCGCGTAATAACGACGTTTGATGCTGCCGGGTGGCGTCCAACCAAAGATGATCTCGATCGTTTTGGTAGGGAGATCCCAGACGAGGAATATCACACCCCAGATTTTGAACGTATCGTGGCACTTCGAGCAAGAACTGAGGCAGTGGCTCGACACTTGACCGAGTTTTTAAAGAAGACTGACATATTTGCAAAAACCATCATCTTTTGTGTCGATCAGGAACATGCCGACGAGATGCGTCGGGCCTTCAATAATTTAAATACTAACCTCGTTCAAAAATACCCCGATTATGTTTGCCGTGTGACATCCGAGGAGGGACAAATTGGCCGAGGGCATCTAAGCAAGTTTCAAGAACTTGAGACAGTTACCCCAGTGATTGTCACCACATCGAAATTACTTACAACGGGGGTTGATGTTCCCACGTGTAAGAATGTTGTATTGGTTCGTATCATCAACTCGATGACTGAATTTAAGCAGATCATAGGCCGAGGCACCCGTGTTCGCGATGATTACGGAAAGTTTTTCTTTAACATCTTGGATTATACCGGTAGTGCAACTCGCCTTTTTGCCGACCCTGAATTTGATGGGGCGCCAGCATTATTAACAGAGGAAGAAATTGATGAAAGGGGAGAAATAATTCCAAATACTTACGAAGTGGTTGAAGAGGAGATACCTATTGCGGCTGAGCCAGAAATGGAGTGGGAAGTCACACCAACTATTTCGGATGACTCGGAAGGAAAACGTCGAAAGTATTATTTTGATGGAGGACATGTTGAAATTGCTGCCCATCTCGTTTATGAACTTGATACCGATGGAAACCAACTCCGAGTCGTCAAATTTACCGACTATACTGCAGAGAAAGTACGGACACTTTATCCTTCAGCTATTGAATTACGCAGACGTTGGGCTAGCTCAGAACATCGGTCCGAAGTTATTTCCTTACTCGAGGAAAGAGGAATCGACTTCGAGGAGTTAGCCTCTGCCACAAATCAGCCCGAGGCCGATCCTTTCGACCTTCTCTGTCACATCGCCTACAATGCTCCACTGAGAACACGGCGTGAAAGGGCTGATCGGTTGAAAAGAGATAAGAAAGATTTTTTTGACCAATTTGGTTCAGAAGCCAGGATGATATTAAATGAACTTCTGGATAAATATGCTGATTACGGAACTGCCCAGTTTATCATCCCCGATGTATTGAAAGTTCCTCCAATTTCTGAGCATGGAAACGTGATAGAGATTGCAGCCCTCTTTGGCGGGGCAGAGAAGTTAAAAGAAGCAGTAAACCAATTGCAGACACTACTCTATGCTGCATGAAGGAAGGATAATTCATGGTGCGGAAAACTAAGGATACCCAACCCTTAACCACGGTCCAACAACTTGGTAGCCTCATTAAGTCTTCCCGGGACATCATGCGAAAAGACAAGGGACTAAGTGGAGATTTGGATCGCCTACCAATGCTCACGTGGATCATGTTTCTCAAGTTTCTTGATGACTTGGAACAGATCCGTGAGCATGAGGCCGCTATGGCAGGAAAGAAGTTCAGGAAAGCTATTGAGTCACCTTACCGATGGCGGGATTGGGCAGCAAAAGAAGATGGAATAACTGGTAACGAACTGACTGCTTTTATTAACAATGAAGAGGCAATGCGTCCCGACGGAACAAAAGGCCCTGGTCTCTTTGCATATTTAAGAAGCCTTCAAAGTTCAAACGGAGGGGATCGCCGCGATGTGATTGCCATTGTTTTTAAAGGCGTTACGAACCGCATGATCAGTGGCTACCTCCTACGCGATATCATTAACAAGATTAACGGCATCCACTTTAACTCCTCAGAGGAGATTCACACTCTCAGCCATCTGTATGAATCCATGCTAAAGGAAATGCGCGATTCAGCAGGAGACTCAGGAGAATTCTATACTCCTCGACCTGTGGTACGTTTCATGGTCGAGGTCATCGATCCACGCCTTGGAGAGACTGTTCTTGACCCAGCCTGCGGCACCGGGGGTTTTCTCGTAGAAACTTTCAATCACTTGGCAAACCAATGTAAGACCGTACAAGATCGCGACATTCTTCAAACAAAGAGCATCTTAGGAGGTGAAGCTAAACCTCTGCCATATCTTCTTGGCCAAATGAATCTGTTGCTTCATGGTCTTGAATATCCAAAGATAGATCCACTTAACAGCTTGCGTTTTCCTCTAAGGGAAATTGGTGATAAGGATCGAGTGAACGTCATTCTCACCAATCCGCCTTTTGGGGGTGAGGAGGAGCGAGGGATTTTAGGGAACTTCCCTGAAGACAGGCAAACCGCAGAAACAACGCTTCTCTTCCTTCAACTCCTCATGCGCAAATTGAAGAGGTTTCCAAAACCGGGCAGAGCCGGTGTTGTCGTCCCCAATGGGACACTCTTCGGTGATGGAGTCTGTGCCCGCATCAAGGAAGAACTTCTGAAAGAATTTAATCTTCATACCATTGTGAGATTACCCAACGGGGTTTTTGCGCCATATACCAGCATTCCAACGAACCTTCTCTTTTTCGACCGGTCAGGCCCAACAAAGGAGGTCTGGTATTATGAACTTCCATTACCCGAAGGCCGAAAACAATATACCAAGACCCAACCTTTACAATATGAAGAGTTTACGGATTGTTTGGCATGGTGGAAGGCCCGAAAAGAAAACGAAAGGGCTTGGAAAGCTTCAGCAGAAGAAATCCTAAAATATAATGAAGGCGGCAACCTCATTTCGGTTAATCTGGATATCAAGAACCCTAACAACAAACAGGACTTTGTGCATATGCCTCCAGAACAGTTGGTGGAGGATATTCTTAATAAAGAGCAGAGGATTATCGAAATAATTGCTGAGATCAAGCAGGTCCTTGCCCAGGAGCCAAAGGCATGAAAAATTCTTCCGTCAAGAAGTCCGAGACTACCCATGGTTCGCTCAAGGGTTACGACTCTGTATTGTCCGGTCTCGTGGATTTGCTGGAAAGCGCACGCACAACATCCTCCCGCACTATAAATGCAATCATGACTGCCACCTATTGGGAGATTGGGAGGCGGATTGTAGAGTTTGAACAGGGTGGGGATATCCGTGCAGAGTACAAAGCGGGTCTTCTTGAAAGGCTTTCCAGAGATCTTACCAGCCGTTTTGGACGTGGGTTCTCGGTGGACAACTTGGAAACGATGCGGCTTTTCTACAAGGCTTACCCACCGGAGAGAATTTCCGAGACACTGTCTCGGAAATCCGATGCCCTTCTCAGTTCTACTTCAAAATCCGAGACACCGTCTCGGAAATTCAACCTGAGTGATCTGTCTGGAGCGTTTCCCCTCTCCTGGTCACACTATGTCCAGCTCTTGCGCCGTAGCCGCTCAGCGGAGGCACGTGCTTTTTATGAGACCGAGGCACTTCGTTGCGGGTGGTCCGTCCGGCAACTGGACAGGCAGATATCCTCGCTATTCTACGAGCGGATACTACTTTCAAAGAATAAAACAGCCATGCTGAAAAAAGGTGCTCCATCCAGACCTGAGGATATGGTCACTCCAGATGAGGAGATCAAAGATCCCTACATTCTCGAATTTCTAAATCTAAAGGACGAGTACTCCGAAAACGACCTGGAACAAGCCCTCATCCAGCAGTTAGAAAAATTTCTGCTCGAACTCGGTGGTGACTTCGCCTTTATCGGAAGACAACGTCGCCTGCGCATCGGCGATGATTGGTATCGTGTGGACCTGCTCTTCTTTCATCGTCGTTTGCGGTGTCTGGTGGTAATTGACCTCAAGGTTGGCAAGTTCACCCATGCCGACGCTGGCCAGATGCACCTTTACCTCAACTATGCCCGAGAGCACTGGACGAATGAGGGCGAGAACCCACCCGTTGGCCTGATCCTCTGTGCCGAGAAAAACGCTGCTGTCGCACACTATGCCTTGGAAGGTCTACCCAACAAAGTTATGGCTGCCGAATATAAGATGAAACTCCCAGACGAAAAGATGCTCGCAGCGGAACTGAAGCGATCACGGAAACTGCTGGAGAGCCGTATCCTTGTTAGTGTAAAGAAGGAGTCACGGTAATGAACAGGCCCTGGTCGCCAGCAAAACTTTATGAAATCTTAACACCCATATCGCGGGCTGAACGAATTGAACCGATGAAGACATATCGATTATTAGGTGTTCGTTTGGAAGGTGCTGGTCCCTTTCATCGAGAAACCATAATGGGTTCCCAAAGTGCGGCAACAACTCTATATGAAGTAAAATCGGGCGATTTTATATACAGCCGCCTTTTTGCCTGCCGAGGAGCTTTCGGGGTTATTAGTTCTGACTTGGATGGTTGCTATGTCTCGGGAGAGTTTCCTACATTTATACCGGTTCACGACAAGGTTGATGTGAACTTTCTCAGATTATGGTTCCGCCTTTCTACGACTATCAGAGAAGTGGACGCCAATTGCACGGGTAGTACACCTCTGACAAGGAATCGTTTCAAAGAGAATTTCTTCCTTAATCTTGAAATTCAACTTCCTCCTTTAGGAGAGCAGCGGCGGATCGTGGCCAAGATCCAAGAACTGGCGGCTAAAATCGGTGAAGCGCGTGGGCTGCGGCAGCAGACGATTGAGGATGCATGGACCCTATTGGAATCTACAAGAGTTAACATATTTAAGAAAATGTCCAGTAGTTGGAAAGTACAGAAACTCGATGAAGTTGCGCCAATCAATATGGGACAGAGTCCGCCAGGGGAATCATATAATACATTTGGTGATGGTATCCCATTGCTTAATGGTCCGACGGAATTTGGAGAAAAATATCCAACTCCGGTTCAATGGACAACTGCTCCCACAAAGTTATGTAAACCAGGTGATATCTTACTTTGTGTCCGAGGGGCGACAACAGGGAGGTTGAATTGGGCAGACAAAGAATATTGCATTGGGCGGGGGCTGGCTGCTTTAACACCAAATCCCAAAGTTTGTGTGCCTGAATATGTTTATCATTTTGTTGAAACACAAACCCAGGAGATGCTCGGACTTGCCGCAGGTAGTACATTTCCAAATTTGCCAGGGGCGAAATTAAAAGTTTTAGAGATTTCCATCCCCCCTGTTCCACAGCAGCGGCGCGTCGTAGCCTATTTGGACAGCCTGGAAGCAAAGGTAGAAGGGTTGAAACAGCTTCAAAAGCAGACTGCCGCAGAACTCGATGCTTTGTTGCCATCCATCCTCGACAAAGCCTTCAAAGGAGAACTTTAGCAAGTGTTTATTCTTTCTTTTCATGGAATTATTTTTTTGAGTGAAAATTGACAGTACTCTTTGATACTTGGTATGTGACAAGGTTAATTGGAGAGGGATAAGTTAGCATGGCTAAGGCTGGTGGCTCTTCAACCATAACCGGTACAGATTTTGAGGCATGGTTTGTTGCTTTGAAATTTGCAGATGCTTTTTTTGATGAAAGTCTGAGAGTAAAACCACAGGCTCAGACATATATCGACCCAAAGACTCTGCAGACAGAAATAACAGCCTTAGACGACCTACATATCACTTCTCTGTTAATCAGTGAGTTTTATAATTTGAAGTTTCGTGCTCCGAATATCATAAACTGGGGCTTAAACGACTTCAAAACTTTTAAGGTTTTATCCCAATTAAAAGAGCAATTTCTCAAAATACCTGAAGCTAAGTTGTATTTTGTAAGTCAGAGCCCTTGCCGCATGTTCCAGGAAGTTTTGCCCCGCGGTAGTTCTTGTTCCTCAAGAGAAGAGTTGGAGATAACCCTAAAACCAAACAATTACCTTTCCGATTGGGATAAGTTAAAGGAGGAACTGGGGTTTTCAGATGAAGAGATGATGAGTTTTTCTAGGCAGGTGACATACAAACATATCATTGATACTGAAGAGATTAAGAATCTCATCCTACAAAAGTTTGAGGGTCATGTAACAAATTCTGGATTCGTACCCAATTGTCTTTATCAACTCGCAATTGAAGCGGGGAAAAAAGGGATAGTCGTTGACAAGCATTACGTCGTTACATACCTCGAACGAAACAATATCCACCTGAAACCTCATCTTAAGCCTGAATTATTGCTAGAAAAACTATTCTATGCGTCGGCAACCCTAAAGTCTATATCTAATACCTTTTTTAAGGATTGTCATATTAATCGTAAAGAGATTAGCCAACTACTCGATTGGCTTAAGGCCCCCTTGTCCGAAGATAAAACACCCGTTGCGGTTTTAACGGGAAAAGCCGGATGTGGTAAGTCCGTTATACTTAAAGATTTACTGGAAAAACTCGCTGAACAAAAAATACCGGTTTTGGGTATTAAAACAGATATATACATGAAGGATTCCATTCAATTACTGTCCCATGAGCTTAACCTTGTAGATGGAATTAAGGAGACCTTAGCATCAATTGTTGAGAGGTTTGGCAGAGCAGTTATTCTCTTAGATCAGGTTGATACTCTTTCTCAAACCTTATCGGCGGATCGTAGAATCATAAATACTTATATGAATTTGATTGCTCAACTTTCCTTAGTAAGAAATCTAAGGATAATAATTTCTTGTAGGACTTTTGATCTTAAGTACGATCCTTTGCTTCGTTCTTTCGAGGATAAGTACACAATAGAAGTAAGTGATTTGAATGAACAAGAAATCGGGCTTGTATTATCAAAGCTTGGAGTAGAAAAGGACCGAATTTCAAAGACACTGATGGAGCTTTTCAAAATCCCTTTACACCTAAAGGTCTTTTGCGATATTTATAAAGAAGGCATAAATCTCAATTCTTTGAAAACACTCCAAGATTTGTATGATTCACTTTGGGACCAGCGCATTTTGTCAGCTGGATATAATAAACCAGTTCTTGATGCGATAGAGACTGTCACAAGAAAAATGGACGAGTCAAAATCGACAAGTGTTGCTTTCGCTTGGCTGGATAAGAATCACGTAGGGAGACGACACCTGTTAAGCCAATCAATACTTATTAGACAAAAAAACATTTTGCAGTTCTTCCATCAGTCCTTTTTTGATTACTGCTATTCAAGAACTTTCTTAAATCACTATGATTCATTGATTGGTATCCTATTACAGCAGCACCAAGGGCTTTTTATTCGACCTCAAATTAAACAAGTTCTGACGCATCTTCGAGGAAGTGAATTTCAAAAATACCTCAAGGAGTTGAAAGAGTTATTGACCAACAAAAGCGTTCGATTCCATGTCTGGCTCTTGGTGGTTAATCAACTCGCTTTTTTAGAGGACCCAACATATGAAGAATGGGAAGTTATCAAGCCCCTACTTGATAGAGACCCTAATTTTAGAATGCATTTTATTGACGGTCTTCAGAGCGAGCAGTGGCTGAAGTATCTTATTAATGAAGGCTTTTTGAACATTTTTCTTGAATCTTCGGATAATAGGTTGATCAACCTTGTCGTATGGAAATTAAGATTTCTTGTTAGTAGATTTACCAACACGATTGTTGATTTCCTCTATGCCTTTCCTAGTATTGACAAAAAGGACGAATGTATTTGTAGTATTTTGGCGGGCCTTGACCACTGGGAAAATGATAATGCTGTTAGGTTATTTGAAAACAATATGGCAACATTTAAGACTTCATTCGGTTATCACTATTATTGCCATAATTTGGAAAACATCTTCCGATTTAAACCAGAGATTGTATGCAAAATATTTTTCAACGACTTAATGGAAAAATTAAACAAAATAAAGTCGGAAGAGAATTTTGAGAAAAGAAACTTCTTTTCCCATCAGGACATAGAAATATTCAAAAAGATAGTAGATTGGGATGAGGATACGGCGCTTTTAAAAGGACTAAAAATAGTCTCCGAGCTAATAGAGAAGACAAAAGACCAAAGCGGGGAAAAGTTCTATCATGATCGAGCATTCTTGTTATATGACCGTTTTGAAAGAGACCTTTATGAACACTGGAAGTTTCTTACGTTGATGGAAGGAAAATTAGGATCAATTGCAAAAAATGATAAGGTCAGGTTTTTAAAGTTAGTTTCTGGAATAGAGGGAACTAATCCTATCACGTTACTAAAGTTATTAATCCAAGGGTTTCTTGCCGATCCTGGAATGTATGTCAAGGAGGGATTCACAGTACTAACCCGAGAGGGTATACTCAAGGAGTTGACATCGGATGAATATGGAGGTCATGAATTAAGGAGCTTGCTAAACAATATATACCGATTTCTTTCGGTAGAAGAAAAAGGATTGATAAATGATCTGATTTTATCGGTAGCTCCTGATTGGGAGAAGAAAAGATGGAAGGGAAGTCGATCATGGATAGGCTATTCAAGATATAGACTTCTCTGCGCAATACCGAAAGATGAATTAGAGAGTTACCCGTCTATGAAAAAAGATCTTCGTGAATTGGAGAGGAAGTTTGGCCAATATGAAGAGAAACCCCCTGAAGTGAGCGAGGTTGTTTCTGTCGGGCCGCCTTTGCCAGAAAAGGCGTATGAAAAAATGGACTTAGAAAATTGGATAGCTTCATTCAAGAGGTATGACGACTCCACGGATTGGGATGGGCCAAGGAAGGAGTTCTTGAAAGGTGGGTTGGTCGAACACTCGAGAGCGTTTACAGAACAAGTCTCCAAGAGGCCAGATGAGTTTTACGATTTTATCTTCTCCCTCGGGAAGAGAACTGACATATCTATTACATATCTCGCTGCTGGCTTAGACGGGCTAGTTAAAGCGAAATTTGATATAGAAAAGGTTAAGAAGTTGGTTAAAGAATATTGGAAAGCGAAGGATTCAGGCTTTAGAAGAGAAATTATTAGGGCGATGGATTATCTCGACAAAGAAGATAACCTCGATTTGGAGCTAATCTCAATCGTGGAGGAGTATGCATTGAAAGATCCTGATCCCGATAAAGAATTATGGATGATTGATGCGGGAAGAGGGACCCCATATTATGGGGGAGATCCGCTTAACCATGGAATAAATACTGTTCGAGGCTCTTCGGTTGAAAGACTGGCAATTCATGGGTTCAAGACACCTTATCCCGATAAGATATTTGAAATAATGGAGAAAGCTGCGAGCGATCTATCTGTTTCCGTCCGGTGCTGTTTGATTAGATTTTTACAAGGAATGTTGAAGTCAGATAGAGAAAAGACATTCCGCATATTCATGAAATTGAGTGAGGAGAAGCATCCTCAGATAATTAAATATGGTCTTGAATGTCTTTCTTACCTAATGACAGAAGACAATTTTCATTATTTCATTCCTCACTTAAGAATTGCGATGGGCATTGATGAAGAGTATGGCTACCACCATGTTGGAGAATATGTGGGGCAAATACTTATGCTTGCCTATATGGAAGGGTATTCTGATGGCAAGAATTTGTTGGAGGATGGCATTCAGATATCTGATAAAATAAAGGCGGGGGCAATTAATTTTGCCTGTAGGCATCTACTAAATCAAAATGAAGAGGTATCAAGAAAGTCAAAGGAAATATACTTACGTTTTTTGAATGAGGATTCTGAGGAAATTAGTGGCAAGTATGGGTGGGGTTTTCAAGAATTCAGGCCTGAAGATTTTGACAAGCGCTATGATTTGATTGCATCATATACGAAGTCAAAGGCAGTCCGCAAACACTCGGAGTTTTTTCTTAAATATTTAATGAATTGCGTGGCCTTTGAACCTAAGAAGTGCGTAGATTTAATGGAAAATTATGCGAATTTTGAGCAGCCGAACCTTCAACTAAATGCTCTAAGAGGAGAAGAACCTGTTCAGATTCTTATCGGAGCGTATAACAAGTTAATTGATGACGAATACAGAGAAAAGGTGATGGATATTTTTGACGAGTTCCTGAAGAATGAGGCTTATAAACACGAAGGTTTAAAAGTGTTGGCAGAACAAGACAGAGGGTGATTCTCAGAAAGAGGAGGTTTGATACGGACCAACGGGCTTGGGGTTGAAAATGACTCAGGTGTCAGCCCGTACACTATTGACAGGTGTCATCCATAAAAAAGTTGGCCCTGCCCTGAAGCATAGCGTCAAGGGCATAGAGCGAGGGGTAAAGCTCAAGGCTCATAGCAGAAAGCTACCAACTGAAACATGATAGCTCAAAGCTAAAATTTCAAAGTAAAACAGTCATCTCTGACTTCATTTTGAAGTCAAGGTCTTCTGCCACTTCTGAAATGTAAAGAGGGACGTTCGTGCAGAGCGTGCTTGATAACAGTAAGGATATAATTATTCTTATGCACGTTCCGCACGAACGTCCCCATCTCCCTTTTATTGCAGCGACAAATCAGGACCTTCAATCCGCCGTCCAGGCGGGCAAATTCCGGTCAGACCTTTTCTATCGGTTGAATGTGGTGCCGATCTATATCCCTCCGCTCAGGGAAAGGATAGGTGACTTAATTCCATTGGTAGATTATTTTAGAAAGAGATTTACAGCAAAATATCATAAAAAAATAGACAACATGTCCCCTGAAGTCATGGCAACATTTAGCCATTATCGTTGGCCTGGTAATATCAGAGAGTTGGAAAATGTGCTGGAACGGATGGTTTTAATGTCTGAAACCGATACCCTTGCTCTTGACCAACTGCCGCCTGAGATCCGAGGAATTGTTTCAATCGTTGGGGCATCCACTCTTAAAGAAAAAATAGATGCCATTTCCCAAATGACTGAAAAGCAGATGATCATCGATGCCTTAAATAAAACGAACCAGAATCGGACAAAGGCAGCCAAATTACTGGGCATCAGCCGCCGCACTCTTCAGAACAAAATCAAAGAATATGGCCTCTAAATTTATATTGTGGAGTAATTCCTGAAGTTGTCGGTTGACAGATTGTGACTATGATGCATTTAGCATTTAGTAACCGTTATCTGAAATACTGGCCTAAAAGCTTCCTTCATATTTTGTGGCCATTCTCTTGACTTGACATACAACCCCATATTTCGTATATTTAACCCAATCCAAAACAAGTTCTTATAATCGTTTAAGGGGGATGATATCTTCTGCGTCTTTAACAGTTCCCTCCGTCTCCCTCGCTTGAAGAAAAAGAAATTCGCTGGTGGTATCAAGTTCGTAAAGGAGATCTCGTGGGAGGAATATGTCAGGGGTGAGAGGAGAGACCGGAAAGATCCCTACCTCAACCTCCCTTGATCTCCTTCCACCCCTTCCCTCATTAACCTATCAGATAAAATAGAAGAGTATAAAGATTGAGGATAGAATCAATTACCTTAAACCTTTAATGAACCTCAGCACAATTTCAAGGGAGATGTTAAAAGATGCTCTATAAGAATGCATTGTGCGTTTATCCTCATCAGCAAGGGGCTCCAGAGAAAAAATATTGTCCTCCTATTGGGCTGGAATATATCGCTACTGTCTTAGAGGGTTTAGTTGAGAAGGTTACGCTTGTTGATATGAGGTTTGAACCGAACCTGGATGATTTTATTGTAAATGACAATATAGATTTGGTCTGTCTGTCTGTGAACTGGGATTACCAACAAGACGCAACTATAAACATTATCGATCGGATCCCTTCTCGTAGTAAGGTCGTTGTAGGAGGAAGATATGCTACGACGTGTGTTGAAGAGCTTTTTGCAGCAGCTCCCAATATAGATATCATCGTTAGAGGAGACGGAGAGGAGATTATTCGTGATATAGCCTTAGGGCTTTCCCTTAAGGACATCCCTGGCATCTCATACCGTGAAGATAGTAGAATCATTCATAATAAGATTCGTGACCTCCGTTCATTGCACGATGCTATCTATCCTAATAGAAAGTTGAGGCGGGTTAAGTATAGGCTTTTATATAAGAACATAGATTTAGGTCAAGCCGTAGACTTTATTTCAACTTCCGTAGGGTGTCCATATAATTGTAAGTTTTGTACGTTTACCAATAATCCCTTGGGACAGAAAAGAAATTGGAGCGGGAGGCCAGCGTCCTCTGTTGTTGAAGAATTGAAGACTATTGATGCTGGGTTTGTATTTGTTGTAGATGACAATTTTGCTGTAGATATGGAGCGGGTCGAGAAAATTTGTGATTTGATAATTGCCGAAGGTATCAAAAAAACATTTGCGGTTGCCGTGAGGCTTGAGATCTATAAGCATCCACAGATATTAGAGAAGATGTTCAACGCTGGCTTTAAGATACTGACAATAGGGATTGAATCAGCTCAAAACAAAACCTTAAGAGCGATGCAAAAAGGGTTTGATACTGCTTTAGCTGAGAAGGCATTTGCTGAAATCAGGAAGGTGAATTTTTTTATTCATGGCTATTTTATTGTTGGATGTATAGGGGAGAATGAGGCGGAAATGCTGGAGGTGGCCCCTTTTGCCAAAAGGCTTAAATTAGACACGATCAATCTTAGTCTATTGAGGACCGAGAAATATTCACCGCTCAATGAACTCATCGCCAATTCCAGTGGCTATTATGTAAGTGAGAAAAATATAGTGTGTTCTGAAGAATACCCCTTAAAAGTGTTGAGGGATATCAGACATCGTATAGGTAGAAGCTACTATACTCTTCCTACGATATTGAGAATAGCGAAGAAGATAATCAATGCTCGCTTAATAAGCTTTCGTTATGTGGTTAAATCGATATTTATTTTTTCCTTCAGGTTGATCGTAACCAAAGGCAAAAAAATTTAGCTTTAAGAGACCTCTGCGGAAATCGTTTACTGAACTCTGGTAGGGGGTCTCTTAACCGAAAAGGAATGAGGCGCTTTTTCCAACTGGACGTAAAGAAATATGATGTTGGTTTGCAGGGACTTCCAATTGTCAAAATAAACATCAGAAGACCAAATCGACCAGCCACTTAACCAGCGTTATTTGAGGAATGCGTTGTTGACGGGCCACTCCCTCGCTGCTTTATTTAATTATGCACATTTCCAACAGTAATCGTTGCCTTTTAGAGCTATCTTAAAGTGAAGACCAAGGTGAAGGCGTTAAATTAGCCTTGTGGTCGGAAGGATTTGGGAAAAATGAGGACTCCTTCCTGAAAGATAGGAGCCGTTATTCCGGCAAAACATGCTTGATTTGAATCGGTCATTGAAGAGGGTTCCACAAATGGTGTTGAAATCCTTTACCTTTATATGATATGGTTTTGAAAAGTTGCAGAGGTAGAGCAAGAAAAAAGTGAGCCGGGCCCTAACTCGATACGCCTTCTCAAGGATAAGCCTTTCTATTTTCTCTTGCCACGAACACAAAAGAGTCACTCCTCCGGTAAGGTCGAGGGTGTTTTCATCATGAGTCGGCAAGGTTAATGCGATCGGTTGAACGTGACTCGTGGGCAAGACTCAATCCACAGGGCTCAGGGCTTTTGCCAGAGGCAGATGAGAGGAGAGGAATGACTGGTGTCTATCCTCCTAAACGGTTCTGGCGTTGCACAAAACAAAATTAAACAAATGGAGCAACCGCTGAAGAGTGGGTGCTACCCATCAAAGGTCGTCGCCTAAGGCGACGCAGAAAAGGAGAGGTTAAACCTATGGCTAAAAAACTATTTATTGGGGGTCTGAGCTGGGACACGACGGACGACGGCCTGCGCCAGGCGTTCGCGTCTTACGGGGAAATCACCGAAGCCAAGGTCATCACAGACCGCGATACGGGGCGCTCCCGGGGCTTTGGATTCGTAACCTTCGCTCAGGATGAGGATGCTAAATCAGCGATTTCCAAGATGGATGGAACAAGCCTTGACGGCAAGACCATTAAGGTGAACGAGGCGCAGGAAAAGAGTCCTCGCTCAGGTGGCCGATCCGGGGGTGGTTTTGGCGGCGGTCGTGGGGGTGGTCGTGGTGGCGGCGGCCGCGATCGCTGGTAGCCTATCTCTGAACAGGAAAATGATTTTAAGAGTACCGAAAAAACTGGGCCAGATTGATCCAGAAGATCGGAGCCTGTCCCCGACTTGATCGGGGAAGGTTGATCCCTTAACGTGCCCAAAAACTTGTCCTGAACTTGATTCAGGATGTCAAGGTCACCCGCCTGCCTGGCCTCTTCATGACATGAATCGGTTGCGAACCTTGGGAGAGGGAAGGGGCATTTCAAAAAGATATGGGCTCAAAATTTTATTCTTGACCTGGACGGCAGAAAGTTACAGCTTTTGGCCGGGAT
>Ga0315293_10003498_pt1 | contig 15125 bp, 6 predicted proteins | sample YL17G13_20_MG_FD_203071 | JGI IMG/M metagenome (GOLD analysis project Ga0315293, IMG submission 203071) | Sediment microbial communities from Yellowstone Lake, YNP, Wyoming, USA - YL17G13_20 | ecosystem: Environmental > Aquatic > Freshwater > Lake > Sediment | place: USA: Wyoming | collected... | reverse complement strand
TGCAGGGGCTGGGCTGGGGTGCGCCGCGCGCCGACGCCGCGCTCGCGGCGCTCGCCGCCGACGGCGTCGCCCTGGTCGACGACGGGGCGAAGGACGGCGTGCGGCGGCATTTTTTTCCGTGCCTCACGCCGGGGCTGGACGGGTGGGCACAGGTGTGAGTGAGGGACGGAGAGAGCGAACCTGCGACGAAAGATACAGCCACAACCGCGCCGCCCTCTCTCTCCCGCGGCGCCGGCACCGCCCCGCGCCGGTCCGACACCCGGGCCGCGCCGCCGGCGCGCGCGCGCGCGCCGCGCGGCATTCGTCGCGCATCGCCCGCGCCCTCCTTTCCTCTCCCAATGTCGGCCGCCGTCGACCACCTCATCGCCCGCGTGCGCGGCCCCGACGCCGGCCCCGACGGCGGCGACGGCGGCCTGCGTGCCGCGCTCGGCCGCTTCCCGGTCGTCAAGGCGTCGTGGCGCGGGCGCTACCGCCGCCTCCTCTCCGTCACGCCCTCCTGCATCGTCACCCAGCAGCCCGACACGCTGGCCGTCACGCACGTGTGGCGTTTCTCGGGGGACGACCCGGACGTCGCCGCGGTCGACGCGACGGGGGGGCTCGGGCCGCCGGGCGCGGCGGGGGAGCACGAGTTGACGCTCACCGTGCGGTCGGACGCCAAGGTGGGAAGGGGTAGTGGTTGGAGGTGGAAGTTGGCGGGCTCGCTTGTCCTCCGCCCTCCCAACCTTTCTTCCTCGCCCATCCCTCTCTCCTGTCCAGTCCAAATTCAAGCCGGTCAAGCTGATGTGCCGCGCCCGGGCTGACCTGCTGGCCACGCTGCACGCCGCGCTGACGGCGGCGGCGACCGCGCGCGGGTGCCCGCTCGCGGCCACTGTGCTGTCCACGGCGTCGACCTTCCCGGCCCACGCGTGGTACGCCGATGGCACGTGGACGCCGTGTGAGCTGCGGTTCAACGCGCGCGGCGCGGCTTGCGCCCCCGCGGCGGGCGCCGCGCTTGACTGGGGAGTCGACTGGCGGCACGCGGGCTCGCCCGCGCTCGTCCTGCTGGCCGCCGCGCCGGGAGACCCCGGACAGACGTTGGCGATTGTGAGCCGGGGCGGCGGGCGGCCGCGCGTCTTTGCTGTGCAGAGCGCGGCCACCGCCGTCTCTGCCGCGGTCGCCGCCGCGTCCTCCTCCGGCGTCGACTTGGCCGTCGACCGCGCCCGCGCCTGCACGGCCCCTTCCTTGGCGGCCGCCTTGGCGGCCGCGGCGAGGGAGCGGGCGGCGGCCGAAGCGGGCGCGCCGCTCGGCGAGTGGCGCGTCGACCGGTCGCTCCCCCCGCCCGACGCGCCGCCCGCGTCGCCGCCCCCGCCGCGCGCGCCGTCCGCGCCGCGATTGCTCACGCTGACAGGGACGGCGCTTCTGGAAAGGGACGCGGAGACGTACGATGTGCTCGACGCGCGCCCCCTCGCCCTCTTGACCGCCGCCGCCTCCCCCCCCGGCGAACCCCTGCGCGCCGTGCTCGAGTGGTCGGATGGTGTGCCATCGTGGGAGGTCGACGCCGCGGAGCGGGACGGCCTGCTGGCGCTGGTGGCGGCGGCGGCGGCCGGCGCGCTCGGCGCGCCGCTCCACCTGCCGCCGAGGCGCACCGCGCCCCTGGACGCCGGCCTGGCCCGCGCGGCGGCCGGCGCGCGCGCGCGCGGCGACGGCGGGGAGGCGGCCGAGCTCGAGGCGGGCGCGGCGGCGCACCTGGCGGCAGCGGCGCGCGCGCTGCTCGCGCTCGACGGCGGCGGCCTCGGCGGCGTCTTCTCCGCCGACGCGCCCGCCTACCCCGCGCCCCGGTTTGGGTCCACCGGCTCCGGCGGCGAGTCGCCGCCGCGGGCGGCGCCGCCTCCACCCCCTTCGGGACCCGTCGCCGCGCGCGCGCGGCTCGCGCGCCGCGCCGCCACTTACTGCGCCGTCGTCCCTGAAGCCGGCCCCGCCCGCCCCAGTCGCCCCGACGACCCCACCCTCGCTGCCCTCGTCGCCCTCCTCCCCGCGCCGCCGCCGCCGTCGGCGGTCGCGCGCGGCGGCCGCGCAGGCGCCGCCGCGCTCACGCCCGACGGCGCGGCGGATGCGACGGTGGCGTTGCAGGCGTTGTTGAGGTTGGTGGTCTCGCCGGCGGCGGGTGCGGCGTTGCTGGCGCACGGCGCAGCAGCGCCGCGCGTGTTCGCGTGCCTCGACGCCGGGTCGCCGGCTGCCGCGGCCGCGGCCGCCCGCCTCGTGACCCGCCTGTGGGCCCCTGCTGCTTCTTGCGCCGGCGTCCCCCCCTGGGAGCCCGCGACGCGCGGCCGCTCCGCTGTGGCGGACGCGGCGGCCGACGACGGCGTCGCCGCCGCGGCAGCCAAGGCCGTCTGCCTGGGCGCGCCCGGGCGGGCGGCCGCGTTGGTGGGGTTGCTGCGCGGCGGGGCCGCGCCGGCAGCCGGCGCTCCCCCCCCTCCGGCGTCTCCTCTCGCCTCCGCCGCCGCGGTGGACGCCCTGGCCGCCGCGCTCGCCCCCCCCGGCGCCCGCTCCACCGGCGCCCGCGCGCGGTCCTCGTTGCTGGCCGAGCTTGCGTGCGTGGGCGCGGCCCTGTTCGACCTGTTCTCCCACCCCGACCCGCGCACGCGCTCGGGCGCCGCCCACCTCGTCCGCGCCCTGGCCGCCGCCGGCCCCGCCGTGGCGGCCCCCATGCGGGACGCGGCCCTGCGCGAGGGCGCAGTGCTGACCCACCTGGAGGCCGCCGTCGCCGACGCGGGCCCCGGCGGCGCGCCGGCGCGCGCGCTCGTCGAACTGTGGTGCGACGGCCACCCGCCCGCGCTCGCTCTGCTGCGCCGCGCGCTGCCCCCGGGACTGGCGAGGCATTTGGATGCGCCACCGGCAGCGCCGCCGGCGCCGGCGGCGATGCGCGGGGCGGTGGTTGAAGGCGCAGGAGGTGCGGCGGCGCCGGCGGTCGCCAGCGCCGCGCCCGCGCCGGACGCGCCGACGCCGGCGCCGACACCACCGGCACCAGAGACCGGCCCTACGCCCGCGTCTGCGGCGCCCGCACCCCTCCCGCCCCCCTCTGCGACCACCTCTGCCCAAGCGACGACCCGCCCCCCCCACCCCACGACCCCCACCCAAACCTGCGACTGGACCTCCCTCTGGCGCGACCTCGCCCGCGACCACGCGCACGCTGGCCTGCTCTGGAACGAGGCGACCCGGCGCGAGCTGCGCGACTCGCTGTCGGCCGAGCGCTCTGAACTGCGCCGCGGGCGCGCGCGCGCGGCGGGCGCGGCGGCCGTCCTGTGGAACCATTGGGAGTTTGGGGTGGCCTACCCGTCGCTAGCGGGGGAGCCGTGCGTCGGGGGGGTGTACGTCCGGCTGCTGGCCGACGCGGCGGACCCGGCGGCGGCCGCGCGCGCGCACCCGAACCCCGGGCCGCTGTTTGCCGCGCTATGGGCCGCGCTACTGGCGGCTGGCGATGGCGTGGTGGTGGGTGGAGGCGGTGGGGCTGGGAGCGGGAACGCCCGCGCCACGCCGCCGACCGCCGCGCGCGCTCTTCTCGCGCGCGCCGCCGCTACGGTCTACGCCTCCCGCCCCGCCGACTGCGGCCCCTTTGATGGCGCCGCCCATCTCGTCGCCCTGGCCGACGCCGCGGTGTGCGCCAAGGAGCGGGGCGCGCTGCTCGCGCTGATCGATGCCGTCGTCGCCCCCGCCCCCGCGCGCGCGTCGGCGCGCGCCGCCGCCGCCGTCGCGCGCGCGCGCGCCGATTTTCTGGACGCGGGCGGCGTGGAACTGCTCGTTGACGTCGCGGCCGACGCGCACGCCGAGGCGCGCGGCGCGGGGGGGGGCGACGGGCCGGCGGCGGGCGCGGGCGCGGCGGCGCGCGCGGCGGCGGCGTCCGCGGCCGGGGGGCAGCCGGCGTCCGCTGGGGCGCTTCTCACCACCGAAGCGCACGCCCCGTACAGGGCCGAGTGGTATGTCGCGACCCCTGGCGACGGCGGCGACGCCCCGGACGCCGTCGCGCCTGACGGCACCCCGTTGCGCGGCCCCCTCCCCCGCCCCGACGCCCTGCGCGCCGCCGCGTCCACATCCGGCGCCCGCCTGTGGGCGGCCGGCATGGACGCGCCCGCGCTGCCGGCCGCGGTCCGCCACCTGCGCTGGGCCAGCGGCTCCCCCCCGCCGGGCGCGCGCCGCGCCGCCGCCGAGCGCGCCCTCCGCACCCTGCTCGCCCTCGCCTCCGCCCCCGTCGGCGCCGACGCCGCCGCCGCCGCGGGCGCGGCGGCGGGCGCGCGGCTGGTGCCCGCGCCGCGCGTGCTGCGCGAGCTGTCGCGGCCGGCCATCCTCCCCCACGTCGCCCAGACCCTGGTCACCCGGGACCCGTCCCTCGTGTCCCTGAGCGCGGCTTTGCTGGAGCGCGTCGCGGTCGCCGGGCCGCCCGACGCGGCGGGCGGCCTGTTTCGGACGGGCGCCTTTTTCTTCGCGTTGAGGTATGGAGGGTCGAACCTGGCCGAGGTCGCGTCGCTGCTGGCTGCCACGCACGCGGTCCAGGACTGGCCCCCGGGCCGCGGCGGCGGCCGGGGCGGCGGCGGCCCCGCGGCCTCGTTCCTCGCGCCGCTCCTCCCGGCCGGCCTGCTCCACACCCTGGACCGCGCCGGCGCCGGCGCCTTTGCCGCCGCCCTGGCCGGCGACGCCGACTCGCCGGAACTCGTGTGGACGGCGGCGATGCGGGCGGCACGGCTCGTGCCCCAACTCGACGCGCACGTCGGCGACCTGCCGGCGCGGCTGCGCGCGTGGCCCAAACTGGCGTACGAATTCGTGCCGTGCCCTCCCGTCGAGTATCCCGAGCTGGAGGACGACCTGTGGTGCCACCGCTACTGCCTGCGCAACCTGACAGACGCGTCCCGCTTCCCTTCGTGGCCCGTCGAGGACGCCGTCGTCTTTGGCCAGGCCCTGCTTGCCGAGTGGCGGGCCGAACTGGGGCGGCGGCCGGCGGGGCTCACGGTGGCGGCGGCGCTGCAGGAGTTGGGGTTGGCGGCCGACGCCGCCGCGACCCTCCCGTCGGGCGACGCGCTGCGCGCTGCCTACCGCGCCGCCGCCCGAAAGTACCACCCCGACCGCAACCCCGCGGGGCGGGACAAGTTTCAGGCGGCGGCGGCGGCGTACGAGAGGCTGGCGGCGGCCGCGGGCGACAAGGGCGACCGTGCTGGAGGGGGGGCGCGGCGCTGGAGGCTGTTGCTCCTGGTGCGCGCCCAGGGACTGCTCTACGAGCGGTGCGGCAGTGATTTGGCAGACTACCGGTACGCGGGGTGCGGCCTGCTCGTGCGCACGATCGCGCGGCGGCTGGCGGGCGCGCCCGACGGCGACGCCGGCGGCGAAGAAGACGCGGACGCGGCCGACTCTGACGACGACTCCGCTCCTTCTCCTCCTCCCGCCGACGCCGGAGACCACTTTCTCTCCCCCGACGGCCACCCCGTGCTCCAAGCCGCGCTCGACCTCGCGTCCGCGACCGCGTCCCTCTCCCCCGGCAACGCCGCGGAGCTCGCGCGGTCCGGCGGCGTGCGCGTGCTGGCCCGCACGCTGGCTCGGTGCGCGGGCGCGCTGGCCGACGGCGCGGGTGACGGCGAGCGCGCGGCGCGCGCCGCGGCGGCGGCGCTCGCCGCGCTCGCCGCGCTCGCCGCCGCGCCCGACGCGAGAGCGGCCATGGCGCGCCGCTCAGGGTTGGCGGCCGACATGGTGCGCGTCATGGCGCTGCGGGGGGCGCCCGCCGCGGCGGGCGCGGCGGTCGACGCCGGGGCGGCCGCGTGCGCGGACGGCGCGCTCCAAGAAGGGCTCACCGCCGCGGGCGCGCTGCAGGCCGCGGTGCCGCTCCTGTTTGGATACGACCCGACGCTGGACGAAGAGGAGGCGGCGGGGGGTGGTGGGGCGGGGGTGGGGGTGGGGGCGGCGACGGCCGCTCCGTCCACCGCGCCGAGGCTCGCCGCCGCGCCGTCGGCCGCGCCCTCCACCGCACTGGCGCTCGCCGCGGCCGACCAGGGCGGGCCCCGGCCCGCGCCCACCGCGCCCGGCGCCCCCGGCCCGCTGCCGAGCGCGGTCTCGGTCCGCAACGCGCTCGCGCTCCGCGCCGCGTCCTTCCTCGCCGCCCTGGCGGGCGTGGCGCACCCCGCGGGGTCGACGCCACCGTGCACCCCCGCCCGCGCCGCGCTCGCGGCCCTGCTCACCCCCCCGCTCGCGCGCCGGCTCGCCGCGGCCGACCACCGGTCGCTGCTCGCCGACCTCGCCGGCGCGGTGCGCAACCCGGCCGCCATCTGGGACGGCGACATGCGGGCCGCGTTGCTGGCGTTTTTGGCGGGCGCGGCCAAGGACAGGGCACCCCCCGCCGCCCTTGCATCCTTCTCCTACCCCGCGCTCGCCGGGGAGCTCGTCGTCGCGGGAGTGTACGTGCGCGCCTACTGCGACGACCCCGGGTTTGTGCTGGCGGACCCGGCCGCGTTTGTGCGGGGGCTGGCGGGGGCGGTGCACGCGTACAACGGCGGGGTCGCGAGCGGCGCGGCCGCCCCTCCCCGCGTCTCGCCCGCCGACCGGCGTCACCTGGCGGAATGCCTCACCGCGCTGCGCGCCGCCCTGGAAGCGTCGCCCGCGGCGGGCGGCGTGCTCGCGACGCGGTCGGCGCTCGCGCCGCTCGTGTCGGTCGTCGAGCGGGGGCTGAAAGGGGGGACGGGCGATCCTTCCTCCGACGCGGCCGCGGCCGAGCTCGCACTCGCCGTCCTCGTGCGCTCCACGGCGGGCGCTGGCTGCGCAGCCGCGCTCGGCGGCGACGCGCGCGCGCTGCGCGCAGCCTATTCGGCTGCGCGCGCCCCCCCAACCCCCGCCTGCCGTCGCCTCGCACTTCGCCTGCTGGCCCCGCTGGCGGGCGGCGCGGAAGCCGCGTGGGAGGCGTGCGCGGCGGGTGGCGCCCTGGCGCTGCTGTCCGTCGTCGTGCCGCGGCGCGGCGCCAACGCCCCGTCCCCCCCCGCCGACGACGAGCGCGCCGCGGCCGCCACCGTGCTGGCCCGCCTCACGGCCCAACCCCTGCACGGCGCCCGCGTGCGCTTGCTCCTCGCGCGCCTGCTCCCGCCTGGCGCGCTCGCGGCGCTCGCCGACGGCCCCGGCGACGCCGCCGCGGCCGCGCTCGTGGGCGAGGTCGACACCCCAGAACACGTGTGGACCAAGGCTATGGCGGCGTGGGTGGCGGACGAAGCTGAGTCGCTCGCGCGCGCGGCCGCCGCAGCGACCGCGCGCGGCGGCGAGTGGGCGCCGCCACCCGCGCCGGCCGACGGCCCCGCCGCCGCGCTCGCCGCTGAACCCTACGTCGGCGGAGTGTACGTGCGCCTGTTCTTGAGGTCGCCGGGGGCGCCGCTGCGCGATCCGGCCGCGTTTTTGGCGGGTCTGCTCGATGCGTTTGCGCGCGACGCGCGCGCGGCGCCGCCCGCGGTCGCGCCCGCGCTCCTCGCATCCGCCGCCGCGTGCGCCCTGCTGGCAGGGCGCCCTCCCTTGCGCGACCGAGCGGCGGCCCTGGGCGGGGTGCGCACCGCGCTTGGGGTTTTAGGGGCGCGGTTGCCGCCGCGCGGCAGCCCCACCCCTGCTCCCTCCACCCCCGACGACCTCGGCGGCGCCGCCCTGCGCCTGCTCCACGCCGTCGCGGACTGCCCCGCCGGCGGCGACGCTCTGGCGGCCGAACCGCCCGCGTCGCTCGCGCCGCTGCTCGCAGCTGGAGCGGCGTGGGGCGTTGGCGCCGAGGTCCTTGCCCACGACGCCCTCGCCCGCGCCCTGAGGGCCGCGGCCCGTGGAAGGCCCGCGCTCGTTGCTTCCGCGGCCGCGGCGGGCGCGGTGCCCATCCTGCTCGACCGCCTGCGCGCCGCGCTCGCGGCGGGCGACGGCGAGCGCGACGCGGCTGTCGCGCGCGTCGCCGCCCTCGCCGCCCTCGCCGCCCTGGCCGACCCCGCCGGCGGCGCGCCTGCGGCCGGCGTCGCGGCCGAGCTGGGGCGGCACCCGGCGTGGAACGATAATGCGGGCGCGAGGGCCGACTTGTTTCTGCCGCCGCCCTCCGGCGCGACCAACGACGCCGGCATCGCCGGCCTGCTCACGGGAGCGGGCGCCGCCCGGTTTGCGCTGCCGCCGCCAGAGGCGCTGGCGCCGGCGGGGGACGCGGTGCAGCGCGAGATGAGTCCGACGCCGAGCCCGGCGCCGGCGGCGCGCGCGGCGAGCCCGCCGCCAGCGCGCGAGCCGAGCCCGCCGCCGCAGCCGGCGCGAGAGCCGGGCCCGATGCCTCACGCGCCAAGCCCGCCGCCTCGCGAGCCAAGCCCGCCGCCACCGGCGCCTCGCGAGCCGAGCCCGCCACCGCCGCCACCGCCGCCCGCCGCGAGCCCACAGCCCGCGACGCCGCCCGCCCCCCGCCGCCCGCCGCCCGCCGACCCGGCGACGCCGGTGCCCGCGGACGATGACCCTTTGTCGGGCATGGGCGGTGGGGGATGAAGTGAGAGAGGGAGAGGGAGAGGGGGAGGGTCTGTACTGCCGATAGAGAGACACTGTTGCACCACCCCTCCCCCCCTCTCACCTACGGCAGCCAGTCGCCCGCGTTGAGCGCGGCCGCGACGAGGTCCGTCACCGCGCCCAGGCCAGCGCCGTCGGCCAGGGCTTCCAGGTCGGCCTTGGCCCCCGCGGCGACCATCGCGGCGAGTTCCGCCACCCAGGCAGGCCGCCCCGCCAGGGGGCCAGCCGCCAGGGTGGACGCCAGGGCGGCGTCGCGGGGGGTGAGGGGGGTGAGGGCGGTGGCTGGGGAGCGCGCAAACCACGCGGCGCGCGCGCCGACCCACGCGAGCGAGTCGAGCGTCAGCGCGTCTGCGCCCGGGCGCCGGCTCGCGGTGCCGCGCGGACCAAACTTGTAAAGTGCAAGAATGCCTGCACCAGCGGGGTTCCAGTCGACTGTGAAGGGAGAAGAAAAGTGGGGTCGGCGTGGGCGCGCCATACCCATTCCCTCCATTCCTTCACCCACCCCACCCAGCATGGCTTACCGAGTCCGACAGGCGTCAGGGCGTGCTTGGCCGCGACGCTGGCGCAAAAAGCGCGCGTCGCGACGTCGGGCACGCCGCGCCCTGTCACGACGACGCACCCTCCACGCACTTGCTCCCACACCCGGTCCTCCACCAGCCGCTCAAATACGGCCTCTTTCTCGACGACGAGCAGGAAGCGGGCGGCCGTGCGCACGCGCAGCGCGTGCGCGGCGGCCGCGCAGCCCGGCAGTGCGCGGCCGGCCGCGCCGACGGACGCGCAGTCGGCCCAGCCGCCGCCGTCGTCCAGCGCCAGCGCGCCCGCGACCGCGCCCCGGGGAGCGGCCCGGATGGCGAGGTCGGCGCGCGGCGCGCCGAGGAGCGCACCCGCGTCGCCGACCGCGGCGGAGACAGAGGCGGGGGTCTTCGCCGCCCCAATCCCTTTCAGCGCGTAGTACAGGTCGCGCAGGGTGACCGTGCGCCCGGTGGTGACCGCTTCGTGCGAGGCGGCGAGGACGAGGAGGGTGAGCGCGTGCCGGCGGGCGCCGCGCGCGCCGTTGCGGGTCAGGGAGAGCAGGCCGGTGGGGGCGATGTGGAGGGAGGGTTGCTGCTGGGAGGAGGACGAGAGCGGAAGGGCCTGGGAAAGATGAGGGTGGAGGGCGCGGTCGCGGTCGGCTCGCGCCACGCCGGGCGTCACGGCCGGCCTCGGGCGCGCTCTGGGCTGTCTCCTGATGTGCACCGGGCACTCCCATTGCGGCCCGAGGCTCGCCCGACGCGAGCAGCTGGCAGTCGCGACCACCCACCCTTCCCACCCCCTCCCTCCCTCTCCGCACCGTGCGCAGCTCCGTCAGCCGCCCCGCGTTGAGCGCTTCCACATACTCGGCGCACAGTGCCTCGATGGCGGCCGCCACCGCGGCACGGCGGTCGGGGTCGCCCGCCCTGAGGAGTGCTGCCGACGACGCGCCCGAGTCGTCGCCGCCCTCCACCAGGTCGAGCAGCATGAACGGCGGCGACTGCAGCGACATGGGGAGAGAAAGGCAAAGGGGGCGAGGAGAGAAGAGTGGGGCGAAAGGGACGGAACTGACTCTACAGCCGCACGTCGGCGTGCCAGCGCGGCGGCACGCCTTCGACCCGCGCCAGCAGCGCGCCCGCGCGCGCCGCGCACCCGGACGGCAGCGGGATGGGCGGCGGGAGCAAATCGGCCGAAGGGAGGAGGCTGGGGAGCGGCGGCGGCGGCGGGGAGGGACCCGCAAGCGCGGCGCCGCGCGCCGCCGCGCGCAGCACGAGCCACACCGCGTCCGCGTCCGCCGCCGCCAGCGCGAGCAGCGTCTCCGACGCCGCGGCGCGCACGTCGGTCGGGTGGGCGTCGCCGACGAGGGGCAGGGCCGCGGCCGCTGCGCGCGCGGCGACGCGCGCGGCGGCCGCGGACGCGCCCGCGTCGCCGGCGACGCCCGCCAGGCATGCGAGAGCGGCCAGGCGCGCGGCCCGCGCGGCGCCTGGAGTGACCTCGTCGCCCTCACTGGCTCCAGCGGCGCGGCCTCGGCGGAGCAAAGCTTCCAGCGCGGGCCACGCCTCGGCCTCGAAGCGCGCGCCGACAAAGCTCCCCCCCCCTATGCGCGCCAGCAGCGCCACCGCGCGCGCGCCGCACGCCGACACGGGAGTCCGCGGGTCGGCCAGGGCGGCCGCCGCGGGGAGCCAGGCGCGGTGGACGGCGGGGAGGAGCGTCGGCGCTTTGGCCGGCGGCGGCGCCGGCCCGCGCGGCGCGAGCCTCGCCGCCGTCCCGTCGGCCGCGTCCAGGCACGCGGCTGCGACACGTAGCGCGGGCAAAGCAGCAGCGAGTGTCATCTCTGCACGGGCGACGACAAAGGGAGAGACGGCCTGGAGGAGCGGCGCGGCGACGTCGGCCGCCGCGTCGGCGAGCGTCGCGGCCGCGCCGGCGCGCGTGCGGCGCGCGGCGGCGGCGGCCCACTGGGCGTCGGTCCACGTGGGCAGTGGCGGTTTGTCTGGCGGCAGCGGGTCGTCGCCCGCGGCCAGAGCGGCCTTGGCCGCCGCGAGCCGCGCGCGCACGCGCGCCTCGAAAAAAGCCGCGCCAGAGCCAGAGTTGTCGCCGTCGTCGAGCTCAGCCTTCTTTGCGTGCTTGCTGGCCATTTCATCCGCTTCGACGTCGACCGCGGCGCCGGCCTCGGCCTCAAGGACCGCCACCGCTTCCGCGTCGGCCCGCGCCGCCGCGCAAATCTCCGCCAAGGCGTCCAGCAGCGGCACCACCGCGCCCGGCGCCCGCCGGCGCGCGCCGGGCGCCAGCCCACGCACGGCGGCCCGGGCGGGCTCGGCCAACAAAGGCAGCAGGCGCGGCGCGGCGCCCGCCGCGCGCAGCGCGGCGGCGCACAGCTCGGCCGCGCGTGGCGCGCCGGAGCCGGTGCCGCGCAGGCGGGCGCACACGCCGTCGACGACGTAGTCGGCGTGGGCGACGACCAGGTCGGCGATGGAGGGGCGGCCGTCGGCGACGGCGGCCGCCGCGAGCGCAGCGGCCGCGCCGCTGGCCACCGCGGGCACGCCGCTGCCGCGCGTGTCGAGCAGGGGCAGCAGGGCGCGCCGTATGGTCGACCCTTTGACCGCGCCGGTGCGCGCCGCGACGAGCGTGCCGCACGCTTCGGCCGCGGCGCGCGCGAGCGCGGCGGACGCCGGGTCGCCGCCGCCGCCGCCAAGGATCGGGTCGCGCGTGAGCTCGTCTAGGCATCGGTTGACGACGGCGTCCAGGTCGGGCTCCAGGGTGGGGGGGGCGTCGGGGGCACCGCGGGCGCTCGCCGCGCCGGTCGCCACCTCGGCCAGCAGAGAGGCGGCGCCGGCCGCGGCCAGCCGGCACGACGTGTCAGACTCGCCATCGACCACGGTCAAATCGGCCAGAATGCCATCCACCAGCCCTCGCAGCGCGGCGCCGCCCGCGAGCGACGCCGCGCGCGCGAGCGCGCGCGCGGCCCCCGCCACGGCCCCGTACTCGGTCCCGGACACAACGGCGCCCAGAGGGGGGCGTGGGAGGGCAGGGGCGGTGGTGGCGGCCGGATCAGGGGTGGGGCTGGTCGGGGCGTTGCCGCCACCGCCCCCACTCTCCTCCCTTCGCCCCGCCGCCAGGCACATGTAGACCCCCGCGTCTGGCGGCGCGTGCAGCAGCACGCCCACCAGTCCCGCCGCGGGCGCGAGCGCGTCGCGCAGGGCGGCGAGGACGGCGCGCGACGCGGACGGCGGCGCGAGCACGGCGGCCGCGACGGCCGCGGGCGGGGCAGAGGCGAGGGCGGCCCCCAGCCGGCGGGCGGCCAGCGCGGACGCACCGCCGGGCGTGCCCAGGATGGAAGACAGCTCGCCGGCGAGGCGAGGGACGGAGGCGAGGAGCTCTGCTTGGAGGGCGGGCGCGGGCGCGGCGGTCGAGGCTGCCGCGCCGCCCACCGCGGCCAACCCCTCCCTCGCCTCGCCCGCCACGCCGGGATCCGGGTCGGCCGACAGAGCGAGCAGCGTGTCGAGCAAGCAGGACCGGGCCGCGGGGTCGACCGTCGGCCCGAGCGCGGCCGCGAGCGCGCCCGCCGCGCGCGCCGCCGCGCGCCGCGCGCGCGCGCCAGGCAGCGCGGCCAGCGGCGGCAGCGCGCGGCCGGCCAGGGATGCGAGGCGAGTGCGAGTGGCGGTGGCCCAGGCGGCGTCGCGGGCGGGGCGCGGGGGTGGGGTGCCCAGCACGGGCGGGAGGGGGGGCTGCGCGAGCGGAGCGGAGGGCGCCGCCGCAGGCGCGCCCCGGGCGGCCTTCAGGCGCTCCAACTGCTCCAGAGGAGCGTCAGCGTCGTCGGCGGCGTCTATCTGCAGCCCCGCCAGCGCCAGAGAGGCCAAGTCGGCCAGCGCCCCCGCCGCCGCCTCGACACCCCCCCCCCCCGCCGCCGCCCCACTGGCCGCGCCCGCGCTCGCGGCCAGCGCCGCCACCAGGCCGCTGGCGACTCCGGGCAGGATGGGGGCCAGGGCGTCGCCGTCGGAGACGCGGCGGATGAGGGAGCGCAGCGTGGCAAGCGCGGAAACGCGGAGGTCGCGCGAACCCGTCGCCCCTGCCGCCGCCTCGCCCGCCGCGGCCGCCAGCAAGCAGGATGCCGTCAGCGCGACCGCTGGCCCCGCGTCTAGCGCCGCCAGCTCGCGCCCGACGCGGCGCCAGCGCAGCGCGGCCGCGACGGCGGCGACCGCCGCGCCGCGCACGCCCTCGTCCGACGCGCCGCGCGGCGCGCCCGCGAGCGCGGCCAGCCGGGCGATGGCGTCGGCGGCGTGGCCGAGAGGCGGGCCGGCGGCGAGCAGCAGAGCGCCGGCGGCAACAGCCGCGGCTTCGGCCACGGCGTCGCTCACCGCCGCGGCCGGCACCGGCAACGATTCGGGAGCCGCCCGGCCGCCGCCGCCCCCGCCCCTACCGGCGGCCGCCGAGTCGACGGCGGCCATCACGGGGACGAGGGCGTAGTCGGCGACGGGGCCACAGGCGGGGGTGAGCGCCCGCGCCGCCCGCTCGAGCGCGCGCAGCGCAGCCGCCAGCGCCCCCGCCTCCCGCCGCGCCGCCATGGCGGCCGCGGCTGCCGGCTGGAGCGCGCGAAACGCGGCCGCGGCGGCGGCGGCGTCGACGGGAGGGGGGTCATCGCCGGAGATGGAGCCGTCGGACGCGGCCATCGGGGCTAGTGCGGGCGGGAAAGGGGGTGGTTGCTCGCCTGCTGCGTTGCTCCTGCCCCCGGCGCGGGGGCCGGAGGTGGCGGTGCACCGCCCGAAGGGCAGCGAGGGAGTGCGGCGCCGTTCTCCCCGCCGACCGTGCGGTCGCCCTGCACGCCACCACCACGCCACCGCGTTAACTGCATCTGTGTTTTGTGTCGCTACAACAACAGCCGGAAACGGTGCGCCGGGAAGAAACCAGTGAGACTCACTCTAGACCACGTCGTCGCCGCGCGCCGCCGGCGCAGCCCTCGGCGGCGACCCGCCTCCCGCTCCCCCCGTCGCGGCCGCCGCAGCCACGGCCGCCGCGGCCGCCGCCCTGTTCAGCCGCTCCAGCCGGTCCCGCCCGATGAGCGGCGCGCCGCCCGGGTCGCGCCGCACGAGCGGCGTCGCTTGCGCACCCACCTTGCGCGCCGCGCGCGCGGCGGCGGCCGCGCCGTAGGCCGCCGCGCCCACGGTGGACAGCGCGTGGCCGGCGGCGTTGGCGGGGGAGAAGAGGTAATCGAACGCGGCGCCGCCCGCGACCGCGGTCGCCACGTTCTTCGCCGCGCCCACCGCCGCTGTGGCTGCCGCATGCGGCCCGCGGGAGCAGAGGTAGGTGGCGTGGTGGACGGCGCCGCCGGCCAGGGCGGAGACGGCGAGCGCGAGGGCGGCGCCCGCGCGGCCGCCGGGGGCCGCGCCCGCGTGCCCCGCGCGCCACAGTTCGCCGGTGAGGACGGACGCGGCGAGGAGAGGAGGCGCCGCCAGCGCCGCGGTGTAGGCCAGGAGGCCGGCGGCGGAGAGGCCGGGGGGCGGCGCGCGCGTGCGGAGCGCGAGCAGGTGCCAAGCAGTGACCCCGCAATTGGCCGCCACCGCCGCGTACCCTGCCACGGTCGCGTGCCCTTCCGTGGCGACAGCCAGCGCGGCCCCGGCCGCCATCGCCGCGACCGCGGCGACGCTCGCGCGGTCAGGCGCGCGGCCGAGCGTCACGCGCTCGGCGGCCATCGCCGCCGCCGCCGTGAACCGGCGCAGGGTGATGAACATGGGGACGGACAGGCCGTCGGTGGCGGCGAGCGCGGTGAGGGCGGCGAGGGCGGCCAGGGCGGCGAGGGGGGCGACGTCACGCGCGTGCGCGGCCGAGAGGGGGGGCCGCGAGGCCAGGCCGCACGCGGGCGCGAGCAGGGCCATCTGCACGCCCGCGATGAGAAATGGGGCGTGGAGGCGGAAGACGGCAAAGAGGGCCTAGAGAGACGAGGCGGCGGCGTCGACCGTCGCCCGCCGGCGCGCGCGGCCCATCCCACCCTCCCTCCCTCACTTTATTCATCAGCTGGGCCGCCATGGACGCCAGCCCGTAGTACGCCATCGCGGCGGCGGCGCGCGGCGACACGCCGGCGCCGGAGCGGGCGGGCGCCGATGCACCGGCGC
>Ga0315293_10003495_pt1 | contig 15130 bp, 12 predicted proteins | sample YL17G13_20_MG_FD_203071 | JGI IMG/M metagenome (GOLD analysis project Ga0315293, IMG submission 203071) | Sediment microbial communities from Yellowstone Lake, YNP, Wyoming, USA - YL17G13_20 | ecosystem: Environmental > Aquatic > Freshwater > Lake > Sediment | place: USA: Wyoming | collected... | reverse complement strand
GAAGATCTCCTCAACTTTGAAACGCTTTTGCTTCATTGGATCTACCTCTCTTTAAGTTAATACTAACACTCAAGGTAGTCCAGCTTTAAGGGGTCAGGCCAAAGCAACCTCAACAATAAATTTTTCATCACATTTCATACTTATGAAACTCACTGTCCCTACACACATAATTATTTTAATTCCGGCAAAGCTGATTCATTACAAATCTCAGCAATCGATGCCTATGACAGTGGTATATTTTTTACCGACGTTCAATTGAAGATAGTAATAGATTTCTTAAAATCAACAGGTATTTTCAATGATACTCTTATTATTATTATGAGCGATCACGGTGAAAACTTCAATCTTACCCAGTTGAAAATAAATGATGAGATTCCTTGTGGATCTCACGGAGTAACACTTTATGATGCCGAATTAAGGATACCTCTTATTTATATCGGGAGCCGGTTACCAGGCTGTGTCGCAATTATAAAAAAGTCATTCTCCGGGATTCTTCGAAGGGCTGCGACGGGGAATCTTCCTTTTAGTATCAACATGTTATGAACATTAAAAAATCTCATACAGCAGCAAATTTGAATTATGACACAGTCTGTACAACCCGCTACAAAGACAATTAACGAACAAGTCAGAACGGTTGATGTCCTTCCCACCGTTCTCGATATCCCGAATATAAAAACTGAACACAATTTTAGGGGAAGAAGCTTGCTTCCTCTTATCGAGGGCAAAACATTGCCGTCAGTTGTATCATATCGCGAAGGCGTCCGGGCAACGAGTAGAAAAATATGCAATAAATTTTCAGTCAGGACGAATAAATTTAAACTTATAAAAAATGTTATTACTCATCCCACTTTAAGCCAACCAGAATATGAGCTTTATGATCTTGAAAGCGATCTCGATGAAAAACCAATTTAAAAGACCTACTGCCGTCAGTACTGAACAAACTAACGAATATTATGATTTCTTTAAGGAAGGACATGAAAAATTTTACAGCAAATAATGTTAAAGGTAACTTCAGTGACTTACAGAGGCTGGGTTATATAGATAATTGAGCTAATGTGAAGTATAGTATCTTTCTTAGAAATACTTAGAGGGCTTTTTGCTTTCACGCATCGCCACATAGAACAAATATTAATTTGATGACAAAAACCGTTTTTACTCTTCTATATGTCTTAATTACAACGTTAATAATATTAATATTTCTTTCCATAATTCGCCCATCAGAATATTCTTTTCGCAAACCGATTCTAAACGAACCCTTAATTTCACCCAACTACGGCAATCTTGATCTTACTTTTTCTGAGAACGCAAAATTTATTAGAAAAGGAATGACAATATACGATCTTCTTATGGAGGAAAAACTACCTCCCGATATCATTACCGGCAGTATCAGAGCTATAAATAATTTAAAATCTAAATTAATCCTGAAACCCAACTTAAAATATGAATTTCATAGAAACGACGACAATGTATTAACATATCTACTGATTGAACTAGCCCGTGATAAAAACTTAATCCTTGAATATTTGCCGGATAAAATAGATTGCACAATACAAAATATACCCACCGATATCGAATATTCAGTTTTATCAGCAGAGATAAGGAGTTCTCTTTTTGAAACACTCTCTTCTCACGGTTTCAGTGATTCAGTAGCGTATGAATTGAACTCTATCTTTATGTGGGATATAGACTTCAACACAGACATCCATAACGGAGACCGTTTTGTAATAATCTTCGAGAAAATCACAGAATCATCGGGAAAAACATCGTCCAGGAATATTCTCGCCGCCAGATTCATTCTTCACGGTAAAACTTACGATGCAATCGGGTTTTTTAATGAAAAGAATTATTTCTACTATTACGATTTATCGGGACGTAATAATAAAAAACAATTTCTTACTTCTCCGATAAAATTTGCTCGTGTTTCATCGCGATTCAGTCACCGTCGCTTTCATCCAATACTTAAGGTTTTCCGCCCTCACTTCGGTGTTGATTATTCCGCGCCAACCGGAACCCCCGTCCTTTCCACTGGAAATGGCAAGATTATTTTTAAAGGCTGGGACAAGGGAGGAGGCGGGAATACTTTAAAAATTCGTCACCCTAACGGTTTTATTACATTATATATGCATCTGAGAAAATATGGCAGCAACACTGCACCCAACAAAGAAATTAAACAAGGACAGATTATAGGTTATGTCGGGGCGACCGGATTAGCCACCGGTCCTCATCTCGATTATCGAATGCGACAAAATGGAAAATACTTCAATCCTTTGAATTTAAAAAACCCAAGCACGGGTGAACTGAGTCGACATCTGCATAAATATTTTAAAATTCATCGCGATCGTTTAATGAAAGATATTATAAAGTTTACTGACACTGATTTTTATGGTAATTATGTAGAATAGTAGAAGCGCTTGTAAATACACTTTAGGCCCTTTTGTATATCTGATTTTCTTTCCATTACCCTTGAATCCCATTCAAGTAAGGGTATTATTTCAATGAGATTACGAAATGAAGCATGAACAGAGAATAGGGCTTTTAACCTCTGGTAAAATTACGCCCGGCATTAACGCTTTTCTAAGAGCAGCTGCTCGTTCCATATTTAAGAAAAATGGCATTATAATAAATATAGAAAAAGGTCTCGACGGGCTTCTCTCCGATGAATTAATAAGTATGCCTCATTGGTCATTTTTTAACGGTCTTCTTTTTAAAGGAGGATCGGTCATCGGTTTGCCTGAATATGGCGATCCTTTTAAATTCCCTTTTATAAGGAACGGAAAACTAGATTATATCGATAAATCTCAGACTGTTCTTTCCACAATCGAAAAATTTAATATTGATGTTATTATAATGCTTGGTTCTTTTGATGATATAAAAACAGCTATCAAATTGTCCGAAATTGGCGTAAAAATCGTATTCATCCCGAATATAATTACCAATGATCTGAACAAAGCTAAATTTACTTTCGGATTTCATACTGCTGTCCAGACTGCCGCTTCCGCTCTCGATAAACTGCATACGACAGCCGAAAGCCATAACAGGATTTTTATCGTAGAAGTAATCGGTGATAGCAGCGGCTGGATCGCTCTTGAATCCGGTATTTCCGGAGGAGCCGATGTAATACTTATTCCTGAAATTCCTTTCAAAATTGAAGATATATTAAATACTATTGTCGCCCGTATTGAAAAAGGAGCACCATTCTCGCTCATAGTCGCTGCATCAGGCTCAAAACCAGCCTCGGATGACAATGATTTTAAAAAAGTACCGCTACTGCAATACCTAAATAAAAGAATCCGATCTGAAATCCCGCTTGAAGTACGTGGATTATCATTAAATCTTATTCAGATGGGAGGTAGTCCTATTGCGTTTGATCGAATCATCGCATCGCAATATGGTTATTACGCTGTAGAAAAAGCCTTTGAATTCAAAAATAGCGTTATAATTGTGCTTAATGATAGAATGGAAGCTATACCTATGAAAGATTCTATACCTCAAATAAAAAATGTGCCCTTCGATGACATTATTTTAAAATCAGCATCTTCTCTTAATATATCCGTAGGTAACGATGAAATCTATTAAGATATCGGATAAAATATTGAATTTAGAAAATCTTCCTGAAATTATTTCAGAGCTGAAATACTTGCATAAAACCATTGCTTTCACAAACGGTTGTTTCGATATTTTACATTATGGTCATATACAACTACTTATAGAATGTGCCTCTCTTGCAGATATTTTGATTGTTGGCGTCAACAGCGATATCTCTGTCAAACACATAAAAGGACTGGAAAGGCCTATCAATAATGAAAAATCAAGGACAATGACTCTTTCATCCCTGCTGATGGTTGATTATGTTGTCCTTTTTAATGAGGACACACCCATAGAGCTTATAAAAAATATTCGACCAGACATTTTACTTAAAGGCGGAGATTGGACAGAAGATAAAATTGTTGGTTCCGATTTTGTTCGTTCATACAATGGTATCGTAAAAGTTATTCCATATATCAAGGGTTATTCCACAACAGAAACAATTTCAAAAATTGAGAAGCTTTAGATTTACACTCTTTCAATCTGCAATATATTTCAGTTTTAAATCGTATTTCTATTAAGCTTTACTTTGCTGTCATGATGTAAGATATATTCTTAGATATTTTCAGACTTTAAGTATGTCATAAATCTTCAAGCATTATCCTAAGGTACAAGCTCTTTTACTATGTAATCATCGAAGAATATGCTTGTTCCCCATACCCATAGTCCATTCGAATTCGATGTTACTGTTCCATAGGCGAAATTATCAAGAACCTTTGTTCCAGCTATGGAGATTGTTAAATTACCATTTGTCATCGAGGCCTTAAAATGGTACCAGGTATCAAACGCTTTAGATGTCGTACTGCCTGAAAACAACAGTGATTCGTTCTTATAAAGCTCTATCGTATTTAATTCATAGTTAAATCTCACTAAAGCATAATTGGTGCTCGATTGGTAATCAAAATAGAATCCAAATTTTTTCTTTGTTTGTGTCTGTCCTGACCGGAATAAGAAATCATATTCAATAATATTTCCGTTATTGAATTCCGCTGCCGTCGGCGCAATAATAGTTCCGGTGAGTATGGTCGCTCCAGCAAGCCTATAGCTATTTGTTGCAACCTGATATAGGCTCCATATCGTTCCACTCAGGTTATTCCAATCGCTTATATTCCCATCGTTGAAGTTATCGGTGAAAACTGTAGCATAATTGGAAATATCCAGATTGAGAGTATCAGATCCTGTCATCTGGGGATCGCCGCTGTCGGTAACTGAGAGAGTTACAGTAAACTGGCCGGATGTTGTAAAAGTGTGAAGCGGGTTTTCTGCATTCGAATTTGCGCTTCCATCTCCGAAATTCCAGTCGTATGTTAGAGGAATATCATTTTCTTTATCAGTAACAGTAGACGTAAATGTTATTTCTACAGGCGGTGTTCCTTCCAGTATATTTGCCGATATTGATACAGCGGGCGCAGTGTTTCCATCAAGACTGGCATCTCGCTTTACGATAAAATTGTCGAACAATACACTTGAACCACTTACATATAATCCAACACGTGTTGCTGCTACTGTGCCGTAATTATAGGAATCTATAGCTTTGACTCCATCAATTTCAACTGTAAATAAGTTATTTCTTAGAATGGCTTTGAAATGATACCACGTATTGTAATTGAGTGTTTTAATTGTTCCTGTATTTAATGTTGTGGCAGTTCCACTGACGATTCTTTGAAGCTGAATTGTTTGAGTATATCCATTCATCCAAACTAATGAATAATTACTACTATTTTGATAATCAAATACTAAGCCTAAGATAAGTTTCACTACTGCTTGTCCCGATCTAACATTGAAGTCAAACTCGACTATATTGCCTTCTTTCAATTCCACGGTTGTAGGAGCAAGTATTTTAGTGGAGGCTTGGGCCTGACCGTTAAGAGCGTATTCTCCCGCACCTAAATTGTACATAAACCACAATAAGGACGAATCCGGCGTCCAACCTGTGTAATTATTATCATTAAAATTATCTTCAAAAACCGTTATCCAATTCGAAACATCTATCGGAAGTGTTGCTTTTCCGGATCTTGCAGGTGATCCGCTGTCCGTCACTGTCAAAGTGGCTGTGTACTGTCCCGTGACCGTATAAGTATGCGTCGGATTCGCTTGAGTTGAAAAGGATCCATCTCCGAAATCCCATGAATACGAAAATGGTGTATTATTTTCGTCATCAGTCACTGTTGATGTAAACGTTACATTCAGAGGCGGTTTTCCGGAGACAGGATTTCCCTGTATTGTCACGTTCGGAGGATGATTCCCTTCCACTATATCAATAACTATAGTCTGCGCAGTGCTCATCGCCGGAGTCCCTGAATCTGTTACGGTACATGTTGCAGTGAATGAGCCCGTAGTCGTATATGTATAAATCGGATTCTGCGCGGATGATGTTCCTGAAGAATCTCCAAAATTCCATCTGTAAGTCAGGAATGCATTGTTTCCATCCGGATCATTAGCGGTCGCCGTGAACGTGATTTCTTGCGGTGAATACCCCGAAGTTGGATCGGCGTTTATAGTTAACGTCGGCGGTTGGTTAATTGAGGACATGTTTGTAAAAGTGACTTTATAGTTATCAAAAGACGCGTTAGTATTTTGAATTGAAATCCCGTTTCTAGCGCTTGAAAAAGTTCCATAATTTAGTCCAGTCACAATGCTTTGATTATTTACTGAAAGTGAAATTACGCCATTTACGAATTCCGCTTTATAATGATTCCACTGAGTTGTATTCACAATTAAAGCGCCAGTCTGCAAATTGCTATTTACTCCGGCGGTTACTTTTCGGAGGTACCATATACTGCTATATGGCTTGAAGTGAATTAGAGAGTAATTGGAGCTGTTGATATAATCAAAATTAATCATAATGTTGTTGCCATCAGCAGAACTCGCGATTATCGCATCATACTCAATAATTCCTGTACCTGTGAAGTTTGCGGCGGTGGGAGCAATCAAATTATCCTGAAGGGTTAGATTTTTTCCTCTTAACCTTATCTCGCCGCTATCGCTATAAGTTGTCCAACTCGCTGCATTTTTTGGCGTCCAGTTTGATATATCGCTATCGTTAAAAGTATCCAAGAAGTAATAATATTCAGCTGTTATTTTTTTAGTATAACTATTGGTCTGACCCTCACTGTCTGTTAAGACCAAAGTCGCGGTATATTCTCCTATTGTTAAATATGTATGCGTGCAAGTCTTATTGTTATTTGGACTTGATCCATCACCAAAATTCCATTGATATGTAATCAAATTGTCATCACCATCAGGATCTGTTGCGGAAGCTGAGAAATTTACCGTCAAAGGTATAGGGCCAACGCCTGAGGATGGAGTTATTGATATAGTTCCTACGGGCTTTAAGCTCTTCACGCCCTCGCCCTGGAAGTTTACCGTATACTGAGACTCATCGGGATCGTCGCTGTATATTTTCAGCTGTCCTGTGTCAACTTCAATTGCAGCAGGTTTATAACGTATTTGAACCGTAGCTTGCCCCCCAGCAGGTATCGGAGTGGAAAGACTCGTTATAGGTAGATTGGTGGCTGGATCCTCAACTGTGAAATCGGTATTATTAAACACAAAACTTGAAATGTTAAGATTTTCCCCAAGCGGCAACGGAGCTTTATTATAAATGACCAGCTGCACAGTCTGGCCTGTAGGCGAGTCCGTTCTCACTTCTCCCAAATCGATATCTTTAAAATTAGTATCAATATCAGGCGCTGTGCTGTTTGAAGTCGTTGGATCATATATTATATAATCATCGAATTTTGTATGTGATTTTCCTGCTCTTAATCCCCACTTTCCTGACCAGTGAGTATTATAAGTATATGTAAGCATCTGTTTTCCGTCATAATATACAGTAACTTTATCAGAAGTAGTTGTTACCTCTTCCGTCTTTACACATGCGAAAATATCAGTGCCTAATGGTATTGTATGTGTTGTCGTGGCATCCGTTTGCTCGAGAATTACAGCATCGTCATGCATAATGGAAATTGAATTTGTGTCATTGTCAAATTTTACAAACCGGTATTCCATATTCGTATCTCGATAACCAATGATCATTATAGCGTTTTGCTTTGTATTGGTTGTTTTCGGTTGTATATTAAATTTTGTGCAGGCCATCGCATAGCCTAAATCTCCTGAAGGAGGATATGGAGCGAAAATCTTGTTGTTAATATCATCGGTGCTTGTTGTCAATTCTCCATTTACTATACTCCATGCGCCTGTATCCCCTACCGTCCAATCAGAAAAATCTCCATCATTGAAATTATCATAAAAATCTACGCCGGCATTCACAAATGAATAGGCGGTCGTAGTTTCTGGTTCATTTACTCCACTTCCGGAATCAGTTACGTACAAAGTTGCAACAAATAGTCCTTCAGAAAAATATGAATTTGAAGTGTTTTTGTTGTTGGATGTATTCCCTTCTCCAAAATTCCAGAAATATATCATATCAGAATCTTCGCCATCAGGATCAGAAGCGCTGACAGTGAAATTTACAGTTGCAGGATATATATTCGCTACAAATATTTCCGGATCAATACTGACATTCGGCGGCAGATTTGTGTCTGCGTATTGAGAGACGAGAAAATTGTCAAAATATGTCTCAGATTTTCTTGTGCCTAAACCTACGGCTCCGTTCACGGTTGTCAAATAATCGTATGAACCTACAGTGACGTTGTTAATTTTTGCAACCGCTACGCCATCCGGTCTGAAAATCAGCTCAACATTAAATACTTGATCAACCGGTATTGACCATCCGCTTGCGGCGAATTCCGCTTTGTCAATATCTCCGGGTGCGCGTAAACCGAAATAAACCTTTTGCGCCACTCTATCCAGTCTTATATAACGATAGTCCAGATAGTTGTTGAATGCCCAGATTATCATCCCTGTCCTATATTCAGTAGTAGAGGTTGACGGTAAATACATATCAACTCTTATCGTGCCATAGGAGATAAGACCTCCAGGAATGGGAGCGGTTATATGCCTCGCTGTATTATCTGAAGCTGTCTTCAGCATATTTGTAACATTGGAAGTCACTGTCCAGTCAGTATACTGATATTGCGTCCAATCGGAGGCATCTCCGTCTTCAAAGTCATCGAAAAACAGAGAAGGTATATAACTTATTTTTTGAGTTGCGGTTCCAACCCTGCCATCATTATCTGTTGCATAAAGTGTCGCAGTGTAAGCGGTTGTCGCGGTTACTATCGCTGAATAAGTATGATTTACACTTGTAAGCGTTGCCCCTGATTGATGCGCGCTTCCGTCGCCGAAATCCCATTCATAGTTTGTAACGGTACCATTATCCGGATCCGTTGCAGCTCCGGTAAAAGTTACAGTTAGAGGTCTGGATCCATATTGCGGATAAGCTTCAATAGTCACTTTAGGAGCTTGAGGTCCCAAATAAATATCAATCATTTCATAGGTTGACGATAATTTATCACTTACAGTGCATGTTACTTGATACGGACCTGTGCTTTTAGCCTGAAGGAATTGATGAGTAATGGTTAAAGTGGCTCCTTCATTGTTATATTGTGCAGTTTCTCCATCACCAAAATCCCATGTATAATCGAAAACCGAACTATCAACATCATAAACCGTAACATAAAAATTAACGGTATAAGGAAAACTGCTTGCGGTAAAATCCGCTTGTGGCAATGCCGTCAAACTCAGGATACTTGGAATGTTATTATATGAAGCAAATATCGGAGTAAAAATTCCTGAATATAAAATATATGAAGAGCTTTGTCCTTTCCCAACAGGAGAGATTTGTCCCAAAGCTGAAATTACCTTGTAATTTGAAGAACTTGTAGTTCCGCCGGCGCTGGTAAAATGCCCCTTTAATAGAAGGTAATTTGTGCTTTGCGGATGTTCATCAGTCAAAGCTGAAATGGAACCAAGAACTATAATTAAAAAAATCAGAGGATAAATACATTTCATGATACACTCCTCAAAGATCGGTTTTTTCTAAAATTTCGTAAATTATATTGAAATCAAATTCCTGCAATAATATCTGATTGTGAATTAGAACAGCCGCATCCGATCCGATTCCAATATTTCTCCCATAAGCAGCGTTTTTTGCAAGCATTTCAATTCCATCCGGATCTTTCATACAATTTGGTACCTTTTGATCATCAGGCAGAATAAAATCCTTGCACCGATTCGTAGATGCTTCTTTTGAAAATTCATTTGTAAAGCACCGAAGATATGCGTTAATTAGTTCAGGATTATACTTATTTATGCACAATTGCCGTATATCTTCATAAATGTCATCATTTCCAAGATTGCTTCTGATATCGTATAAATATTCCATTTTAGAAAGATTATACCCACCCTTATCCTTCTTCGAGATTAAAAGTTGATTATCATTCCTTTTTTTACTTATAGAGACGTTATAATTTATGGTAAAACTGTATCTATTATCAGCAAGAAGAATGTTTTCCAATTTTACGGCATTTTCGGACATACTGTTTACGAAAAGCTCCAAAGCATTGTTTCTTTGCGGTCTTCTGAAGTAGAAGCGATTCGGTAAAAATTCAGATTTAAATACATATGCATTTCCGTTTTTCTGGACTAACTGTGCGATTTTAGGAAATCTTATAGAATCCTCAACTTTCGCTTCTAATATTATTGCGGGTAGAAAATCTATTGAATATTGGTTAAGAATTTGTTTTCCAGCATTTGATTTATAATCCAGAGAATTGAACACAGCGGCTGGAAAATCATTTTTAAGCGTATTGAAGAGCATATCGGGATTCAATCCAGGGATATTTGCATCATTAATCACTGTGATCTGCAGAGGAATATTGTGGCCATAAATGCATTGCGCTTCTTTGGATTCTGGATTTATGCATGCCGTTATCATATCGCTCCGCGGAGCGCAGTCATTGTCGCTCCCGCAGATTGGAAGCTCATTGCATGAGCTCAGGCTGATGTATTTACATAAATTCCTGTTAATTTGATTACTCGTGATGGTGTCATTAATGACCGTACCGTTAATAAATATTGTAGGTGACGCATTAATGTTGCGCTTTTGGGCTTCTTTGATGTTATCGCTTAATAATTTCTCTCCATCTTCCGCTTTTACGATATTTTCCACATAATCGGCATCAATACCGATTGACTTCATTATTAGTATCGGATTAGAGTTTTGTATATCTTTATTTCTAAAGACTAAGTAATCCAAATATTTATCTTTAAAATATTTAATTATAACAAGCTGCCGTATATCTTCCGTCACTTCCATTTCACCATGAAGACTGCTGAACTTGCCTGATGTTGGTTGTGTATTATTGATGCATGCACCTTGAAGTTGCGAAGTGGCCCGAACTTTATCGTTATTGGATGCATTTTCAACAATCGTCTGCTTATCGTTTTCAGAAGCGATAAAAAATATATTGAGATTTATTCTTTCCTTTAAATCTTTCATTATAGGAATGATATTATTTTGAGCCTGTATTCCATATGGACACATGCTCATAACAAAAAGATCCATGCATATCTCTTTTTTTTCTTCTGCTGAACAGATCGGTTTTACAATTATTAGAATAGAGATGATGATGGTATGCAATAACTTCATTGACAACACCTATAATAAAAGAGGTAAACAGTGGTTCCCCAAATCATACTCGGTGAGTCAATCTTAGCGCAAGTTGGCAATGATTCTCTTGCATTAGGATTCGCCCAAACCATTTTGATAATTTGAGCTCCCGCATCAGATGTAACCTCGGCGCTGAAACTTGTTCCCTTGTTAATATCTAACAAAGCAAGCTCACAGGCGTGCATCAGCTGCCACCAATAACAAAGCTTCGCTCCACGAGTATAGCACGCCAGAAGAGCATTTTTCTCCGAAAGAGGTGCGCTTCTTGCCACATCTATGCAAAAATTGCTTACTTTAGTCATACCTGAAGGGCATCCCGTTGTTTCCACGCCGGCGATCATATATGCGCTGGATGTTATTTTCATCCTCGGTGCTAAAGTCTCAGAAACAGCGCCTTTCGTGATCGTCATCTGAAGGTACCTTTCAGTGGCAGTAAATATATTTGAAGGGAACGGCGCTGCTGTCCCTCCCAATAATACTGACATCGCGCCTTCCTTGAAAACAACTCCGCTTATTTGCTGTAGCCAGAGCTGCGTCCCTCCGCTTAGAGAATCCCAAATAGAGAATGTGATCTGGTAAGTATCGGAACCATCGAGTAATTGGCGGCTTTGCGTAGCTACCTCGGCTTGAAATAAAATGAGCCTGTCCGATTGTGTAAAAGCGGAATTGCTAACTAATAACACTATAATAGTGAAGAATAACAACCATGTTTTTTTCATTTATAGATTCTCCTATTTGCAGCAGCGAAAATAAGCGAATGTTTTACAGCCACTTGGACTATCGAGATAATTAGGATAGCAAACGTTTACATAACTTATCGGCACATAATCACTACCAACGTTCGCATCTCTCCAAGATGAAACACTATACGACTTAATGACCCAATATACTGTGTAAATGATGGGTATTATACTAAATGCTCCGGAAGTTCTTTTTGCGGCAAATTCATAATCAATAAATGTCTGTGAGACATAAAAGCTATTCAGATTTAAACTATTCTTGAATTGATATGCAACTCGCAACTCGTCAGAATCACAAAGCCTTTTTCCTCTCAAAGCACATTTTTCGATAGCATCGGAATATGACGTTTTGGACGTGCTCCTTTCTATATCAATACAAAAAACTCCGGTCGACACCATATCGCTATCGCATATTCCGCCGAAGCCGGAATCAGTACTGGTGATGCTGTAAACGCTGCCCGTTATTTCAGATCGAGGAACGATAATTTCCCAATCCAACCCGTTTTTGACTTCAATCTGAAGGTAGCAGTTTATGGGCAGATTGTCGGGCAACGACGTATTTGCTCCCAAAACAACTCTAAAAGATCCGCTCTTCACACTGACGTTATAATGTGTCTCCGCCCATAATTGTTGTCCACCGGAGAAAACGTCATATATCCTGAATTTTATACTTTTAAAACCTTCAACGAGGTTATTGCTTGCATCCGTCAAAGTGCCGCTGTATTCTATTTGTTTCGGAGCGGTCGTTTGGGCTACGGCGGAAACGGATATAAACAGAATTAATACATTTAAAAAATAAGATTTCAGAATCATAGACATAAAATCCTCCAATAATATCTACTTTTTAATACAGCAGCGGTAGTGAAGACTTGGTGAAGACTTATAATAAATACCACCTATTGCAGCTAAATCAATAAAACAGCTCGGATCGGAATATATCTCGTAACGATGCCCCCACCCACGAAATGACGGAAACGAAATCTCGGCAGTATGCTGTTGATATCCCGGAGCAGTATGAACGATATTGTACAGCTGCAACAACCCGTTTTTATATTTGACGCACGCATAAGAATATTCAAACCATGAACAAACATGCATTCCCCTGGCTTGGCATTTCCTCTGCGCATCATAGGGCATGACGACCGTATCCGCCGACCAATCCTGGTCTATACAATAATAGCCGGCATCAACAGTTCCATTGTAATCAATGCAATTTATTTCTTTTCCGTAACTGGTCAAGCTATAAGGCACGTAAACGATTTTTGGGCGCGGAAGCTGTTCTTCATTGTGAATCGAAATAGAAAGATATACAACAGAGCCTGTATTAAAGATCGTCGAAGGCACGCCTGTCTGTGTTTTTGATCCTACCGTAATATTAAAAAAGCCGTTTACGATGTTAACGTTATGAGTTTCACTGAAACTCCCAAGCTGATTGCCGCCGCTCTCTGCATTATAAAACTTAACCGTAATGCTCACCGATGTTTCATTTACCGGATTTCCAGCGTTATCAAAAACCTTGCCTTGGTAGCTTATAAGCCTTTCATCTGATTGGGCTTTAGTTGTAATGAACAAAAAGAAAAATAATACTAAAAATATTAACCTTTTATATGACATTATACAGCCTCCTCGCCCTCATTTTTGAATAAAAGTTACCAATAACTGAACGTCATAAATTCTAAACATCTCCCAGTTAAGACTAACATGTCTCGTAGAAAAAATCAATAGTATTTCATCCCAATGCGATGGATTCGAAAAAGACCATTCTTTAAGAGCGCTCGTGATATCAATAGTTTCTACAACTTTTTCCTCCACCCCCGCCCCGGGAACATCGGCAATGCTCAATCTGTATGTGAATCCCTCAACTTCGACATTGGTGAATCTCGTCAAAGAAAGTCCTTCGAACAAACCATATACAATTTTTAATTGAACCTTAATAATGGTTCCGTAATCATTTTTATCAAGTAATTCGCCGTTTGAATTGTATAGGCGCTGAAAATACAAATTATAATAGTATCCATCATCATCAATTGAAGCAAAGTTGACCGGGGACGAATAGGTATTGGAATTACCATCAACAAGATTAAGAGGGTCAGACCAAAGCTTGTTTGGCTGGTAAGATTCGTTAAATGTAATTGGAAAAGATTTTGTTACAATTTGATTTGGCTGAGATAGTAGCGCAAGACTGAAACAAATACTGAAAATTGCTGACAATATCGTATATCTTAAAGTAATTTTTAGCAATTCCATCTTAACTTATCATTATTATTAACAATTTCATCTTTATAAATATATATTACTTTTCATTGAATGTCAAGGTTATAACGCGTAAAAGAGATATCTTATTCCTATTTTTTCACCAGATGTATTATGGCAGCAGAATTGATCATTCTGACATACAATCAGGTAAGGGCTGAATGATAAAATTGTTGAAATGAGCAGCTTTATGGCAAAAAGGAAGTGAATACATCATTAAAACACAAGAAATTTCCTTTTGATATTAATGATTCACTTTATAAATCCTTGATTGCACGCAGGATCAAGTTATAACATTTGGCGAGCCCCCGATTTCTGGACTGTTTTGCTGTTAGTTTATTTCTTTTAAACAGCAACACCCGAAGGCGCAGAGAACGTAGTAATTGGAGCATTCGGGTGCGTAGAGAATACGGAGGGAGGCGCATAACCCAGGGCGCTGTGAGGTCTCAGTTCGTCGTATTCCTTCCGCCAATCCTCTATAACCACCCGCGCCTCCTGCAGGCTTCCAAAGAGTTCCCTCTCCAGGCATTCGTCCCTGAACCTGCTGAAGAAACTCTCTATGTACGCGTTTTACAGAAATGCTACGCATTTTCCCAGGGACTGCCGGGATTGATGTAGATTGCACCCACGCGCCGAGACTCAACCCAGTTTTTCACTGTTGTGGCTATGAATTCAGGGCCGTTGTCGCTGCGTATATGCTCCGGAATGCCTCGCTCTTCGATCAAGGCGGATATCTCGCTTATGACATCAACGCCCCTGAAGTACCTGGCCGCTTTGAGGCATAAGCATTCGCGGGTGTATTCGTCCAAAATGCCCAGTATTTTCAACTGCCTTCCGTCTTCAGTCCGGTCGAACACGAAATCCCAACTCCAGACATGCCCTGCACGTACCGCTCTTTGCCGCTCCGATGTCGATACCCCCAACCGCTTTCTTTTCTTAGGCTTGACAGTTATCTTCAATCCATCGAGCCGCATAAGAC
>Ga0315293_10003494_pt1 | contig 15131 bp, 13 predicted proteins | sample YL17G13_20_MG_FD_203071 | JGI IMG/M metagenome (GOLD analysis project Ga0315293, IMG submission 203071) | Sediment microbial communities from Yellowstone Lake, YNP, Wyoming, USA - YL17G13_20 | ecosystem: Environmental > Aquatic > Freshwater > Lake > Sediment | place: USA: Wyoming | collected... | reverse complement strand
GGCCCATGCGTTCGCGATCACCGGTGAGGGCGGTGAAATACGTCGGGCCGAATAAGTTAGCCACCACCTGCACTCGAGCCGTAGGCGCCGATGCGCTCGCCATCCACGCCGAGCGCGACGGCATTGGCGCGCAAGAACCTCACCGCACACTTGACGTCCTCGATCATGGCGGGGAATACGAACAGATCGCCTCCAGGAGTTCGCCGCTGGCGGCCTTGTCGCCCCTCATCCACGCGCCGCCGTGAACGAATATCATCAGCGGACGCAGCCAGGCCGGTACTCTGGCGGGGCTTAGAAGTCGAGCTTGAGCTGCGCTTCACTGCCGGCGCAGTAAGTCAAGTCCGGGTAGAGCAGGTAGGCACGCAGCGAGCCGCGTGGAGCGCGTTGTTGAGAGTCCGCGGGCTGCGTAGGCAGAGCAAACGTCGAAGTCGGTTCGAGGGTGGCCGCGGGCAGCAGGCGGGCCAGCGGCGGCAGGGTTGGCTTGGGCGTCGATGTTGCGCCGGACGGTGCCTCGAGCAGAGGCCGCAAGGTGGCAAATCGACAGGCGCTGAGGACAAGCGCGGCTCCCGCGAGCAGCCTCCAACCCGCGATCCGACGCAACGGGCTCCCCACCCTGTGTGTGCGCATTTCCCAGTCCACGCGGCGCGGGCGAGCCCGGCAGCGCCCCCGCATTCTACCGCCACGCACATCTCGGCCTGGCTGTAGCGCGCAGGCTCGAAGCGCCCCCCTTGCCGCCGCGAAAACGCGCGCCGAGACCTCGGCGCGCGTTGGGGACGTATGCAAGGAGCGCGTGAAGGAAATCTAAGTTGCGGCAACCTTGGAGATCACGCTCAGCCCCTCCACCATTTGGCGATTGTAAAGCAGCACGGGTGCGCGGCTCACGAGTTGCGGGAAGAACACCGGGATGAGGGTGGCGTTGTAGAGGGGGATGAAATCGCGATGGCCCTGGAAGATGGTTTCTGCAAAGTCGAACTTTCCGGGCGATTCCATCACGCCGAACATCTCGAAGCCCTTGAGCCCGGCCCACACCCGATACGACACCAGGCGCGCGAAGCCGCCGCGCGCCACGGAGGGCGGGCCGAGATCGCTGCGCTGCTCGAGCAGCACCGCCACCAGGCGCGATTTGACCGCGTCCCAAGAGTCGAAGCGGGCTACGGTCTCGGCCGGGCGATGCAGGCGGGCCAGCCACACCTCCACCACTTCGATCGAGGAGCCGGAGGTATCGTTGAGCACGCCGATCACGCCCGAAGAAGAAACGGGTATCTTGCCTTTCACGCGGTAGTGCGGCGTGATCAGTTCAACCGGAACATGATTGGAGATCAGCTTGCTGTCCATAGGGGTCACACCGCACGGAAGGCGGCGTACAGAGTCACTCCATCGATCGCGGTTTCGAGCCACACATGCCCGCCAGCCTCACGCACCTGACGGCAGGCCGCGCCCAGCGGGCTGACCGTGGGCCGCGAGGCGGCGTCTTCGCCGAGTTCGTCGAGTTCGCTCGAGCTCAGGCGCGGGCCGGAATCCAGAAGTGAGAGTGTCACCCACTCTCCGGGAGGCAGGCCCTCGGCCTGGGTCATGGTGAAAGGACCGGAGGGCTCGCCGCTGCGCATATGGAAAACGGCCAGCGCCACCGGCTCGCCCCTCGAGCGGGCAATGGCCCAGCCCAGGAGAGTCTGCATGCCGGCCAGGGCGAGCTTGGGGTTGCCGAATACCGGGGGGAACTCTCCGGCCAACTGCGGGATGATGCCGATGTGTCTGAGCGCGGCCACGGGCCGGACAGCTTTGAGGGCTTCATCGACAACCCGCGGCAACGAGAACTGCTCGGCGCCGCGCGGGATGGGTGCGGCCGAGGGTTCGCTGGGCAAGAGCTTGAGCAGCGGCTGCACCACCGCGCTGAGGCGGGCCAGATTGTCGCGATAGGGTGAGCGCGGCGCGACGCGCAGCAGCGAATCGGTCTCGGCCGCCAGCACCTGCAGCGCCTGGCGGAACTCCGGCCCAAGCACCTCGCCCACGGCGCCCATGGGTTTGGACGGCGCAGGCGCCGCCCCGTCCGGCTGCGGCGGGCGCGCGGCCGGCTTGAGGCGCGTGAGCGCCAGGCTGGCGGTGTGGGCCAGCGCGCGGACAATGATCAGCTGGTGCTCGCCAAACCCCCGCCCCGCGCTGCGGTTGTAAATGGCCAGCACACCCCCCACATGGCTTTCGATGAAGATGGGCATGTTGATCAGGGCCTGCACCATATAGGCCGTTTTGACGCGAAAGCGGCCTTCCCCGGGCGAGGGTTGGCGCACGAGCGGCTGGCCGGTGCGCACCACCTGGCTCACGAACATATCCGAGACGAGCTGATGGTGCAACAAGGCACGCGTCTCGGGGGCTTCCTTGCTAGCCCGCAGGAAGACTTCGTTGGAGGCCGGGTCGATCAGGTAGAGGCTCGCGTCTTCGGCGTGGGTGAGGAAAGCCGTGGCCTCCACAACCTGGCGCAGGATCGCATCCACCTCGTGGCTCTGCAGCAGGACGCGCGAAACCTCGAGCAGGATGCGGTACTCCTCATTCTGCTTGCGGAATTGATCGGCGGCCAGCTTGAGCTTGGGCAGCGCCTGGCGCGCGCTCTGCTGAACGATCGCATCGCGTTGAACCGACATGATTGAATCGATGAGGGATTCAGGCCGATAGGGCTTGAGCAGAAAATCGCGCACGCCCAGACGGAACAGATCGCGCCCGGCTTCCGGGCTGAGGCGGGCGGCCAGGATGATGGCCGGCGCCTGGTCACCCCGTTCGCGGCGAGCCCTGAGCACGGTCAGAGCCATGCCTTGCAACTGGGTGATATCGACCACGATGACGTCGGCGGGGGGCGAATCCGGGCGGGCGACCTCGGCCGCCAGGCCGTGCGGCATGAAGATTTCGCGCACCAGCCATTCGCCGGATTCCGGCGCATCGGCGATGACCAGCACGCGCGGGCGCGCGTGCATTTCGTCGGGTTTGGCTGACCACACCAGGCTCATCGCCGGGTCTCCCCAGTGCGTCGCGGGCCGCCCCTTCGGGCCGCCTGCCGCCGCATTCAACCTTGATTTTACACTCTGCAATGAGGGAGCGCCAATGCCAGAGATGGCAGAGATATAATGAAACGACCACGTGTGGGCGACAGGGCGGCACGCGCGTGCTGCGCGCCTGGCAGCCCTTGGCGCAGGGAGGCATGGATGTACGATCCGCGGCAGTTGGACGATTTGGGCCGAGCACTTGAGGAGTGGTCCCGCACTGACCTCGCACAGGCGCTGGCCACGACTCCCGAGCGCGCCTCGGAATTCCTGACGACCTCCTCCGAGCCGATCGAACGCCTCTACACGCCGCTGGACCTGCCCGATGGGGACTACCAGCGCGACCTGGGGCTGCCCGGGCGCTTCCCCTACACCCGCGGCATCCACCCCACGCTGCACCGCGGCCGTCTGTGGACGATGCGCATGTTCGCCGGGTTCGGCACGGCCGAGGAGACCAACGCGCGCTTCAAGTACCTGCTCGAACAGGGGCAGACGGGGCTCTCGATCGCCTTTGACCTGCCCACGCTGATGGGCTACGACACTGATGCTCCGGAAGCCTTGGGGGAATTCGGCAAGTGCGGCGTGGCCGTGGCCTCCCTGCGCGACATGGAGATACTGCTCTCCGGCATCCCGCTGGATAGGGTCTCGACCAGCATGACCATCAACTCGCCGGCGGCGATCGTATGGGCGATGTACCTCGCGGCGGCCGAGAAGCACGGCGTGCGGCCGGAGAAGCTGCGCGGCACAATTCAGAACGACATCCTCAAGGAATATATTGCGCAGAAGGAGTACATCTTCCCGCCCGAGCCCTCGATGCGCCTGGTGGTCGACACGATGGAATACGGCAGTCGCAGCGTGCCCCAGTGGAACACCATCTCGATTTCCGGATACCACATCCGCGAGGCGGGTGCCACGGCAGCGCAGGAGCTGGCCTTCACCCTGGCCGACGGCATGGAGTACGTGCGCTGGGGGATGGCGCGCGGCATGGCGGTGGACGATTTTGCACCGCGCCTGTCGTTCTTCTTCAATGCGCACAACGACTTCTTCGAGGAGATTGCCAAGTACCGCGCGGCCCGGCGCATCTGGGCCCACGAAATGCGCGAGACGTTCGGCGCGCGAGACCCGCGTTCGTGGCTGCTGCGATTCCACACCCAGACCGCCGGCTGCAGCCTGACCGCGCAGCAAGTGGAGAATAACGTGGCGCGCGTAGCGATCCAGGCGATGGCCGCTGTGCTGGGAGGCACGCAAAGCCTGCACACGAATTCGATGGACGAGGCCTTGGCCCTGCCCTCGCAAGGCGCGGCAACCGTCGCTCTCCGCACGCAGCAAATCCTGGCCCATGAATCCGGCGTGGCCAACACGGTGGACCCGCTGGGTGGCTCCTTCTTCGTGGAGGCACTGACCAATCGCATGGAGCGGCAGGCCCGCGAATACTTCGCGCGCATCGCCGACCTGGGCGGTGTGCTGCCGGCCATCGAACGCGGATTCTTCCAGAAGGAGATCGGCGAGGCGGCCTACCGCTACCAGCGGGAGATTGACGAGCACAAACGCGTTGTCGTGGGCATCAATGAATACGCCGATGCAAGACCGCCGCGCATCCCGCTACTCGCAATGGACCCGCAGGGGCTCGAGCGCCAGGTCGACCGTCTGGAGAAGGTGCGCGCCGAACGCGACAACGGGCGGGTCGGGCAGGCGCTCGACCGGCTGCGCATCGCCGCGCAAGGCACCGAGAATATGATGCCGCACATTCTGGAAGGCGTGCGCGCCTATGCAACCCTGGGAGAGATTGTGGGTGTGATGCGGGAGGTTTTTGGGACGTATCGCGAACCGAGCTGGGTATAATTGGCGCCAATGCGCCGAAGTGGGGCGCTGTGCCGCCTGAGCATCAAACTGGAGTGCGTGTGAAACCTCATGCCAACCCCGGCGTCCAACGCCGGTTTTTGATTGCCCTCGCCCTGACCGCCCTCATCCTGGTCGCCGAAGTCGTGGGCGGGCTGTGGACCCGCAGCCTGGCACTTGTCTCGGATGCCGCCCACGTGCTGCTCGACCTGTTCGCCATCGCATTGAGCTACCTGGCGTTGCGACTCTCGGCCTTGCCTCCCGACGACCGTCACACGTACGGCTACCACCGGCTGGAGGTGCTGGCGGCGTTGGCCAACGGCCTGACGCTATTGGCTGTCGCCGGCGGAATCCTCTGGGAATCCTTCGCGCGCTGGCGTTCCCCGCAAGCAGTGCGCAGCCTGGAGATGTTGGTGATCGCCGTCGTCGGCCTGCTGGTGAACGTGGCGGTCGCCTTGCTGCTGACTGCCAAGGCCCACAGTGGAACCACCCAGCGCATCGACCTCAATGTGCGCAGCGCAGCGCTGCACGCCATATCGGATGCGGTCTCCTCGGTGGGAGTCATCGCGGCTGCGCTGGTGATTGCCTTCACCGGCTGGCAACAGGCGGATGTCCTGGCCGGCGCGCTGATCGGGGTGCTCATTCTCTTGGGCGCCGGGCGCGTGCTGCGCAGCTCGCTGCACATCCTGATTGAGGGGACGCCGGAAGGCATGTCGGTGTTCGAGGTGGGCGAGGTCATGGCCGGCACGCCCGGGGTCTGCGAAGTGCACGACCTGCACGTGTGGAGCTTGTGTTCGAGTCACGTCGCGCTGAGCGCCCATATCATGCACGAGAGCGGCGACCCGCGCGCCCAGATGGCGACGCTGCGCGAACTGCGGGAACGCCTGGAGCAGCGCTTCGGCATCACCCATACCACGGTGCAAATCGACGAGGCCAACTGCGGCCAGGGGGCCCCCGTCGAGACCGCCGCCGCGGCCGGAAACCCGGGCTAGGCGGCGGCCGTGTGCGGCCGATTCACACTCACCTCCGGGCCGGCCGCCTTACAACGCGCGCTGCACCTGGATACTCCGCCCGAAGAGCTCCTCCCGCGATTCAACATCGCCCCGACTCAGAACATCGCAATCGTCACGAGCCTCGACCACCCGCGCGTCGAGTACGTGCGCTGGGGGCTGATTCCCTCTTGGGCAAAGGAGCCCGGAATCGGCAGCCGCCTGATCAACGCGCGGGCCGAGACCGTGCGCGAAAAGCCGGCCTTCCGCTCCGCCTTCCTCAAACGCCGCTGCCTGATCCTGGCCGACGGCTTCTACGAATGGGAACGCACGGCGCGCGGCCGCGGCGGCGCGCGAGCTCCCTTCTATATACAGATGGCGGGCGGCGAGCCGTTCACCTTTGCCGGGCTATGGGAAACCTGGCGTTCGCCGGAGGGCGAGGACGTGCGCAGCGGCACCATCCTGACCTGCGCGGCGAACGAGATCATCAGCCGTTTCCACGACCGGATGCCAGTTATCCTCGAAGGTGAGAGCGCCCAGCGCTGGCTTACCCCAGGCGCGCCGGCCGATGATCTGGCCGCGCGGCTCGTCCCCTTTCCGCCCGAGAGGCTGCGGGTGCGAGTGGTCAGCCCGCTGGTCAACAGCCCGGGTAACGACGGGCCAGAGGTCTTGCAGGGCGGAGCTTGACCCCGCCTTGGCGAGAATGACGATCAGGTAGTCCTCCGCGAGGGACATAAACACGAATTCGTACGACGGGTGAGCACACCCGTCAGGCTCGTCGTCCCCACGGAGGTGGGGACCCAGGACGCACGTTTGGCTTCTTTGGTCTGAAAGAACGAGGGGCAGGGGATGACCAAACGACCGTGCGTGTACATCCTGGCACGCAAGCGCAATGGGACACTGGTGTCACGTCCGACCTGAGCAAGCGCGTTTCGAAACACAAAAGAGGCGCGGTCAACGGGTCTACGAAGGAACACTCCGTCCACATGCTGGTCTACTTCGAAAGCCATACCACCATGGCAGCGGCCATTGAGCGCGAGAAGCAGTTGAAGAAATGGAAGCGGAGGTGGAAACTTGGGTTGAGCGAAGAGTTTGGTCCCGAGTGGGAAGACCAGACGTCCCAAGTTGTGTGAGAGCCTGGATTCCCCCTTTGGCGGGAATGACGGTCAAGAGCACAGAGCCAGCGGTCCTAGCGCTACACATGACTTCCGCACCAGGCCATGCGTTTGACTTCCCGCTTTCGCGGGAATGACCACCCGACGCACAGGCTCGTTGCCTCTTTGCAGGCAGGCACCTCGCTCAGCCGGCCGCCCCGCCCTTCGCAGCGGGCGCCGTTACGCGCAACCGCCGCCCGACAACGCGCGCGATAACCCACAGCACTGCCGCACTCAAGGCTGTACCCACCCCCAACGTCACAAAGCAATCCTGCCAGAACATCTCGGGGAAGAGACGAATGAGCGAATCGGAATAGAGGAACAGCCAGGTATCGCCGGCGAAGAATATCCGGTGAAAGAACACAAAGAACCAATTCCACGCCAGAAAGACGCCGGCCAGGATGGCGACAAGCAGTGCAATAGTGAGAACACTGCCCGACTGGAGAGCATGGAGGAACAGGGTCCCGCTGCGGCGGACAAGGACGGCCGAGGCCAGCGCGCCGGCCAGGAGCGCCACGGCCCATGTCAGCAGCGCGCCGCTCACCACCTTCTTTACATCAGCCATGTGACCCAATTCGCGCGTGTTGTAGAGCGGCGTGCCGTCCGGGAGGGTCTGGTCCCCCAGGAACTGGATGCCCTCGCGGTTGAGGAGATACTGGCGCGAGGTCTCCGACCAGTGCAGGCGATCCTCGAGGCTGAACCCGTACGGGTCGGGCGGAAAGGCCGCCTTGTGATACTCGCTGCGGATGAACATGGGCGTGAGCAGCACCCGCAGCCAGCTCAGCACCAGGATGACCGGCACAAGCAGCACGATCAGGGCATGCGCGAATCGCTTCATGGCAGAGCCTCGCCTTCTCGCGGCGGCACGAAATGCCCGCAACTCATTGAGGTTCGATGGAATCCAGCCCGCCGCCCAAAACGAACCGGACAACCATGGCATTCGTCATCTGCTCGACGGGCGCACGGTCATCGGTGAATACGACGCCGCCGAGCACGGCCGGGCGAAGGTTCTCGAGCGTGCGCATGAGCACCTCCAGCAGAAACGGCTGCACAGGCACATCGGCAAATTGCAGCCCCGCCAGGTTCGCCGCCAGATTCTCCGCCTGCGTCGGCAGCACGGTTGCGTAGAGAATGCTGTTCAGGCTGTCGGGCACATCCACGACGTACACCGAGGGGAACACGGCCGCCAGCGTTGCCGTCATCGCCTCCACCAGACGGCGGTCGGCGGGCATGCGCGCCACGTTGATCACCAGCACGCCATCTGGGCTGAGCTTGCTGCGGACCAACTCGAAGAACTCTCGCGTCGTGAGATGCCAGGGGATGTAGGGCGGGCGATAGGCATCCACCGCGATCACCCGATAGCTCTTCCCCGAGTGCGCCAGCCCCCAGCGCCCGTCCACGGCAAGCGCGCGCAGGTTGGGCTCAGTCATGTCGAAGTAGGTCCGCCCAACTTCAATAATGGCCGGATCGATTTCGAAACCATCGATGGCGATGGGCCCGTAGACGGCCGTGAACTGGCGGGCGGTGGTGCCGGCGGCCAAGCCGACGATGGCCAACGAATCGACCATCTGTGCCGGGTAGGGTGCGGAGTTAAAGAAGGGCGCCGCGAGGAAGAAATCCCACGTGCCGAAGGTCGCCAGTTCGCCCGGGCGATAGACCGAGTGCACCCCCTGCCCTTCATTGAGAAGCAGCAGGCGCATGCCATTGCGCTCGACCACCTGGATGTAGTTGTAGGCCGATTCCTTTTCCATCAACTGGCCGCGCGTTTGCTTGACCGGGCCGCTCGCGCCGAGCAGGGTCAGCCCGATGAGGGCCACCGGCATCCACAGCGCGATCACCGCCGCCCGCCGCTCGACCCGCGCCAGCCCAAAGAGGGCGACCCCGAGCAAGATACCGGCGAACAAGAGAAACGTGCGCGTGGTGCCGATGGCGGGGATGAGCCACAGCACGGGCAGAAACGTGCCGAGAATCGACCCGAAGGTGGAAATGGCATACAGCCTGCCGGCCACGTTGCCCGCGCTATCCACTTCCTGCAGCGCAAGGCGGATGGCAAAGGGTGAGACGCAACCGAGCAAGGTGACGGGTACGACGAAGAGGACCAGCACTGCAGCGAAAGACCCCAATGCCACAGCCGCGTTGATGCCTTCGACGGCGCTCGCTGCGGCTCGCAGCACCGGACGCGCGATCACCGGCACGACCGCGGTCACTACCGCAGCCCATGCCAGCAAGCGGTAAAAAGTAACCGGGCGCGGGTCGCGATCGGCCCAGCGCCCGCCGATGAAGTAACCCGCCGCGAGGTAGACCAGGATCAGGCCGATGATGTTGGCCCACACCAGGTTGCTCGTGCCGAACACGTTGCCCAACAGGCGCGAGGCACACATCTCGACCGCCATGGTGGTCATCCCGGCCGTGAACACAGCCAGCGTCAGGTAGCGCGGTATCCGCTTCAATCGAGAGCTCCTCGAGCGAGCCAATCCAGACGAATGGCGCACGGCAGGCGGCGCCCATCCCAATTCCCTTGCGCCTCATCGTCCGGCGAGGTGCGCACGTTTGACCGGCTGCTTTCGGAACAAGATGAAGGCATCCTCGGCACATGCGCGCCTCTCGGCCAAGGGGGGAACCTTCCGATTATAATGCCAGCCTACCATCCATTTGGGATTCCTGATCGCATGAATTTGCAGGCCAATGAGACCCAGCGCGGCGCACAAGTGCTGCGGCGCAATGCTGCGGCATTTGTCATCGACTATGCCTTCTTCGGCATGGGGCTGGCCTTCGCCGGTCCCTCGACCACGCTTCCAGCTCTTGCCGCACGGCTGACCTCTAACCCGGTACTCATTGGGCTGGTCGGGGCGTTGTGGACCGGTGGGTGGCTGCTGCCGCAAATAGCCGCGGCCCACTATCTCACGCCCAAGTCGCGCAAGCTGCCGGTGGCCATCGCCGTCTCGTGGGTTGGGCGCCCGGTGTTCCTGGTGCTGGCCCTCTTCCTTTTGATGGGCGGGGTGCGCTGGCCAGCGGTGGCGCTTGCCCTTTTGCTGGCCGCGGTATTCTACTTCGCTGCAACCGACGCGCTCGTGGCGGTGGCATGGTTCGACATCCTGGCCAAGGCCATACCCGGCAAACTGCGCGGGCGGGTTGTCGGCATCGGGCAATTGCTATCCGGGCTACTCTCCCTGGGCGCGGGGGCCGCCGTCCGAGCACTGCTCGCAGAGGGCGGACCGCCCTTCCCGGTCAACTACGCGTTCATCCTCATCCTGGCGACGGCCGCCTTCTTCATCTCCACGGGCACCTTCTATTTCATCCACGAGCCTGTCGAAGCGGTGCCAGCGGAGCGCCCGCAGCTGGCGCACGTCCTGCCACGCCTGGTTAGCCACTTGCGCGAGGACTCCCGCTTTCGCCATGTGACGGTTGTGCGACTGCTCATCGGCCTATCGGCGATGCCTCTGCCCTTCTACGCCGTGTATGCTACGCTCGAACGGGGCCTGCCGGAAGCTTCCATTGGAATCTTCCTCGTTGCTCAGACGCTCGGCGGCCTGGTGGCTGGTTTGGTGCTTGGGCCGGTGGCCGACCGCAAAGGCGCGCACCGCGTAGTGCAGTTGATGGGGCTCAGCCAGTTCCTGGCGCCGGTCTTGGCCCTGCTCGCCAGCCGGGTGGCTAACCCTGGCCCGCAGACTCTCACCGCGCTGTTCGCCCTGGTCTTTCTTTTCCTTGGCATCGGCGAGGGCTCGACGATGCTCGGCGTTCTCAACTACGTGCTCGAGATTGCGCCGCCTCCCGACCGGCCGAGTTACTTGGGGCTGACCAACACCCTGGCCGGGACGATCATTCTCTATCCGATCATCGGCGGATGGATTGCGACCCGCTGGGGCTACGAGGCCGTGTTCGCGCTCGCGGCCGTCGTCATCCTGCTTGGCGGACTGCTGGCGCTTTGGCTGCCTAGCCCGAGCCCGATGCAGGCGGCGGGCGATACCGGGGAAAAGCCCGTGGTTGAGCGGAGTCGCTAGTCCAGTTCTTTGACACGAGTTGCACGGGACGGACGTCCTTGGTCTCGCGTCTGGATTCCCGCTTCAAGGGGAACGACACCTTGACGTGGGCCTTCGCCCAGCCCATTTCACCCGGGCAGGACGACCGTGGCCGGGCGAATGCCCGATGCGCTTTGTGAATCACAAGATTCGGACTATGATTGCCTGGCATGGCGCGCGGCATGCCAGGCGCGCCCCGCGCCGGTCAACACCCAGCCCGGATGCGAATCCCCGGCGCCCGCGCGCAGGCTCGCGCTGTAAGACTCATGTAAGGAGGATGCTTTGCCCATCCGTTTAGGCCCACTCGAACTCGTTATCATCCTGCTGATCGTCATCCTGCTCTTCGGCGCCGGCCGCATCGGGAAGGTTGCGGGCGAAGTGGGGCGCGGGTTCCGCGAATTCCGCAAGGGACTCAAGGACGAGGAGCCCACCCCGCCGGCCGACACCAGCGAGCCGAAGAAGTAGTGATCCGCATCAGTGCGATCTGAGGACTAATGTTCGACACGCCACCGCGAGGCCTCTCGCCGAAGCGGAGGGCCGGTCGGACACAAGCCAATCACTTCGCTGCGCACGACACCTTTGAGTCCCGCACCCGAACCTCACCGTCAACGCGCGCACCGATCGCGGGGCCGCACCCCACCGAGGCGAAGATGCAAGGCGCGATGGGTGCAGTGGACCCCACACTGAGGCAAGTTCGCGCTTCTTTAGCAGTACGAGCTAAGGGCACATCGGTGCGCGGCGCGAGGCGTTAGCGGTGCAAACGCAGGTAAGAGCTCCGACAATTGAACGGGCAAGCAGCTTGCCGCGTCCACGCTTCACGCTCGCCGAACTTTCGGGCGCGATTGCCGACCTGGGCGTCCTTCTGCCCATCACTCTCGCGCTTGTGACGCTCAACGGTCTCAATGCCACCTCCGCCCTGGTCGGGGTGGGCTTGGTCTACCTCCTCACCGCGCTCGTCTATCGCTTACCGGTCCCGGTCCAGCCTCTCAAATCCCTCGCAAGCACCGCACTGGCCCTGGGGCTGTCGGTGCAGGTCATTGCGGCGGGTGCGTGGTGGATGGCAGCCGTGCTGGGCCTCATCGCCCTCACCAATCTCGCGCGGCCAATGGCCGGGCTTTTTCCACGCGCGGTTGTGCGCGGCATCCAACTCGGGCTGGGCGCCTTGCTCGTCGTCTCGGCCTGGAAGATGGTATTCGGGCAGGATGCAACCCTCGCCGAGAGTGTGACGCTGCCTGGCGTCTCCATTCCATGGACGATCGTGGTGGCCGTGGGCGCGTTGCTCCTCTTGCTGCTCACGCTATGGCGATGTCCGAGCGCGTCGGGGTTGGTTGTGGTGTTGTTCGGGGTCGGGGTCGCGCTCTATGTGCACGGCGTGCCGCGGCTCGCCCTTTCGCTGTCGTTGCCGGTGCTGCTTTCGCCTTTGCCCCGCGCGGCCGATTTCTGGGCGGCGCTCACTTTGCTCGCGCTGCCCCAGGTGCCTCTGACGCTGGCCAATGCGGTGTATGCGACGAGTGATGCGGCCCAGCAGTACTTCCATGAGCAAGCCGTGCGAGTCACGCCGCGCCGGCTGACCGCGACGATGGCCGTCGGCAATATCCTCGCGGCGGCGACCGGCGGGGTGCCGGTTTGCCACGGCAGCGGCGGGCTCACGGCGCACTTCCGCCTGGGGGCACGCACCGCCGGCGCGCCGCTCATGATGGGCGCGCTCTTTATTGCGCTCGGCGTCCTGGGCGGGCGCACGCTTCTGCCGCTCTTGCGTGTGATTCCCCTCGCGGCGCTGGGCGTCCTGCTGGCCTACATCGGCGCGCAGCATATGCTGCTGGCCAGGGACTTGCGCGGCTGGCGCGAGTGGACTCCGGCCCTGGTTGTGGCCGCGGTCGCGCTGCTCACCCGCAACCTGGGATACGGATTCGTGGCCGGCGCCGCCGTGTACCTGCTGATGACCCTCGTGATTAGGTCGGCGCTGCGCCGGAAGGCCGATCCACCCACGGGTAGGGCCCCATGACGCCGCTGGTTGACCCTTTCGGCCGGACGATCAGCTACATGCGCATCAGCGTGACCGATCGCTGCAACTTGCGCTGCGTGTACTGCCTCCCCGCACAAGGTATCGCGCTGAAGTCGCACGATGACATGCTGACCTATGAGGAAATCGCCGCGGTCGCCGCCGCGGCGGGCCGTATGGGCATCCGGCGCATCCGCCTCACCGGCGGCGAACCGCTGGTGCGGCGGGGAGTGGCCGAACTGGTATGCATGCTGAAGGCCTTGCCCGGAATCGAGGAAGTGAGCCTGACGACGAACGGCGTGCTGCTCGAGGAGATGGCCCCCAAGCTTGCCCAAGCCGGGCTCGACCGGGTGAATGTCAGCCTCGACACGCTCGATGCGGCGCGCTATGCGCGGCTGACTCGCGGCGGGCAGCTGGAGCGGGTATGGCGGGGCATCGCCGCGGCCGAGGCCGCGGGCCTCATGCCGATCAAGATCAACGTTGTGGCCGTGCGGGGGTTGAACGACGATGAACTTCCGGCGCTGGCCCGGCTCACCCTCGATCATCCCTGGCACGTGCGCATCATCGAACTGATGCCGGTGGGCGACCCGGCGGCCTGGGGGAACGACCTGCCTGATCCGAAGCATGCTTACCTTCCCCTCAGCGAGATCGTGGAGATTCTGGGACCGCTAGGCCTTGTGGAGAAGCCCGAACGAGGTGCAGGCGGCCCGGCCCGCAGCTTCAGACTGCCGGGCGCTCTCGGAACGGTCGGGTTGATCTCGCCGCGCGGGGAACACTTCTGCGAACGCTGCAACCGGTTACGACTGACGGCGGATGGGTTTCTGCGTCCATGCCTGCTGGGCGAGCGCGAGGTGGAGGTGCGCGGGGCACTCCGCCGAGGCGAACCGATCGAATCGCTGCTCATGAAGGCCGTGACCCTCAAACCCGAGAAGCACGAATTGGCCTCGAACAAGACCCCTTCGAACCGATGGATGGCCGAAATCGGCGGCTGACCACCGCGACTGCGCTACCCGCCTCTCTTCATTAGAGAAGGTCCGGCCCAACCCCGAACCTGCCGGTGGCTACCACACAGCTGCTATCTCAGCGCGGCTCGGGGGTGCCGCTACCCTTTCACTTCCGCAATTTACTTGCTTCGCCGGCGCAGGCCGAACACGGCGGCGGCGATTGCTATCACCGCGCCAAAAAGCGCGAACGGCGCCCACGGGAAACTCGTTGAGCCCGAACCGGTGGAGGCCTCAACTTCCGATGGGACGGAGCGGACGGTGACATGCACGGAGGCCGTCGCTGTCTCGCCGGAGGCATCGCTCGCCTGCAGCGTCAAGCGATGCTCGCCGCCGCTCAGCGAACTGTTGATGAGCAGCTCACCGCTGCCGAGCGAGCCATCCCTGTCGGAGGACCACACAAGTGACGAGCCGGGCAGCGGCCCATCTTCCATGTCCGTCCCGACTCCCTCAAGCACCAGCGCAGCACCCTGATCGATAGTGGTCCCGTCGGCCGGCAGGTCGATGTGCACCTGGGGCGGCTTGCCTGCAACGGTGAGCGGGGAGCCGGTTTCGCTGGAGGCGGTGTTGAATCCATCCGTGGCCAACACGCGGAAGCGGGCAGCCGGGCTGCCGGCTAGGCCCGACGCATCCAGCTTCGCTTCGGTCGTGGTCAGGAAGGGCGCGATTGTTTCCCAGGTGCGCCCGTCATCCGTGCTGTATTGCAGCATGTAGGTGAGCGCGTCTTTGTCCTCGTCAGCCCCCCGCCAGGCAACGATGTGCGGCCCGGCGCTGCCCCAATCCTCCGTCGTCTGCGGCTCGAGCAGCTCAACCGACGGGGCGTGACGCGTTGCCTGCCGCCGGCCGATCTCGCGTCCGTTGTAGCGGAACACGACCGAGGTCGTTCCTTCTCTCCACGGCAGGATGATGAAGAAAGGTCCCGTCCCGCCGGCCTCGCTGTTGCTCAAGACATCGGGCGCGATCGAGCGGGAGAAGAGAACACGGCCGGCCGCATCGCGGAGTTCGACCGAGTACGGCCCCTCCCCCAGGGCATCACGGCTGCTCGGTGAGAGCGACAGCCGGTAGAACCCGTACTCCAACGTCGCCGCCTTCGGGCTG
>Ga0315293_10003493_pt1 | contig 15132 bp, 14 predicted proteins | sample YL17G13_20_MG_FD_203071 | JGI IMG/M metagenome (GOLD analysis project Ga0315293, IMG submission 203071) | Sediment microbial communities from Yellowstone Lake, YNP, Wyoming, USA - YL17G13_20 | ecosystem: Environmental > Aquatic > Freshwater > Lake > Sediment | place: USA: Wyoming | collected... | reverse complement strand
CCGAGCCCCCACGCGCGCGGGGAGTGAATCCCCGCGCGCTCAACTTCCCCTCTCACGACCGCAGGCAGGTGACCCAGATCTCGCGTCGCCTGGGGCCGTCGAGCTCCAGGAGGTAGACGGCCTGCCAGCGCCCGAGCGCCAGCTCACCGGCGTTGATCGGGACCGTCACGGAGTGCCCCACCAGCGTGCTGAGGAAGTGCGCGTCCGAGTTCCCCTCGCTGTGACGCCAGCTCACCGCGGGAAGGATGGCGGCGAGGGCGTTCAGGATGTCTTCCCCCACCGAGGGGTCGGCGTTCTCGTTGAGGAGCACCGCAGCCGTCGTGTGGGGTACCGCCACGTGGCAGATACCCTCCGCCATGCCCGAGGCTGCAACGGCCTCCTGGACGAACGTCGTCACGTCCACCAGTTGACGCCGCCGCTGCGAGGAAACCTCGATCACGTCCATGGGTATGCCCTCCCCTCCGGCCAGTACAGAATCCGGTAGCCCTCCGCCAGAAGCACCACCCGGTGCACGTAGTCCCAGGTCTCGGGGATCTCCAGGGACTCCACGAACTCGGGGCCGTCGCGCCTGCCGCTCGCCTCCCAGACCTCCCGCACCCGCTTCTCACCCGCGTTGTAGCTCGCCAGCGCGACGGTCCAGGAACCACCGGAGGTGCGGCGCCACCTGGCGAGGAGCGCCGCCCCCAGGGTGAGGTTGCGGGCCGGCTCGAAGATGTCGCCGGCACGCGAGAGCCCCGGCAGCTCCCGTGCCACCTCGGCGGCCGAGTCCGGGAGCACCTGGGCGAGGCCGAGCGCCCCGGCGGCCGAGCGCGCGCGTGGGTTCCAGGCCGACTCCTGGCGCACCAGGCCCGCCAGCACCCAGGGCGGCACCCCGCTCCGCCGTGCCGCCGCTTCGAGCTCGGGCCGCCACGGCAGGGGCAGGTAACGTTCCAGGAGCTGGCGCGGGAGCCCCTGCCAGGGGCCGGAGAGCAGCTTCGGCTCCCCTCGCACCAGCAGGGACACCGCCTCGAGGGGCGGCATCTCCGCGAGAGCCAGCAGGCCCAGCCATCCGGGACCGTTGCCGCCCGTCGCCTCCAGCTCCCAGCGCCAGGCAAAGACCGCGTCGGCGACACGTCCGGCAGTCAGAAGGTCCGAGGCCCAGGCGGGCGGCGGGGGGCTCGCCGACGCCCGAGCGGAAGGCACGATCGCGACACCCCGCGCACCGAGGTCCCCGGCCGCCCACTGCGCGGGGAGGTCCGGAAAGCCACCCCCGGCCAACACCGTGAGGGCGGAGCGGTCGCCGCGGCGCGCCAGAACCCGGGCCCGCCAGTACTCCGCCAGGCGCCGTCCCCGCGTGGTCCTCGCCAGGTCGGTGGGCAGACCCGCTCCTCCCTTCTGACGAGCCTGCAGCATTACCAGCCGCCGGACCACCCACTCCCACCGTGGCTGCGCCTGCGCGAGGGGCGTGTCGAGGTGAGGCAGGGCTTCGGCGAACCGGCCCAGCTCGACGAGCGCCTCGCCCACCAGGAGCTCACCCCGCCCTGCGGAGGTCGTGTTGGTCGTTGAGAGCTGGAGCCCCCGCTGTGCCGCCCGCAACATCTCGCCGAAGTTGCGCTGCCGTTGGCCGGCGGGGCTGCCCCACGCCAGCTGGCGGTAGGCCTCCGCCCGCTCCAGCCAACACTCGGCACAGCGCTCGCCGCCCCGCGCCGCCCAGGCCAGGGCCACCCTGGGGCGGTGCAGTCGCAGCGCCGCACGCGCTGCGGTCACGGACCCGCCGCTGCCCGCGCGCGCCGCGGCCCGCAGCGCGGCCTGAGGCTCCCCGGCGTCCAGCAAGGCCTGCGCGTGGCTGGTCCACTCGGCGACCGACAACGTCGCTGCCACCCGGTCGAGGCTCCGCCCTGGAAACGTCGTCTCGAAGAGCTGGGGGAACCCGACGGCAAGGCTGCGCTCGGCGGCGGGCCCCGCGGCGCCGCCGGCGAGCGCGGTCACGGCCAACGCGCGGCCAAGCTCATCCCCGCGCAACCCTCCGAGCTCGGGAAGCAAAACGGCGCCGGCCGTCGGCTCGCCTCGAGACGCGAGCACCTCGGCCCCCTGCAGCCGCAGCCGGAGGCGGTCGTCGGCCGAGAGCCATGGTGCGGCCACCGCGGCCCGCCACGAGCCGACCGGGGACCGCGACCCCTCGAGCGCCTCCTCGAGCCTGTGCGCCGCAAGGTGCGCCAGCCCCCCCTGGGGCCGGGCCACGTTGAAGCCGGCCAGGGCACCCACAGGAGATCGCGCGTCGCACGCGTACAGCCCCCACAGCACCGCGGCTCGCGCTCGCTCGGACTCCCGCCCTTCGACCGCGACGCGCATGAACGCCTTGGCACGGGTGGCGGAATCACCCTTGACGAGGAACGCCCGGGCGAGCGTGAGGACAGGGGCCGCCCGACAGGAAAGAAGGACTGGCAGGAAGAGGGAGATCGCCGCCCGCAGCCAGGGTCGCTTACATGCCGAGGGCGTCCGCCTCTCCATCTGCAAGGATGCGCACCAACTCGTCGTGGAAGTAGTTGCTGCTGCCCCGAACATCCGCGGAAACACGCTGCTCGTACATCTCGCGCGAGCGGTCGATGTCGTCCTTGAGGCGCTGGTAGATGTCGCGCGAGATCTTGCCAGCCTGCACCGCCTGCTCGTTGTACAGCCTGATCTCCGAGACCAGCAGACGCGCGAAGCGCCGCGCCTCCTCGCGCTTGCGCTCCTCTTCCGCCGGGCGACCCGGAGGAGCTGGAGGCGGGGGTGCAACCACTGGCGGCGGTAGGGCCACCGCTGGCGGCGCCGGTGGCACCTTGGGCGCAACCGGAACCTTGAGATGGACGGTGGCCGAGGCGTCGGCCACCGGCGGGGTGACCTCGGGTGGAACCGGGCGCATCATCGCTGGCGTCGGTGCGCCTTCCTCGAGTTCGAAGAGGTCTGCCGTGGGCACCCTCCCCGGCGGCGGCGGGACCACCGCCTTGCCCGTCATGTCCTCGGGGTCCAGCAGCGCGGCCGTCGGAACCACCGTGCGCCCGGTGAGCGTCTCGAGCATGAGTCCCACCGTGTAGGTGAGCTGCTGCACGATCGCGGTGTTCAGGCCCGGCTCGCCCTCAAGTGCCAGCAGTATCCCGACCACCTTGCCTCGCAGCGACATCGGCACCAGCAGGAGCCGGCCACTTGGTCTATCGAACCAGCGGGAGAGCATGTCCTCATCGGCGAGGTCCACGAGGGCCGGCACGCCCTCCGCCGCGCGACGGAGCCCGGGGGAGTTTACCAGTGCCCCGTGCCAGGTCTTCACCGGATTTCCGCCCGCAAAACCCTCCCCTGCCCAACCTTGGACCGCGTTGGCATCGCGCAGCACGACGATCGCCCGGGGCCCGCACCAGGCGCCGATCAGCCGCAACAGATCCTGGAGCACCTCGGACTGAGCGCGCCCGGCGTCGAGGCGGCGCATCACATCCAGGCCCACACCGGCGGGTGCCGGTGGCTTCGCCAGATCCTGCAGGGGCTCCTCGAGCGCCGCGATGGGGAACAGCGTCTCCAGATCGGGGGGGATCACGGCGCCCAGCTCTCCGGCGGCCCGGGACGAGAACTCGCGGAACTGACCCGACAGCGCCTCCAGCTTCGCGCGGATTCGCGCTGCGGCGTTCTCCCGCATCTGCTCCAGTTCGGCGAGGATCGCTTCGTGCTTCTCCATGGCGCCTCCCTGCTGCCCGATCAAACAATCATTATCGGCGTGGCGCGCAAAGCGTGTCAAGGAAATGGCCGTGTTGCCTGCGCGTGCCGCCTTTGCTAGCTTTGCCGGCTGGGGGGACCATGGGACCGGTCACGCACCGCCTGGCGGCCGCCGCGCTGCTGGTTCTCGCCTTCGGGTGCGGCGGGCAGTCACCGGGCACGGCCCGGCAGGCTCAGCCGAGCGCCGAGTTTGCCAAGGTCAAGACGGCTCGCGCCGAGCTCGCCGCCGCACGCGAAGTGCTGGACCACGCCCAGGCCGAGGCGCGAGCCGGCGGTGTGGATTCCGAGGCGGTCTGGCAAGCCCGCTCTGGGTTCGATTCAGCCTACGCGAGGTACCAGAAGACACTGGCGGCTTTCCTCGCCGTGGCGCTGAACGAGAGACCCGCGAACCCCGAGACGCGCGAAGCGCTGGGTCTGTACGCCGACGCCGCAGTCGCGAACGCCCGGATCTTCCTCGACCGCGCCGCAGACGGACGCCGTGCGCTCGAGGTTCTCGAGGGTGCCGAGCGTCCGTTTCGTGCCCTGGGCCTCCCGGTCCCCACCGAACTGGCTGCCACGATCGAGGAGGCCCGACGGGTGCAGGGAAGCCCTCCGACCGCTACGGCGACGCCGACGACCCGTAACCGGGCGTCTCAAGGCCCCCGCCACCGCCGACCCGCCCGTTCGCACCGGTGAGGTCCCGCCCCGGATTGACCGAATCGGGCTCTTCTTGCTAGACTTCTCTCCCTTTCGCGTTCTCGCGCCCACGTTTCGCGGCGCGGCAAGACCAGCGCAGAGGGGGGGTGAGACCGCGCGATGCCCACGATGGTGCATGTTCGTGACAACGAGTCCTTCGAGCAGGCTCTGCGTCGCTTCAAGAGGAAGTGTGAGAAGTCCGGTATCCTTTCGGAGATCAAGAAGCGTCAGCACTACGAGAAGCCGAGCGTGAAGCGCAAGCGTAAGCTTATCCAGGCGCGCAAGAAGCTCCTCCGCAAGCTGGCCCAACAGCGGAAGGCGGGGTTGCTGTAGCCGCCTCGGAAAGACTTTGACCTACGCTTCGCTGGAGTTTGACCAGGTTCTCGAGTTGGTCGCCACGTTCGCCCGCAGCGAACGCGGGCGGCAAGCAGTCACCGCGACCCTTCCCCGCTTCTCCCCTGGGGAAGGGTCGCCGGCTTTTCACCTCACCCACGAGCTGCAGGCGCTGCTCTCAACCCACGGAACGCTCTCCTTCACCGGCCTCGATGCTGCGGCCCTGATCGAGGAGGGGTTCGCGAGCCCCGCCGACGGGGCGGACCTCGCGCGCCTGGTCGCGCTGGTGCGCCGCATCGTGGAGGTGCGGACGGCACTGGCGGCGGCCGCTCCCGGGCCCGAGCTCCGGCGCATGCTCCACGCGCTCCCCCAGCTCGACGCGCTGCTCGCGTTTTGCGAGCTGCGCCTGGGGCCCGCAGGGGACATCCTGGACAGCGCCTCGCCGGCGCTGGCCCAGGCGCGAGCCGCACGGGAGCGCCACAGGGGCGCCATCGTGAGCGCCATGGAGCAGTTACGCCGCCAGCACAGGGGCCTTTCGGCGCCGTTCACGCTGCGCCGCGAGCGCTACTGCATCCCCGTCCCCGCACACGACCGGGCCACGGTGCCTGGCCTGGTCCTGGACGTCTCCTCCTCCGGCGCCACCGTGTTCCTCGAGCCGTTCGCGGTGGTGGAGCTCAACAACGCCCTGGCAGAGGCCACCGCTCTCGTCCGCTCCGAGGAGGAACGGGTGCTCGCCGAGCTGGGCTCGGCGTTTCACCGCCACCGCGAGGAGCTGCTGGGGGCCGCCGCAGCGCTCGCCGAGCTCGACGCCTGCCAGGCGCGTGTCCTTTTTGGGCAAGCCTGCGGGGCGACGCTGCTGGAGCCGGGTGCCGGCAGCTCCCTGCGCCTGGTCGGCGCCCGCCACCCGCTCCTGGATCCGGGCCTCGCCTCGCTGCGAGCGCAGACGCTCGGGGAGGCGGGCAGCACCCGCCCTGTCGTGCCGCTGGACCTCTCGTTCCCTGAAGGCGCCAAGCTGGTGCTGCTCTCGGGGCCCAACGCCGGCGGCAAGACCGTCGCGCTCAAGACCGTCGGGCTCGTCACCCTGATGGCCCAGGCGGGGATTCCGGCGCTCGCCGATGAGGGCAGCTCGCTGCCACCGTTCAGCCGGCTGTGGTGCCACCTCGGGGACGAACAGAACCTCTTCTCCGACCTTTCCACGTTTACCGGCGCGATGCGCGCCACCGCCTCGCTGCTCGCCGAGGCGGACGCCGACACGCTGGTCCTCTACGACGAGCTGGGCTCCGGAACCGACCCCGAGGAGGGGGCGGCGCTTGCCGCCGCCTTGGTCGAGGAGCTCGCGCGGCGCGGGTGCTGGACGTTGGCCACCGCCCACCTGATCACGGTCGCCGCCCACCTGGAGAGCGTCCCGGGGGCCGTGAACGCGGCCATGGGCTACGACGAGGCAACGGGACGCCCCACCTTCCGGCTGCACCTCGGCGTGCCTGGCCGCTCCCGCGGTCTCGCCATCGCGAGCTCGTGCGGGGTGCCTCCGGGGCTGCTGGCGCGCGCCCGGGAACTCCTGTCGAGGGCGTTCCTCGCAATCGATGGCTATCTGGGGGCGCTTCAGGAGGAACGCGAGCGCCTGGAGAGCCAGCGCGACGCGCTGGCAGCGCGCCAGCGCGAGGCGGAGGAGGCGCGCCGGGAAGCCGAGGGCGAGCGCGAGCGGCTGGCCCGTGAGCAGGAGAAGGTCCGCCTGCGCCTCGCCGAGGAACGGGACGCCCTGCGCCGGCGGGCGAAGGAGCAGCTCGCGGCGGCGCTCGCCGAGCTGGAGCAGGCCCGCGCGCGGGGCGAGTTCCCCGGGAAGAGGCGCCTCGCCGCCGTGCGCCGCACCGCCCTCCAGCTCGCCGACGAGGAGAGCGTGCCCAGTGCGTCCCAGCCTTTCGGCGTCGGGGCGACGGTGCGTGTGCGGGGCACCAAGGCGGCCGGTCAGGTCAGCCGGGTGGTCGGGGACCGGGTCGAGGTCCAGGTCGGGGACAAGCGGCTCTGGGTGGAGCAGTCCGCCTGCGAGCCAATCGCGCCGCCGCCCGCCCGAACCGAGGGCGAGGTCGAGATCTTTGCGGGTGAGGCGAGCCCACCCGCCGAGCTCAAGCTCATCGGGATGACGCAGGAGGAGGCCCGGGAAGAGCTGGAGCGTTTCCTCGACCGGGCCATGCTCTCCGGCATCGCCCGCGTTCGGGTGGTGCATGGGCACGGCACCGGCGCCCTGCGCAAGGTGGTGCGCGAGGTGCTGGCCGGCCACCCGTCCGTGGCAAACTTCGCCCACCCGCCGCAGTACCGGGGCGGGACCGGGGTGACCGAGGCCGACCTGGAGACCCGATGAGCGACTACGACCTCTCGCGCCGCGTTCTCGACCAGGTCCGGGAGGCCGCCGACATCGTGGCCGTGGTCGGCGAACACCTGACGCTGCGCAAGACCGGGCGCAACCACGTCGGCCTCTGCCCATTCCACGGGGAGAAGACGCCTTCCTTCAACGTCTCCCGCCAGAAGGGGACGTACTACTGCTTCGGCTGCAAGCGGGGCGGCGACGTGATCGACTTCGTCATGGAGCTGGAGCGCGTGCCCTTTGCCGAGGCCGTCGAGCGCCTCGCCGAGCGCTTCGGCATCCGCCTGCCCCCCGCCTCCCCGGAGGCGCGCCGGCGCAAGGACGAGCACGACCAGCTCGTGGAGGTGATCGAGGCGGCCCAGGCCGTGTTCGTGCGCCAGGTGGGCGAGGACCGCCCCCGGGCCTTCCTCGAGCGCAGGGGCGTCTCCCTCGAGCTTGCCGCCGACTTTGGCCTCGGCTACTCCAAGGGGGAGTGGCGTGCGCTCTACGACGAGCTGCGCCGGCGCTTCCCCGAGCGCGCGCTGGTCGCCGCGGGCCTCGTCGTGGAGGGGGAGGCCGGGCGGGTCTGGGACCGCTTCCGGGACCGGGTCACGATCCCCATCCGCCTCACCCGTGGCCGCCTCGTGGCGTTCGGCGGACGCGCACTGGGCGATGAGACCCCCAAGTACCTCAACTCGCCCGAGAGCAGCCTGTTCTCCAAGAGCCAGGTGCTCTTCGCCCTCGACCGCGCCACCCGCGCCTTCGCCCAGGCCGACCGCGCCATCGTCGTGGAGGGGTACTTCGACTGTATCGCCTTGCACCACAACGGGTTCACGGAGACCGTGGCGACCCTCGGCACCGCCCTTTCCGAGCATCACGCCAAGGAGCTGGCGCGCCGGGTGCCCCGGGTCGTGGTGTGCTTCGACGGCGACGCCGCCGGCCGGCAGGCGGCCGTGGCGGCCATGCGCACCCTTCTGGGCGTCGCCCTCGAGGTGAGCGTCCTGCTGCTCCCGCAGGGCCAGGACCCCGATGACGTGGTGCGTCACGAGGGGGCCGAGGCGTTCCGGGGGCGGATCACGGGGGCGCTCCCCGCCACCGAGTTCCTGCTCGAGCTGATGGGGGAGAACCGCGAGGATCGCAGGCGTAACCTATTGCAAACACTCGAAATCGTCGATTCATGCCCGGATCCGGTGCGACGCTTCTCGATGCGGGAGGCGCTGGCGCGGGGGGCGGGGGTGCCCCTGGACCAGCTCGGGTGGGGTGGCACCCCCCGGGTGGTGGCCACCCAGGCGGAAACGGCCTCGCTCCCGCCCCCGGGGGAGCTGGCGCTGCTTCGCTCGCTGCTGATTGACGTTCGGGTGGAGCGGCGGGGCGAGCTTCTGGCGCAGGTGCCGGTGGAGGCGGTCGACCACCCGGCCACCCGAGCGATCCTCGACGCCATGTTGAAAAGGGCGGCCAGGGGTGAGACCCTTGAAATTTCTGCGATTACGTCCGACATTGACGATGGTGGCGTGCGCCGGGTGGTTGCCGCCCTTGAGCATGAGGTGCCAGAGACGGACGAGGAGCGCCTCACGCTTATCATATTGAGGGGACTTTGCGACAAAAACCGAAAAACAAGGCTCGCCGACCTCAGCCTCGAGATCCAGCGCGCCGAAAAGCAGGGGAACAAAGAAAAGCTCGCGCAACTCCAACGCGAGAAAAACGCCCTCATAAAAAAGCCAAAGAACACCGCCTGAGCGAGGCGTCTGCCGGCTCTGGGGTACGGGAGCGGGAGGCTCTGGGTTTGACCGTCGAGGAGAAGTACGTCGAGCTCGCCAGGCTCCTCGCGCTGGGGCGGGAGCGGGGGTACGTCCTGGTGGACGAGATCCTTGAGGTACTCCCGGAGGAAGTGGCCTCCACGGTCGAGGAGTTGGACGAGATCTACCTCCGCTTCACCGAGAACGACATCGAGATCGTCGAGAGCCTCGAGAAGCTCGCCGTCCTCGAGGACGAGGCGGCCCACGGCGACAGGCCGGAGACCCCCGAGCCGCTGCCGGGTGTCACCGTCGTCGATCCCGCAATGCTCGAGAAGACCAACGACCCCGTGCGCATGTACCTGCGGGAGATGGGCACCGTGAAGCTGCTCGACCGCGACGGTGAGGTGTCCATCGCGATGCGCATCGAGTCGGGCGAGGCCAAGGTCTTCGCCGCCCTTGCCTCCAGCCCCAAGGTCGGGGAGCTCTTCCTGCGCGCCAACGAGATGGCGCGGCGCGACCGCCGCATGATCCGCGACATCCTCTCCGGCCTCAACGGTGATCTGGACGAGCGCGGGCTGCAGCGGGTCGCGGAGACCATGAAGCTGTTCGACCGCATCTTCGAGCTGGACAAGCAGACCAAGCAGCTCAAGGAGAGGCTGCGCCGGTGCAACAGGGGGACCCGCCGGGCCGACGAACTGTTGCGCAAGATCGACACCCTGGCCGGGGACATCTCGGTGCTGGTACGCTCCACGAACTTCACCACCACGACCCGCAACCGCCTGGTGCGCTTTCTGACCGAGGTGGAGCGCCAGTTCTCCATTCCGCTCAACACCATCCGCAAGGACGAGGTGCGCCTCAAGACCGAGCGGAACGCCGAGCGCTACAGCTACTACAAGGACCGGGTGAAGCGCTACAGGGCGGAGCTACGCGCCATCGAGCAGCGTTTCGGCGTGCCCCACGGGGAGCTGAGACGGGTGGTCGCTGAGGTGCGGCAGGGTGAGGACGAGACCGACAGCGCCAAACAGAAGCTCATCGTCGCCAACCTCCGCCTGGTGGTCTCGATCGCCAAGAAGTACACCAACCGCGGGCTGCAGTTCCTCGACCTCATCCAGGAGGGCAACATTGGCCTCATGAAGGCGGTGGACAAGTTCGAGTACCGCCGCGGCTACAAGTTCTCGACCTACGCGACGTGGTGGATCAGGCAGGCGATCACCCGCGCGATCGCCGACCAGGCCCGCACGATCCGCATCCCGGTGCACATGATCGAGACGATCAACAAGCTGACCCGCACGCAACGCCAACTCGTGCAGGAGTTCGGCCGTGAGCCCACCGCCGAGGAGGTCGCCGAGAAGATGGAGATCCCGGTGACCAAAGTCCGCAAGATCATGAAGATAGCCCAGGAGCCCATCTCCCTCGAGACCCCCATCGGCGAGGAGGAGGACTCCCACCTGGGCGACTTCGTCGAGGACCGCTCGGCGGTTTCCCCCATCGACGCGGTGATCGCCGCCAGCCTCAAGACCCAGGCGGAGGGCGTCTTGCGCACCCTCACGCCGCGCGAGGCCGAGGTGCTGCGCCGCCGCTTCGGGATCGGCGACGGCACCGAGCACACCCTGGAAGAGGTGGGCAAGGCGTTCAACGTGACCCGCGAGCGCATCCGCCAGATCGAGTCGAAGGCGCTGCGCAAGCTGCGGCACCCCACCCGCGCCAGGCTTCTCAAGCCCTACCTCGACATGATCGGCTAGCTTCGTGACCATTTTCCGTGGATCGTGGCCCGCCACCCCTGGCGGGCCACGATCGTCTCAAGATCGCCGGCCCAACGGCACCGACCCTGTCTCGGCGCATCGCTTGCCAGTTGTCGCGGTGAAACCTACAATCACCGGTTGCTGGGTCCATAGCTCAGCGGTCAGAGCTGCCGGCTCATAACCGGTTGGTCCCAGGTTCGAATCCTGGTGGACCCACTTCGAACGGGAAGGGTTCGCGGCCCGGGGGCGTGTCGGGCCGGATTAACGGTGCCCGTAGGTGCGGGAGGTGCGTTGAAGGTGCGGGAACAACTTGCCGGGTACATCGCGCTCCAGCGCCTGCTGGATCGTCGCACCGCGCTGAAGCGGGAGCGGGACACACCGCCCGAAGCACTCACCGCCCTGCGAACCCAGTTCGCCGAGCGCCACGACAAACTCGAGCACGCGCGCAAGCGCCGCGAGACCCTGCAGGGAGAACAGGCCTCGCTGCAGAAGGAGGTCGAGGCGCTGCGCGAGGAGCGCGAGCACTTCCGCAAGCAGAAGAGCCAGGTCACCAACATGAAGCAGCTCTCCGCGGTGGTTTCCGAGTTGGACCACGTGGAGAGCCAGCTCAAGGGCAAGGAGGATCGGCTTCTCGAGATCTGGCAGGAGCTCGAGGGGATCGACGGCGACATCGCCACCCTCGGCGAGGAGAGCCAGGAGGAGAGGACCCTGCGGGAGCAAGCCGAGGCCGCCTGGGAGCAGGGCCGGAAGGCGGCCGAAACGGAGCTCGCCGACGTCGAGCGTGACCTCCGGATGGTCCAGCGCGAGCTCGGCGAGGCCGGCATGGCCAGTTTCAAGAAACTCTGGGAGTCCCGCAGGCCCAACGCGGTGGTGCCGATCGACGGCACCGGGTGTTCGGCCTGCCACGCTGACCTGCGCCCGTCGCTCGTGCAAATGGTCCGCACCAACGAGGAGCTGCAGTTCTGCGACCACTGCCGGCGGCTCCTCTACGACCCCGAGCAGTTCCAAGCCTCCGCATGACCGCCGTGAGGGCAGGCCGCGCCGCCATCGACGGGGGCGCCCGCGGCAACCCTGGTGAGGCGGGGTGCGGGATCGTGCTGGAGGCCGGCGGGCGCCGCGAGGAGCACACCCTCTACCTCGGCATCACCACCAACAACGTCGCCGAATACGCTGCGCTGCTCGCGGCTCTGGAGCGTGCACACGCCCTCGGCCTCGAGGAGCTCGCGGTTCGCTCCGACTCGCAGCTCCTGGTCGAGCAGATGAACGGCGGGTACCGCGTCAAGGCGTCCCACCTCAAGTCCCTCTGGCTGAAGGCCCGCACGCTCGCCGCGGGCTTCCGTCACTTCTCTATCGTCCACGTGCCGCGCGAGCGCAACCGCGCCGCCGACGCGCTCGCCAACAGGGCCATGGAGGACCGCACCTCCTCGCTCCCACGTCCCGAGGGGCTCCCGTGACCACCTTCATCGAGAACCTGGCCGCCGTGCGTGGCAGGATCGCCGCCGCGTGCGCGGGCGCCGGGCGCGATCCTCGCGAGGTGCGCATCTTGGCGGTGACCAAGACCCACCCGGCCGAGGTTGTCGCCGCCGCCGTCGCGGCGGGCGTGGATGCGATCGGCGAGAACCGGGTCCAGGAGGCAGCGGCCAAGCGGTCCCAGGTGCCCGGGACCACGCCCTGGCACCTCGTCGGGCCCCTGCAGCGCAACAAGGCGAAGCTCGCGCTGGAGCTCTTCGACCTGGTCGAGACCGTGGATCGACCCGAGCTCGCCGACCGCCTCGAGACGCTCCTCGCACCCGCGGGGCGCTTCCTGCCCATCTTCATCGAGGTCAACGTCGGCGGCGAAACGCAGAAGAGCGGCGTCACGCCCGCTGACGCTGCGTCGCTGGTGGATGACTTGCTGGCGCGCTGCCCCCACCTGCGCCTCTCGGGCCTCATGACCGTGCCGCCCTACGATCCGGACCCCCGACGCGCTCGCCCCTACTTCGCGGCGCTCCGCAGCCTCGCAGACGATCTCACGACGCGCTTCGCCGTGCCACCCCTCGAGCTCTCCATGGGGATGAGCGAGGATTTCGAGGTCGCCGTCGGGGAAGGGGCCACGTGGGTGCGCCTCGGTCGCGTGCTCTTCGGCGAGCGCCGTCCGGCGCCGTGAGCCTTGTCACCGCCCCCGACACGAGGTAAGTTAATCTCGCAGTAACAGGAGGCTCTCGCCATGGACCGGCTGACGCCACTGGAGATTCAACGCTCGACGTTTCCACGCCGGATGGGCGGGCTGGACCCCGACGCCGTGCGCGAGTTCCTCGGCCAGATCGCCGAGCAGCTCGAGGACGAGGCGCGCTCCCGCGGCGAGCTGCGCGCCCAGGTGGCCCGCCTCACACAGGAGGTCGACGAGTACCGGCAGCGCGCCGACGCCCTCAATGAGGCGATGGTGGCGGCGCAGCGGGCCGCCGAAGCCATCGTGGGCAGGGCGGAGGCCGAGGCGCAGCGCATGGTGAGCGAGGCCGAGGCGCTCGCCGACCGCGTGGTGGACGACGCCGCGCGACGCGCAGAGAACATCGAGCTCGTGATCGGACAGCTGCGCGGCCGCCGGCGCGCCGCACGCTCCGACCTCAAGCGCCTGGTGGATCTCCTGCAGGGCGCGGTGCGGGACGACGAGGCCGCAGAGCAGCGCGAGAGCGACGCACCGTCGGTGAGCTTCCTGCGCCGTCGCCAGTCCGACGCCAAGGGCGAGCGATGAGCCTTGTCGTGTCCGGGGCTACGGTCGTGGCCACCCCGCGTGGTCGGGCTGCACTCGCGGGGGAGTTGCAGAGGGCGGTCGAGCTTCTCCCCGGTGCGGTGGTGCGCTGCGAAGGCACCGCGATCGTCTTCGTTGGCGACAGGCACGAGCACGACCGCCGCTTCCAGAAACCCGACGAGGTTCTGGACGCGGCCGGCGGTACGGTCATCCCCGGCTTCGTGGACCCGCACACTCATCTGCCTTTCGCGGGCACCCGGGAGGACGAGTTCGACCGCCGCCTCGCTGGGGAGACCTACTCGCAGATCGCGGCCTCGGGCGGCGGCATCGTCGCGACCGTCCAGGCCACGCGAAAGGCCAGTTTCGACGAGCTGTTGGGCCTCACTCTCGAGCGCCTCGACCGTCAGCTCCTGAACGGGACCACCACGACCGAGGCGAAGTCCGGGTACGGTCTCGAGCTCGAAACCGAGCTCAAGCAGCTGCGCGTCCTCCGCGAGGCTGCCCGGCGGCACCCCGTCGAGATCGTCCCGACCGCCATGCCCGCGCACGAGGTACCTCCCGAGTGGCGGCACGACCCGGACGGCTACGTGGAGCTGGTGGTCGGTCAGATCCACCCCGCGATCGGGGCGCAGAAGCTCGCCGAGGGCGTGGACGTGTTCTGCGAGCGGGGCGTGTTTTCGCCGCACCAGACCCGGAGGCTGCTGGCCGACGCGCGACGCTACGGTTGGCGCGTACACCTCCACGCTGACGAACTGTGCGACCTCGGCGGCGCCAAGCTGGCTGCCGACCTCGGCGCGGCTTCCGCGTCGCACCTCCTGCACACCAACGACGAGGGGATCCAGGCCCTCGCCCGGCGGGGCGTGGTCGGCGTGGTGTTGCCGGGAGTCTCGTTCTTCCTGCGAGAGCGGTACGCCCCGGTGCGCCTCCTGATCCACGCCGAGGTCCCGGTCGCCCTGGCCACCGACTGCAACCCCGGCTCCTCCCACACCGAGTCGATGCCAGCGATCATCGCCCTGGCCTGCCTCGGTGCTGGCCTCACCACCGAGGAAGCGCTGGTCGCCGCAACTTTGAACGCCGCCGCCGCCCTCGGCCGCGCCGACCGGATCGGCACCCTTGAGCCGGGCAAGCAGGCCGACCTCGTGGTGCTCAACGCGCCCTCGCCGAAGCACCTCGCCTACCACTTTGGCGTGAACCTCGTGCGGCACGTCGTCAAGGCGGGCAAGCTCGTGGTCAGGGACGGCGCGCTCGTGCAGCGCTGATCGCTTCTGCCTCACGAAACCGCCCCGTCCAGCGCTCGGGAGCGCCTCCGGCGATGCGCCAGCGCCCGCTAGGCGAAGGAGACTATTGCCAGGATCACCGCCACAATGACGATGACGATCCAGATGATCTTCATGGTGCGGCTGCTGCTCTTCTTCTCGAGGTCGGAAAGAGGTTCGAACATGTGTGCCCTCCGGGTAGTCGCCGCTCGGTTCCCGAAACGTGGTGCGAGCCGCGTCGCCTGCGATCAACTGGATGGCGGCCCGACCATCCGAGGTTGTCCTCCGGCGGCACGATGTCGACGGACCCTTTTGAAACCCCACCCCCCGGTCTCTCTCCGGCCGGAGGCGTGCGCCCCTCACTGAATCTAGCGCTCGAACCCTCTGCCTGCAAGGCCGAATGAGGTTGCAACCGGGGAACCAAAACCTTCCACAGGCGTGGCTTTGGGTAACAAGTACTCGAGAAGACTTTCCCGTGGTCCGCTCAGACGCGCTCGAGCTTGGCCAGAGAGGGGATCAGCGTTTTGCGACCGGCGCGGTCGAAGAAAACCACCAGGCGGGTCTGAGCGTCCGTCCCCTGCACCTGCAGGATCACGCC